>OBYM01000176.1_pt1 | contig 41796 bp, 36 predicted proteins | sample 1538191 | NCBI WGS metagenome assembly OBYM01 (sample SAMEA2580165, study PRJEB22360) | human gut metagenome | biome: human gut; feature: human-associated habitat; material: faeces | place: Denmark | collected 2008/2010 | reverse complement strand
GATCATGGAAAGGGTGGTGGTGGGGCAGTTGATGAAGTCGATGCCGCGCATATAGGTGGCAGCTGCAAAACCGGCCAGGTCGCCCACCACGCCGCCGCCCACGGCCACGACCAGGTCACCCCGGCCCATGCCGAAGTCCAGCATCTGGCGCAGCACGCTTTCCAGAATTTTAAAGCTCTTGCTGGCTTCACCCTGGGGCACCGTGATGATGCGGGCGTCCTTGCACTGGTCGGCCACCCTCTGGGCATACTGGGCGGGCACGCCGCTGTCGGTGACCACGGCCACCCGGCGGTCCAGCCGGGCAAACTGGTACAGGTTTTCCAGCGAGCCGCTCTTGATGATGATGTCATAGCTGCGCTCGCCCAGGTTCATGGTCAGCTTGGTTCCGATAAATCCACTCATTTTGTATACACTCCTAACAGGCGCACGGTGCGGCAGGTGCGGTCCAGCTGCTGCAGCAGGGCGGCGGTCTCGTCGGCGGTGGGGTCGCCCACCAGCTCGACATAAAAATAATATTCAAAGGGCACATGGGGCATGGGCCGGCTCTTGATGGATTCCATATTGAAGCCGCTGGCACCGATGACCTGGATCACCTCGGCGAGTTTGCCGGGCTTGTTGTCCACGGTGAACAGCAGCGAGAAGCGGTTGCCCGCCGTGGGCTTTTGCCGGCTGATCACGATAAAGCGGGTGGTGTTGTCGCCGTCGGTGTTGATGCGGGGCACCAGCACCTCCAGCCCGTACAGGGCAGCGGTCTCGGCGCTGGCAATGGCGGCCTTGGTCTTGTCGCCGCTTTCGGCCACGAACTTGGCGGCCATGGCGGTGTTGAGCATGGCGGTGGCCGGCAGATGGAACTGCTTTAAGAAGGTCTCGCTCTGGGCGATGGCCTGCTGATGACTGTACACGCTGCGGATCTCGGCAAGCTGGGTGCCGGGCAGCACCAGCAGGTTCTGGGAGATGGGCAGGTCGTACACGTCCACCACCCACAGGTCGGGGTGATTGTAGCACAGGTCCAGCACGGCGGAAACATCGCCCGCGTGGCTGTTCTCAAAGGGCACCACGCCATGGGCAGCGTCACCCCGCTCCACGGCGGCGAACACCTCGTCCCAGGTGGGGCAGCTCACGGCCTCGGCGTGGGGGAACAATGCCCGCAGCGCGATGTGCGCAAAGGCCCCCTCCACGCCCTGATAGGCGGCGCGGTTCTGGCCCAGAATGAGGGCTTCGTACTGCTTGGCCACGTCCATCATGTTCTGGACATGGTCTTTATAATAAGGGCGCAGCGCCGGGGCATGGATGCGGGCGGCGGCCTTTTCCAGCACGGCGGCTTCCCGCGCGGCATCAAAGATCGGCAGGCCGTGGGCACGCTTGTACTCGGCCACCTGCAGCACAGCGGCCATGCGCCGCTCAAACAGGGCAGCCAGCTGGGCGTCCACTTCGTCGATCTCGGCACGGGCTTGTTCCAGTGCGTCCATGGGGGTCACATCCTTTATGTCTGGTTTGGGTACGATACCCAGTAAGTATACCATAACCGGGACGAAGAAACAACAAAGGGCCCCTGCTTTCAGAGTGGAGAATATTTCAAATCACACCGGCGTAAAAAGACAAAAATAGAAAACAAAACTCCCTCTGCCCGGCTGTGCAATGCGCCGGGCAGAGGGAGCAAAAGGTGCTTATCGGTTCTTCCGCAGGTCCTCGCGGCTGCGGGCGGTGCCGTAGTACCGCCCGTAGGGGTTGTCGAGGTCGGCGGCGCGGGGCGCGGACGGCTGCGGGGGCTTTGCGGGGGCCGGGGTGCGGTCGAACACGAACCGGCGAGCGCTCTGCCCGCTCTTTATGCGGAAGCGCATGGCCTCAGCCCTCCTTGGTCACGGTGGAAACGGCCCCGGCGGTCAGGGCCTGCCAGAGCGCTTCGCCGCCGGACAGCAGGCCGTCAGCGTCCTTGGTCCAGGCACCCCGGATGCCGATGTAGTAGTGGCTCAGCAGTTCCTGACTGGAGCCGCTGTCGTTCTGCACGGCATCGGAGGTGTAGTCCCCCAGGTCAAGCCCGGCCAGCACGGGGCAGTCGTCCCAGTGGTATACCATATTCCACCAGTCGTTGTCTGCGTCGGACTGGGGCAGGCTGCCGTCCAGATACCGCAGGGTGCCGGTGGTGCTCTGGAACCCGGCCGGGTCGTAGAGGATGAAGATGGAGCTCAGGGCACCCTGAATGTCGGTGGACAGTTTGGTGGTGCCGGCCATGTCAAGGTAGGCGTCCGAGTCATCGCTGCCGAAGTTCATGGTGTAGACGTTCAGCTTGACCACCACCTTGCCGTCGCCGTTCCGATCTTCGCCGTAGGCGGCAAGGGCGTCCTGCAGGGCGGTCTGGGTGGCCTCCGGCAGGTAGTGGGGGGCCACCACGGCCACATTGTAGTCGGCGTGGGTGGTAAGGAAATACTGCCCGATGAAGCAGTAGCCCACAAAGGCCGCGGCAATGCCGATGATGATCACCCATTTCAGGTTGTAGTCCCACCAGTTGGCCCAGCGCTCCTTGCGGGTGTAGGCGCGCTTTTTGCGCGGGGTGAGGTCTTTGGGGTCAATGTCGCGTTCGTAACGGTAGCTTGCCATGGGACGGTGTCCTCCAGAATGTTTATTTCAGCTTGGCCAGAATGGTCTGGCGCACGGCCTCCGGCAGCTGCTTCTGTTCAGCCTTGCTCATGCCGGCGGTGCGGATGGGCGGCAGGATGCAGATGTGCACCCGGCCCGGGTGGCAGCGGTTGCCGTTGTTCTCAAACAGGGCACGGGCACCGGTCATGGCCACCGGAACCACCGGGACACCGGTCTTGACCGCAATGCGGAATGCGCCGTTCTTGAACTCGCCGACACCGCCCTCTTCGCCCTTGTAGCGGGTGCCCTCTGGGAAGATGACGAAGCTGCGGCCGCTCTCCACGATGGCGGTGGCGTCGTTCAGGGCGCGCACCGAGGCGCGCAGGTCGTCACGCTGCACGAACACGCAGCCCAGCAGCTTCATCCAGCGGTTCAGCAGGGGAATTTTTTCCAGCTCTTCCTTGGCCAGGATGCCGTGGGGCTTGTCGAGGCTGGCCAGCAGCAGGGGGATGTCGTAGTAGCTGCGGTGGTTGCCCACGAACACGCAGGGGCCTTCCTTGGGGATGTTCTCCAGCCCTTCCACGGTCAGGGTAACGCCGGTCACCTTCAGGATGCCGCGGCTCCAGCGGGGGATGTGACGGTCCACCAGCTGCTGCACTGTGGCCAGGTCCCCGGCAGCCAGGGCCCGTTCGGCCCGGCGCAGGGTGCCGTAGTGTACGATCATGTAGCCGAACAGATACAGAAACATCGCAATGGTGCGAAAAATACTCATAAATTCTCCTCCTTATGGCATGGGGATGCCAGAGCCATTGTAACATACTTTTGCAGAAAAAGGGAGAAAAAATACTTTTTTTACAATTGGGTGGCCTGTACCCTTGCAAAATGGACAAAATCCGGGTATATTTATATCTGTAAAGCCAGCACAATGGCGCTTTCCGGCTGCGGCGGCCTGCTGCGGAACGGAAAGGAAAGAACGAGGTAACCACAGCATTATGGGTCTGTTTCCTTCTGCAAACGATTTCAAGGCGGGCAAGGGCGTGGAAAAGGACGCTCCCCGCAAGACCGGCATCGGCCGCTTTTTTGAGCTGGTAGGGCGCGACATGAACAGCATGTTTCTGGCAAACCTGCTCACCTGCCTGGGCTTTGTGCCGGTGATCAGTCTGGTGTATATCGGCTTCCTGATGAACAACCTGCCGGTCATGCTGATCAGCGCCGCCGTGGGCGGCATCCTGGCCGGGCCGGTGCTGGTCGGGATGTACGACACCGTGCTGCGCGCCCTGCGCGACGAGGCCGGCTACTGGTGGGTGACCTACCGCAAGGCCTTCAAGCGCAACTTCAAGGCCAGCATCCTGCCGGGTGTGCTGTACTGCGTGGTGGTCACGCTGCAGATCTTCCTGGTCTATTTCTGCTTCAACATGCTGTATCACGGCACCAACGTGGGTGTGCCCCTGTGGGTGGCCACGGTGCTGAATCTGCTCATCTTCCAGATGCTGTTTGCCTACATGTGGCCGCAGATCGCCCTGCTGGACCAGCCCCTGAGCCTGACGATGAAGAACAGCATCAACTGCATGATCGCTTTCCTGCCCCATGCACTGGCAGCGTCCATCGTGCAGATCCTGTTCTGGGGTGTGGTGATCCTGTGCATGCCGCTGGGCCTGCTGCTCATGCTGGTGTTCGGCTTCTGGTTCGTCACCGAGGTGTCCTGTCAGATCGTGTACGGCGACCTGGACCGGGTGTTCCACATCGAGGAGAGCATCCGCAAGCTGAAGGATGCCGAGCTGGAAGCTGCCCTCCGCGAGGATTACGCCGCCGCGGAGGACGATACCGAGGAATGATCCCGCCTGTGCTGCGTGCGGAAAGGAGACTGGCCGGATGATGGAACAACGCAACAATCTGGTCCTGCAGGGCACCGAGACCTTTTCCCGCGGGCAGCTGGACAACCTTGCGCTGGAAAACGGCAGCCTTGTGCTGGACAGCGTGGCCGGACGCAGCCTGCAATACGGCAGCTACACCACTCCGGAATTTGCCATGCCGGCGTTCTGCAACCTGAGTGTGAGCTGGAACGCCAGCGCCCCCCACAACACCATGGTGGAGGTGCGGTGCCGGGTGTATGCCGGCAATGCCTGGACCGGCTGGATGAGCTTTGGCAAGTGGGCACCGGATTACCCCCGGTGCAGCACCCACGCCCAGAGCGAGGACGGCATGATCTTCCTGATGGGGGACACCGTGACGGTGGCCACCCCCGGCGGCGGCACCGGTGTGCAGCTGCAGGTGAACCTTTCCACCAACAACGATAAAGTGACCCCGGCAGTGCGGCTGCTGGCGGTGGCGGTGCGGCCCCTTACCTGGGAAAAGCACCACGGCCACCCGCTGAACCGGCGGCTCTACCTGCCGGAATACTGCCTGAACACCCACGACCCCAGCTTTGGCCGGGAGATGGATCTGCCGCTGATCATGGCGGCCCTGATGAACCGCTGGGGCGAGGATATCCTGCCCGAAGAGGTGGCCTATATCATGGAAGATATGGCCACCAGCAGCACCGCCAAAGCGGGCTTTGCGGGCCGCCACCGCCGCGCCCGCAGCCGCAGGCTGCTGCGGCTACCCCTGCTGGCAGGCCTGGATGGACCTTGCCGACCTGCGTGCCCAGATCCATGACGGCTGCTCGGTGGCCGTGCAGGTGGAGCGCCGCATCCGCGGTCAGCGCGACCCGGCCCGGGTGTGGATGGGGCTGCGGGGCTTTGGCCATGACGATGCCGTGATGGCGGACTACGTTCTGCTCAACGACCCCACCGCCGACACCGACGGTGCCGTGAACTGTACCATGGCACTGGTGGATTTTATGCGCTACTTTACCGGCCGCGCCATTGCGCTGCGGGCAAAACCCCGCGACCTGGCGGCCAACCGGCCGCTCCGCCTCCGGTGTGAGCTGGAGCCGGGGCAGCAGCCGGGTACCTATTATTTTTCCCAGCACGGGCAGCGGGATGCGCTGCCGGACAACTTTGCCGGATGGATCGCGTGTGCTGCCCACGACGGGGTGGCGCACGCCACCACAGCACACCGCAGCTTTGTGCGCATGGAGCGCACCGAGGACGGCGGAGTGCGTTTTCTGCCGGAAGTGCTTGCCGCAGGCGGGCGCTTCAGCGTGTATGCCGTGGACCAGACCGGCAGGATGCGGGTAGCGGAGGTACGGCTGCCAAAGCCGCACCCCGCACCGGAACAACCAGTCACCCAAGCGCAGGACAAGCCGGACACCGCTCCGGCTGCACCCGGAGCTTTCGGGCAATAAATCGACATGGGAGGAACACATTATGGCAAAGACGATCATTACTTTGGGACGTGAGTACTGCACGGGCGGCCGTTACATCGCTGAGGATGTGGCCAATGCACTGGGCATCAAGCTTTACGACAAGGAACTGATCACCATGGCAGCAAAGCATTCCGGCTTGTCGGAAGAAGCCGTTGCCGCCAGCGAAAAACGGCACACGCACAGCCTGCTGTACAGCCTGTACACCATGGGCAACGAGCTGCCGCTGGGCGATCAGGTGTTCATTCTGCAGAGCCGCATCATCAAGCAGCTGGCCGAGGAAGGCCCCTGCGTGATCCTGGGCCGCTGCGGTGACTATGTGCTGCGGGAACGCCCGGACGTGCTGCGCGTGTTCGTGTACGCCCCCAAGGAGTGGCGGCTGGAATACGCCAAGACCAACCCCCTGGTCAAGGCCAAGGACGCCAAGGGCATCAAGGAGGAAGTGGAAAAGACCGACCGCAACCGTTCGGCCTACTACAACTACTACACCCAGAACCGCTGGGGCGATGCCCACAACTATGATCTGGCCATCAACGCCGCTCTGGGCCGCGAGACCTGCGTCAAGATGATCCTGGACGCAGCCGCCGCCAAGGAAAAGACCCTGGGCTGAGACGCAGCTCTGGCTTTGCGACATAAACAACGATAAAACGTGGGTAGGGTGCTTCGGTGCCCTGCCCATGTTTCCGGCAAGGGAAGTTTTGCTGCAGAACGGCAGCCTTGCCATAGCGACCCTAATTTCAAGTGTTCAAAAGGAGAAAACGTGGAAAACAATCGACCCCAAACTTCCCCCGTGATGGAACGGGAAAACATTATGGGTACCATGGAGATCAACCCCCTGCTGGTAAAGCTCAGTGTGCCCATGATGATCTCTATGCTGGTGCAGGCGCTGTACAACGTGGTAGACTCGGTGTTCGTGTCCTGGGTCAGTGAGGAGGCCCTCACGGCCGTATCCTTGGCCTTTTCCCTGCAGAATATGATGATCGCCGTAGGCGTAGGCACCGGCGTAGGCGTCAATGCCATGCTGAGCAAGAGCCTGGGCGAAAAGAACCAGAAACGGGCCAACGCCACAGCAGAAAACGGCATCTTTTTGTCGGCGTGCAGCTTTTTGGTGTTCCTGGTCATCGGCCTTACCTGCATCAAGCCTTACTTCTACGCCCAGACCAGTGACGACGCCATTGCCCTCCAGGGCATCCGGTATCTGTCGGTGTGCTGCATCTTCAGCCTGGGCCTGTTTACCCAGACCATGGGCGAAAAGCTGCTGGCCGCCACCGGGCGCACCCAGCTGAGCATGATCAGCCAGCTGGTGGGTGCCGTGGTAAACATCATCCTGGACCCCATCTTTATCTTTGGCTACTGCGGCGAGGCCCTCAGCGGCACCACCGGTGCAGCGGTGGCCACCGTCATCGGCCAGTTCTGCGGTGCCGGCATGACCCTGTACTTCAACACCCGGAAAAACCCGGATATCCAGCTGAACTTCAAGGGCTTCCGGCCCAGTGCCAAGGCCATTGGCCGCATCTATACCGTGGGCCTGCCCAGCATCGCCATGCAGTGCGTAGGCAGCCTGATGACCTTTGGCATGAACCTGATCCTGATGGCCTTCTCGTCTACGGCGGTGGCGGTGTTCGGGGTGTACTTCAAGCTCCAGAGCTTTGTGTTCATGCCCATTTTTGGCCTGAACAACGGCATGGTCCCCATTATCAGCTACAACTACGGTGCCCGGCGTCCGGAGCGGGTCAAAAAGACCATCCGGCTGGCGGTGTGCTATGCAGAGGGGATCATGGTGCTGGGCTTCTGCATTTTTGAGTTCTTCCCTGGTCAGGTGCTGGGGCTGTTCTCTGCCAGCCAGGCCATGCTGACCATCGGCATCCCGGCCATGCGGATCATCTGCCTGCACTTTTTGCTGGCAGGCACCAGCATCGTGCTGAGCTCCGTGTTCCAGGCCCTGGGCAACGGCCTGTTCAGCCTCATCGTGTCGGTGTGCCGTCAGCTGTTTGTGCTGCTGCCGGCAGCCTGGCTGCTGGCCCAGACCGGCAGCGTCAACAATGTCTGGTGGGCCTTTCTCATTGCTGAGATCGTCAGCGTTCTCATGAGCCTGGCCTTTTATGCCCATATCAACAAGACCATCATCGTGCCCCTGTGCGGCCCTGTTGAGCCCTGACCGTGCTGTCGGCGCAAAGGAAAGGAACGTGATCTCTATGGTAAAAAAGCTGAAGTGGAACCTGGTGCTGATGAGTGTGCTGTATCTGGGTCTGGGCATTTTTTTGGTGCTGAAGCCCGGCACGGCCCTCAACATCGTATGCTATGCACTGGGCGGCGTGGTGCTGGCCTGCGCGGCCGTGCAGCTCATCCGCTACTTTGTGGTGGAGCGTGGGGTGTTCCAGAGCCAGCTCACCCTGATCTCCGGCATCATCTGTCTGGCGCTTGGAGCTTTCCTGCTGCTGCGCAGCGACATCGTGGTGAGCATCCTGCCCGTGGTGTTCGGCCTGTTCGTCATCTTTGATGCCATTGCCCGGGTACAGAACGCACTGGACCTGCGCCGCTGCGGCTACGACAGCTGGAAGGGCTTCCTGCTGCTGCCGGTGCTCAGCGTGGTGCTGGGCGTGGTGCTGATCGTGAACCCCTTCGGTGCCATGGAGACGCTGGTGATGGCCATCGGCATCATCCTGATCGTGGAAGGTGCCATCAACCTGCTCAGTGCCCTGTATACGGTGCTGGCCCTGCGCCGTTTTGCCAAGCTCCACCCGGAGACCCAGTCCATGCTGGAGGATCTGACCGGGGAGGACCTGAACGGCGACGGCGTGGTGGCCCCCGACGTGACCCGCACCGATGCAGAGGCCACCGCCGTGGAGTTGGACCATGTGGACGAAAGTGCCACCGTAGAACAGGAAGAGCGAAAGTAAATTCCGTCGAAATAGAAAGGGAAAAGAAAATCATGGAAAAGTACGATCTGATCATCGTGGGTGCGGGCCCTGCCGGCATCTTTACCGCTGTGGAGCTGCTGCGCCACGGCAGCAAAAAGAAGATGCTGCTGGTGGAAAAAGGCAAGCCCGTGGAAAAGCGCCACTGCCCCAAGGCAGAGGTAGGCCACTGCGTCAACTGCCGCCCCACCTGCGCCATCACCACCGGCTTTTCCGGTGCGGGCGCGTTCTCGGACGGCAAGCTGAGCCTCTCCTATGAGGTGGGCGGCGACCTGCCCACCCTCATCGGGGAGGAGTTTGCGCAGGAGCTGATCGACTACACCGATAAGATCTATCTGGAGTTCGGCGCAGACCCCCATGTGGAGGGCATCTACACCGGCGAGGATATCAAGGAGATCCGCAAAAACGCCATCCATGCCGGCCTGAAGCTGGTGGACTGCCCCATCCGTCACCTGGGCACCGAGAAGGCACAGGAGCTGTATCTGGCCATCCAGAATTATCTGGCCGACAACGGTGTGGAAATGCGCTTCAACACTGAGTGTGAGAACATCATTCTGGAAGAGGATGGCTGCAAGGGCGTGCTGCTGAAGGATGGCGATGACCTGCTGCCCGTGTATGCGGACGAGGTGGTCATCGGCACCGGTCGGCGTGGCGCAGACTGGCTGGAAAAGCTCTGCGCCGAGCACCACATTGCCCATAAGCCCGGCACCGTGGACATCGGTGTGCGCGTGGAGTGCCGCAACGAGGTCATGGAAAAGGTGAACAAGGTGCTGTATGAGTCCAAGCTCATCGGCTACCCCAAGCCCTGGAAGAACAAGGTGCGCACCTTCTGCCAGAACCCCGGCGGCTTTGTGGCACAGGAAAACTACGACAATGACCTGGCCGTGGTCAACGGCCACAGCTATAAGGAGAAGAAGAGCCCGAACACCAACCTTGCCATTCTGGTGTCTCACAACTTCACCGAACCCTTCAACCAGCCCATCGCCTATGCTCAGAAGGTGGGCGAGCTGACCAACATGCTGGGTGCGGGCCACATCATGGTGCAGCGCTACGGCGACATTCTGGACGGCAAGCGCACCTGGCAGAAGGAGCTGGCCCAGTCCAACGTCAAGCCCACCCTGAAGGATGCTGTGGCCGGTGACATCACCGCCGCCATGCCCTACCGTGCCATGACCAACATCATCGAGTTCATCAAGATGCTGGATATGGTGGTGCCCGGCTTTGCCGCCAACGAGACGTTGCTGTACAGCCCGGAGCTGAAGTTCTACTCCAACAAGGTCAAGATGGACGAGAACCTCGACACCAACATCAAGGGCCTGCACTGCCTGGGCGACTCCTCCGGCTGGACCCGGGGCCTGATGATGGCGTCCGTCATGGGCGTGCTCATGGGCCGGAAGCTGGCTGAAAAAGAAGGCTGCTGAGCGGTATTCCGGAACATATAACAGAAAGCTCCCCGCCGGGTTCCCGGCGGGGAGCTTTCTTGTTCCTTCGGAACAGGAGGAATATGGTGAATGAAGTGGGGGATTTTGAGCTTACAGTGCTTTCAGTTCGGCGGCGATGGTCAGGCACAGCTCTTCGGACTGGACGATGGTGCCCAGCATATCCAAAAAGCCGTGGTCACAGCCGCAGTACCGGATGGAGCGTACCGGTACACCAAGGCTTGCCAGCCGCTTGGCGGCGTAGTCGCTGCCGACACGCAGGTAGTCGTACTCAGCGGCCACGATGACCGTTTCCGGGAACTTCTTCAGCTGCTCATCGGTGGCAAAGACGGCCGACACCAGCGGGTCGTGTGAAGTGGTATGGCCCTGCAGATACAGGCTGTTGCTGCTGTCAGGATCCTTATCCACGCCGCTCTTGATGCGGTCGATGCGGCTGTAGGCCAGTTTCTTGTCCTCGTCAGCTACCTCGTAAGCATCGTAACTCCAGGTGTAGGCGGTCTGCTCATGGTAATCGGAACCGTCCCACGAAGGATAGATGCCCATGATCTTGCGGATGATGCCCTTTTCGTCCTGCAGCACGCAGGCGTTAGTCAGGCTGCCGCCGGCGCTGTCACCGGCGACCATCAGCTTGGCAGGGTCGGCACCCAGTTCAGCGGCGTGTGCGTGCACCCACTGTACGGCGCCCCATGCATCTTCCACCGGAGCGGGGAAGGGGTTCTCGGGGGCCAGACGGTACTCCGGGAACACCACCACGGCACCGGACTGCTCGGCAATGTACTGCATCTGCTTGCCGAACAGGTGAATGTCACCGGCCGTGAATCCACCGCCGTGCAGATACACCAGCACCGGTGCGTTGGGCTGGATGTTGGCAGTACGGTAGATGTAGATATCAATCTTGTGCCCGCCGATGGGGATCAGCTGTTCGGTGCAGTCCACAGGCGTTTCGATCAGGTCATAGGTCACCTTGTCCGGGCGGTAGCGCTCGCTGGAAAGGGTCCAGCCTGCCTTGGCGCGGTTGGCAAACATGGTGCGCTTTTTGATGATGATCTCCCGCAGGCGGGGATCCAGATGGGCAGGCTCCGCATCCGGCACCGGTTTGAACAGTACGGGGATCCCGTCCACCTCTTTGGTGAACTGGTTCGCATGGATCTTGGCGACAAGGGCCTTATCGTATAAACGCATGAAGCATCATCCTTTCTGAAAAGAGGGAAGCAGTAAACTTATTCCGCGGCATCCTGTGCGGCAACGGCAGTTTCCTCGTAGCAGGAATCATCGAAGCCGATCAGGTTGACGGTGATGAAGCTCATGATGAGCATAAAGCCGACCAGCAGCAGAGCATTGCGGAAGTTTGCATAGTCCAGGTTGGGTCCGAGGTACAGCAGGATGTTGGTCAGGGAGTAGCCGCCGAAGGCGTAGCACTTCAGGTGCAGCAGACCGGCCAGCACAGCGGTGGACAGAGCAGTGATCAGGTATGCGTAGTAGGGGCGGACCATCTTGTAGCAGATGCCGTAGGTGGTAGGCTCGGAGATACCGCCCAGCAGAGCGGACAGGCAGCAGGAGAATGCGGTCTGGCGCAGCAGGGACTTCTTGGTGCGCAGCATCACAGCCAGAGAGATGAAGCCCGGGGTGATGGTGCAGCAGAAGAACCAGATGTTGATCAGGTCATCGTAACCAACAGCGGCGAGGCTGGCGGTCGCAATGGGGATCAGGGCCAGATGGAAGCCCGGAGCGATCAGGCCGAGGGTGGTGCTCAGCAGCACGATGACCGGCACGCCAGCCCACGGAGCCACGGAGCGAACAGCCACAACAAAGGCGTAGATGTAGTTGGTCAGCAGGCCGCCCAGAGGGCCGGTGACGGTCAGGGTGATGATCGACATGAGCAGCAGCAGGGCAAAGGGTTTGACGAAGTGCCGTGCAGCTTCCGGGATGACCTTCTTGAGCCATTTATCCAGCAGGGACATGACGAACACGGAGAGGATGATCTGGATCACGGCGCCATTATAAGTGGCACGCAGGACCGGCAGACCGAAGTAGTGGGTGAAGGAGCCGTCCGCACCAGCCACCCAGTCCGGGTACAACAGGAAGCAGGCCAGAACCATGGCCAGAACCGGCTCGGTGCCGAACTTCTTGGCAGAGGTGTAAGCCACTAGGACCGGCATGAAGTAGAACACGGTCTGCGACAGATTATACAGGATGGAGTAGGTGGAGCTGGTGGAAGCATCCACGTGCAACACCAGCGTCATGATGGTCAGCACAGTGGCCAGCAGGCCGGATGCGATCAGTGCGGGAATGACCGGGCTCAGGCAGCCAGCCATCAGCAGCAGGAAGTTGGAGAAGATCTCGGAGGGGCGCTTTTTCCAGAAGGGAACGTCATCTGCCACAGCGCCGCCGCCGTTGCCGGTGATCTTTTCCACTTCCAGATACAGGTCCTCAATGATGGCACCCACAATGATCTGAAGTTCTGCCTTGGAAGAATCGATGCCGATGACACCGTGCAGTCTCTTCAGCCCATCCTTGTCCACCTTTTCCATGTCCACCGGGTTCACGCGCAGGCGTGTGGCGCAGTGGTTGATGCGGGCTACGTTCTCTTTGCCGCCCAGACATTTGACGATCTGTTCGGCAAGGGCCGGCATCTCAGCCTTGGTGATCTTTGCCATAAAAGTTATCCTCCTTTTTTGGGGTACATTCTTGCCGCTCATGTGGTGCGGCAGGTCTCATTGACTGCATTATAACATGACGGTTTTGTTTCGTAAATATAATTTTTCAAGAAAGTTCCTTTCGCCGCAACAAAAATTTTACAGAATGTTTGTTCAATGTGTACGAATAAGTGGAAATGATGCCGAACAAATTGCTTTTTGGCATAAAAACTGCTACACTGGTTCCGAACAAAACGCAGGCATCGGGCCTGAAAGGACAGGAGGATGATTATGGGCGAAACGCCGGGCAGTGTGGTCACGCTGCTTTGCTCCGGGATGCACTTTTTCAATGCGGAAAAGCGGATCGCGGATTGTGTGCTGGAAGATACGGCCGGTGTGGCGGCAATGACATCGGCCGAACTGGCACATTGCAGCTCCACCTCGGAAGCCACTGTGACCCGTTTTTGCAAAAAACTGGGGTTTGAGAATTATCGTGCTTTCCAGTTGGCGCTGGCGCGGGACGTGATGGAACGCCAGCCGCTGGAGATCTCCAACGAAGTGCAGCTGGACAATATCCCGCAGTCGCTGCAGAATATCCTTTCCAATAAGATCGATGAGATGAGCGCCACCATCAACGGCATCAACCCGGAAAATCTGCAGCGTGTGCTGAAACTGCTGCAGAATGCGCAGCTGGTGCAGATCGCCGCGGTGGGCAACACCATCCCGGTGGCGATGGATGCGGCCTTCAAGTTCAACCAGCTGGGGATGCGGTGCATCACCAGTGAGATCTCGGAGAAGAACTCGGCGTTCGCGCTCACCCTTACACCGCAGGACGTGCTGCTGCTGATCTCCAACTCCGGCAAATCCCGGCGGCTGAACCAGATGGCCCAGACAGCGCGGGACAACGGTGTGCCAGTGGTGCTGATCACCTGCGACCGCAGCTCGCCGCTGGCGCAGCTGGCCGATCATCTGCTGATTTCCACCAACCGCGAGCAGCTCATCACCACGACGGATTTTGCGCTCTCCCGCATTTCTGCCGTTGTGATCATTGAGGTGCTGTACAATTTCCTGCTGGTGGGGCGGCCCGGCGCCAAGGGCTTCGTGAGCCGTCATGAGGGACTGATGGCCCACGATAAGGACGTGCGCTGACACAGAACAAAAAAGATCCCGACACCGTAACAGTGCCGGGATCTTTCTGCTTATAAGGCTCAGCCCTCGATGAGCTCCACGGTCTTCATCTTGACCGGGGTGGTGGGCTTGTCGTTCCAGTCGGTGCGCACAGCGGCGATCTTGTCCACGACATCCATGCCGGCTACGACCTTGCCAAAGGCGGCATACTGGCCGTCCAGATGGGGTGCGTCCTTGTGCATGATGAAGAACTGGCTGCCGGCGCTGTTGGGGTTCATGCTGCGGGCCATGCTGATGACACCACGGGTGTGCTTGAGCGGGTTGTTCACGCCGTTAGCAGCAAACTCACCCTTGATGTTCCAGCCCGGGCCGCCGGTGCCGTTGCCCAGCGGGCAGCCGCCCTGGATCATAAAGCCGGGGATCACGCGGTGGAAGGTCAGGCCGTTGTAAAAGCCCTCGCTGACCAGCTTTTTGAAATTCTCACAGGTGATGGGGGCAACTTCCTCGTTCAGCTCGATGTCGATGATGCCGCCGTCTTCCATAGTAATGCGAACCATAACGCTACAATACTCCTTTTGTGTTGACCCCGCAGCGGGGGTGTGTGCGGCAGAGATGTCTGCCGGATATCTCTTATAGTATACCATAGCTTTTGCCTGTTGCAACGGCGCAGATGCAACGTTTTTGTTAAAAATCGGCTAAAGATCCGTAATGCGGCGGAAAAATCATAATTCTCCCCGCATCTCCACCATATCGGCCCAGAAGCGCTTGGGGCAGTGGGTCATGCGGCCTTTTTCGTTGTGCCGGGCCTGAATTTCCAATGTTCGGTAAAACTGCGTCCACAGCGCCTGAAACTGCTGCTCCCGCGCGCTGGGCGGCGGCAGCTCCAAAGGCGCTGCCAGTTCCAGCAGCCGGGTGCCGTGCTTTTCGTGCAGCAGCACTGCCTGATGGACGGCATCGTAGATCATAAAGTCCTCCTCCGGAAAGCGTCCGCAAAAGTGCGGGCGCAGCAGGGGGAGGATATAATTTTTGGGGTGGATGACCGCGCCCAGCATCCCGTCGTGCTCCTCGAACCGCACAAAGCCCTGAAACTTGTCTACCTCCCAGTCCAGGCTCTTTTTCATGGCGTAGAGGGGCGCGACCACCGGGTGCCCCTCCCGCTTGACCGTGCCCGGGCCAAGTGCAAAGGCCAGATGCAGAAAGCGGAGCAGCAGCAGCTCCTTGTCCTCCTGCCCGGAGAGAAAATCCCGGCTGACGAGGTACTCGGTCTCTGCGCCCAGCTTTTTGCCAAAGCTGGCAAATACCCGGCGGGCAATGGCGGGGTCGGTGGAGATCTCCTTGACCGGGTAGAGGGTGGCGGTCTCCCGCTGGGGCGTCCACACCGCAAAGGGAAGCTCGTGCTGGACAAAGCTCTCGTACACGCAGCACAGAAAGCCCTCAAAGCTGCCGTCATACAGGTAGACCACGTCGGCATCGTGCAGCTTGCGTGCCCCCTTGGGGCTTACAGCGCTTTGGCAAGACATTGCACCGCCTCCTCCCGTACCATGCGGACAGCCGCCCGGGGCGGCACGCCCTGCTCGATAAGATTGTCCACGGCAGGCGGGCTGAACAGGCTCAGCTGTTCGCAGCTGCCGCTGAACACGTTGGGGTCGATGAGCGCCCGGGTGATGCACTCCCGCCCGGCGCTGCCGCGCCCCGGGTGTGCCCCGGCAAAGCCCCGGCAGGTGATGAAATACTGCGCCCGCTTGAGCATCACCCCCATGCGCTTGAGCTCGTCCAGCCCCAGCGCCGCCTGCTTGCGGGCGCGCCAGATGCGCCGGGCGCTTTTGGGGCCGATGCCCGGCACCCGCAGCAGCATTTCAAAGGGCGCACGGTTCACATCCACCGGGAACAGCCCGTAGTGCTGCACCGCCCAGTTGCATTTGGGGTCCAGATAGGGGTTGAAGTTGGGGTTATCCTGATCTAAAATTTCGTCTGCCTCGAACTGGTAGAACCGCAGCAGCCAGTCTGCCTGATACAGCCGGTGTTCCCGCAGCAGGGGCGGTTTGGTGTCCAGCGCGGGCAGGCGGGTGTCCTCGGCCACCGGGATGTAAGCCGAGTAGAACACCCGCTTGAGGCTGTACTTCTGGTACATGCCCTCGGTGAGCTTTAAAATGTGGTAGTCCGTTTCCGGCGAGGCCCCCACGATCATCTGGGTGCTCTGCCCGGCGGGAGCAAACTTCGGCGCGTGGCGGTACAGGGTGAGCTCTTCCCGGCTGGCGGCACCGGACACCGCGATCTGCTTCATGGGCCGGAAGATGGAGTGCCGCCCCTTATCCGGGGCCAGCAGGTTCAGGCTGCGTTCGCTGGGCAATTCCACGTTCACGCTCAGGCGGTCGGCCAGATACCCCAGCTGCTGCAGAAGCTCCGGGCTGGTGCCCGGAATGGCCTTGGCGTGGATGTAGCCGCCAAAGCGGTATTCGCCCCGCAGCAGCCGCAGGACCGCCAGCATCCGCTCGGTGGTGTAGTCCGGGCTGCCCAGCACCGCGCTGGACAGGAACAAGCCCTCGATGTAGTTGCGGCGGTAGAACTCCATGGTCAGTTCGGCCAGCTCCCGGGGCGCAAAGGTGGCGCGGGGGATATCGTTGGACTTGCGGTTGACGCAGTAGCCGCAGTCGAAGGAGCAGCAGTTGGTCATCAGCACCTTGAGCAGGCTCACACAGCGGCCGTCGGCGGTAAAGGCGTGGCAGCACCCCGGTGCATAGCAGCTGCCCACGGTTCCGGCCCGCGCCGTGCGGGAAGCCCCGCTGGAGGTGCAGGCTACGTCGTATTTGGCGCTGTCGGCCAGAATGGTCAGCTTATCCATGAGTGTCTGTTCCATAAAAATGCACCCCCGAACGGAAAAAAGAGTATAAAAGAAAAAGCCATACGCAAAACTGCAAATGGCTTTTGATTCAAAAAACAGGTGCATGCAGAAAACCTGTTTGCTCGCTCTTTTCGTGAAAATGTGTTTGGAGTGGCCCGCAGGCCACGACAAACACGAAATAAAAAACAAATTTTCCGCTGAATATGGCCAGAGTGAAACGGAGGCCATTTTAAAATAGAAGATTTACCACTTGGCCTTGGTCTCCACCACGCGGCCGGCGATGTGCAGGTGGTTCAGGTCCTCGCCCTTGATCACCAGTTCGTTGTAGGCGGGGTTGAAGGGCTGCAGCACCACACAGTTGCCGCGCTGGATGTAGCGCTTCAGGGTGCCCTCGCCCTCGTCGCCGTAGATCAGCACGCCCAGGTCGCCGTTTTCCAGCGTGTCCTGCTTGTGCACCAGGGCCAGGTCACCGTCCTGGATGCGGGGCTCCATGCTGTCACCGCGCACCACCAGATAGAAATAGTTGGAGGGATCCTTCACGCGGGCATACTCCTGCCCGTAGTCTTCCTCAAAGGCCAGAGCACCGTAACCGGCCTTCACGGTGCCGATCACCGGGATCAAGCTCTCGGAATAGCTGCCAAAGAAGCGCTCTTCCGGGGCGGACACGTTGCTCACCGGGCGGTACAGCCCCAGCAGATAGTCTGCCGTGGTGTTCAGCAGCTCCGCGATGCGGGCCACCGTGGAGGGGTCGGGGGAGGATTTGCCGCTTTCCCACTTGCCGACGGCCTGCTGGGTCACGCCGAGCTTTGCGGCGAGTTCTGCCTGGCTCACGCCCTGTTTTTTGCGGCACTGCTTCAATAGCTCTGAAAACGACATGGTAATTCTCCTTTACATCCAGAGGGGGATTCTTTTGATGGCTTTATTATACAACAAAAAGGTGTTTCTGTAAAGAGCTTTCTGCAAGCGGAGCAAAAAAAGGTTGTGGGTGACGGCGGCTTTTCCCACCATCCTGAAAAAATTTGCAGAAAGGCTTGACAGCACGCGGCAAATCTGGTAAATTAAATAGGCATTCGACACGGCGTAAGGCGAGTGTCCACAAGGAGAGATGTCCGAGTGGTTTAAGGAAGCAGTCTTGAAAACTGCCGTATGGCAACGTACCGTGGGTTCGAATCCCACTCTCTCCGCCATTTTTTATTGAATAAGTGTAACGCACTTTGCTCTGGAGTAGTACTCAAGAGGCCGAAGAGGCGCCCCTGCTAAGGGCGTAGGTCGTCTAAACAACGGCGCGAGGGTTCAAATCCCTCCTACTCCGCCAAGAAAAAGCTCGATGATCCATTGAGATCACCGGGCTTTTTCCATTTTTGCACGCAAAAAAGAAGAGGCACCGGCTTTTGAAAGGCCGGTGCCCCTTCCGGGTCACAGCAGCAGGTTGGTGATGCAGGCCAGCAGGGCCAGATGCACCGGGTAGAACCAGTAAAAGGCCTTTTTTTGCAGCGGACTGCACGCACCGCGCTGTCCGTTATAGAACCAGACCAGCACAAAGGCCAGCGGAGCGGTGAGCTCGAATAAAAACAGCACTGCGCCCACAAGGCACTGCCGCTTGCGGTCTGCGCGGGTGAGGTACAACGCGCAGATGATGATCACGCCAATGGCGTTGTAGTCGGTATTGGCGGCCAGCGCCAGCGCGGCGCACCCGCCCGCCCACACAAGCCCCTGCCAGCCGGGCAGGCCGTTTTCCTTTTCAAAGCGCTTGAGCCCCGCCATGGCCAGCACGCCCAGCGCCAGCGTCCAGTAAACATTCTGCGCACTGGGGTCAAAGGGGGTGCGGAAGAACGCAAGGTCAAAGGGTATCTCGCTCAAAAGGCCGAACAGCACCAGCCGCCCAAGGTAGCCTTTGACGTTGTGGGTGTGCACAAAGCCCTCCACCAGCAGAAAACAGAACAGCGGAAAGGCCAGCCGCCCAGTGAAGCGCAGCACCATGTCCAGCCGGTACAGCGGGTAGGCAGAAAGGGCGTCTTGGGAGAGGGCGCCGGCATCCAGCCCGGGCGTAAGGATGCCCGCCTCGATGCAGGACGCGCCGATGTGGTCCACCAGCATGGTGATGCAGGCAATGGTTTTAAGAGCGGTGCCGCTGAAGGTGCGGCGCGGGGAAAGTGCAGTCATAAAGAACACCTCGTTCAGCTTGCAAAAAATCGTTACAGGAACTATAACGAAGGAAAGGCGGCATTTCCTTCGTCTGCTGCGGCAAAATCTGCACAGAGCGTGCAAAAATCGGGGCAAAAACGCTTGACAGAAAAGGCGCGGGATAGTACAATCAAGAAGATAATTGAACTATCTCAAACGAAAGATGAAAAAGATTCACAGAGAATCGGGCGTCTCCGAACCAGAATAATCAGGAAGGAGGCTTTGGGGCATGACGCTTTTTTCCTACGAGATCTTCGATGCAGTGGCACGGCAGGGCAGCTTCAACAAAGCGGCCCAGCAGCTGCATCTGACCCCTTCGGCCATCAGCCACGCCATTGCCGTGATGGAGGAGGAACTGGGCTTTGCCCTGTTCAACCGCGGCAAAAACGGCGTATCCATGACCAGTTACGGCGCTTCGCTGTACCCGTCCATCCGTGCGGTGCTCAACAGTGACGAGGCACTCAAGCAGAGCATTGCCCGCCTGAACGGCCTGGAAAAAGGCAAGGTGAAGCTGGGTGCATTCAACTCGGTGTGCGCTTCGCTGCTGCCGGGCCTGCTCAAGAGCTTCGCGGCCCAGTACCCTCAGATCGAAATTGAAGTGTATCAGGGCACCTACGACGATGTCAAGGAGTGGCTGCGCACCGGGCAGGTGGACATTGCGTTCCTTTCCTCCACCTGCAAGGAGGAATTCAACCTCACCGAGCTGTTTCGGGAGCCGCTGCTGTGCATCGTGCCGCAGGACTGGCCCGAACCCCAGGGCGGCGTGATGACCCCTGCTCTGATGAACGGCCAGAGCTTTGTGGTGCAGTGCGATGCCACCGACGCCGAGATGCGGCAGTTCCTCAAGAAGTACAAGATCAGCACCGAGCGCCGCTGCCATGTCATCGACGATCAGTCCAACATCGCCATGGTGGAGGCCGGACTGGGCATCTCCATCATGCCGCAGATGCTGCTGCGGGACTGCAAGGCCGCCGTCAAGGTGTATCCCATCGAGCCGGAGGAGTACCGCGTGGTGGGCTTGGCCGTGCAGCGCCCGGCCTCCATGGCTCCCGCCGTGGAGCAGATGTTCCACCACATCGTGGACTACTGCCGTCAGCTGGAGCTGCCCCTGTGACCTGTTCAGTATAACACAAAGCGGCCGGTGCGGGAAACACCGGCCGCTTTTGCATAAAACAAAAACCTTTGCTGCCGGAGCGAAGGTTTCTGCACGGCGTTGCTTTACACTGCCAGAAATTTCCGGTATAATGAAGGGTAGAACAGAGCAAAACGCCAAAGGAAGAGGTTTTTATGGAGACTGCGGGGTACGATTCCAGCCGACCGCTGGCCGAACAGGTTGCACAGCGGATCAAGGACTACATTCTGGAAGAAAAACTGAAGAGCGGCGACAAGCTGCCCACTGAAACAGCGCTTGCCCGCGAGATGGGTGTGGCACGCAGTACTGTGCGCGAGGCCATCAAGCGGCTGGAGTCACAGAACATTCTGACCGTGCGCCACGGCGCGGGCTCTTTTGTGACCGACCAGCCCGGCCTGGCGGATGACCCGCTGGGGTTGGATTTCATTGAGGACAAGGAGCGTCTGGCCTTCGACCTGCTGGAGGTGCGTAACATCATCGAGCCGGCCATTGCCGCGCTGGCGGCGCGCCATGCCACCCCGGAGGACATCGCCGAGATGGAATCGCTGTACAACCTCATGGAATACCACATCCTGCATGGGCAGGACTATCTGGACGAGGATATGAAGTTCCACCGGACCATTGCCCGCGCCAGCGGCAATCTGGTGGCTCCCCAGCTGGCTCCCATCATCACGGCGTCGGTGGAGGTGTTCACCGAGGGCACCCACCGCACTCTGCTGCAGGAGACCCTGGACACCCACAAGGCTGTACTGGAGGCCATCAAGTGCGGCGACAGCACCTGGGCACGGGATGCCATGACCCTGCACCTTTCCTACAACCGCGACCTGTACCGGAAGATGCACCGCGCCCGCAGCGGTGAACCGCCCCTTGCTCCCAAAGTGCCGGAATGGGTGCTGCAGCTCAAGGAGCTGACCAAGCCCGAAGAACCGGAAGAAAAAGAGTAAATCGAACGCAAACAGCCCGCATGACGGAGCACGATGCTCCTGCCATGCGGGCTGTTTTTCTGTGTTAACTCAGGCGGCGGGATGCATTACCACTCGGCAACGCTGCCGTCCTTGTGACGCCAGACGGGGTTCTTCCACTCGTGCGGGGTCTTGTTCTCCTCCAGCACCAGTTCCTTGTTGACGTCCACGCCCAGACCGGGACGGACGGGCAGCTGCACGCGGCCGTCCACGAACTTGAAGTCGTCCTGGTTCTTGACATAGTCCAGCACGCTCTTGCCCACGTTGTAGTGGATGCCGATGCTCTGCTCCTGGATCACGGCGTTGTAGCAGGTGGCGTCCACGTTCAGGCAGCTGGCCAGAGCGATGGGGCCCAGCGGGCAGTGGGGAGCCAGGGCAACGTCGTAGGCTTCGGCCATGGAGGCGATCTTCTTGACCTCGGTCAGGCCGCCGGCGTGGCTCAGGTCGGGCTGGATGATGTCCACACCGCCGGCCTGCAGCAGGCGCTTGAAGTCATACTTGGTGAACAGACGCTCGCCGGTGGCAATGGGCACATTGCAGGCAGCGGCGATCTCCTTGAACACCTCCATGTTCTCGCACAGGACGGGCTCCTCGATGAACATGGGATCGAACTCTTCCAGCTTCTTGGCCAGGACCTTTGCCATGGGCTTGTGCACACGGCCGTGGAAGTCGATGGCGATGCCGAAATACTTGCCGCAGCTTTCCCGGATGGCGGCCACGCGCTCCAGAACGGCGTCCACCTTGTCGTAGGTGTCGATCATCTGCAGCTCTTCAGTGGCGTTCATCTTGATGGCGGTAAAGCCGGCATTCTTGCGCTCCAGAGCAGCAGCGCCCACGTCGCTGGGGCGGTCGCCGCCGATCCAGCTGTACACGCGCATGTTGTCGCGGCAGGCACCGCCCATGAGCTGGTAGACCGGGGCGTTGAAGAACTTGCCCTTGATATCCCACAGGGCCTGATCAATGCCGGCAATGGCACTCATCAGCACGCCGCCGCCGCGGTAGAACCCGGCGCGGTACAGCACAGTGGAAAAGTCCTCAATGCGCATGGGGTCCTTGCCGATGAGGTAGGGCTTCATCTCCTGGACACAGGCCAGAACGGTGGCGCAGTGGCCTTCCAGCACGGGCTCGCCCCAGCCGGTCAGGCCCTCGTCGGTCACGATCTCAACAAAGCCCCAGCGGGGACGGACGGTATAGGTGTTGACTTCAACGATCTTCATGGGAAATCATCCTTTCTCTTGTATTGCAGAAGGTTTCAATGGGTTCAGGTTCAGCGCTGGATCTGGTCCACCATGCCGCGGACGTAGGCGGCGCAGGCTTCCCAGTCGTTGGCAGCTACGGCGTCCTTGGGCATCAGGCTGGAGGCCAGGCCCACGCTGATGCAGCCGGCGTCAAAGAATTCCCGGATGTTGGCGGGGCTCACGCCGCCGATGGCCATGTAGTTGGTGCCGTCAAAGGGGCCCTGCAGGTCCTTGACGTAGTGGCGGGGCATGCTGCCGGCCGGGAACAGCTTCATGGTCTTGTAGCCGAACTGCAGGCTGGTGGCCACGTCGGTGGGGGTCAGCACGCCGGGCAGCAGGGCGATGTCGTTCTCGGCGCAGTAGCTGAACACATCCAGCGGGGTGCCGGGGGTCAGAAGGAACTGTGCACCGGCGTCCAGAGCGGCTTTGCAGCGGTCCACGGTGATGGCGGTGCCGGCACCCACGGTGCAGCGGTCCCCGAAATGGGTGCGTAGCATCGTGATCTGCTCCAGGGCGTGGGGGCTATTCAGTGCCACCTCAAAGAAGGGGGCACCGCCCTGCACGGCGGCCTCGGCGTAATCAATGGTCTTTTCCAGCGGAACGTTGCGCAGGATGGCCAGCAACGGATGCTTGGAAACCAGATCGTAAGTGTCCATACAAAAAACTCCTTTCGGCAAAAAATGAAACCGGCGGTTTCAGCGGATCAGCGGTAGGTGATGGCAGCGCCGGTGAGGGCAGCTTCCATCTGGGCGGCGTCGGGGTAGCCCTCCACGTCGCCCGGGGTCTGGGTGGCCAGGGCGCCGCAGATGGCACCCATGCGGCCTGCGGTGACCACATCGCGGCCCTGCAGGATGCCGGCCAGGAAGCCGGCATTGAAGCCGTCACCGGCGCCGATGGGCTCAATGGGCTTACAGGGGTAGGGCGGCAGCTTTTCGCGGGTGGTCTTGTCGGCCACCCAGGCACCGTTGCCGCCGTCCTTGATGGCCACATACTGTGCGCAGCCGTCGCGGAACAGCAGATCGAAGATGGTGTCCGGGTCGCGCAGGCCGAACAGGGCGTCGGCCTCGTCCAGGCCCAGCAGCACGATCTCGCTCTGCAGGGTCAGCTCCCGGATCAGGGGGGCGTAGTCCTGCCCACGCCACAGCTTGCGGCGGATGTTGGGGTCAAAGCTGATGGCAACGCCTTTCTCCTTGGCCAGAGCAAAGGCGGCTTTGGTCATGGCCAGGCAGCTCTCGCTCAGCACGGGGGTGATGCCGCTCATGTGCAGCACCTTCACGCCGTCCAGCAGGGCGGGGGTCACGTCCTCGGGGCACAGGTGGCTGGCGGCACTGTTCTCCCGGTAATAGAATACCTTGGTCTCGCCCACGCCGGTCTCCTTGAACATGATGCCGGTGCGGTGGTCCGGGTCGTAGATGACGCGGGAACAGTCCACGCCCTCGGCACGGAGCTGATTGCGGATGAAGCAGCCAAACTCGTCGGTGCCCAGGCGGCTGACCCAGGCGGCCTCCAGGCCCAGCTTTGCCAGACCCACGGCTACATTGCTCTCGGCACCGGCGGTGCGGATGCCGAAGTTCTGCACATAGCGCAGGGCACCCACGCTGTCCGGGGTGAAGGCGGCCATGGTCTCGCCGATGGTGATCAACTGAGGCATAAAAACACTCCTTTTCTTATAGGGCTCAGAACTGCAGTTCTACGCTGCAGAGCATTCGTTCGATCTGACGCCGGGCTTCGTCCAGCGCCTGCCGGGCGCTGGCGGCGGCAGCGTCGCTGTAGCGCTCCAGCGGGAAGGCAACGCTCAGCGCGGCCACCACTTTGCCGTTTTTGCGCAGCGGCACGCCGATGCAGCGGATGCCCCGGGTGCTCTCCTCACACTCGTAGGCAAAGCCGCTGGCCCGGATCTCGGCCAGCTGGTCGGCCAGGAGGCGGAAGTCGGTGATGGTGTGCTCGGTCAGCGGGTACAGGCCGTCGTAATACAGGGCCTTGAGCTGGGGCAGCTGGTAGTCGGCCAGCAGAGCCTTGCCCACGCCGGTGGCGTAGGCCGGCAGGCTGCGGCCCTCCACCGTGACGGTGTGGCTGTACAGGGGGCTCTCCACCTTTTTGAGGTAATAGACATCCCCGTTTTTCAGGCAGCCCAGGTGGCATGTCTCGTGGCAGACCGACACGATGTCGTGCATCAGGCGGTAGATCTCCCGCAGGGCGCTGGCTTCGTCCAGATAGGTGTTTCCAATGCGGAACGCCATGCGGCCGATGCGGTAGTGATGATCCTGGTCGTCCAGGGTCAGGTAGCCGCGGTCCCGCAGGGTGTGCAGCAGCGGGGAGATGCTGCCTTTGGCAATGCCTAGATGCTGGGACAGCTGGGTAAGGGTGTAACCGCTGCCGTTCAGGCTGCACAGCTCCAGGATATCCAGCGCGCGTGCCAGGGAACGGTGGGCATCTCCGGAAGGCATGGGTCTCACTTCCTTTCCTTATATATAGGGCCTCTGAGAGGCATTCGGACCAGGTCGGGAAAACGACGAAAGTGTTCCGATGTGTTCCGCACAGGAATCCTGAAAACACCGGACGTGTTCGGATATCGGGCTGTATTGGGACTTGCGTTCCGATATCTGAACAAAAATTGTGCGCTTTCTGGTTCGGATGGCTGAAAACTGCAGGCCGTCCGCCCTTTTTTCGGCGGCCGGAGCGCCGCCGATCGTTGCCTTTTGCACGGGATGCAGACACTTTTGGGGCCTGCGACGGCATTGTCAGACAACTTAATAAATTGCAAACGATTAAAAATGAGCACAACATCGTTGCTTTTGAAAGGGGCTTGTAATTTTTTCTGTAAATCTCTGCTCCAATTTCAGTATACGACACCGGAAAATAGACTGCAAGGGGCAGTTTGTTTTTCGTGGAAATGACAAGACGAGGAACAAAAAATTATAACATGCGCCGAAAATCCATATTTGTGCAGAAAATGTTAAAAAACTATTGACGGATGGAAAGAAAATTGGTAAATTTAGGACAGCGAAGTTGTTGTCGGACAACGACCCCACGGTGCCGGCCCGCAGCGGGGAAATGCCTGACAGCCATATCGGCCCGAGCGGACCCTGCGCCGGGCTGAGGAAAATGATTCTAAGGAGGAAATGAAACTATGTTGGATCCCAAATACATCCCATTGTTTATTGGCGGCTTTATCGCATGGATCTGCTTTATGATCTTTGTGGGCTGGATCACCAGCCGCGGCAAAAATGAGGGCAGCAGCTTCCTGACCGGCGGCGGCAACCTCGGCTTCTTCCTGATCTTCTGCACCGTGGGTGCTACCATGATCGGCACCGGTTCTTCCATGGGTGCCATCGGCAACGGCTTCAACCACGGTTGGGGCGGCGCCATCTACGGCCTGGGCGCATCGGCAGGTATCCTTTCTATGCTGCTGTTCACCAAGGCAAAGAACAAGGGCTTCCTGACCATGTCTGAGGAAGCACAGTATTACTACGGCGGCAAAAAGATCATCCGCCAGGTCATGGGCTTTATGATGTTCGTCATCGAGATCATCTGGCTGGGCAACCACCTGAACGGCGGTGCCAAGTACCTGGCTTACGTCACCCAGCTGCCCGACGTTACCTGTAAGATCATCACCGTTCTGGGCTTCGGCATCTATGTGTTCATCGGCGGCTACATGGCCGTTGTTACCACCGACGCTGTCCAGTTCATCGCTATCCTCATCGGCTTCCTGACCATCGCTATCCGTGCCATCCCCCTGGCAGGCGGCTATCAGAACGTGGTGGATACCTTCACCGCTGCTGGCAAGCCCGGCGCAATGACCTTCTACGGCCTGGGCTCCTACGGTGTCATGGCTGCCATAGCACTGGTGTTGTCCACAGCCATGGGCGTTATCGGTACCCCCACCCATCGTACCCGTATCTACACCTCCAAGGACGAAAAGACTGCTCGCAAGGCCTTCCTGGGCCAGGGCATCCTGCTGTTCGGCTGGAGCTTTGTTACCGCCATCATCGGCATGAGCTGCTTCACCATCGCCACCATGAATGGTGACACCCTGGCCAGCGGCGACTACGCCTTTGCTTACATGGCTACCAACGCACTGCCCCCGATCATCGGCATGCTGTTCATGATCTGCGGCCTGTCTGCTACCATGTCCTCCGGTGACTCCGACGCCATCTCCGGCGTTACCATCCTGCTGACCGACGTGTACCCCAGCATCACCGGCAAGACCATCGAAGAAAAAGATTACGCCAAGGTCAGCCGTATCGCTCTGATCTGCACCCTGGGCGCTGCCTTCTTCATCACCCTGTTCGTCAACGACGTTATCGGCTACATCTCCACCATCGTGGGCGCCTTCCTGCCCGGCGTGGCTGTGGCTATGCTGCTGGGCCGCTTCTGGAAGCGTGTCAACTGGCAGGGCGGTCTGGCCTGCATCGGCTCCGGCACTCTGCTGGGCGTGCTGATCCTGGTGCTGCCTTCCTTCAAGAACTGGATCAACGCCACCATGGGTGGTCCGGCTGTGCCTGCTACCATCATTTCTCTGGTGTTCGGCATTGTGGTCTCTCTCATGTTCCCTGCTGACACCACTCCCGACGATGTGCGCCTGAAGCACGTCATGGACGACCGCCGCGGCACTGTCGTGGAAAAGGTCGCTGCTGCTGAGGCTGCGGCTGAGGAAGAAGATCTGTAAGATCTATTGAGCCGGCAAACTGTAAATCTGTTTCTCCGAAAGGGGCGAGGGCATACGCCCTTGCCCCTTTCATCGTTTGCGGCAGGGTCGCCTTGCCGCAGGGCAAATTCATAGCAAGAGGGAACTTATCATGAAACGTATTTTGATCCAGAACGGCACCCTATACGACGGCCTTGGGGGCCAGCCCTACCAGGCAGACCTGCTGGTGCAGGACGACCGTATTGCCCAGATCGCTCCGGGCATCACGGAGCCGGCAGACCAGGTTATCGACGCCACCGGTAAGGTGGTGACCCCGGGGTTTGTGGATATCCACCGTCACCACGACGCAAAGCCCCTCAACGACCCGCACTTTGGCGAGGTGGAGCTGGCCCAGGGCATTACCACGGCAGTGGCAGGCAACTGCGGCATCAGCATGACCCCGCGCCCGGAATCGGACGAGGCGGCAAAGGAGTATTATTCCTTTGAAGAAGCCGTCATGGGCCCCATCGGCCTGGACGGCCCCCACACCTACCGTGATTATCTGGCTGCCCTGCACAAGGCCGACCTGCCCCTGAACGTTGCCGCCATGATCGGCACCGGCACCGTCAAGATCTGCGTCAAGGGCTTTGCCGACACTCCCTACACCCAGCAGGAGCTGGACGACGCCCGTGCTCTGATCGAGGACGCCATGGCCGCCGGTGCTCCCGGTGTGTCGCTGGGCATCATGTACCTGCCGGAGTGCTACTCCTCCACCGATGAATTTGCCTACATTCTGGAGCCGGTGGGCCGCTACCACCGTGTGATCACCACCCACATCCGCGGTGAGGGCGACAGCATGGTGCAGAGCGTGCGCGAGGTGATCGAGATCGCCCGCCGCGTGGGCTGTGCCCTGGAGATCAGCCACTTCAAGAGCTGCGGCATGAAGAACTGGGGCAAGGACATCCACACCGCCATTGCCGACATCGAAGCCGCCCGCGCCGAGGGCATGGACGTGACCGTGGACTTCTACCCCTACGAGGGCGGCAGCACGGCCCTGACCACCATGCTGCCCCCGGTGTTCGTGGCCGGCAACATGACCCGTGCACTGGAAAAACTGGGCACCCCCGAAGGTGTGGAGGAGTTCCGCCGTACCAGCAGCGTGTTGTACGATGACTGGGACAACTTCTGCATCACGCTGGGCTGGGACCGCATCATCATCAGCGGCGTGGTCCGGCCCGAAAACGAGAAGTTCCTGGGCATGCGAGTGACGGAGGCTGCCGAGAAATTCGGCTTTGAGGACGCCGCTGCACTGGCCGCCTACCTGATGCACAGCGAGGACGGTAAGACTGCCATCATCAATATGTCCATGAGCCAGGATGATATTGATACGGTGGCGCGTCTGCCTTGGTCCAATATCATCTCCGATGCCATCTATGCCAAGACCGACACGCCCCACCCCCGCATGTTCGGTGCCTTCCCCAAGGTGCTGCGGGAGTATGTGGCCGAGCGCGGCATCTACACGATGCAGGAGGCCATCCGCCGGATGACCAGCCAGCCCGCCGCAAGAATGGGATTGGTCGGACGAGGGAGCTTGCAGAAAGGCAACTATGCTGATATACTGGTATTCGATCCGAAGAAGTTCACGGATCATGCCACCTTCACGAATCCTGCCCAGAAGGCCACCGGTCTGGACTGGTGCATCGTCAACGGCCAGGTCGCCATTGACCACGACCGGCGCACCACGACCGGTGCCGGTATGGTGCTGACGGTGTAAGGAGCTGCCATGTCGATCGCGATCCTTCTGCAGCAGATCCTGATCATCTTTCTGGAGATCGGCACCGGTGCAGCCGTGACCAAACTGGGCATCATGGACGACGGGAACAGCAAGTTCCTGTCCAACCTGGTCATGTCGGTCACCCTGCCCTGCACCCTGCTGGCCAGTGCCAGCATCGACGGCGGCCGCGAGGCCGTGGCCGGCATGCTCAAGGGCTATGTGGTGCTGGAGATCTTCTACATCCTCACCATCGGCATCTGCCTTGTGCTGAGCAGGGCCATGCACCTGACCCGCGGCCAGAAGGCCGTGCTGGTGGGTGCCGCCGTCATGCCCAACAGCGCCTTCATCGGCATCCCACTCATCAGCGCCCTGCTGGGCAGCGAGGCGGGTGCCCTGTACGGTGCCGCCGGCATCATGGCCTACAACATCCTGTTCTTTACTTATGTACAGCACCTGTTCGACCCGGAAGCCAAGGTGAGCATCAAAGCATTCCTTACCCCCACCAACATCACCACCGCCATCATGGTGGTCATGCTGGTGACCGGCCTGCGGCTGCCCGCCATTCTGGACAGCTTCTGCAAGGCGGTGGGCAATACCACCACCCCGCTGGCTCTTATGATCGCAGGCAGCATGCTGGCCCGCAGTGACCTGAAAAAGCTGGTCACGAACCCCATGGTATGGCTCATCACGGCCCTGCGGTGCGTCGTGTTCCCGCTGGGCTTCCTGGCGGCGCTGTACTTCCTGCCGCTGGACCGCACCCTGTGCATGGCGATCCTGATTCTGGCATCCTGCCCGGCAGGCAGCCTGACGGCCGTGCTGGCAAAGCAGTACGACACCGAGGGCGAGCTGGCCAGCCAGGCCGTTGCACATTCCACCCTTAGTATCCTGATCAGCGTGCCGCTGGTGTTGAGCCTGGGCAGTACGCTGTTGGGAATATAAACAAGTCGCTTCACAGTCGGCGCACACCGGCTGCGGAACATCTTTCAACCGGCAGCAGCCCCCGTTTCGGCTGCGTCAGAGAAAAAGAAGAGAGGTTTTTTCTTATGGCAAATGTCTACGATAAGCTCAAGGAAATGAACATCACCCTGCCCGCACCCCCGCCGAAGGGCGGCGTCTACACTCCGGTCATGGAGTTCGGCGATCATCTGCTGTACTGCAGCGGCTGCGGCCCTGACATCGGCGACGGCCACAACATCGTGGGCAAGGTCGGCGGCGACCTGACCCTGGAGCAGGGCCAGAAGGCTGCTTACAACTGCATGCTGAACCTGCTGGCCAATCTGGACGCCAAGCTGGGCGACCTGAACCGCATCAAGCGCTGCGTCAAGGTCCTGGGCTTTGTCAACTGCACCGATGATTTTGCACAGCAGCCGCAGGTCATCAACGGCGGCTCCAACCTGCTGTTCGAGCTGTTCGGCGAGGAGAAGGGTCTGCCCGCCCGCACCGCCATGGGCACCAATTCCTGCCCGGGCAACATCGCGGTCGAGATCGAGATGCTGGTGGAGTATGAATAAGATCAACGACAACCTCTATACCTTTGAGGGTCAGCAGGACATCGTAAGCCCGCAGCTGGTCTATTACCCGGCGATCATCCGCGAGAATATCCGCAAGATGATCGACATTGCAGGCGGCGCTGCCCGCCTGTGGCCCCACATCAAGACCCACAAGATGGCCGAGGTGGTCCAAATGCAGATCGAGGCGGGCATCGACCGCTTCAAGTGCGCCACCATCGCCGAGGCTGAAATGGCCGCCAAGGCCGGTGCGAAGCACCTGACTCTGGCGTACCCGCTGGTGGGCCCCAACATCAAGCGCTTTGCCGCGCTGCAGGCCGCCTTCCCGGAGGTGGAGTTCTTTGCCATCGGCGATGACACGGAGCAGATCCGCAAGCTGGGCCAGACCTGCAAGGCCAATGTGCTGATGGATGTGGACATGGGCCAGCACCGCACCGGTGTGCCGCTGGATAAAGTGGAAGCGATGTACCGGGAGTGGAACACCCTGCCCGGCATCGTCATGCGCGGCATGCACTGCTACGACGGCCACCGCCACGAGAGCAGCGTGCAGGAGCGCGAGGTGGCTACCGCCCCTGTGGACAAGCAGATCGAGGAGATCAAGGCCCGCCTGAAGGCGGACGGCATCTGCTGCGAGATCCTGATCATGGGCGGCACCCCGTCCTTCCCGGTGCACGCCGAGATGACCGGAGAGTTTTTGAGCCCCGGCACCTGCGTGATCCAGGACGCTGGGTACCGCAAGGCCTACCCGGATTTGAAGTTCACCCCGGCTGCCGCCCTGCTCACCCGCGTGGTGAGCCGCCCCAGCCGCGACACCTTCACACTGGATCTGGGCTGCAAGGCCGTGGCCACCGATCCCCAGCCGGAGCGCGCGGAGATCGTGGGCATGGAGTATGCCCGCACCGTGATCCAGAACGAGGAGCACTGGGTGGTGCGTGTGCCGGAAGAGCACATCGCCGACATCCCGCCCATCGGGACCGAGCTGTTTGCCATCCCGACTCACGTCTGCCCCACCAGCGCCCTGTACCCGGCGGTCCCGGTGGTGGAAAACGGCAAGGTCACAGGCTGGTGGAAGGTCGCTGCGCGTGACCGCCGCCTGACCCTGTGAGAGAGTATCTGAGAGTTTTATAAGGAGTTGAATATAATGCTGAAAAGTCAGCAGGTCCGTTCCCTGTCCCCTGAGATGGACCCCCTGCGCATGGGTATGGGCTGGACGGTCGATGACCTGAGCAAGCCCCAGATCATGGTGGAGAGCACCTACGGCAACAGCCATCCGGGCTCCGGCCACCTGAATATCTTTGTGGAAGAGGCTGTCCGCGGCGTGAACGACCACGGCGGCAAGGCTGCCCGGTATTTTGCCACCGACATGTGCGACGGCATGGCCCAGGGCCATGACGGTATCAACTACTCGCTGGCCCACCGCGAAGCCATCACCAACCTGGTGGAAGCACAGGCCAACGCCACCACCTTTGACGGCGGTGTGTTCATTTCCAGCTGCGACAAGGCCATGCCCGCCATGCTCATGAGCATCGGCCGCATGAAGGACATGATGGCAGCCATCGTGGTCACCGGCGGTGTCATGGAGGCATACGACCTGCCCGCCAAGTACACCGAGAACGACCCCGGCTGTGCCATCAACGAGCTGCTCACCCTGGAGCAGATCGGCAAGTTCAGCGCACAGTACGAGCGCGGCGAGATCCCGGCCGAGCAGCTGACCTACTACAAGCAGCACGCCTGCCCCAGCTGCGGCGCCTGCTCCTTTATGGGCACTGCCTCCACCATGCAGGTCATGGCCGAGGCTCTGGGCCTGATGCTGCCCGGCACCGCTTTGATGCCGGCCACTGCCCCCGAGCTGAAGCAGGCTGCCTACGACGCCGGTGCACAGCTGATGAAGCTGGTGGAAGCCGGTGTCACCGCAGGCGATATCGTGGATATGCGCAGCTTTGAGAACGCCATCATGGTCCATGCGGCCATTTCCGGCTCCACCAATGCCCTGATGCACATCCCCGCCATTGCCCACGAGTTCGGCTTCGAGATCGACGCCGACACCTTTGACCGGATGCACCGCGGCGCACACTACCTGCTGAACATCCGTCCCGCAGGCGACTGGCCCGCACAGTATTTCTACTATGCAGGCGGCGTGCCCCGCATCATGGAAGAGATCAAGTCCATGCTGCATCTGGATGCCAAGACCGTTACCGGCAAGACCCTGGGCGAGAACCTGGAGGAGCTGAAGAAGAACGGCTTCTACGAGCACTGCGATGCCCTGCTGGCCGAGAAGAGCAAGAAGATCGGCCGCGAGATCAAGCGCACCGACATCATCCGCAGCTTCGACGAGCCCATCGGCACCAACGGTTCCATCGCCATCCTGCGCGGCAACCTGGCCCCGGAAGGCTGTGTCATCAAGCACACCGCCTGCCCCAAGGCCATGTTCAAGGCGACCTTGACCGCCCGCCCCTTCGACTGTGAGGAGGACGCCATCGATGCCATCCTCCACGGCCGCATCCACCCGGGCGATGCCGTGTTCATCCGCTACGAAGGCCCCCGCGGCAGCGGTATGCCGGAGATGTTCTACACCGGCGAGGCCATCTGCTCGGATCCGACCCTGGCAGCCAGCGTGGCCCTGATCACCGACGGCCGCTTCTCCGGCGCAAGCCGCGGCCCCGTCATCGGCCATGTCAGCCCGGAAGCCGCCGCAGGCGGCCCCATCGCACTGGTGGAAGAGGGCGATATCATTGAACTGGACGTGGAGGCCCGCCGCCTGGAGATCACCGGTGTGAAGGGCGAGCACAAGACCCCCGAAGAAATGGACGCCATTCTGGCAGAACGCAAAGCCAACTGGAAGGGTTTTACAAGCAAATACACCCATGGCCTGCTGAAGCTGTATAGTCAGCACGCAGTCAGTGCCATGAAGGGTGCTTACATGGAGTAAGGAGTGTAAAAACTATGGCAGAAGCAAGAAGTCTGGCCGATATCAAACTGGATAACGCCTATAAGTTCGGCGCTGGCCGTTACCTGCAGGAAGCAGGGGCCCTGAACCTGCTGGGCGGCGAGGTGGCACGTCTGGGCAAAAAGGCCCTGGTCATTGCCGGCCCCCGCGCCTGGGCAGCCACCGAAGGCAAGGCAGAAAAGAGCCTGAAGGATGCCGGTGTGGAGTTTGAACTCTCCCTGTACCCGGATCAGAACACCTACGAGCGCGCCAAGGAGCACGCCCTGCAGGCCCTGACCACCGGCTGCCAGGTCATCGTGGGTGTCGGCGGCGGCCGCATCATGGATCAGGCCAAGGCTACGGCACACTTTGCAGGCGACCTGCCCATCGTGGAGGTGCCTACCTCCATTGCCACCTGCGCGGCATTTGCCCCGCTGAGCGTCATGTACACCGCCGAGGGTGCCTCCCTGGGCAGCCTGCGCTATGACCACGAGGTCAACGCCATCGTCATGGACATGGACGTGATCTGCAAGGAGCCCCCGCGCTACGCAGCCAGCGGCATCATGGACGGCATGGCCAAGATGATCGAGATCCAGAACGGCCGCAGCGAGATCCTGCTGGACGATGTGAGCATCGGTCTGTTCACCGCTTACACCATCGCAGAGATGGCTTACCATGTTTACGAGAAGGAGGCCCATCAGGCCTGCCATGACATTGCCGAGGGCAAGCTGACCAAGGCCGTGGAGGATATCGCTTACCTGAACGTTGCCGTGGCCGGCATCGTCAGCGGCGTGAGCAAAGGCTTTGGCCAGACCGCTCTGGGTCACGAGACCTACGAGCTGGTGCGCACCCACTTCACCCAGGAGGCAAAGCCCTACCTGCACGGCGAGATCGTGGCCATCGGCGACTGCCTGCAGCTGGCCTTCAACGGCCATCCGGAGCAGGTGGCACCCTTCCGTGATTTCATGCGCAGCATGAACATGCCCCTGACCCTGGAGGACATCGGCATCGACCCGAACTCCCCCAAGATGGAGAACCTGTTCCAGGATCTGTTCCACAGCCCCTTCATGGAGCCCACCGCAGAAAATGAGGCACGCCTGCGCAAGGCCATGCACTATCTGTCTGCAGACTGATCCCCGCAGCATTCCCTGAACTGCAATGACAGCGCCCCCTGAACCGTCTCGGACGGCGCAGGGGGCGCTGTTTTGTCTTTTTGGCACAAAGAAGCCCCGAAATCCTCTTTTCCTTTTGTGATTTTCCGCTATACTAGAGGCGCAGGAATTCCAATGGGCACGGCCCATGATGAGAAAAAAGTGAGGATGTCCGTATGAAAATGCAGGAAGGCTTTTTGTGGGGAGGTGCAACCGCTGCCAACCAGTGTGAGGGCTCCGCTTCGACGGGGCCCTTTGCGTTCTGCCCGGCAGGTTTTGGACGAATCGGCTGAAAAACAGCAAAATTCGGTCAGAATGCGCTAGAATGCTGGACAGCATCCTGTGAATTGTGGTAGAATTGCAATAGAATGCGTGGAAGCGCAAAACCGATGCTGCGCGGTGAACGCAGCAAAGATGAAAGATGAAAGAGGTCGTTTGTGATGAAGATTATTCGTGCAAAGGATTACGCAGACATGTCCCGCAAGGCGGCAAACATTATTTCCGCACAGGTCATCATGAAGCCCAATTGCGTGCTGGGTCTGGCCACCGGCGGCACCCCGGTGGGTGCCTACCAGCAGCTGGTGGAGTGGTACAACAAGGGCGACATTGATTTCTCGGAGGTCACCACCGTGAACCTGGACGAGTACCGCGGCCTGCCCAAGGACCACCCGGAAAGCTACTGGAGCTTCATGCACCGCCACCTGTTTGACCACGTCAACATCAACCCCGCCCGCATCAACCTGCCGGACGGCACCAACCCCGATGCGGACGCAGCCTGCGCCCAGTACAACCAGATCATCCACAGCGTGGGCGGCATCGACCTGCAGCTGCTGGGCATCGGCCACGACGGCCACATCGGCTTCAACGAGCCGGGCGAGGCCTTTGAGCTGGAGACCCACTGTGTGGACCTGACCCAGGAGACCATCGAGGCCAACAAGCGCTTCTTTGACGGCAACGTAGACCTGGTGCCCAAGCAGGCCTACACCATGGGCATCAAGACCATCATGCAGGCCCGCAAGGTGCTGATGGTGGTCAACGGCACCGGCAAGGCCGAGATCGTGAAGAAGGCCTTCTTCGGCCCGGTCACCCCGGAGGTGCCCGCCAGCATCCTGCAGATGCACCCCGACTTCACCCTCGTGGGCGACGAAGAGGCCCTGAGCCTGATCTGATCGGTTCCCCAAAGCATGTTTCTGCCGCCGCACGGCCCTGCCACCGTGCGGCGGCTTTTTTCTGAGCAGGGGAATTGTAACGCGGCAAAAAATACAGTATACTGGAACAAAAACCACCACGAGGGAGGGGCGGCCGATGTTCAGCGAAGAGATGATCTGCAGCCTGAATGATCTGGAGCTGGAAGTTTATAAGTATGTTGTGCGGAACGCGGACAAGGTGTGCTATATGCGCATCCGGGAGTTTGCGGATGCCGCCCATGTGTCTGCTTCCACCGGCGAGATGAGCAAGCGGTACGGCTTCGTCTATGTGGACAAGCAGGACGACGGTACCGGTACGCTGGCCCGCAGCAAGAAAGATTCCTTCTACTGGTATCAGAAGGTCATCCGCTCCAACGGCGCAGACCTCTGAGCGTTTTCCTCCGTTTCATAAATGCAGAAAGCCGCCCCGCAGGCACCGGAAGTTCCGGCCTGCGGGGCGGCTTTTGCTGTGTGCTGTGCGCCGTGCGGCCGGTCAGCATGGCCGCAACAAGCCGTTTTATCAGGATTACTCCTTCCGCAAGGAGTACATGAGCGTGGGGAATCTGGTGCACAAGCACTCGTACCTGGATGCGGAAGCATAAGCCGAACACAACACGAAAGGGCCTCCCCGGAATGGGGAGGCCCTTTCTATGCGTTTACGACTTGACGTGGATCACGTTGGAAGGGGAAAGCATCAGTGCTTCTCTTTGTACTTAAGGCTGGTGAATGCGCCTACGACCATCAGCAGCATGCCGCTGAATGCCATGCCCAGAGCGGCCATCCAGTTCACGCCGGTCTGCGGCAGTGCATCCTGCACAGCGGGCAGGACCGCGTCAGACGGCAGGACCGGAGTTTCCGGAGCAGCATCATCCGGGGTGGCGTCCTGCACGGGCGGCAGCTCGGGGGTCTCCGGGGTCACGACTTCGTCCGGGGTCTCATCCTCCACAGGGCCGTCCGGGGTATCGGGATCCACCGGCGGAGTGACCGGCGGGACGATAATGGGCTCCGAGGATTCGACATAAGAGTAGTGGTAACCCACCGAGGATTCGGTGTGCACATCGGTATTCTTGGTGGCCTCGGTCACCTTGGCATCATCGGTAGAAGTGTAGTTGAACTTGAAGAAACCGGTGATCTTGTTCAGAACATCCTTCCAGGTAGCTGTGGTGTCCTGCCAGGTCTTGTAGGTGACGTAGCTGGAGGAGCCGGTTCTCTTAACAGCGGTCTCATACGTCTTGTTCTGGGTATAGGTCTGATCATAGCTGCCGAACTGGCCGTTGTCACCGCCGGTAGTCTCATACTCATAAGACGTAGTGGTCTTATAAGTGGGGATCAGTTTCAGATCTTTGCTGCACTTTTCTAGCTCGGAGGTGATCTTGCTTATGGTGCCGGTGCAGGTGTACACATTTCTGCCATGGGCAGTAATGGTCTTTTCGTCGATCTGGGTCAGGTCGTCGATACGCAGGTCAAAACCACCGGCCCACCTGACTAGGCCTCCATCAGTGCCATAAGAGCTGTTTACGCAGGTGTTGCTGTCCTTGGACATATAGCCATAGGTGGTGAGGTCGGAAGTGCGCAGGTAGACTTTATAAATCTTGCCCCGTTCGGTATAATTCTGATCCGTATACATCGTGATGATCTGCGGATTCAGACCCTTCTTCTTCTCCTCCGAAAGGTTGCTCATATAGCGATCCAGATACCACTGGGCTTCGTACTCAGATCTGAAGTAGGTCGTTCCATCGGGGAGCTTCAATCCATCGGGGAGCTTCAACGAATCATAGGCAACGGTACCGGTCAGCTTGTAATAAGCACTCTCCGTGGGGTACTGGTCCGAATTGGGTGCGATCCAGCTGCCGTTACCCCAAGAGGCGCGCGGGTACTCATAATGGCCCTTGCCCGTTTTATTGTTTTCGTTGTCATGGGAAATCTGATGCATGAACTTGGCTTCGGTACCCTTGTCATCAAGCAGTTCTTCGGCATCCTGATTCCACAAGAACTTCATGTTGTCGCGCATCAGAACAGCGTCCGTTTCCGTACCATCTTTCAGGGTCAGGTTGGAATCGGTTGCAAGGTCAAGGTGGCCGATCTTATTTTTGCTTTCATAGGTGTCCCACACATCGATCCACTTGCCATTGACTTGAATATGCGTGCCCCACCAATCGATTTTGGTGTCCTCTACCTGATCGGCACGGTAGTACTTTCCGTCAGAGCCACGATACCAGGTGTACACTTTGCCATCGTAGGACTTGCCAGCGTCATCAGCTTCCTTCTTCTGGTTCTCCAGCAGCTTCTTCAGGTCGGCCTTGTCCATGGCTTCGTAGTTGACCTTGCCGACGATCTTTTCGACAATGGACTCGATATATTCCGTTGTGGTTCCAGTGGTGAAAGTATATTGGCCGTCAAACAGCAGGCTCTCATCGGGCTGCAGTTTTGCAATCTCAGCCTCGATCATCTTCCGAAGCTCTTTCTTGGCTTCTTCCTTGCTGGAAGCATTGGCAGAAATGGAGGTGGACCTCTCAATCACCTTGACCGAAACGGTTTCCACTGTGGAATCGTATGTGCCGCGGTACTTTACACCGTCCTTCGTATAGGAAACAGTGCCATCCTCATTGAAGGTGATATCCGTGTAGCCCTTTCCTTCCAGCTCCTGCTTGACATCGTCCTTGGAGAGACTTGTTTCAGGCGTGATGCTGATAACGGTAGTGGAACCATCCTTGTTCAGTACGGAGTAGGTGCCGTCTCCATTGTCGGTCAGGCCGGTATATTCTTTTTCACCGACTTTGATGGTGTATTTGCCGTCATCCCCAGCGGTCTTCGTATAGCCCTTGTTGATGATGGGAATCGGATCCTGGTTGATTTTCTCTTCCTTCTCGACCGGTTTGGTCTTGTCCTCTATGGTCCAGTTTACCTTGGTGAACTCTGCATTGCTGATGGTGCTGCCATCCGGAGCAGCAGGAGCAGTGCCTGCTTCATAGTTGAAGGTATAACGCCTGCCGTCTGCACCAATGTAGCTCTTGAGCATGCCTTTATAGGCACCCTCGGTGTAATACTCGGGATTAGTTGCACCCGTCGGAGCCTGCTTGAAGTCGAAACCTTCGCCGAAAGCGGTCTTGATGCTGTCATCGACATGGGTCAGACCCGTCTTGGTCCAGATCACAGTGGAACCGGTCACCTCAGCGGTTGCTTCTTCGGTGTTCTTCTTGGCAGAAGAGGCGCCGTCTTTGCTGGTATCGGTGGAACTGCTGACGGTATTATCGTCTACATTATAGTCAAAGGTATAGGTCTTAGTGGTGCTGGGATCCGTCCACTGGAATTTGCCGTTCTTTGCATCCTTCAGGTTGATATTGTCGATGCTGACCTCCACACCGGTTTCCTGCTTGATGGCTGCGGCCAGTGCCTTCTTCAGCGCTTCGTCCTTTGCCTTCTGAGCGGCGTCTGCCTTGGCCTGGTCTTCGGTCTTGCCGCCGTCCACCTTGGTGTCGGACTCCTTGCCGTGGTGGTCGGTGATGGTGATATCAAAGCTGAGGCTCCAGCGCAGCAGCTGATTGTCCTCGTCTTTCACAAGGCACTCTTCGCCGCTGCCGGTAATGTAGTACAGCTTGCCGTCCTTCACGGTGTATTTAACACTACCGGCGTTCTCATTCAGCAGATCTTTCAGCTCTTCATTGTTCAGGGCGTTGTACTTCTCGGAATCTTCCTTCCGGATGATGGTATAAGTCAGGTTGTTGTCGGTGTCATTATAGGTGAATGTGCCATCTTTGTCGGCGCCGGCCTTCTCCACAATGTCCTTCAGGTTGAAGGTGTGATCATTACCGGCATCGTCCTTGACAGTGATGTTTTCAGAAGGATACTGATAATCCTCCTTGAACTCCTCTTTTTCGTCCGGGTGCTCCTGGCTGGCCATCTTGATGGTCAGGGTAGTCTTGGTGGTTTTGGTGGCCGTGCTGGAATCCACCGTGATGGTGGTGGTGTGCGTCTGGCCCTTGGAGTCAACGTATTCCTTGGTCAGGGTATAGGTGCCGTCACCGTTATCCTTGTAATCGGCCTCGATCAGCTTGGCGATGTCCTCGCCGGTCATGGGGCCGGTGAGCGGTTCTTCATCCTTCTTGGTCAGGGTGAAGGTTTTGTTGCCATCTTTTTCGACAGCGCCGGTCACGGTGTAGCCGCCGATCTCAGTATCAGGTTCGGTTTTCCAGTTCAGCTTTTCACTCTCGCCGCCCAGCTCATCATCCAGCGAATCCTTCACGTCCTCGGTGAAAGTCTCGTCAGTCTTGGCACTTGCATTACCCGTGCCGGTGACGGTCGTATCAAGGGTGGCATCGGTCGTGGTGGTGGAGCCGTCCGGGTTCGTGGTCGTTTCGCCCGGCACAAGTTCGGTCTTGCTGCTCACGGTCTCCGACTTGTTGGCGGTGCCGATCTTCTTTTTATCGTCCTTGTCTTGGGCATCCTTATCATCAGGGGTCGTAGCGCCGTCATCGGTGCTGCCCTGCACGTTGTCGGTGCTGGAATCACCGGTCTTGCCCTTTTCCTCAGAGGTGTCCCGGTTCACAGTACCGGTGCTGTCAGTGGTGGCGGAACCGTCCTCGTTGTCGGTGACGGTATCTTTGCTGTGATCATAATCCACCGTAATGTCATCGCCGCCAATGGTGTCAACGGCATCCTTGTGTTCCTCGTTCCGGATTTCTTCCTGCTTTTCCTCTTCGCCCTCGACCTCGCCTTCTGCGGTCTTACCTTCCACAGGGGCGGGCTCGGCCTGCGGGGCAGCGTTATCCTCGACAGAGTCGGGGCCTTCCACAGCATGGGCAGCCATGGGCTGTGCAGCGACGCAGGCGGTCAAGGCTACGGACATGGCAGCGAGTTTCAGCTTTTTGTTCGTCATGATTGATGGCTCCTTTCAAATGGTGTCAAGTCTTTTACGCATTACAACTGTCCCATAGGATGGACATATTTCAAGGCTTACTATCCTGCTTCCTTTATACCATTTTCCGGTGCGGGTTGTCAAGAAAAAATGTGTAGAAACGCATGATTTGTGAAAATATTCCAAAGTCTGAATTGGATATTTTGCACAAATCACAAGAATTTGTTGCAGAAAAAAGAGAAACTGTTGCGGACGTGAAATGATGCGGTTGCGGTACTGGTGCAGAGTGTGCGGATTGTTGCGGAAAACCACTTTTTGAGGGACGGAATTTCTGGCAAAGAACCGGCTGGAATTTCTCCTGCCGCCCTGCTGCAGACGAAAAAAGGCCCCCGGAAACCTGCGTCTCCGGGGGCCTTGCCCTCTTACCTTATATAGGGCAGTCGGCGATCACTGCTTCTGCTTCAGCCGGGCCATGTAGCTGTCGGCGGCCACGGCGGCAACGGTGAAGCTGTTGTTCTTCCACCAGCTGATGAGCGCGGCCACGGTGGTGATGCCGGCGGTGACCAGCTGCTCCACAGTGGTGCTCTCGATGGGCAGCACGGGCTTGCCCATTGCGCTCAGCACCTGATTGGTCAGGGCCAGCAGGAGCACAGCGGTGCGGGCCAGGGTAGCGGCGGAGATCTTGTTGCTCAGTTCCATAAATCAGTTCCTCTCTTTCATTCGCTCATGGTTCTCAAGGTCAGCGATGCGGTGGTTGGCCACCTTCATCTGCTCTTCCAGAATGGGCACGCGGCGGGCGAAATTGTTGTGCTCGCGCACCTCGCGGGTCAGCTCTTCGAGCTTTGTGTCGGTCACGGCCTGACTGCGGCTGTTGGCGATCAGCACCCCGATCAGGGTCACGGCACCGGCGATCAGGGCGGACAGGATGCTTTCCATTGGGTTCACCTCCTTCTTAACCTGTCCAGCGGCTTTTGGCGGGGCGGGTGTCCACATGGACCCAGCCCACAGCCCGTCCGGCCCGGGGCGGGTACCGGCCGATGCCGCCGGTGCCGGGCAGGCAGGTCTCTGCATAGGCGGCCAGCTGCTCCACCGGGATGCCCTGCACCCGGATGTCGGCAGCGCGCCCATACAGATGCTGGCTGTAGGCGGCCCCGCCCACGGATTTGTTGTGAGCGGCGGTGCGGTAGCCGCTGGTGATGACTACGGGGCGGCCGAAGTGGTCGCGGATCTTTTGCAGCAGGGCGGCAAGGCTGCTGTCCACGAACACAGGATCCGAGCCATCTTTGCAGGCAAACTCGGCCACGGTGAAGTTTGCGCTCAGCTTCCGGGTGCCGTCCCGCGTGCGGGACCAGGCTTCAAGCATCGGCTTCCACCTCCCCCCGCACAGGTTCTCCCTGCTAGAGATCTG
>OBYM01000163.1_pt1 | contig 43418 bp, 46 predicted proteins | sample 1538191 | NCBI WGS metagenome assembly OBYM01 (sample SAMEA2580165, study PRJEB22360) | human gut metagenome | biome: human gut; feature: human-associated habitat; material: faeces | place: Denmark | collected 2008/2010 | reverse complement strand
TTCCAGGATTTTTTTGAAAAACCTGTTGACAACCCCCACCCCAGGTGCTATAATAGTCAAGCGTTGAGGCACTGAAGAATTCAGTGCAGCGACTACAATTGAAGATGCAGGTGTGGCGGAATTGGCAGACGCGTATGGTTCAGGTCCATATGAGCGCAAGTTCATGCAGGTTCAAGTCCTGTCACCTGCACCAGGAGTTCGTTCTTTTGAACGAACTCCTTTTGTTTTTACAGGACTTGAACTTTCAAGCTCCTGTCACTTGCAAAATGGGGGACGTTCATTTGAACGCCCCCCTCTTGTTTTATACAATGCTGGAATCCCCCCAGCACTCCTTCCAAAAACCCTTCAGCCAAGCTTGGCACTTTGTGGCCCAGTCCCGCGTGGCGTCAGTCTGCTGCTGGGTGGGAAAGACGCTGTGGGCCACCCGCTCCATCTGGCGGAGGATCCGCTCCCCAAGAGCCGACCGCTCCCGGGAAGGGACGCCGTAGGTGTCCAGCATGGCAATCAGACGGGTCCGCGTGGATTCCACCGGGACCTGGTCATTGCCCAGATCCAACCACAGCCAGACCGCGTATGCTAGGTCGTCCAGGGGATGGCCAATGGTTGCGGCGTCCCAATCAATGATCCCCACGGGCATGCCCTGACGGAACACGTAGTTGCAGGGGGAGAGATCCCGGTGACACACGGTCAAGCCGGAAGGACAGCCGGGATACTCCGCCAGACACCTGTGCAGCTCCTTCATCAGCTCCACGGCCCAGCAGCACTGCTCCTGAGTAAAGTCCCCCAGATCCCCCGGCACCTCCCCTGGCAGGAAGGTGAGCATCTCCCGCCCTTGGTCATCCATACCGCGGTATCGGGGAACGCCATCCACGCCCCGCGCCTCCAAAAACGCCAGCACACTGTGGACAAATGGGGCGTTGGCGCAGGGCGTCCGGTGGACCAGCTCTCCCTTGCGCACCACCTGGGCTGTCACTCTGCCCCCAGTGAGGATTTCCTCTTGCATACTGTCGTCCTCCTCTCCGCCTGCGGGCGGCCTTCTTGTCTGGAATTGTACCCGTGAAAGGAAAACTTGTCAAGACTGGGGTACCAGCTCGTTTTTTCAAGAAAAAATCCTCTTTGACGCTGCTTTCCCGCTTTGCGCCAAAGAGGATTTCTCTGTGGTTTCCAGGGCCGTTTCAGCCCTTATTTATTTACGCAACCCCAAAATCTCAGCACACCTTGCCCCGATTCCCCATCTTGGGATTCAGGCGGATGCGCACCAATTCGCCCTTGCGGGCGTAGACCTCATAGTTGGTCTCGTCGCCGTTGCGGCGAAAATCCACCACCCAACGGCCCTCTTCAAAGTGGCCTTCCTCCACCGTGAGGAAGTTCAGCTGGTTGGACTGCCGGCAGTTCAGCCAGAACCGGGGCATCTCCTCCTCCGGGTCGGGACGGGCAACAAAGTCCAGAGCCACATTGTCACCGGTGAGGTAGAACTCGAACTCCCCGGTCTGCACCAGGATTCCCCTGCCTCGGGGCAAGGTGGGACGGGTATCCGGAATCCGGCGGCGGATGTCAAAGTGAGCCACCACACGGAAGTCCGGCAGCAGGATCAACTGCTGATCCATGAACTCCTCCTGCACAATGGCATGGATCTTCCCCGTGCCGTGATACTGCAGCAGCAGCGGCGCAATGGCCCGCACCATCCGGAAGGAGATGGCAGTGTCCACCACGTCCTCCCGCAACTGACCGTTGTCGTCCAAAGCGCTCTCGGCGCCGAAGCAGCACACGCCCATAGCCTCATACTCAGCCGCGGCACGAATGACATTCAGCGCGGCAGAGGTCCCCACAAAGCTGCTCTCAGGGATGAACAGCCGGTTGTCAGGCCGGGAATAGGCCTGGCAGAAATGGGTGTAGAAATCCCGGCTGGGCGTGTAGATATCCGGGCAAAGGAGGTCGATGGAAGGCGCTGCCTTCTTCCAGATATCCAGCACCCGCACTGTGGGACCGCCGGAATTGTACTCCAAGCCTGCCTCGCTGTAGGGATGACCCAGCATGGCATTGACGTACATGGGCACGTCATACACCGCTTTGCCGGCCTGGGCAATTTCGTCAATGTACTTTGCCTGATACCAAGCGGTGAAGGCCTCGTTGGCATGGCGTCCAAACCGGCCCAGCCAGCTGTTATCCCGGTGGGAAGCGCCGCTCTCCGGGATCTCCACCCCATCCAGCTCTGCAGGGACACCCTTTTCATAGTCGGCCTGGGCTTCGGCGGAATAGTCCCGGTCGGTGCCTCCAAGGCCCGCCTCGTTTTCCACCTGCACTGCCAACACGGTGCCGTAGGCTTCGTCCTCCTCCTTGATGCACTGCATCAGCTCCAAAAAGGCGCGCTTGTCCGCTTCCAGTGTGGCGCGGCAATGGGGGCTCATGGAGGGCACGGGCAAACCATCCGGCTCCACCGCCAAGCGGTAGGTCTCGGGAGCTACCTTCAGGTACTCCGGCATGTAGTTGGGATGACCGTTTTTATTGGTGGCAAACCAGAGAATCACCAGGTGCAGCCCGGCATCCCGAACCTCGTGGATCAACTGCCGGACGTGGGTGGTGTCATAGACGCCCTGCTCCGGCTCCAGCAAATACCAGTAGACAGGGGCTTCCAGCACATTGCCGTCAAACTCCTTGACCACCTTGATGGAATCCTGAATCATAGAGCTGCCGGTGGAGGAGTTGTGGCTCTGCACGCCGGTCAGCAGCAGGGGATTGCCCTGCTTATCGTGGAAAAATGTCTGCATATTGATGTTCCCTTTCCTCTCTCCCCTCAGGGAGTTCTCTACAATGATTCGAAATTACTCCTGCTCCAAAAGCTCCACCTCGTAGGCGGGAAGCCGCACTTCGCCCTGGCAGGTCTCGCCGGTGAACAGGCTGCGGCCCTTGGCCGGGAAAGCCACCTCTTCGGGCCGAGTGTTCACATACAGGGTCTTTCCGCCCTCCAAGGATCTGGCCACCACGCCCTTGGGCAATTCTGGGAAGGCAGGAAGGATTCCGCACACCTTTTCCAACACCGTCCGGATCAGGCCGTCCTCTGCGGGCACGCCCACATAGATGGCTTTTCCCTTTCCGTAAGCATTGCAGCTCACCGCTGTGGTGTACGGGCTGTCGGTGCCTTGATAATCTGCCAGGGACTGGGCTGTGGTCAGCTCCAGGAACTCGTGGTAATTGACTTGGCTCTGCCAGGTTTCCCCGTCCTTCTCAATGGTCACTTTCTTCCGTCTCAGCTCCAAGGGGGACTTCTCCAAGCTGCCCACGTTCACCTGGGACACATGGGTGATGGCCCGGTCAAAGCCCCGGACTTTGATGCCAAACACGTCGCTCAATCTGCCGGGCAGAGAGGTGTCAAACACCTGGTTGTACTCGTTGACCTTGGCGGAGAACGCCGTCATAATCACCGTGGCGCCGCCTTCCAACTGCTTCCGGATGGAATCCGCCATCTCCTGGGTGATCTCTGCGTTGCCGGGAAGGATCAGCACCCGGTACTGGTTCTCGATCCCCCGCAAGTCCACCAGGGCGCAATCACGATTGAGCCTGTATGCTGCGGTGAAGGCCTCTACCGCCTGGTCACGGTGGGAAACTGCATAGTAGTCCTTGGCGTACTCGCTGATGAGCAGATCCTCAAAGGAATAGGCCACCGCGATCTCCGGCTGCCGCTTTCTGGGGAACAGGTGGTTTTCCTCCAGGAGCTTGGCCTCCTGGGAAATCTGGGCAAACTCATCCAGCTTCCAGCTGGGCTCCCCGTCGTGGTCCAACAGGCCGAACAGGTACTGCTCCTCGCCGCCCAGCATAGAACGCCAGGTCCAGGCCAAAATCGCCTGACTGCCGTACAGGTACGTCAGGTAGGCATACATGCGCATGGTCTTGGGAGGACAGCTGTAGCCGCCGTTTCCGCCCACTTGGAACTCCAAGTTCCAATCGGGCAGGGGATTTTCCACCGCCCGGTGAACATTGCAGAACACAGCGCCGATGATGCCCTTTTCGTCCTCCGGATTGATGCCGGGGTAAAATCCCTGGCCGGAAAAATCCGTCAGACGGCGCCAGTTGTGGTTGTAGTCAAAGCCCACCTCCGGGTTTTCCGCCCAGTGATTGGAGGAAACCGGCACTCCCGGTGCAAACTGATTGACCGTGTCCTTCAGCCCTGCCATATAGTCCACCAGCTCCTGGGAGAAAAAGCGGCGCATATCCAAATACCGTTCGGGAGCTCCCACCACCTGGGAACCCATGGGCAGATCCACCTGCTCAAAGGCCTGCAGCTTCCGGCTCCACCGGTGGCCGGCCCAGGCAAAGTTCAGCTCTTCCACCGTGCGGTACTTCTCCTTCAGCCAGACCACAAACCGCTCCCTGGCGGTGGGGCTGTAGGAGATGAAGCCGGATCCCAGCTCATTGCACAGCCCAAAGGCCATCAGCGCAGGATGGGAAGCATAGCGTTTTGCCATGACTGCGGCCAGCCGGTATGCGTATTCCCGGAAGTGGGGATCGCCCACATCCTCCATATAGCGGAAATGGGCGTTCTGCCGGACGCCGTTGCGGTCCACAATATCAATGGAGGGGAACTTCTTATGCAGCCACGTAGGAGCGGGCCGGGTGGGAATGTCCAGGAACACGCCGATTCCCCGCTGATGGCACAGGTCCATCACCTGGTCCATCCACTCAAAAGTGAATTTACCCTCTTCCGGCTCAAAGCTGTCCCAGCACAGGTGGCCCAAGCGCACCACCGTAAACCCACGCTGAGCCATCATGTCCAGGTCGTGGGCCCAACGGGTCTGGGGCCAATCGTGGGGGTGATAATTGGTTCCGATATACAAAGCTTTTGCATCAATTGGTTTCATAGAGCGATCTCCTATTCATCTCTACATTTTTGGGTAACGATCAGTGAAGAGACGGCCTCCCCAACCTTTTCTACAACAGGTAAAAAGGCTTCCGTCCTTTCACGGCTTTACGATATCAAACTCACTCTTGGAATACAACCTTGATTTTTATACATGGAACCAGTAATAATTAGAGGTTGCCACTAAAATCTCTGATTTTTGGGAAACTCCTGGCCAATCCTGCGGGTGTTTTTCAAAGAAAATCCCAGGTAAAATAAGAACAACAAATGAACACACTGTGAACAGGCTGTTGCCCACAGTGTGATGAGAGGAAGGGTCTATCAACAATGCCACGGATTGCAGCCACAAAAGACCAGGTGAAAAACAACGCCGGGGCCGGCAGGCGCCGGCAGGGAAAAATCATGTTCCTCATGATTCTCCCGTTTCTCGTGTTAAACTTTCTGTTCGCCTACTTCCCACTGCACGGGTGGGTTTACGCTTTTTACGACTACCGCGCTCCGCTGCGGCTGGACCAATGTGAGTTCGTAGGGTTCAAATGGTTTACCATGCTGTTCTCCAACCCCACTCAGATGGCACAGCTGGGTCAGGTGATGATCAACACCTTTGCCATGAGCCTGTTGGGCATTGCCACTTCCATTCTGCCCCTGATCTTCGCCATCTTCTTGAGCGAGATTCAGACCAAATGGTTCCGCAAAACTGTGCAGACCATGACCACTCTGCCCAACTTCATCAGCTGGGTGCTGGTGTACTCCGTGGCCTTCAGCCTGTTCTCCAACTCCGGTATGGTGAACAATCTGCTGACCAACCTGGGGCTGATCTCGGAACCCATCAAGTTCTTGGACAGCGATTCCCACACCTGGCTCTCCATGATCCTTTGGAACACTTGGAAGAGCTTGGGCTGGAACGCCATCATGTACTTAGCCGCCATCACCAGCATTGACCCCGGTCTGTATGAGGCCGCTAAAATTGACGGCGCTGGCCGGTTCCGCCTGATGTATCACATCACCCTGCCGGAGCTGCTGCCCACCTTCTTTGTGCTGCTGATGCTCTCCATCGCCAACTTCCTGAACAACGGCATGGATCAGTACTTTGTATTCCAGAATGCATTCAACCGCACCCATATCCAGGTGCTGGATCTGTACGTCTACAACATCGGCTTGACCGGCGGAAGCTTCTCCCTGGCAACGGCCATCGGCATGATGAAGAGCATCGTCAGTGTGGTGCTGCTCACCATTGTCAACGTGGCCTCCAAGAAGATTCGCGGCGCCTCGATCATCTGAGAAGGGAGAGACATTTATGAGCACAATGATCCCCGCTGCTGCCCAGCGCAAACGGAAAAAACACTCTGGCGGCGATATCGCCTTTTCCATCATCAATTACGCTATTTTCGGACTGTTTACTCTGATCTGCGTCTACCCCTTCTATTACCTGATTATCAACACCATCAGCGCCAACGACCTCAGCGCCAATGGTTCCATCAACTTCCTGCCCCGGCAGATCCACTTCCAAAACTACATCGACGTGCTGCAGCTCAACGGCCTGGGCACCTCTGCACTGATCTCTCTGGCAAGAACTGTGCTGGGCACTGCATGCACCGTGTTTGCCTCCGCATTCTTGGGATACATGTTCACCCAGGAAAACCTGTGGAAACGGAAGATCTGGTACCGCATGGTGGTGGTATCCATGTACTTCAACGCCGGCCTGATCCCCATGTACATGACCATGTACAATCTGCACCTGACCAACACCTTCTGGGTGTACATCATTCCGGCCATTGTGCAGCCCTTTAACATCATCTTGGTGAAGACCTTTATGGAGTCCCTGCCCCCCGCTTTGCAGGAGGCCGCCGAAATTGACGGCGCCGGTGTGTTCCGTATCTTCTGGCAGATCGTCCTGCCCACCTCCACTCCCATTCTGGCAACCATCGCTATCTTCGCCGCTGTGGGTCAGTGGAACTCCTTCCAGGACACCTTGATCTACATCACCGATCAGAAGCTGTACTCCCTGCAGTACTTGCTGTACACTTACATCAACCAGGCAAACTCCCTGGCAACTCTGATGCAAAGCAGCTCCGGCGGCACCTCTGTCAACACCGCCGCTCTGGCCACCCAGCAGACACCTACTTCCATCCGCATGACCGTGTCCGTCATTGTGGTGCTGCCCATCCTGTTTGTGTACCCCATCTTCCAAAAATATTTTGTCAAGGGTATTATGATTGGCTCCGTCAAGGGCTAATCTGCCAATACTATAACCACTTTCATCTACTTTCTTTTCTAAAAGGAGGACGAAAACAATCATGTTCAAGAAGCTTGCAAGCGCATTGCTCTGCATCGCCCTGCTGGCCTCTTCCTTCGCCGGGTGCTCCGGCGGCGGCGAGAGCTCTGCTTCCGGCGAGAGCAGCACTACCGGCTCCAGCACCAGCTCTGAGGCAGAGGCCTCTTCCACCGGTACCGAGGAAAACACCAGCCCCTATGAGGAATTCATCACCGTCGACGTGTTCGACGGCCAGGCCAACTACCAGGGTATTCAGGGCGGTTGGTTCGGCGAGATCGTCAAGGAAAAGTTCAACATGGAACTGAACATCATCGCTCCCAACGTGGCGGGCGGCGGTGACACCCTGTTCCAGACCCGTTCCGCTGCTGGCAACCTGGGCGACATCATTCTCTATTCCGCTCAGGGCGGCAAGCTGCAGGACCTGGTTACGGCCCAGCTGATTCAGGACATCACTCCTTATCTGGAGGGCCAGGAAAACCTGGACACCTACATGGATGCCATTGAGTACACCAGCCAGAACAACGTGGAGGAAGAGGGCCTGTGGGCTATTCCCTCCGAGGTGACTGTCCGCGACGCTACCGAGCCTCTGGGCGGCACCGATCCCAACAGCGGCGCTTATGTCCGTTGGGACCTGTACAAGGAAATGGGCTATCCTGAGATGAACACTCTGGAAGACCTGCTGCCCGTGCTCGAGGAGATGCAGGCAATGGCCGGCACCAGCGATTCTGGTCAGCCTGTCTACGCCATCTCTCTGTTCAAGGACTGGGACGGCGCTTACATGGGCAATGCCGGCGCTTTCTCCGCTTGGTACGGATATGACGCAGTGAACTTCGCCATGATGAAGGCTGACGGCTCCGGAGAGATCCAGAGCATTCTGGACAAAGATTCCGAGTACATCCGCGGCCTGCGCTTCCTGTTCCAGGCCAACCAGATGGGCCTGGTGGATCCCGAGTCCACCACCCAGAACTATGACACCCTCACCGGCAAGTACGCCGACGGTGCTGTTCTGCTGGGCCTGTTCCCCTGGATGAGCGCCACCTACTACAACACCGAAGAGCACCTCTCCCAGGGCAAGGGCATGTACATGGCTCCCATTAAGGACGAGACCATTCGTCAGTGGGGCTGCTACTCTCAGGGCAACACTGAGATTGTGGCCATGGTTGGCTCCAAGGCTCAGGATCCCCAGAGAATGGTGGACTTCCTCGACTGGCTGTACTCTCCCGAAGGCATTGCCGCAGCTTACACTCGCTACTGCGGTCCTGAAAACGTGCTGTACACTGTGGAAGACGACGGCCCCGTCCTCACCGATCTGGGTCAGCAGTGCTTCATCCAGGGCGACGGCACCATGCCTGAAGAGCTTGGTGGCGGCTCCTGGCAGGATGGCTCTTGCCAGCTGAACTACAAGATCGTCTCCTCCGGTGAGATTGATCCCCGCACCAACTACCCCTATGACCCCACCCTGTGGGATTCCTACGCAGAGCTGAACTCCAACGATGTCTTTGCTGATTGGCAGGAGCACATGGGCGCCTCCAATGCTACAGAGTACATCAACTCCAACGGCCAGGCTATGACCTCTCCCGGCATCAGCTTCACTCCCGAAGCCGACTCCACCGAGATCTCCACCCTGCGTTCTCAGATCAGCTCCGTGGTTGTGGAAAACTCTTGGCAGGCTGTGTTCGCCTCCTCTGAGGATGAATTCAACCAGTACATCGACACCATGATCGAGACCGCCAAGGGCTTGGGCTACGATCAGGTGTACGCTGTGGACGAGGCCAATGCTCAGGCAAAGCGTGACGCTTGGGCAGAAGCTTCCAAGTAAATCCCTCTTGTGTACAAGACTTAGTTTATCATCCTATAAACAGGAAAAAGGCCATCCCATTTGGGATGGCTTTTTTCTATTTCCATATTCTTATGTCCTTCTTCGTCAGACCAAATCCAACGGAAGCGTCAGGGTCACTCGAGTGCCACGGTCCTCCTGGCTCTCAATGATAAATCCAAATTCGTCGCCGTAAAACAGCTTGATCCGGTGATACACGTTGAACAATCCAATGCTGGAAGTGACCATCTCGCCGTCCTTGCCGGCAATGTGTTCCCGCAATCCCTCCAAAGCTTGGGCAGACATACCCACACCGTTGTCCTCCACAACCAGGAGCAGCCGCTTTTTCTCCTCGCTCCACACTCGAATGCGGATCATTCCCTTGCGGGGGCTTTCCTTCAAGCCGTGGGAGATGGCGTTTTCCACCACCGGCTGGAGCAACAGGGGAAGAATCTGGCAATGGCTGGCCTCCAAATCCTCAGCGGTCTCCACAGTGTAGTTGACTTTATCGTCAAACCTCAGCTTTTGAATGGCCAGATAGTTTTCTGTGTAGGCCAGCTCCTTCTCCAAAGTGGTCTGGGAAGTGCCGGTGTTCTCCAGCACATAGCGCATGGTTTTTCCAAACAAGGCTGTCGCGCTAGCCACGTCCCTGGCGCCGTCGCACAGAGCCATCATGCGGATGGTCTCCAAGGTATTGTAGATGAAATGGGGGTTGATCTGCCCTGCCAACAATTTAAACTCCATTTGCTGCTGACGGTTTATCAGCTCCTGCTCCTTCAGCTGAGAGCTGTAAATGGCTGCCTGCTGCTCTTGGACGTTGGCAATCACGTTCTGCAAATCCACAAAGATCACCGAGAGCTCGTCGTCCCCCTGGAAAGGACCTATGGCACTGAAATCCCCCTGAGCCGCAGCGTGCATGGCATTTTTCAGATGGCCGATACGCTTGGTAAAATACCGGGTGAAAAGACCGATCACCAAAAAAGGCACCACAATGGCAATGAGAATCAAACAGATGGTGTAACTCAAAAACCGCTGAATATATCCCGGGGAATTGAAATCCATAGAGACAAAATACAACTGGGATTGATCCCCCATATAGGGAGTGAAATTGGAGATATAGCTCAGCACACGCTTGCCGTGATAATCAATCTCTCCGCTGCTTTGAAAGAATCTGTCGTTGTAGTCAATGGGTGCGGTTTCGGTTGTGCCCTGCAAGGACCGCTGGGTTGAGAAAAAGATCGGATCCCGATCAATGGAGAGGGAGATGAAAAAGTCATTATTCTGGATGCGATTCTTCAAATAGTTGTTGCTCATCCGAATGACCAAAATCGCCTGGCTCTGGGAGCTGGTGAAGGGAAAGGAACGCACCATGGTCAGCTCGGGAGAATCCTCTCCCCCTGATTGAAAGGAATAGCTGCTCTCCCAACACACGCTGCCGGGGATGGACACCTTGTCAAACCACTCGTTTACCTGGGGATCCTGAGAGTATTGGATGTTGCCTGTGGTAGGCAGGGTGCTGTTCTTGGAGTAAATGCGAATGGAGGAGATGGATGCGTTACTGCCCAAAGTGGTGTTAATGGGAGTGTAGGCATCACAGGCGTTCACAGCGGCCCACCGATCGGGATACTCCTCCTGGAGCAAGTCCTTCAATTCCCGGTCCTCCAAGAAATTGGTGGAGATGGTGTAAAAATTCAGCGTGGCATCGAAGAGTATGGACTTTGCCCGCAGGTTGTCCGACTCCAGCTGCTGATACGCTCGGTCGTAGAGCACATCCGTAATCTGCCGCATGGTGAACAGCCCCAGCAATAGCACCGGAAACACAATGGTCAAACAGAATACCAGGTAGATCTGGTGTTTGATTTGCAGCCGGCTGAGGATGGGTACCCGGCTGAGCAAGGGGAATTTCCAGCTTGGCTTCCGTGTCACCTCAGCACCCCCTCTGCTGCCGGCGATATTCCGCAGGAGTGATGCCCTCGTACCGCTTGAACTTGGTGGAGAAGTAGTCCACGTTGCTGTAGCCCACCTTTTCCGCCACCTCATAGATCTTCATATCGCCCTGGGCCAGCAGCTCCTTGGAATGGGCAATGCGCAGCTCGTCCAGGTAGGTGTTGAAGTTCTTCTGGGTCTTTTGCTTGAACAGCTTGCCCAGATAGGAGCAATTGTAGCCAAACAGCGGGGCAATGTTCTCCAGCTTTAAGGGGCCCATGTAGTTGTGCTCAATGTATCGGAGGATATCCTCCAACACGCTGTCCTTGGAGTAGTTGCCAATGCTGCTCATAATCAGCTCGAACTGCTCGGAAAAGAACTGAATAATCTCATAGAGGTAGCGGCGGCTTTGAATGTAATCCATCACCCAGCTGTTGGAGGGGAAGGGGATGGTCACATCGCTATACAGGCGCATCACCTGGCTTTTCACCTGTAAATACAGGTCCGTGAGAAAATAGAGCACCTCTTTTTGCTGATAGTGAAGATTGGACAATTCCCGTTCCAGCTGGTGAAGCTTCTCCGCCAACATATTCCGGTTAAAGCTTTGGAGATACCGCAAAAACAGCGAAGCGTACTGTTCCAGCAGGGAGGCGTCCAGCGGACTGGGGAACACATCCTCCCGAGGCAGCTCCTCAAAGCCCACCACATGCTGCTTCTGCTCGCTGAAAAACTTTCTGGCATGAAGCAGCTCCGCATCTTCGTAAGAGAGGTGAATCTCCCCCAGAGAGTTCACCCGCCTTCCATAGGTCAAAAACACACTGTCCAAATCGGTGGGCAGGGAGTTTGCCGCCTGCTCCCGATACTGGTCCATCAACTGGGCAAACCGCTCCAGAGCGGCCTTGCCCTTGAGCAGCACCGCCTGGACATGGCCCATGGAAAATTCCTCAAAATTGTGATTCTCCGGATTGCCCACCCGCAGAAACCGCTGGAAGGAAAATCCCATGCCCTCCTGTTGGGAGACATATTTCTCATACAGCACCACCTGATAATCCACGGCGGTGACACCCATGTCCACCATATCCAAAAAGGCTATGTGGGCAGGGTTGCGGCACAGGTCCCGCAAGATGCTCTCCCTCGCTCGCTGATAATAGTTGGAGGCCGCTGCACGGCGCTTTTCCTCTTCGGCGATCTCTCGGCTCAGCTTGCACAAAAGCTGTTCCAGCTCCTGTTCATCAATGGGCTTGGTCAAGTAATACTCCACGCCCAGCCGGATGGCCTCTTGGGCGTATTTGAAATCCGAATAGCCGCTGAGGATAATCACCTTGCCCTCATAGCCCTGCTGCCGCGCCCGTTCGATCACCTGCAAGCCATTGAGCCGCGGCATGCTGATATCCAGCAGAACCACGTCCGGCTTGTGTTCCAAAAGGAAAGAGACCGCTTGCTCTCCATCAGCCGCCTCTCCCACAATCTCATATCCAAGGGCACTCCAATCTATGATATTCCGCAGTCCTTGACGGATTTTTTGCTCATCGTCGGCGATCAAAATGTGCAGCATCACAACCACCTCCCTGTTCAAATTATTATACTTAGGAAAGTTTTTTTCGTCAAGAATCCACCCCACAGAGAGTTTTTTCTGGAATTTAGGGAAACCGTCCCACAATTCTGTTATACTAAGCTTAGAACCTTGGAAAAGGAGTGAGTTGTATGCAATCCATTGCAGAAAGACAACTGGGCTTGGGCGCGGGATGCAGCGCTTTGGCCTGGGATACCCAGGACGGATGCCACCTGTGGGGCCGCAACTACGACTTTGACCGGCTGGCCCAGGGCTCGGGCATGACAGTAGTGCCCCGGGGCACCCAATACTATGGTGTGGTCTGTGAGGAGGGCTGTTTTGCCCCCCACACCTCTGCCTACGCCTGCGTGGGAGTGGGACTTGCCCTGTCCCCTTCCCCGGTGCTCTATGAGGGCATCAACGAGAAAGGGCTCATGGGCGGCCAGCTCTACTACCGGAGCTTTGCCAGCTATCCCGAGGGTTCCCCCCAGGATACCGTCCTACAGCCGCCCTTCCTGGTCTACCACCTGCTGGCCCAGTGCTCCACCGTGGAGGAAGCGGTCCGCTGCTTGGAGGAGGAAATCCAGCTGAGGGCCATCCCCATGCTGGGCACGGTGCCTCCTCTCCACTGGTCCTTCCGGGACAGGACCGGCGAGACCGTGGTTGTGGAGCCCGATCAAGACGGGCTGCACATCTACCGCAACACCCTGGGTGTGATGACCAACAGCCCCAGCTATCCCTGGCACACCCAAAACCTCTTGAACTACGCCGGCATCCGGGATCTGGATTACCCCACCGTGGAATTTGAGGACACGGTGCTGGAACAGTGTTTTTCCGGCAGCGGCGCTCAAGGACTGCCCGGGGACTGGGGATCCCCCTCTCGGTTTGTGCGGCTGGCCTTTCTCAAGAAGCACGCCGTCAAGGGGAAGGATGAAATCCAGGGCGTCAGCCGGATGTTCCGCCTGTTCCAAAGCGCCGCTTTCCCCCTGGGGATGGTGCGGGTCAGCCATCAAAGCCCTGTGACTCAGTTGGACAAGGACGTCCTGCCCTTTGACTTCACCGTGTACACCAGCGTGTACTGTGCCGAATCCGCCCGGGCCTACTGGACCACCTATGAAAACCAGCGGGTTCAATATGTGGACCTTTTAGCTCTGGGTGACCGAAAGGAGCCCTTCACCATTCCCCTGTGCCCGGACCCGGACTTTCTGGACCGCACACCACAAGAATGACCTGCCAGGTGGAGAAATCTCACCCGATCTTATACTATTATAATATGGTATAGCAAAAAGGGGTTGTTGCAAACAGCAACAACCCCTTTTGAGATTTCCTTCTTTATACAGTCTGTTCCCGGCCTGAACGGGATTCCCGGCGGTACTGCAGAGGGGTGCTGCCCATCTGCTGGTGGAACACCCGGAAAAAGGAACGCTGGCTCTCAAAGCCGCACTCCTCTGCAATCTGGGTGACGGACAGGTCCGTCTCCGACAGAGCGGAGCAGGCACAGGACAGACGGATCCTGGCCAAATAGGCGGGAAAGCTCTGGCCCATCTTTTCGGAAAACACGTGGGACAGATGGTACTTATTCATACCCAGCTGGTGGGCCAGCTCCCCCAAGGTCAGGGGCTCTCGGAAATGTTCTCCCACATAGTGGGAAATTTGATAGGTCAAATCCCGGTGGTCCACCGCTTGGTTGCGCTCCAAGGTGAGCTCCGGCAGGCAGCGGGCCAATGCCAGCTGCACCAGGGGAGCAAAGACCGGACTCTGCCGCTGCCGGCGATGCTCCTTCTCCACCTCCTGAATGGCATAGGAAGCGTTGGGGTGAACTCTCTCCCCCGTCAGGAAGGGGTCCACCGGATGATTGCGCAGCAGCGTATCCCCGTAACCTCCGGTATAGGCCAGGTCGCACACCACCAGGACCGCTTGAGTACCTGGCTCTAAAGAGGTGTAACTGTGCACCTGGTTTGGAAAGATCAGCACCAGGCTGCCGGGTTCCATCACCCGGGACTGGCCCCGCACCGTCACGGAAGAACGCCCCTTCAACAGCAGGAACAACTCCAGCTGGGGGTGCAGATGCAGGGGAAAAGTGAGATCGGTGGAAACATGGGCGGACAACGGCTCCTCCCGAGCCTCAAAAAAGGCGTGCATAGCTTCTCTCCTTTCTCAGCGGCTGGGTGAATCGTTTCCCAAACCGCAAAAAGTGGCAGTAAAATATCATCTTTTAGCACGTATTCTACCAGAAACAATGATATAATGCAACCAAAAGTCAGGTAAAAATGACAAATTGGAGGACTTGTTCATGGAAAGAACCCGTGTTGCCATGATCGGCGTTGGCGCCATCAGCGGCATTTACTTACAGAATATCACCAAGGTCTTTCGGGAGTTGGATCTGGTGGGCGTCTGCGACCTGATCCCCGAGCGGGCAGAAAAGGGCGCAGCCTATGTAAAAGAGCAGATCGAGGCTGGGGCTCCTGTGCGTCAGCCCAAAATCTACAGCGACATGTATGAGGCCTTCCAGGACCCCGAAGTGGAGGTCATTCTGAATCTGACCCGGCCTCACGAGCACTATGAGGTCACCCGTCAGGCACTGCTCCACGGGAAGCACGTGTACTCGGAAAAGCCCCTGGGTGTGGACATGGAAGAGGCCCAACAGCTCATCGCCCTGGCAGAGGAGAAGAACCTGCGGCTGGGCGGCGCGCCGGATACCTTCATGGGCGCTGGCATCCAGACGGCCCGGCGGCTCATCGACGACGGCATGATCGGCGATGTGGTGGGCGCCAGCTGCGCCATGGTCTGCCACGGCCATGAGACCTGGCATCCCGATCCCGAGTTCTACTACAAGCGGGGCGGCGGCCCCATGCTGGACATGGGCCCCTATTACGTCACCGCTCTGGTGCAGCTGCTGGGCGAAGCCAAGGGCGTCATGGGCATGACCAAGACCACCTTCCCCCACCGCACCATCACCTCCGAGCCCCATCACGGTGAGGACATCGCAGTGGACGTGGACACCTATCTGTCCGGAAACATCCTGTTCTCCAATGGAGCCATTGCACAGATCTTCACGACCTTTGACGTCTACTACACCCAGCAGGCCCGGTTTGAGGTCTATGGCACCAAGGGCACCTTGGTGGTGCCGGATCCCAACACCTTCGGCGGCCCTGTGATGCTGCTGCGTCCTGAGGATCAGGCTGCGGCTCCCAAGACCGATCCGGCTCTGGCTAAGAAATCTGTGCCCCAGTTCTACAACGGCTACAAGGAGATGCCCCTGCTGTACGACTACAACGAGAACAGCCGTGCTTTGGGTCTGGCAGATATGTGCAAGGCTCTGCGCACCGGCCGGGATCACCGTGCCAACTATCAGCAGCAGCGCCATGTGCTGGAGATCATGACCAGCTTCTCCAAGTCCAGCGAGACCGGCGCCTTTGTGCCCCTCACCTCTCATTACACCCGCACCGCGCCCATGGGTAACAATCCCATGCACGGCATTTTGGATGACTGAACTTGAGAATCCAATTTTGCCCTTTGGGACAGTTTTAAACAGAATCATCTAGTTTTTATCAATTTTTCGCATTTTTATCTATGATAGGAGGTCATCACATGAAAGCAGCATACACAGGTTGGACTTGGATCACCCAGCGGGATCCGGAAGCCGCCAAGAATCTTTTGAAGCAGTCCTTCCAGGAGTGCAAATTCCTGGGCTATGACACGGTGGAGAATTTCGCCTTCATCCGGGACTACTACGCCGACAACCCTCAGGAGCTGGTGGATCTGGCTAAAGAGTGCGGCGTGGAGCTGGTCAACCTCTACGGCCACTTCACCTTCGACGTGGAAGAGGCCATCCGCATCGCCAAAGAACAGATTGACTTTGTGGCTGCCATCGGCGCCAAGTGGTACAACTGCCAGAACTCCGGCTTTGGTGACGACGGCCCCACCGAGCGGCCCACCAATCCCGAGATGCTGGATAAGATGTGCTATGTGGCCAACACCGTGGGCGCCTACGCCAAGGAAAAGGGCGTCACCCTGTGCTTCCACCCCCACTACGGCACCTGCGTGTTCTGGCAGAGCGATATCGACTACTTTGCCGAGCACACCAACCCCGAGTATGTCTCCTTCTGCTTCGACACCGCCCACACCACCCTGGCCGGTATGGACCCTGCCGCTTTGATCCGGCAGTACGGCAACCGCATCGGCTACATGCATCTGAAGGATGTGGACACCTACGCACTGTCCAAAGCCCAGGGCCGGGACAAGATGGCCACCTTCCGGGCACTGGGTCACGGCACCGTGGATTTCCCCGGCGTCAAGGCCGCTTTGGAAGAGGTGGGCTATGACGGCGTGCTCTGTGTGGAGCTGGACCGTCCCGAGGTGTGCAATTTCCATTCTGCTGAAGTTTCCCGCATCTATCTGCGGGACGTGCTGGGCCTCTAAGCCCGGCTTTCTCAGGGGGACGCTGACAGAAATGCTGTTTGGCCTCCCGCTGCAATTTTGGGGAGTTTGTTTCAGGACCCGGCCTTCCGCAATGGGCGGATGGCGCGGGTCCTTTTGTATGCCAGGGGATTTACGCTTTCGTAACATTCCCAGAAAGATCCGTGGTATAATAATAAGGTTCGTTTCCACGGGGCTTGCCCCGATCTTCACAGAAAGAAGGTCTCACCGAAAGCTTATGTTGGAACTGAGAAACATCACCAAGGAATACCCCGCCGGTGGACAGCCGGTGGAGGCCCTCAAGGGCGTCAGTCTGGAATTCCGGGAGAGCGAGTTTGTCTCCATCCTGGGGCCCTCCGGCTGCGGCAAGACCACTCTGCTGAACATCATCGGCGGATTGGATCAGTACACCAGCGGCGATCTGCTGATTAACGGCCGCTCCACCAAGGACTACAAAGACCGGGACTGGGACGCCTACCGCAACCACTCCATCGGGTTTGTATTCCAAAGCTACAACTTGATCCCCCATCAGACGGTGCTCCAAAACGTGGAGCTGGCCCTGACCCTCTCCGGCGTGGGCAAGGCAGAACGCCACCGCCGGGCTAAGGCCGCCCTGGAACGGGTGGGCCTGGGGGACCAGCTGAAAAAGCGCCCCAGCGAGATGTCCGGCGGTCAGATGCAGCGAGTGGCCATTGCCCGGGCCATTGTCAACGACCCGGACATCATCCTGGCTGACGAGCCCACCGGTGCCTTGGACACGGAAACCAGCGTCCAGGTCATGGAGATCCTCAAAGAGATCGCCAAGGACAGGCTGGTCATCATGGTCACCCACAATCCGGACCTAGCCCAGCAGTACTCCACCCGCATCGTTCGGATGCTGGACGGCCTGGTCACCGACGACTCCGGCCCCCTCTCCCCGGAGGATGCCCAGCAGGAGCGGGAACAATCCCTGGAAAAGTCCCAGGCAGCTCAAAAGGGAAAACGGCCCTCCATGTCCCTGCTGACCAGCTTCGGCCTGTCCCTGAAAAACCTGTTCACCAAAAAGGGTCGGACCGCGTTGGTGTCCTTTGCCGGAAGCATCGGCATCATTGGCATTGCCCTGATCTACGCCGTCAGCCAGGGCACCACCGACTACATTGACGCGGTGCAGGAAGACACCCTGGCCTCCTACCCTCTGACCCTACAAAGCCAGACCATGGATTTGGGCTCTCTGATGGAGGAATTCATTGACGCGGCCCACTCCCAAGGGGATCATCCCAACGATGCGGTCTATCAAAAGCCCATGATCTACGATCTGACCAACGCCCTCAGCTCCACGGAGACCATCGAAAACGATCTGGCCTCCTTCAAGACCTATCTGGAGGACCGCCGGAACGACCCGGAAGATCCCCTGCATTCGGCTGTCAGCGGGGTGCAGTACACCTATGATGCTCAGCTGTTGGTGTACACCGAGACCGTGGACGGGCAGATCCTCCGGTCCGACTCTCAGGAGCTGATGGAGGACCTGCTGCGGGAGTATTTCAGCATTGACATGTCCGCCATGAACCAGAGCATGGGGGCTTTTTCCGCCCTGTCCCCCTCGGGGGGCTCCATGGTGCTGTGGGAGGAGATGCTCCCTGGGGATGACGGACAGCTCATCGGCCCCCTGCTGCAAAACCAGTACGACCTGGTGTACGGCTCCTGGCCCAACGACTACAACGAGGTAGTGTTGGTGCTGGACGAGAACAACGAGCTGGACGACATGGCCCTGTACGCCCTGGGCTTGAAGCCCCAGGAGGAGATGGATGCCATCATGGAGGCAGCTGTGGATCAAACCGAGGTGGAGCTGGATGACAAGAGCTGGACCTACGAGGAGATCTGCTCCCGGGAGTACCGGGTGATTCTAAACGCGGACTGCTACGCCATTGACCAGGAAAGCGGGCTGTATCTGGACCTGCGGGACACGGATGCCGGTCTGCGCTACCTGTATGACAACGGCTTGGATCTGAAAGTCTCCGGAATCATCCGACCCAACCCGGACGCCTCCTCCCACATTCTCACCGGCTCCATCGGCTACACCAGCGCTTTGACAGAGCACCTGGCCCAAGCCGCCCAGGATTCCCAGGCGGTACAAGCCCAGCTGGACTCCCCGGACCGGGACATCTTCACCGGCCTGCCCTTTGAGGAGAGCACCGGCAGCCTCAGCGACAGCGAGAAGGAAGCCGCTTTCCGGGACTACGTGTCCGGGCTGGATCAGGAGGGCAAGGCGGAACTTTACGTGTCCATTCAAAGCCTTCCCACCCAGGAGCAGGTGGACCAGGCTGTGGGAGAATCCACCGCCTCCATGAGCCGGGAGGAGATGGAGGAAACCCTTTTCCAGGCGTTGACTACCCAGGCGGGGCTGGAAGAATCCCAGGTGGAGGAATACGTCTCTGCCATGGACGACCAAGAGCTGTCGGATCTTTTCCGGCAGATGGCAGAGGAGCAATACCGGGCTCAGTACGCCATGGGGGTCCAACAGCAGATGGCCGGTATGGAGCCGGCCCAGCTGGCGGCGGCTCTGGATGGAGCGTTGGAGGGCTACACCACATCCCAATATGCTCAATACTATGATGGGGCGCTGACCTTCTCCGATTCCACCTACGAGGAAAACCTGACCCAGCTGGGGTATGTGGATCTGGACGATCCGGACTCCATCAACCTCTACGCCAAGAGCTTTGAGGACAAGGACGTGATTGAACAGGCCATCGCCGACTACAACGCCTCTGTGGACGACCTGGAGGAGATTCAATACACCGACTATATTGGGCTGATGATGTCCAGCATCACCACCATCATCAACGCCATCACCTATGTGCTCATCGCCTTTGTGGGGGTATCCCTCATTGTATCCTCCATCATGATCGGCGTCATCACGCTGATCTCCGTACAGGAGCGCACCAAGGAAATCGGTATCCTTCGGGCCATTGGTGCCTCTAAGCGCAACGTCTCCCGGATGTTCAACGCTGAGACCATTCTCATCGGCTTTGCCTCCGGCGTGCTGGGCGTCATCATCACCTGGCTGCTGTGCATCCCCATCAACGCCATTCTCCACTCGGTCACCGGCATCCAGACTCTCAGCGCCTTTTTGCCGCCCCATGTGGCGCTGATCCTGGTGCTCATCAGCACGGGTTTGACCCTCTTCTCAGGCATCATTCCCTCCCGCAGCGCTGCCAAGAAAGACCCGGTTGTCGCCCTGCGCACCGAGTGATTTTTCGTCGCGGGGGCGCGGGCTTTGCCCACTCGCGGCAGAGTAAGGGAACGTTGGTGTCCGCGTGGGGAGTGGCACCGAGAAGGGACATTCCTTCCGCCCTAGGTGACAACACAGATGTTTCGCCAGCCTTTTCAAAGGCTGCAGGGGTTTGGGGGTGCTGGTCGCCGGTGGCGACCGTTCAGCACCGACCGAGCCGGCAGGCGAGACCAGCGTCTCGCGACCTTGTTTGCCTTCCCAAGCGCAGGAAGGGGAAGTGAGACGTCCCCATCGGGGCGGCTCACTGGGGGAACCCTCGCCGGGGGTTCCCCCCTTTTTCGTCGCATTTTTTGTCGCGGGGGCGCGGGCCTTTCCCGATCGCGGTTGGTTAAGAGAAGGTTAGTGTCCGCGTGGGAAGTGGCGCCGATAGAGAAAATGCCCTCCGTTTTTTCTGTTTTTCTGCCCTCAAAAAAAGAGACCCCTTACGGGGTCTCTTTTCTTTATGCAACGCTTCACACGCCGGGGAGCAATCCAGCATAGCCCACGGCGATCCCCACCACAGCAGAGGACACAATGAGCAGGATGGGATGGATCTTCTTCCAATGGGCGATGATGATGGCCACCAGCAGCACAGCAGCGGCGATCCACTGAATCCACCCAGCAGTGGCCGGGAAGGCGGAGCCCGCCACCGACAGCAGGGAGGCGGCGATCATTCCCACCACCGTAGGCCGCAGGCCATTCATGCAGCCCTTGATGATCTGGTTTTTCTGAAAAGCTTGGTAGAACTTTGCCACCAGCATGATGATCACAAAGGAGGGAAGCACCACGCCCAGGGTGGCACAGAATGCTCCCAACAGACCAGCTGTTTCCGCACCCACGTAGGTGGAGAGGTTCACGGCCAAGGGGCCGGGGGTACTCTCGCTGACAGCCACGAAGTTCACCAGCTGTTCCATATCCATCCACCCGTGGGAGAGCACCTCCTGCTGGATCAAGGGGAGCATGGCATAACCGCCCCCAAAGGTAAAGGCGCCGATCTTGAAGAAGATGAGGAAGATTTCCAGATAGATCACAGCTTCATCCCTCCAATCTTCAGCTTAGAGGCAGCCAGGCCCACCAGGGCGCAGGCGATAAGCACCAGAATGGAATTGGTTCCAAACAGACCCACCAGCACAAAGGCCGCTCCGGCCAACAGGTAGGACATCACATTCCGAGGGCACTCCTTGGCCATGGACACCAAGGCGCTGAGCACCAGGGCCACCACCGCCACCCGGATCCCCCAGAAGGCGTAGCGCACTGCCCGCAGCTCCTCAAACTGCCGCAGGATAAAGCTCAGAGCGAAGATGATGACAAAGGAGGGCAGCACCACCCCGATGGTGGCAGCAGCGGCTCCCAGAGGACCAGCCAGGTGATACCCCACAAAGGTGGCGGTGTTTACCGCGATGGGACCGGGGGTGCTCTCGCTGACGGCCAGGATATCCAAAATATCCTTGTCGTCAATCCAACCCTCCCGCTGGGCGATCTCCCGGCGGATCAGGGGGATCATGGCATAGCCGCCCCCGAAGGTAAAAGCACCGATCTTTAAGAACTTCAAAAACAATTTCAGGCACAGGACACGTTTGCTCTGCTCCATGGTATAACCCCTCTCCAAGTTCTGTCTTTATTGTACGCTCACTCTTTCCTATTTTCAATTCTTATGATAAAATGGAATCCATATAAATTTACTTATGGGAGGGGATTGTGTGACAAAGCGTCACTTGGAGATTTTTGTGGAAGTCTGCCGCCTGATGAGTTTTTCCCAAGCGGCCCAGTCCCTGGGCACCACCCAGCCCGCAGTAAGCCTGGCTGTAAAGGAACTGGAAAGCCACTACAACACCAAGCTCTTTGAACGGATGAACCGCCGGATCTACCTGACCACTGCCGGACGGACGCTGCTTTCCTCTGCCCAGGAGATCCTCCGGGGATTCCAGCAGGCGGAGGACCTGCTCCGGGAAGAACCCAGCTCTCTGCGGGTGGGAGCCAATGTCACCTTTGGCGCCACCCGTCTGCCCGCAATCATGACCCAACTGCAACAGCGGTTTCCCCAGGCGGAGCTTTCCGCTCTGGTGGTCAACTCCAGGAAAGTCCAGGAGCTGCTGCTTGCCAACCAACTGGATGTGGGTGTGGTGGACGAGGTGAGCTTCCTCCCCCAGCTGCGTACCTTCCCCTTATTCCGGGAGGAAATGGTTGTGCTGTGTTCTCCAGGGTTTGCCCCGTTACCATCTTCCTTGGAGGAGCTGGCTCGGCTGCCCCTGCTGCTCCGAGAGCCGGGCAGCGGCACCCGGAGGTCCGTGGACTGGGTATTCCAGGAGCACGGGTTGTCCCCCCAGCCCTTTTTGGAGAGCGCCAGCACCGCAGGGCTGCTGGCTGCCGCAGAGGCCGGCCTGGGAGTGACCATCCTGTCCCCCAGCCTGGCCAAATCCTGTCTGGACCGGGGCACCCTGGTGCAGGCACAGATTCCCGGCGTCCGCTTTCCCCGGCAATACAGCTGTGCCCTGCACCGGCAGAAACTCTCCAATCCCCTGCTGGAGGAGTGCCTCCGCCTGCTGCGTCAGAGCTGACCTACCTTTCCCACCCAAACCAAAAGGAGCCCCGGAAATCCGAGGCTCCTTCTTTTATCCCTTGGGGGTGACCGTCTGGGCGCTCAGGTCGATTTCAAATTCCGCCAGGGCAACGCTCTCCTGCCCCTGGCCGGACTGGTAGAACACCAGAGTCACCTGGGTGGTCCCGCTGGGCAGGCCGTCAAAGTAGATGTCCGCTTGCTGGGTCTCCTGGAGGGTGTGATCGTAGCCTCCCAAGTCCCGGCTGCGGTCCAGATCCAGCCAAAGCTGGGTGCCGTCGGCCAGCTCCAGGCAGGGCACGCCCTGGGTGGGGACCTCCGTCTCCACAATGCTGTCCAGCAATCCCCAGAAGGGCTTTTCCACGGTAATCACCGTCTGGGCCGGAGTGCCAGAGACCGCCAGCACTTTGGCTCCGTTGCTCTCGGCGTCGGCGGCAAAGGAGAAGGTATGCTCCCGGTCCACCGTCAAGGAGAAACTGGCGGTAAAGCTGCCCTCTATGGGCTGGTCGGCGGTGACAGACGGCGCCTCTTCTGGGTAGGGAGTGCCGGCGGTCTCCTCATTGGCCTCCCACTCCAGCCGGTCCACCATGTCCTGGTCCGAGTCTGCCCAGGCTTCCTCGCTCTCCACTCGACCGGTCAGGTTTTGGAGGGTAACCTCTAACGCCAGAGTATCGGCGCTCTGCTGGCTTGCGGGGACATCCACAGTCATGGTGGTGGTCCACTGGCCATCCCGCTCATAGAAGGGGTTGACTCCGTCCACTGTGGCCTGCTCCCCGTTGACGGTCACCACTGCTCCGCCGTCCTGTCCATAGCTGCCCACGTCCACTCCGGAAAAGCTGTTCAGCTCCTCCTGGGGGCCGGTGAGGCTCAGGGAAAGCTCCACAGTGTTGCCGTCTGAGTAGCCCTCCAACACGGTGACGGTCCAATCGCCGCTTTGGGCGGCGGTGCCCACCTCTTCCAACACGTCGTAGGTCTCCAGGAAAGCGCCGGGAGTGCCCGTCTTGCTTTCATAGTTGGCATCGTAGAACAAGCTGCCCAACCAGCGGCCTACCAGGGGCACCTGGCTGGCCAGGGCGGGATTCACCGCAGCCAGGGTGACAAACACCCCACACACCACCAACAAGCTACCCAGGGTTCCCCCGGCCCGGCGGAGCACCCTGGCCCTGTGAAGGCGGCGCACCTGGCGCAGGGATTCTCCCACCCGGCTGTCCAATGCATCGGGAATGGGGATATTGGCGTCGGTCATGGTTTCTCGCATAGGGATTCCTCCTTCAATTGGTCGCGCAGCCGGCTGACCGCCCGGCGCAAGTACACGCTGACTGTGCCTTGGGGCATGCCGGTGGCATCGCTGATCTCCCGGATGGTGCAGCCGTCAAAGTATTTCAGCTTCACCACGTCCCGGTACTTTTCGGGCAGTTGGTCCAGGGCTCGGTACAGGTCCATCCGCTCCTCTGGGGAGAGACCCTCCGGGGCGGTCAGCTGGGCCCCCTCCTCCAGGGGGAGTTCCTCCCGGCGGCGGCGCAGAAGATCCTGGGCTGTATTGATGAGAATTCTGGTGAGCCAGGTCCGGAAATACTCCGGATCCCGCAGGGTCTTTCGGCTTTTGTACGCCTTGAGGATGCTCTCCTGAACCACGTCCAGGGCATCCGACTCCTGGTGAGTATAAAGGTACGCCATGCGGTAAAGATATTCCTGTTCCTGTCGAATCAGCTCCCCAAAGGCGTTGGGGTTGCCCCGCATGGCCCGTTTGATCCGTGCCCGTTGCTCCCTGTCCACTGCGTTCACTTCCTTTCTCTTTGCCCATTAGACGCCAAATCTGCGCAGATTCTTACACATTTTTCGCTCTGCCCAAAATTATGGGAACTTACTTGACACAACCTTCCCATTTCCATTACAATAAGGAAAATTACAGGTGGTTTTTTTCTATAAAACTTCTGCCGGTTCCCCTTCTCCACACCGGCTTTTTCCAAACACATTTGAAAGGAGTGCGCTTATGGCTGCGGCATCCTCAGAGCAGGGGTATCTCTTCGGCTGTCCCATCAGCGGCGTTGTCGCCCCTGTCTCCCAATGCCCGGACCCCACGTTTTCCCAGGGGATTCTGGGACCCGGCGTGGTCATCGAGCCCCAGGGCTGCCAGATCTTTGCACCCTGTGACAGCACAGTGGAGTTCTGCCTCTCCACCGGACATGCCCTGGGCTTTTCCACCCCCCAGGGGGCTAAATTCCTCATCCATGTGGGCATGGACACCAACAAATTGGCTGGGCAGGGATTTCATCTGCTGGTTCAGATGGGCGACCAGGTCCGGCGGGGGGATCCCCTGCTCTCCTTTGACCCCCAGGTAATGGAGGAACATCACTGCACCATGGCCACACCCTTTGTCTTCTGCAACTGCAGCGAGGGCTGGGAATTGGAGATCCTCAAAACCGGTCCCACTGAGCCTGGTGAAGACATCATCCGTCTGACACGCTGTTCATCCCCCAGTGGGGAGCAAACCTGACGCACTGCCGGCAGGGGCTTTGGCCCCTGCTTTTTTTATTTCCTTTCAGACTACCAGAGGCCCGGCAGGAAAGTCAAGGCGCAGCTTGCAATTTTAAACCGGGAGTTGTATAATCCTAACTGCGAGGTCCCAGGCGTTGGAAGGGACCCGGGAAGAAAGGATATGATAAACATGAAGCAATTGATTTCTCTGGCTCTGGCCCTGTGCCTGAGCTTGACTCTCTTTGGCTGCACTGCCGGCCAGGACGGAAGCTCCTCCAGCACGGTGGAGGAAAGCTCCACCGCTTCCATGGAGAGCTCCACCGCCTCCCTGGAAAGCGAAAGCTCCGCCTCGGAAAGCCAGCTGGAAAGCGAAGCCTCTCAGGAGGAGACCACTGACCTGGGCACCGCTGTTGTAGCGGCTCTGAAGGGCCCCACCGCCATGGGCATGGTGAAGATGGTCAGCGACGACGCTGCCTCTGAGGCACCCAAGTACGACTTCTCCATTTACGCCTCCGCTGACGAGATCACTCCCAAGCTGGTGCAGGGAGAGCTGGACATCGCCGCTGTGCCCGCCAACCTGGCAAGCGTCCTGTACAACAACACCGAAGGCCAGGTGCAGGTGCTGGCCATCAATACCCTGGGTGTGCTGTACATTGTGGAGGACGGGGACACGGTCCAGTCCGTGGAGGACCTCAAGGGCAAGACCATCTTTGCCTCCGGCAAGGGTTCCACTCCGGAGTACGCCCTGAACTACATGCTCACCCAAAACGGCATTGACCCGGAGACTGATGTGACCATCGAGTGGAAGAGTGAGCACTCTGAGTGCGTGGCCTCCCTGGCTGCCACAGAAAACGCCATTGCCATGCTGCCCCAGCCCTTTGTGACCACTGCTCAGGCTCAGAACGAGAACCTGCGGGTGGCTCTAGACATGACCGAAGAATGGGAAAAGCTGGCGGCCGAGAGCGGCGATGACGCCACCCTGATCACCGGCGTGGTAGTGGGCCGCAAGGAATTCGTGGAGGAAAATCCCCAGCTGGTGAACGCCTTCCTGGCAGAGTATGAGCAGTCCGTGGCTTACACCCAAGAGGATGTGGAAGGCGCTGCCAACCTCATCGGCGAATACGACATTGTACCGGCTGCCGTAGCCCAGAAGGCTCTGCCGGAGTGCAACATCACCTTTATCCAGGGCGAGGACATGAAGGCAAAGCTCTCCGCCTACCTCCAGACCCTGCTGGATCAGAACCCCAAGTCGATTGGAGGCGAGCTGCCCGGTGACGACTTCTACTACGTCGGCTAACGCGGGAGAAAAACAGAAAAAACCTCGCTGTGGCGTGCGGCTGTGGGCGGTGGCTGTTTGGGTCATCGTCTGGCAGCTTGCGGCCATGGCTCTGGGACAGGAGATCCTTTTGGTATCTCCTGTTTCTGTTTTATTCCGCCTGGCCCAGCTTCTGCCCCACTGGGATTTTTGGAGCGCCATTCTCTTCTCCTTCTGGCGGATCACTCTGGGCTTTCTCGCCGCCTGCCTAGTGGGGACAGTGCTGGCGGTGCTCTCCTCCCGGTTTTCCCCGGTGCGGGATCTCACCGCGCCTTTGATGAGCGTTGTCAAGTCCATTCCTGTGGCGTCCTTCATCATCCTGGTGCTGATCTGGGTGCCCTCCCGGAACCTGTCGGTGGTCATCTCCTTTTTGATGGTCACTCCCATTGTCTACGCCAATGTGCTGGGAGGCATTTCCAGCATGGATCACAAGCTCACCCAAATGGCGGACGTCTTCCAGGTACCCTTTCCCCGGCGGCTGCGGTATCTCTACCTGCCCCAGGTGGCGCCCTTCTTCCGCTCCGCCTGTGCCGTGGGGTTAGGCCTTTGCTGGAAAGCTGGCATCGCCGCCGAGGTCATCGGCCTGCCTGACGGCTCCATCGGTGAGCGGCTGTACGAGGCCAAGGTCTACCTGGCCACTCCGGATTTATTCTCCTGGACCGTGGTCATTGTACTGGTGAGCTTGGTGTTTGAAAAGTGCTTTCTGTTCCTGCTGGACCGGGTAGTGGCCCGGCTGGAACAAAGCTGAAAGGAGGACCCATGGAGATCGAGCTGCGAAATGTGAGCAAATCCTACGGGGAAAAGCAGGTGCTCAAAGACTTCTCCCACACCTTCCCCCGGGGGGAGCTGACCTGCATCATGGGGCCTTCCGGCTGCGGAAAGACCACCCTGCTCTCTCTGCTGCTGGGGCTGGAAGCCCCGGATCAGGGTGAAATCCTGGGGCTGGAGGGGCTGAAGAAAAGCGCCGTATTCCAGGAGGACAGGCTGTGTGAAAACGCCGGGGCAGTGTCCAACATCCGGTTGGTAAACCCCGCTTTGACCAAGGGGGAAACCGAAGGGATGCTCCGGGAGCTGGGGCTTTCCGACAGCCTCCGTCAGCCGGTGAGGACACTCTCCGGCGGTATGAAACGGAGGGTGGCCATTCTGCGGGCCTTGGCCGCCGACTACGATGTGCTCTTCTGTGACGAGCCCTTCAAGGGACTGGACCAAGATACGAAAACCTTGGTCATGGGCTATTTTTTGAGAAAAACTCAGGGAAAAACGGTGATCCTTGTGACACATGACAAATCCGAGGCTCAGGCTCTTGGCGGGGGGCTTTTGCTCTTGTAATGAGCCCTGGGTTGGTGTATGATGAAAGTGATTTGACCGGGTTTCCGGTCCATCTTTTTTGCAAAGGAGTGTCGACATGCTTCCAAAATTGAATGTTCATGTTGAGCCTGACAAGGGTTGGCTCAACGATCCCAACGGACTTTGCTTTTTCCAGGGCAAATACCATGCCTTTTTCCAGCACAATCCCAAGGCTCCCAAGTGGGACGTGATGCACTGGGGCCACGCTGTCAGCGACGATCTGGTCCACTGGCGGGAACTGCCCATCGCCTTCTATCCCGACCAGCCCTATGAGGCCGGTTTGGGGTGCTTCTCCGGCTCCGCCGTGGAAAAGGATGGCCGGCTCTATTTCTTCTACACCGCTGTGGACAAGAATCTGGCTCAGACCCAGTGCATTGCCTGGACCGACGATGGCGAGCACTTCACCAAGTATGAGGGCAATCCCATCATCAAAGAGAGCCCCCTGGATCCCAAGTGCCTGGACTTCCGGGATCCCAAGGTCTTCCAGTGGACCGACGGCAGCTACCGCATGGTACTGGGCGCTGGCAAGGACGGCTTTGGCGCGGTGTACCTGTATCGCTCTGAGGATCTGTTCCACTGGGATTACGTGGGCCCCATCTTCGAGACTCGGGAAATGGGTCCCGTGCTGGAGTGCCCCGATCTGTTCCCTGTGGGGGACAAGTGGGTGCTGTGCTTCTCTCGGATGGACAAGCCCCAAATGGTCAGCTATGTGGTGGGCCAGTTTGACGGGGAACACTTCACCGCCGAAAGCATTCAGAAGCCCGAGCTGGGACCCAACTATTACGCTCCCCAGAGCTTTGTGGATCCCAAGGGCCGGCGCATCGTCATCGGCTGGATGGCTCCCTGGGACCGTCCCCAACATGAGGATGAGGTCCGCTGCGGCTGCCTGACCATCCCCATGGAGATCTCCCTCAACGACAAGGGGAATCTGTGCTTCTTCCCGGTGGAAGAGGCCGCCTCCCTGCTGGTGGAGGAGGATCCCCTGGTGGAGCGGGGTCCCTGGCTGTGCAAGGTCACCGATGGGGAGCACATCCTCTTCGAGTGCCCCGCCAGTGAAGTCAAAGACGTGAAGATCCTCCGGGATACCCACACCTGTGAAGTCTTCCTCAACGGCGGCGAGAAGGTCTTCTCCTTCTACTTTGAGCCGTAAGGTGGCGCTATGAGCGATCACACCCCCCAAGCCCGGAATTTCAGAGAGGAATTTTCCTCCCACCTGTTGGACAGCGTCCTTTGCCACTTTATGCGCACAGCTCTCTACTTGGGTCACAACGGGCTGCTGGACCTTCCCCTGCCCTATAAGGGGCCGGAACCGGTTGCTTCCCTGATGGAGCTGGCAGGGGATTTGATCGCCGATGCCCAGCCCCCGGAAGTGACTCAGCTGTTGCTGGACGCTCAGTACCAGGAACTGCTGTCCCAGGGCGAACTCTCTCGGGAAGAACTTTTGGCCCTGGGGACGGTACGGCAGTTGGCAATGCACCTGCCTTACGATCCTTCCCCCTATGAGTATCTGCTCTCCCTGGAAAATCTGTTCGGCGACAAGGCTCAGGAGTATTACACCTTTACCTTTGCGCCCAACCTTCCTCCCCAGGTACGGGAACACTATGGCATGGATGACTTTCTCCAGTTCATCCCCAAAGACAAACTGCGGTTAGACTATACCCAGCCATAACCCCCTAAGATAAGCAAGATGCAACTCCCGGTTGCGCGGGTTCCACTCCAAATGGGTGGCGCGCAACCGGGAGTTTTGGTATACTGAGGCCATGGAAAGGGGGAATCCTTGTGACCACTGGTGAAAAGATTCAAGCTCTCCGCAAAAAAAGAGGCCTGACCCAGGAACAGCTGGCCCAAGAGCTGGGAGTCTCCCGGCAGGCAATCTCCCGGTGGGAGTTGGACGAGACACTGCCCGACACCCAAAACCTCCTGCCCTTAAAGGCAGCCCTGGGGGTCAGCGTGGACACGCTGCTGGATCCCAACCTAGGATTGGAGCCTCCCCAGGGGGAAAGTTTTCCACAGCTTCCGGGAGCGCCGGGGAAAAAATCCAGGCTGCGGTGGCTATGGCTGCTGCCCCTTGGTTTGGCGGTGGTGTACAACCTGGTGTTGTTTTTGGTCGCCTGGCTCCTCACCGGCGGTCTGCCCTCCCTGACCCTGGTGCTGGCCTCTGTGAGCCTGTGTTTCTGGGTCTATGGTCTCTGCGCGGGCGTATATATCCTCTGGCTGCTGATACGCTTTCTCCGCCAACGGCTGGGAGAGCATTGAAAAAGGCTGTGGCAATCTGCCACAGCCTTTTTTGCTAGTTCTTTTTTCCTGCAAGCTCACTGCCCCAGAGTGGAGATCAGCTCCCACACCAGGCTCTGGAACCGCTGGGCAACTCGGTCCGCGGTCTGCTGGACCTCTTCGTGGGACAGGGGCGTTCCGCCCAGGCCCGCAGCCAGATTAGTCACGCAGCTGATACCGCAGATCTCCAACCCCATGTGCCGGGCGGCAATAGCCTCACAGGCGGTGCTCATGCCCACGGCATTGGCCCCCAAAGCCTGGAACATGCGAATCTCCGCCGGGGACTCATACTGGGGGCCTGTGGCCTGGAGATACACCCCCTGCTTCAGAGGAAAGCCCAACTTCTGGGCGGCGTTCAAAGCCCGCTCCCGCAGGCGGGTGCTGTAGATCTCTGTCATGTCCGGGAACCGGGGTCCCAGCTCCTCCAGGTTCTGGCCCAGCAGAGGTGAGGGCACAAAGCTGGCGATCTGGTCGGTGAGCAGCATCAGGTCGCCGGGCTCCAGGTTGGGCCCGATGCCCCCGGCGGCGTTGGTCAGCACCAGGCGTTTGGCTCCCAGGAGCCCCATCACCCGGATGGGCAGCACCACGTCCTCCATGGGATAGCCCTCATAGTAGTGGACACGGCCCTGCATCACCACCACCGGCTCCTCCCCCACATAGCCAAAGAGAAACCGGCCCTGATGGCCCGCCACAGTGGAAACGGGGAATCCTGGAATGTCCTGGTAGTCCACCGCGGCCTCCAGACGGATCTTCTCCCCAAAGGCCCCCAGGCCCGAACCCAGGACCAGGGCCGTACTGGGTACAAAATCCGTCTTGTTCCGAATGGCGGACACGCAGGCTTTCAGTCGTTCGTAAGGGGTCATGGAAATCATCCTTTCCAGTTTTCTCCATCTTACCCCGGTTTACTCCCCTTGTCAACACTCCTCGATGCGCAGCAGCCTGTTGTATTTGGCAACTCGTTCCGTCCGGCAGGGAGCGCCGGTCTTGATCTGCCCGGCGTTGGTAGCCACAGCGAGATCCGCGATGAAGGTGTCCTCCGTCTCGCCGGACCGGTGGGAAATCACCGTACGGTAGCCGCCCCGCTTGGCCAGCTCAATGCAGTCCATGGTCTCGGTGAGGGTGCCGATCTGGTTGAGCTTAATGAGGATGGCATTGCCTGCGCCCTCGTCCATGCCCTGCTGCAAGCGCTCCACATTGGTCACAAACAGATCATCGCCAACCAGTTGCACCTTGTCCCCCAGGCGGCGGGTCAGCTCTGCCCAGCCCTGCCAGTCCTCCTCACCCAAGGGATCCTCAATGGACAGGATGGGGTACTTCTGCACCAGACCTTCCCAGTACTCGATCATATCCTCGGTGGAGAACTCCTTGCCCCGCTTGGGCAGGCGGTAGCGGTTCCCCTGGACCCACTCGCTGCCCGCTGCGTCCAGGGCCAGCTTCACCTTGCCGCTGTACCCCGCCTTGTCAATGGCCTCCAGCACCGCCTCGATGGCAGCTTCGTCGCTCTCCAGATTGGGGGCGAATCCGCCCTCGTCCCCCACGCCGGTGGAGAGCCCCCGGGCCTTCAGCTGGGAGCCCAGAGTATGGGTGATCTCCGCGCACCAGCGCAAACCCTCTCGGAAGGACTCCGCCCCCACGGGGATGATCATAAACTCCTGGATGTCGATGTTATTGCCCGCATGGGCGCCGCCGTTCAAAATGTTCATCATAGGCCGGGGCAGCTGATGGGCATTGGCTCCCCCCAAAAACCTGAACAAAGGCATGCGGTAGTGGGCCGCAATGGCTCTGGCTGCAGCCATGGACACCGCCAAGGTGGCGTTGGCACCCAGGTGGGCTTTGTTGGGGGTGCCGTCCAGCTTACAGAGGACCTGGTCGATTTCCCGGACCGTCAAGCTTGGGACCTTCTCCAAGGCCGGGGAGATGATTTCCGACACATTGCGGACGGCCTTCAGCACGCCCTTGCCCCCGTAGCGCCGCTGGTCACCGTCCCGCAGCTCCACCGCCTCAAATTTGCCCGTGGACGCCCCCGAGGGCGCCGCCGCCGTACCCATACTGCCGTCGCTGAGCTGGACCGTGGCACTCACCGTTGGATTGCCCCGGGAATCCAGGATCTCGCAGCCGTACACCTTCTGGATCTTTACCATAGCACTGTCCTCCCTGTGGAATTGTTGATGGAATCATCTCTAGTATTCTACATTGCAATGGCAAATAAACTGTGCTACACTCATTTTAGACTTACTTTTGGAAGGAAGGATCCTTATGGAATTTCAACACGTCACCCCGGAAAGCGTGGGTGTGCCCTCCCAGGCTGTACTGGATCTGATCGACGAGCTCTATCGCTACGGCATCGACATGCACGGTCTCATGCTGCTGCGCCACGGGAAAGTGTACGCCCAAGGCTTCTGGAAGCCCTACAACCCCCAGACTCCTCACATCATGTTCTCTTTCTCCAAGAGCCTGACCTCCACTGCCATTGGTTTTGCTGTGCAGGAGGGCATCCTCTCTCTGGACGACAAGCTCTGCGACATCTTCCCGGACAAGCTGCCGGAAAACCCCAGCGAAAACTTGAAAAAGTGCTGTGTCCGCCACCTGCTGATGATGGGCTGCGGTCACGCTCAAGAGATCGAGTGGGCCAACAGCCCCCTGGACTGGATCTCCCTGTTTTTGAAAAACGACTTTGTGTATGAGCCCGGCACCCACTTCCTCTACAACACCGCCGGGACCAACATGCTCTCCGCCATCATCACCCGGAAGACCGGCCTGCCCTTGACCCAGTTCCTCAAGCCCCGGCTTTTTGAGCCCCTGGGCATGGGGGAGATTCACTGCCACGCCCTGCCTGACGGCACAGAGATGGGCGGCGCAGGCATGTACCTGACCCTGGACGCCATGGCTCGGTTCGTGCAGTTTGTGGCCAACCGGGGCAGCTGGGAGGGACGCCAGCTGCTGAATGAGGGCTGGTTCGACCTGGCCACCACCAAGGAGATCGACAACCCCGATGTGGGCTACTGGGCTGGGGATCCTGACTGGCATGCAGGGTACGGCTTCCAGTTCTGGATGTGCGATAAACCCGGCATCTTCCGGGGGGACGGCGCTTTCGGTCAGTATGGCGTAGTGCTCACCCATCAGGATGCCGTTGTGGTGATCCAGTCCGCTTCCATGCGGCTGCAGGCGGTGCTCAACGCTGTGTGGGACACCCTGCTTCCCGCCTTTGCCGACGCTCCCCTGCCCGAGGATGCTCACGCCTTCCATCGGCTGGAAAAGCGCCTGGCTGCTCTGGAAGTGCCCCCCATGCTGGGCATGCGCAACCCTGGAGCGGAAAGCTCCTTAAACGGTGCGGTGTACCTGCCGGACCAGCCCATCCCCGGACTGGTAGATTTTGTGGCTGGAGCAGGTCACTTTGTACCCCTGGGCAACCAGCTGCAGAAGCTGGAGTTTGCCTTTGACGGAGACAATGCCCGGCTGCTGTTCCACCAGGACACCGGCACCCAGGAACTGAACCTGGGCATGACCGGTCACTTTGCCACCACCCAGGTGGAGGATGACCTGTTCGGATGCAACGGCCGCTGGCGTGCCCACAACAAGCTGGAGCTGGAAGTCCGCAACACCCGCATGGCCACCGGACTTCGGATGCTTTTTGAGTTCTCCGGCGACAAGCTCACCGTGACCAGCGACCTGACCGTTCCGGAAATGGGCGGTTTGGCGGGCAGTGCTCCGGCACCCGTTGTTTTGTCCCTGGAATCCGGCGATGTAAACACCAAAACCAAGATGTACTGGGAGCAGTAAGACGGCTGAGTTCCGCTGTGTTCCATCCTCTGTGAGGCAAAAGCCAAAAGGGAGGCGCCATAAGCGCCTCCCTTTTTCATTTCCCGGGAAAACAAAAAGGAGGTGTGCTTTCAGCACACCTCCCAATTCATCAAACCAGCTCCAGAATGGCCATCTCGGCGGCGTCGCCGCGACGGGGCCCCAGCTTGGTGATGCGAGTGTAGCCGCCGTTGCGGTCGGCATACTTGGGGGCAATCTCGGTGAACAGCTTGTTCACAACAGCCTCCTTGGTGATGAAGCTCATCACCAGGCGCTTGCTCTGCAGGTTATCCTGCTTGGCAATGGTGATCATCTTCTCCGCCAACGCGCGCACTTCCTTGGCGCGGGTCACGGTGGTCTCGATCTTGCCGTTCTCCAGGAAGAACGTCACCAGGCCCCGCAGCATCGCGGTGCGGTGAGCGGTATCTCTACCCAGCTTTCTCGTACCCGGCATGGATATTCACTCCTATCATTTCAAAAGTAGGTTGCTTTATTCCTCGTCCTTGCGAAGTGTGAGGCCCAGGGAGCTCAGCTTCCAAATGACCTCTTCCAGCGACTTGCGGCCCAGGTTCCGAACCTTCATCATATCCTCTTCCGAGCGGTTGATCAGGTCCTTTACTGTGTTGATCCCGGCGCGCTTGAGGCAGTTGAAGGAACGCACAGAGAGATCCAGCTCTTCAATGGTCATCTCCAGCACCTTCTCCTCGCCGCCTTCGTCCTTCTCCACCATGATCTCCGTGCTCTTGCCCTTATCGGACAGGTCCACAAAGAGATTCAGGTGGTCGGTGAGGACCTTTGCCGCCAAAGAGACAGCCTCCTGAGCGTTGATCACGCCGTTGGTCCACACCTCCAAGGTCAGCTTGTCAAAGTCAATGCGCTGCCCCACACGGGTGCTTTCCACATTGAAATTGACCTTCAGCACAGGTGTGTAAATAGAATCGACCGCAATCTCTCCGATCACGCCTTCCGGCATATTCTGCTTGTTGCGTTCGTTCGAGACATAACCCCTTCCCTTGTCCAGGGTCAGCTCCATGAAGAGCCGGGCCCCTTCGCCCAGGGTGGCAATGTGCAGCTGGGGATTTAAAATCTCCACCTCGCTGTCGCTCTTGATGGACTCTGCCGTAACCTCACAGGGGCCTTCCGCAGAGATCTCTACGGTTTTGGGGCCGTCGCAGTGCAGCTTAGCCACCAAGCCCTTAATGTTCAGCACAATCTCGGTGACATCCTCTTTCACCCCGGGGATTGTGGAAAACTCATGAAGGACGCCGTCAATCTTAATGGATTTCACAGCCACTCCGGGCAGGCTGGAGAGCAGCACCCTCCGCAGGCCATTGCCCAGGGTTGTGCCGAAGCCACGCTCCAGGGGCTCCACCACGAACTTTCCATACGTGCCGTTTTCGGAAATTTCCGCAATTTCAATCTTGGGTCTTTCTATCTCAATCATCCGCGATCCTCCTTTTACACAGTGCAATAAACTCGACGGTGCCTGCTGTTTGGGAAGCCCGCATTACTTGGAGTACAACTCCACGATGAGGTGCTCTTCCACAGGCAGGTCAATATCCTCGCGGACGGGCATTTGGACCACAGTGCCCTTCAGGGCGTTCTTATCCCGCTCCAGCCACTGGGGAACAGTGACCAGGGGAGCGTCCTCGCCGGTGAGCTTGGAGAACTTCACGGAGGAGCGGCTGGAAGCCTTCACCTCGATGACGTCGCCGGGCTTCACCTGGAAGGAGGGGATATCCACCTTCTGGCCGTTGACAGTGAAGTGACCATGGGTCACCAGCTGACGGGCGTCGCGGCGGGTGGTGGCAAAGCCCAGACGGTAAACCACGTTGTCCAGGCGGCGCTCCACCAGGATCAGCAGGTTCTCACCGGGACGGCCTTCCATACGGGTGGCCTTCTCATAGTAGGAGCGGAACTGCTTCTCCAGGATGCCGTAAACAAACTTCACCTTCTGCTTTTCCTGCAGCTGCAGGGCATACTCGCCCTTCTTTCTTCTCATCTGGCTGCCGGGGTTGCGGTTGGTGTTCTTCTTGGCGTATCCCATCACGGCAGGAGAAATCCCCAGCGCGTGGCAGCGCTTTGCGATGGGCTGCATATTCTTAGCCATAGCTCTGTTCTCCTTTCAAGTTAGACACGGCGGCGCTTGGGCGGGCGGCAGCCGTTGTGGGGGATGGGAGTGACGTCCTTAATCATGCTCACGTCCAGACCAGCGGCCTGCAGAGCACGGATGGCGGCCTCACGGCCGGCGCCCGGGCCCTTGACGTAAACTTCCACAGACTTCATGCCATGTTCCATGGCCAGCTTTGCAGCGGTCTCAGCGGCCGTCTGCGCGGCGAAGGGAGTGGATTTCCGGGAGCCTCTGAAGCCCAGCTCGCCAGAGCTTGCCCAGGAGACAGCGTTGCCCTGGGTATCGGTGATGGTGACGATGGTGTTGTTAAACGTAGACTGGATATGGGCGGCGCCGCGCTCAATATTCTTGCGCTCGCGGCGGCGGCGCACAGCGCCCTTAGTGCCCTTTTGTGCTGCCATTTAAAATCCCTCCTTACTTCTTCTTGTTGGCCATGGTCTTGCGGGGACCCTTACGGGTACGGGCGTTGGTCTTGGTGCGCTGGCCACGGACCGGCAGGCCCTTGCGATGGCGCACGCCACGATAGCAGCCGATCTCGATCAGACGCTTGATATCGAAGGCAACGTCCCGGCGGAGGTCGCCCTCCACATGGCAGTTCTTGTCAATATAATCTCTCAGCTTGGCGGTGTCATCCTCGGACAGGTCGCGAACGCGGATGTCGGGATCGACGCCGGTCTCAGCGCAGATGTTGGAAGCGGTCTTGCGGCCGATGCCGTAGATATAGGTAAGGGCGATTTCGATCCGCTTGTCCCTGGGTAAGTCGATACCAGAAATACGAGCCATTCTTATACCTCCATAGTAATGCGCCGGCCCTTAGCCCTGACGCTGCTTATGCTTGGGGTTGTCACAGATGACCATGACTTTGCCCTTACGCTTGATGATCTTGCATTTCTCGCACATTTTCTTAACAGAAGGTCTGACTTTCATGGTGTGCCCTCCTTTTCAGTGGGATCGTCAGTATTCTGTGGGTTTTGTTCAAACTAAAATTACTTCGAGCGCCAGGTGATGCGTCCCTTGGTCAGGTCATAGGGTGACATTTCCATGGTGACCTTATCTCCGGGCAGAATCCGGATGAAGTTCATCCGCAGCTTGCCGGAAATGTGGGCCAACACCGTGTGCCCGTTGGGAAGCTCTACCTGAAACGTGGCATTGGGCAGCGCTTCCTTCACGACGCCCTGCACTTCAATTACGTCCTGCTTTGACATAGAAAAAACCTCCGTACTTCACTCTGTCCCGCCCGTTTGAAAGGGTCTTAGGGCAGCGCGTATGCTTCGATTGGTTTTCATGGCCTCTTCGGGAAGAACCGTGCCCGTGGGCGCCAGGTGGAAGAGTTTCTTCCGCTTGGGGCGCTCCAGTGGGCGGCGCTTTCCGTCCGCCACCACCCCGTAGGGCGGGGCGACCTCTATCACAACGAGGAAACTGTCTTTATCATGGCCGGCAAGTGACCTTGCCACCCGGCCTCGCACCCACTCCATAGCAACCTCACTCAAGGGCGGTCAACAGGACCGGCCCGTCCGGGGTGATTGCCACAGTGTGTTCAAAGTGGGCAGAGAGGCTGTTGTCTTTTGTCACAGTGGTCCAGCCGTCGTCCAGGATCTTCACCCCGGGCTTACCCATGTTCACCATGGGCTCGATGGCGATGACCATGCCGGGCATCAGCCGCACGCCCCTGCCGGGCGTGCCGTAATTGGGAACGCTGGGGTCTTCATGGAGCTTCGCACCTACTCCGTGGCCGACGAATTCTCGTACCACCGAGTAACCGCGAGCTTCGACATACGCTTGTACCGCATGGCCGATATCGCCTAAGCGGTTGCCGGGAACTGCCTGCTCAATGCCTAAAAACAAGCTGCGCTCCGTGGCGTCCAAAAGTGCCTTGGCCTCTTCACTGATCTCCCCGCAGGGGAAGGTCCAGGCGTTATCGCCGTGGAAACCTTCATAACAGGCGCCGATGTCAATGCTGACGATGTCGCCGTGCTTTAAGAGGATGCTCTTGGAGGGTATGCCGTGGATGACCACGTTGTTTACCGAGATACAGGCGCTGGCGGGATATCCGCTGTAATTCAGGAAGCTGGGGGTTGCCCCCTCGCTTTCGATATATTGACGGACGATCTTGTCGATCTCCCAGGTGGAAACCCCGGGCTCCACCGCCTCGCCTGCAAGCCTCAGTGCCTTTTGGGAGATCTTACCTGCCTTCCGCATAATGGAAAGCTCTCGGCTCGTTTTGAGCACGATCATGTCAGATCCTCCAGGGCTTCCATCACCAGGCGGGTGGTGTCCTCCACCTTTTCCTGGCCATGGACCACAAGCAGCTTGCCCTGCTTGCTGTAGTACTCTTTCAGAGGTTCGGTCTGGGTGTGATACACTTCCAGCCGCTCCTTCACGGTATCTGGGTGGTCGTCCTTGCGCTGAACGAGGGTGCCGCCGCAGATGTCACACTTGCCCTCTTCCTTGGGCTGTTTGTACAGCGTGTGGTAAGAGGATCCGCAGCTTTCGCAGACACGGCGTCCGGACATGCGGGTGATGATGTCTTCATCGGAGACTTCGATATCCAGCACGGCATCGAGCTCCACACCCATCTTATCCAGAGCCTCGGCCTGGGGGATGGTCCTGGGGAAGCCGTCCAGGATGAAACCGTTCTTGCAGTCATCCTGAGCCAGGCGGTCCTGGATGATGCCGATGAGAATCTCATCGGGCACCAGCTGACCGCTCTCCATATAGGTCTTGGCCTTCAGGCCCATCTCTGTGCCGCTCTTCAGTGCTTCGCGGAGAATGTTCCCCGTGGAGATGGTGGGGATGTTGTTTTTCTGGCAGATCTTCTCTGCCTGGGTGCCTTTACCAGCACCGGGAGCGCCTAACAAAATCAGCTTCATAGCCTTCATCCTCCGTTTTTGTTAATCCAAAAATCCTTTGTAATGACGCATCATCATCTGGGATTCCAGCTGCTTGACGGTATCCAGAGCAACGCCCACAATAATGATTACGGAGGTGCCGCCCAAGGACAGGCCATACATGCCGGTAACGTTGGTATAAATGATGGGGATCAGGGCCACGAACGCCAGGAACAGCGCCCCGATCAAGGTAACTTTGGAGAGGATCTTCGCGATGAAATCCGCCGTGGGCTTGCCGGGACGGATGCCCGGGATGGTCCCATTGGACTGCCGGAGATTATTGGCCATCTCCAGAGGATTATACTGAATGGACATATAGAAATAGGCGAACATCAAAATGAGGAAGAAGTACAGCACCACATAGAGCCAGCCGCTGGAGGAGAAAGCATCCAACACAGCGCGGCCAAAGCCCTCAGAGGGATTCCAGAAGAACTGGATGAACTGGGGGATGGACAAAATGGCGCTGGCAAAAATGACGGGCATAACGCCGCTCATGGCCACCTTGATGGGCAGGAAGGTGCTCTGGCCGCCATACATCTTGCGACCCACAACCTTCTTGGCGTACTGAACCGGGATACGGCGCTCGGCCTCGTTCATGAAGACGATGACCCAAATGACCACCAGGAACAGCACGATGAACAGGGGAGCCAGAACCAGGTACTGGCCGGCAGAAGAGGCGCTCTGCATACCCAGCTGCATGTACTGCCACACGGTGCCGAAAGTGACCGGCAGCCGGGCGACGATACCGGCAAACAGGATGATGGAGATGCCGTTGCCCACACCCTTGTCGTTGATCTGCTCGCCCATCCACATGATCAGGGCGGTGCCGGCGGTAAAGGTCAGCACGATGACGCAGGCAACGAACACTCCGGCGAAGCCGGTGGTGTACTCCACAATGCCGGAGCCGCGGAGATAGAAGTAGTAGGCCACGCCCTGGATCAGGCCCAGGACCACAGTGACATACCGGGTGATGGTGGCGATCTTCTTGCGGCCTTCCTCACCCTCTTTAGCAAGAGCCTCCAGGGGCGGGATGGCGATGGTCAACAGCTGCATAATAATGGAGCTGTTGATGTAGGGTGTGATGCCCATTGCAAACAGGGAAGCGTAAGAGAACGCACCACCTGTCAACATATTGATATATCCCAAGGCCGAGTTCTGACCGGCTTCCGCCATCAGTTCGGACAGGGCGGAAACGTCCAGGAACGGCGCGGGAATGACAGAACCAAAACGAAAAACTACAATGATCAGAAGTGTATACAACAGCTTCTTCCGCAAGTCGGGGATCCGCCATGCGTTCCGGATCGTGTTGAACACTTAGATCACCTCGGCCTTCCCGCCAGCGGCCTCAATCTTCTCCTTGGCAGCCGCGGAGAAGGCAGTTGCCTTCACGGTGAGCTTCTTCTCAAGCTTGCCGTTGGAAAGGATCTTCACACCGTCGCAGGCCTTCTTCAGAATGCCGGCCTGGGTCAGAGCAGCGGCATCCACAGTGGCGCCGTCCTCAAACTTGTTCAGGCTGCCCACGTTCACGGCAACGATCTCCTTGGCGAAGATGTTGTTGAATCCGCGCTTGGGAATCCGCCGCTGCAGGGGCATCTGGCCGCCTTCGAAACCGGGCTGCTGGCCGTGGCCTGCACGAGCCTTCTGGCCCTTGTGGCCCTTACCGGCGGTCTTGCCGGTGCCGGCGCCATAACCTCTGCCGATACGCTTGCGCTCTTTGGTGGCGCCGGGCGTAGCTGTAAGCTGGTTGAGCTTCATTGTCACGCACCTCCTTAAAAGATTACTTCTCTACCTGGATCAGATGGCCGATCTTCTTCACCTTGCCCTGAGTCTGGGCATTGTCGGGCTGCTCGGTCACGTCGCCCACCTTTTTCAGACCCAGAGAGGCGGCTGTTGCGATCTGGTCCTTCTTGGAGCCGATCAGGCTTTTCTTCAAAGTGATTTTCATGCTCTGGCCCTCCCTTACAGGATCTCTTTGGCGGTCTTCCCACGCAGGGCGGCCACTTCTTCAGCGGTGCGCAGCTGGGTCAGGCCGGCCAGGGTGGCGCGGACCACGTTGCAGGGGTTGTTGGAACGCAGTGCCTTGGCACGGATATCCCGAATGCCAGCGCACTCAACCACGGCACGCACGGGGCCGCCGGCGATAACGCCGGTACCGGGAGCGGCGGGCTTCAGGATGACGCGGCCGGCGCCAAACTCGCCCACAATGTCGTGGGGAATGGTGGTGCCGCGCAGGGCGATGGTGGTCAGATGCTTCTTAGCATCCTCAATGCCCTTGCGGATGGCGTCCGGCACCTCAGCGGCCTTGCCAATGCCAAAGCCCACAATGCCGTCGCCGTTGCCCACAACGACCAGCGCGGAGAACTTCATCACGCGGCCGCCTTTGACAGTCTTGCTAACACGGTTAATCGCCACAACCCGCTCCTGCAGGTCCAGCGTAGAAGCGTCAATATTTCTAGCCAAAATCTTTTCCTCCTTGCTTAGAAGTTGAGGCCGCCCTCACGGGCGCCTTCGGCCAGCTCTTTGACGCGGCCGTGGAAGATATAACCGCCGCGGTCGAAGACCACATTGGTGATGCCTTTCTCTGCTGCCTTCTGGGCGATCATCTTGCCAACCTCGCGGGCAGCTTCTTTGTTGCCGCCATTGCCGTTGAAGCTCTTGTCCAGAGTGGACGCAGCGCACAGGGTGTGCCCCGTGGTGTCGTCGATGATCTGGGCGTAGATGTTGGCGCTGGAGCGGAACACGTTCAGGCGGGGCCGCTCTGCGGTGCCGCTGATCTTGCCGCGCACACGCTTGTGACGGCGAAGACGAGCCTTGTTTGTATCTGCCTTATTGACCATTTTTTCTCACTCCTTCTACCTTTACTTAGAGCCCTTGCCGGCCTTGCCTTCCTTGCGGCGGACAAACTCGCCGGCATAGCGGATGCCCTTGCCCTTGTAGGGCTCCGGAGGCCGCTTCTCGCGGACTTCGGCGGCAAACTGGCCGACCTTCTGCTTGTCGATGCCGGAGATGACGATGGTGTTGGCGTTGGGAGCGTCAATCTTGATATCCTCGTTCTCAGACACAATCACCTGATGGGAGTAACCCAGGTTCATCACCAGGTCCTTGCCCTGCTTCTGCACACGATAGCCCACACCCTGGACCTCCAAAGTCTTGGAGAAGCCCTCGGTCACGCCAACCACCATATTGTGGATGAGCGTGCGGGTCAGGCCATGGAGCGAACGGGACTCCTTTTCGTCGTCAGGACGGGTCACCAGAATCTCACTGCCCTCAACAGCAATGGTCATCTTGGGGTTGAAGCTCTGGGACAGGGTACCCTTGGGGCCCTTCACCGTCACGTCGCTGCCGTTGACTGTTACCTCAACGCCAGCGGGAATATTGATGGGTTTTCTTCCAATTCTCGACATGCTCTCGCACCCCCTTTTCTTACCAAATGAACGCCAGCACTTCGCCGCCGACGTTTTCTTTTCTAGCAGCACGGTCGGTCATGATCCCCTTGGAAGTGGAGATGATGGCCACACCCAAGCCCTTCATGACCTTGGGCAGGTCCTGGGCATTGGAGTAGATCCGCAGGCCGGGCTTGGAAACCCGCTTCAGGCCCTTGATCACGGGCTGCTTGCCAACGTACTTCAGGGTGATGGTGATCATACCCTGCTTGCCGTCTTCTGTCACATTGAAACCCTTCACATAGCCCTCGTCCACCAGGATCTGGCAAATGGCCTTCTTCATGTTGGAGGCGGGCACCTCCACGGTGTCGTGGCGGGCAGCCTGGGCATTGCGGATGCGGGTCAGCAAATCTGCAATGGTATCAGTAACTTGCATCTTTTCGTACCTCCTTGATGATTTACCAGCTTGCCTTCTTCACGCCGGGGATCTCGCCCTTGTATGCAAGCTCCCTGAAGCAGATACGGCAAATGCCGAACTTCCGAAGGTAGGCATGCGGCCGGCCGCAGATCTTGCAGCGGTTGTATTCCCGGGTGGAATACTTCTGAGGTCTACTCTGTTTGATTTTCATCGAAGTCTTGGCCACAATAATCCCTCCTTATTTGGTGAACGGAGCGCCCATCAGAGTCAGGAACTCGCGGGCCTCTTCGTCGGTGTTGGCGGTGGTGACAAAGCAGATGTCCATGCCCCGAACCTTGTCGACCTTATCGTAGTCGATCTCGGGGAAGATCAGCTGCTCACGGATACCCATGTTGTAGTTGCCACGGCCATCAAAGGAATTGGGGTTGATGCCCCGGAAGTCACGGACGCGGGGCAGGGCCACGTTGAACAGGCGGTCCAAAAACTCATACATCCGGTCGCCGCGCAGGGTGACCTTCACGCCAATGGGCATGCCCTCACGCAGCTTGAAGTTAGCCACGCTCTTCTTAGCCTTGCACACCACGGGCTTCTGGCCGGTGATCTTGGCCAGGTCGCCGCTGATGTTGTCAATGGCCTTGGCATTGTCCTTGGCCTCGCCAGCGCCCACGTTGATGACGATTTTGTCCAGCTTGGGGATCTGCATCACGCTCTTGTAGCCGAACTTCTTCATCAGGGCGGG
>OBYM01000162.1_pt1 | contig 43481 bp, 44 predicted proteins | sample 1538191 | NCBI WGS metagenome assembly OBYM01 (sample SAMEA2580165, study PRJEB22360) | human gut metagenome | biome: human gut; feature: human-associated habitat; material: faeces | place: Denmark | collected 2008/2010 | reverse complement strand
AGCCTTGGCAGGAGCGATCACGTCGCGGGCGGCATCCGGGAGGCTGCCCGTCTGGCCGCCACCTACGCCGACGCCACCACCGCAAAGGTCACCGTTCTGGCCGGCAAGGCTGTGGGCCCTGTCTACACCGCATTGGCTGCTGCGGACCTGCGCATCGCCGTCACCGGCTGCGTGGTCAGCGCTCTGGAGCCCAGCGCAGCGGTCAGCGTTCTGTACAAGGATGAGATCGACGCTTCCGACAACATTATTGCTGCCACCAACGCCAAGGCTGCCGCTTACACCGCAGAGGTGTGCAGCGCTGCCAACGCTGTGGCCTGCGGTGCTGCCGATATGGTCTGTGACGCTGCCAATGTGCGCTCCAGCGTGGTGGCAGCCCTGGAGCTGCTGAGCACCAAGCGTGCTGCCCGCCTGCCCAAGAAGCACGGCAACATGGCTCTGTAAGCATCCGAACGTTTTATCTGATACGATTTTGATTTGGAGGATTCTTCCATGAAGTACTACAATATTACCGTCAATGGTGTTGCTTACAGCGTTTCCGTGGAGGAGACCGCTGCAGGTGCTGCTCCTGTTGCTGCTGCCGCTCCGGCTGCCCCCGCTGCTCCCAAGGCTGCTCCGGCTCCCGCTGCCGCCCCGAAGGCTGCTGCCGGTGCCGCAGGCGCTGTTTCCGTCAAGGCTCCCATGCCCGGCAACATTCTGGACGTCAAGGTCAGCGCAGGTGCTTCCGTCAAGGCCGGCGATGTGCTGGTGATCCTGGAGGCCATGAAGATGGAGAACGAGATCCTGGCTCCCCAGGACGGCACTGTTGCATCCGTCAATGTCAACAAGGGCGACACCGTCAACTCCGGTGACGTTCTGGTTTCCATGAACTAAGGGAGAGGTGACAACCATGGCGAAAAAGCCGATCAAAGTGACCGAAGTGGTCCTGCGTGATGCGCACCAGTCCCTGCTGGCTACCCGCATGACCATGGACGAGATGCGTCCGATCCTGCCTGAGATGGACAAGATCAATTACTTCTCTGTGGAATGCTGGGGCGGCGCCACCTTCGACAGCTGCATCCGCTTCCTGGATGAGGACCCCTGGGAGCGTCTGCGCATCCTGCGCAAGGAACTGCCCCACCAGAAGCTGCAGATGCTGTTCCGCGGCCAGAACATGCTGGGCTACCGCCCCTACGCAGATGATGCCGTGGAGTATTTTGTGCAGAAGTCCGTGGCAAACGGCATTGATGTCATCCGCATCTTCGACGCACTGAACGATCCCCGCAACCTGCAGACTGCCATCAAGGCAGCCAACAAGGAAGGCGCTCATGTGCAGGGCTGCATCAGCTATACCCTGAGCCCTGTGCACAACAACGAGTACTTTGCAGCCTACGCCAAGACCCTGGAAGAGATGGGCGCAAACTCCATCTGCATCAAGGATATGGCCGGTCTGCTCACTCCCTATACCTGCTATGACCTGGTCAAGAAGCTGAAGGAGACCGTCAGCATCCCCGTTGACATCCACAGCCACTACACCGCCGGTCTGGCATCCATGTCCATCCTCAAGGGCATCGAGGCAGGTGCAGACATCGTCGATACCGCCATGAGCCCCCTGAGCCTGGGCACCAGCCACATGCCCACCGAGAGCCTGGTCGCTGCCCTGCAGGGCACCGATTACGACACCGGTCTGGACCTGAAGCAGCTGAATGTCGTGCGCGCATACTTTGCAAAGCTGCGTGAGAAGTATATTGCCAACGGCCAGATCAGCCCCAAGAGCCTGGGCGTTGATGCCAACACTCTGCTGTATCAGGTGCCGGGCGGCATGTTCTCCAACATGCTCAAGCAGCTGAAGGATGCCGGCAAGGAGGACAAGCTGGACGAAGTGCTGGCCGAGATCCCCCGCGTCCGCGAGGATGCAGGCTATCCGCCGCTGGTCACCCCCACCAGCCAGATCGTTGGCACGCAGGCCGTGTTCAACGTCATCCTGGGCGAGCGCTACAAGATGGTCACCAAGGAGTTCAAGGGCCTGGTCCACGGCGACTACGGCAAGACTCCCGCTCCCATCAAGCCCGAGTTCACCAAGAAGATCCTGGGCGACGAGCAGCCCATCACCTGCCGCTTTGCCGACACGCTGGCTCCTGAGATGGACAAGCTGAAGGCCGAAGCTGCTAAGTGGGCTACCCAGGAGGAGGACGTGCTGACCTACGCCATGTTCCCGCAGGTGGCACCCAAGTTCTTCGACAAGCGCAATGCCAAGAAGCAGGGCGTGGACGGCGACCATGTGGACTACACCAATCAGTCCCACCCCGTCTGATCTGCTCATTTGAACTGAACAGCGAGCCTCCCGTATACAAGCGGGAGGCTTTTTGTTTTGGCAAAAACAGGAGGATTTCACCTTTATGCAACTAAAATGCAACAAATACACCCACTTTTTACCAGAAATCTGACACAACTGCATTGACTTGCCACGGCATTCCTTTTATAATTAACAATCATATCAAGTGTTATTCTGAGCAAAGGGGGTTATTGCCATGAGGCGTATTACCGAAGAACACCTCGCCGACCTGTGTGAAGCGGATTACCGGAACCTGATGGGGGTTACCCGGGAGGAATTCGGCCGCATGCTGCAGGCGCTGGAAGAAGGCTACCGCCGGGAACACAAGCGCAAGCCGCGCTTTACCAAGATCACCATGGTCGACAAACTGATCCTCACCCTGACCTATCGCTGTCAGTATCGCAGCATGGACAGCATTGCAAAGGAATACGAAGTCTCGCTGGACACCATTTCCGACAACATCCACTGGGTGGAACAGACCCTGCTGAACGCAGATCTGCTGGAAAGCAGCGTGACCTGCGTGTATAAAACGAATGCCGGAACAACGGCTCATTGATCCGGAAGCCCTGACGCGATCTTTATTTTCAGGATCGCGCCGGGGCTTTTGTTTCGCACCTGCGCGCAATGCCGTATTCCGGCCCGGAAAGAGCCTGATCCTGCACCTTGAATTTTTCAGAAAAGAATAGTAAAATGATGCTATATGTATCGTAACATGGGCTTGTATACCCAAAGGCGGATACATATGCCGGAAACTGTACGCAAACACACAAAAAAGGAGAACGTATGATTTTAAGCATGACCGGTTTCGGCAGGGGAACCGCAGTGCGCAACGGCCGTGAGATCACGGTGGAACTGCGCAGCGTAAACTCCCGCTATTTTGAGTATTCCTCGCGCATTCCGCGCACCTGCAGCTATCTGGACAGCCGCCTGAAAAAGCAGCTGAACGAGCGCATCACCCGCGGCAAGGTGGAGCTGAGCATGACCATCCAAAACGTGGATGCCGCCGATACGGTGGTCACCGTGAACATGGAGCTGGCCCGCAGCTATCAGCAGGCCATGCGGGATCTTTCGGAGCAGCTGGGGGTCAAGAACGACATTTCTGCCGCTGTCCTGACCCGCTTCCCGGATGTGCTGGCCACCCGCCACGCCGATGTGGACGAAGAGCAGCTGTGGGAAGATGTGTCTGCCGTCACGGCCCAGGCACTGGACCGTTTTGTGGAGATGCGTGCTGCCGAGGGTGCCAAGATGAAGGCCGATGTGGAAAACCGCCTGAACTTCCTGGAGGAATGCGTCGGCAAGGTGGAGACCCTGAGCGCAGGCCGGGTGGAGGCCTATACCAACCGCCTGTACGAAAAACTCAAGGTCATTCTGGAGGACCGCGACATCGACGATGCCCGCGTGCTGACCGAGGCCGCCATCTTTGGCGACAAGACCGCCGTGGATGAGGAGACTGTCCGCCTGCGCAGCCACATCTCGCAGTACCGCGGGATCCTGCAGCTGAACGAGCCGGTGGGCCGCAAGCTGGACTTCCTGACGCAGGAGCTGAACCGCGAAACGAATACCATCGGTTCCAAGTGTCAGGATCTGGACATCACCCGCATCGTGGTGGATATGAAGGCGGAGATCGAGAAGATCCGCGAGCAGATCCAGAATCTAGAGTGATCCAAACGTTTTTCGGAGGAATGCAATGAAGCTGATCAACATCGGGTTTGGCAACATGGTCAGCGCGGGCCGGGTCGTGGCAGTGGTCAGCCCGGATTCTGCGCCGGTCAAACGCCTTGTCAAGGAAGCGCGGGAGCGCGGCATGCTGATCGACGCTTCCTATGGGCGCAGCACCCGTGCCGTGCTCATCATGGATTCCGATCATGTGGTGCTCTCGGCCCTTCAGCCGGAAACGGTGGCAAACCGTGCGGCCGGGCAGGAGAGCAAGGGAACAACAGAGGAGGAACAGACCCATGGAGAAGGATAAATTTCTGTTTGTTGTGTCCGGTGCCGCCGGCACCGGTAAGGACAGCGTGGTCAAGGCACTGCGCGAGGCCCATCCGGAGATCGAAAAAACCGTGTCTGCCACCACCCGCAGCCCCCGCCCCGGGGAGCAGGAAGGTGTGGATTACTACTACCGCACCCAGGAGCAGTTCCGTCAGCTGATCGACACCGATCAGGTGGTGGAATACAACTTCTACAACGGCAACTACTATGGCACCCTGCGCGAGGAAGTGGACAAGCGTCTGGAAGCCGGCAAACTGGTGGTTCTGGTCATCGACGTGCACGGTGCTGCCAACATCCGCCGGATGTTCCCGGGTGCTACCACGGTGTTCCTGCTGCCGCCGTCGGTGGAAGAACTGGAACACCGCCTTCGTGGCCGCGGAACCGAGACCGAAGAAAGCATCCGCGAGCGTCTGGCCACGGCCCAGAGCGAGCTGGCCGAGCAGGATAAGTTCACCCTCAAGCTGGTCAACAACGAGGTAGCATCCTGCGCAGAAGAGCTGTATCAGGTCATCTGCCGCCGCGCCGGGATCGCACAGTAAATCAAACCGCAAAGGAGCCCGTGCCCATGCCAAAAACGGTGGGTGTTGCCGTAAGCAACGCGACCTTCCATTTTGATAAACTGTACACCTATGCCGTTTTGCCGGAGCATCAGGACAAGGTGCGTCTGGGCAGCATGGTGCTGGTGCCCTTTGGCCGGGGCAGCCGAGCCCGCATGGGGGTAGTGCTGGCCTGTGACGCCGAGCCGGAACATTCCAAGCTCAAGTTCCTGTTCGACGTGGCCCCGGCGTCGGCCTGTCTGACCCCGGAGCTGCTGCGGCTGGTGCACTTTCTGAAGGAGCGCACCTTCTGCACCTATTACGAGGCGGTCAAGGCGGTCATCCCCTACGGGGCACAGTACAAGCCCACCGTGGCGGCCGATGGGGTCACGCCCGTGCTGCAAAAGCAGCTGGTCCGTCATACAGAAAATTCCTACCGGTTGGCCGGTACCCTGCCGCAAAAGCCAAAGCCCACCGCCAAACAGCTGGCGGCCGTGGCCCTGTTGGGCGGCGGCCCCCGCACCCTGACGGAGCTGGAAGAAAAGGGCATCAGCCGCGCCGTGCTGGACAATCTCTGTACCAAAGGCGTGCTGGAATGCACCAAGGTGAACAAATCCATCGACCTGTATGCCTCCATCCCGTTGCAGAATGAGCCCATCGTGCTCACGCAGGAGCAGCAGGCCGCCTACGAAGCCCTGCTGCCGAAACTGGAGGACGCCGCCCCGCATTCGGCCCTGCTGTATGGCGTGACCGGCAGCGGCAAGACCCTGGTGTTTCTACGGCTCATTGCCCGGTGCCTGGAGCTGGGCCGCAAGGCCCTGGTGCTGGTGCCGGAGATCAGCCTTACCCCTCAGATGATCCTGCGGCTCAAGGGCCAGTTTGGCCGCCGGGTGGCGGTGCAGCACTCGGCCCTCAACCACACCGAGCGTCTGCTGCAGTGGCAGATGATCCAGGACGGGGGAGCCGACATCGTGGTAGGCACTCGCAGTGCCATCTTTGCCCCCCTGGAGAACATCGGCCTGATCATCGTGGATGAGGAGCAGGAGCACACCTACCGCTCTGAATCGGCGCCCCGGTACTCTGCCCACGAGGTAGCCCGGCAGCGGGCGGCAGAAAATGGCGCACTGCTGCTGCTGGCCAGTGCCACCCCCAGCACCGAGAGCTTTTACGCGGCCCGGAACGGCCGTACCCAGCTGGTACGTCTTACCCAGCGTTACGGCGGCAATCCGCTGCCCACGGTGCAGATCGTGGATATGCGGGCCGAGCTGGCCTCCGGCAACCCGCGGGAGATCAGCCTTGCACTGGAAGATGCCATCCACCGCAATCTGGAGGCGAAAAAACAGACCATTATGCTCTTGAACCGCCGGGGCTACCAGACCATGGCCCAGTGCGAGGACTGCCGCGAGGTACTGAAATGCCCCAAGTGCAGCGTGCCCATGGTGTATCATAAGTCAGCCCACAAGCTGCTGTGCCACTACTGCGGCAGCCAGATGGACCCGCCGCCCACGGTCTGCCCGACTTGCGGCGGCAAGCTGCAATACCGGGGCTTCGGCACCCAGAAAGCTGAGGAAGAGCTGGCAAAGCTGTTTCCGGAAGCACGGGTGCTGCGCATGGATCAGGACTCCACCGCCGCCAAGGACGCTCACGAAAAACTGCTGGCAAAGTTTGCAAACCACGAGTACGACATCATGGTGGGCACCCAGATGGTGGCCAAGGGCCTCGATTTTGAGGACGTGACCCTTGTGGGCGTGCTGGGCATCGACTCGCTGCTGTTCGCACAGGGCTTCCGCGCCTACGAGAACGTGTTCAGCCTCATCACGCAGGTAGTGGGCCGCAGTGGCCGTGCAAAGGACCCCGGCTTTGCCATCATCCAAACCACCGACCCCGACAACCCGGTGCTCAACCTTGCCGCCGCACAGGACTACGACGCTTTTTTCGAGCAGGAGATCGCGTACCGGAAACTGGGCCTGTACCCGCCCTTCTGCGGGCTGTGCGTCATCGGCTTCGCCGGGCCAAAGGAAATCGAAGTGGCCCGGGCCGCCGCCCGATTCTCGGCATTGCTGGGGCAGCAGGCGGCAAAACAGCCCGACCTGCCTTTGCGGGTGCTGGGCCCTACGCCGGGCAGCATTGAAAAGATCAACGACAGCTACCGCTACAAGCTCACCGTCAAGTGCCGCAACGACCGACGCTTCCGCGACCTTGTGCGCAGTACGCTGGACTGTTATGAACAGGAAAAACTTCCGTCCAAGGCCACCGTTGTGGTGGACCTGCATTCGGACGGTGATATCTGATAATTTTTGGAGGTACCATTTATGGCAATCCGCAACATTGTAAAAGAAGGCGACCCCATCCTGAACAAGGTCTGCCGCCCCGTTACCAACTTTGACGATCGCCTGGCCACCCTGCTGGATGATATGCGTGAGACCATGATCGCCGCCGACGGCGTGGGTCTGGCCGGCCCGCAGGTGGGTATGCTGCGCCGCCTGTTCGTGGTGTGGGACACCACCGACGCACCGGAGGAGATCCCGGAGGATTACGAGTACAAGTTCATCGACTTTGTCAACCCGGAGATCCTCGCGGTGTCTGAGGATGAGGAGACCGCCTATGAGGGCTGCCTGTCCTTCCCGGGGCACAACGGTGCGGTGACCCGTCCCGCCGCCGTCAAGGTGCGTGCACAGGACCGCCACGGCAACTGGTTTGAACTGGAAGCCGAGGACCTGCTGGCCCGCTGCATCCAGCATGAGAACGACCATCTGGACGGCATCACCATCATGCAGTCCAGCGAGTATTTCTACGAGGACACCGAAGAGGGCAAGAAAGCCGCCCGTGAAGCGAAAGGAAACAACTGATGCGCATTCTGTTCATGGGCACGCCGGACATTGCCGCCGAGTGCCTGAAAGCCCTGTATTCCGCCGGGCATGACATCTGCGCGGTATACACCCGGCGCGACAAGCCTGTGGGACGCAAGCAGGTGCTCACGGCCCCGCCGGTCAAGGAAGTGGCACTGGAGCACGGCACCCCGGTATTCCAGCCCCGCACCCTGCGGGACGGCAGCGAGGATGCCAACATCCGTGCCCTTGCCCCGGAACTGATCGTGGTGGTGGCTTACGGCTGCATCCTGCCCAAGTCGGTGCTGGAACTGCCGAAGTACGGCTGCATCAACCTGCACGTCTCGCTGCTGCCGAAGTACCGCGGCAGTGCTCCGGTGCAGTGGTCGGTGCTGAACGGTGATGCCGAGACCGGCGTGTCCATCATGCAGATGGACGAAGGTCTGGACACCGGCGACGTGCTGCGCTGCGAGAAGGTCGCCCTCGGGCGGGAGGAGACCAGCGGCGAGCTGTTCGACCGGGTGACGGCCGTGGGTGCCCGCGTGCTGTGCGAGGTGGTTCCGGCCATTGCTGCCGGGACCCTGACGCCGCAGCCCCAGGACCATGCAAACGCTACGCTAGCCCCGATGCTGAACAAGGAAATGGCGGAGTTCCGCCTGACCGAATCCGCCGCCCATATCCACAACTGGGTGCGCGGCATGAACCCCTGGCCCTGCGCCTGGTTCGTGACCTCCGGCGGCAAAAAGGTCAAGGTGGTGGAGTGCCGTGCGGTCGCCTCTCAGGGGGAAGCCCCGGGCACCGTGCTGGCAACAAAGCCCCTCACCGTGGCCTGTGCTGACGGCGGCATCCAGCTGCTGCAGGTGGTGCCGGAAGGCAAAAAGCCCATGGATGGCACCTCCTTTGCGGCCGGTCTGCGCCTGAAAACGGGGGACGTCCTCTGATGGCGGCCAATCCGCGGGCGGCGGCGGTCGCCGCACTGGTGCGGCAGGAGCAGGACGGCTTTTCCAACCTGGTCCTGGACGCCGAACTCAAGCGCCAGAAGCTGGAAGGCCGCGACAAGGCCTTTGCCAGTGCCATTTTTTACACAGTGCTGGAACACCGGGGCACACTGGACTATATTCTGGAACAGTTTCTGCCCAAGGGTCTGGCAAAGCTGGATGCCCCGGTGTGCGAGATCTTGCGTGCTGCGCTGGCACAGGCCCGCTATATGCAGGTGCCGGTGTCAGCTGCCGTCAATGAGGCGGTCAAGCTGACCCGGAGCTTTAAAAAATCCAGTGCATCGGGGCTGGTCAACGCTGTGCTGCGCCGCGCCTGTACCTATGATCTGGACACGGCAGTGTTCAGGGATGACATAGAGCGCCTGATGGTGCTGGGCTCGGCCGGGCGGGATGTGGCAGAATTCCTGCACAAGAACTACCCAGACGAAGCACGGAACATCCTCACCTACAAGGCAGACGGCGGCCTGACCAGCCTGCGGGCAAACCCGCTCAAAGCGGACGCCGCTGCGCTGTGCGAAAAGCTCACTGCACTCGGTGTGCGGGAGGTGCGGCAGGGCGTAGTGCCCGGCAGTGTGTTGGCCCGATTCGAGGGCAGCCCCGCCGACCAGGAACTGTTCCGGCAGGGATATTACCATGTGGAGGGGCAGGCCAGCCAGCTGGCGGCTCTCTGTGTGGAGGCAAAACCCGGTGAGACCGTGCTGGACCTGTGCGCCGCGCCCGGCGGCAAGACCCTGCTGCTGGCCGAGGAAATGCAGAATACCGGCACGCTGTACAGCTGCGACGCGGCGGAGAACCGCGTACAGCTCATCCGCACCGCCGTGGAACGGATGGGCTTTACCAACGTGAAAACCCTGTGCAATGACGCAACGCAGACAAACCCGGCCCTGCCGCAGGCCGACCGCATTCTGGCGGATGTGCCCTGCAGCGGTCTGGGTATTCTGGCAAAAAAGCCGGACCTGCGCTATAAAAAGCTGGACCCGGCCCGGCAGGCTGAATTATTGGCCACCCAGGCGGCCATTCTGGATACAGCGGCCCGGCTGCTCAAGGCCGGCGGGCGGCTGGTCTACTCTACCTGCACCATCGAGCCGGAAGAAAACCAGCTGCAGATCCGCGCATTCCTGCAGCGGCACCCGGAGTTCTGCGTGGCAGAGCCTGCCGTGGCCTTCCCGGCAGGTATGACGGCAACCGAATACGGGGCGCTCTCGGTGCCCACCCGCACCGGCATGGACGGCTTTTTCCTCTGTGCGCTGCAAAAAACGCGCTGAGAGGTGCAATGCCGCCGTGTACTGGTTCGTATTGATCAATAGGAGAACACAATGGAACAAAAACGCTGTATTTCTTCGCTGACGCTGGCGGAGCTTTCCGCTGAGCTCAAGGCGCTGGGGCAGCCGGGCTTCCGGGCCAAGCAGATCTTCCACTGGGTGCACCAGAAGCTGGTCACCGAATTTTCGGCCATGACCGACCAGCCCAAGACCCTGCTGGCCAAACTGGAAGAAACCTTCTACATCGCTGCCCCGCAGATCGAGCGCCGTCAGGAAGCAAAGGACGGCACCGTGAAGTATCTGCTGCGCATGGCCGACGGCAACTGCATCGAAACGGTGGTCATGCGCTACCACTACGGCAACACGGTGTGCGTGTCCACTCAGGTAGGCTGCCGCATGGGCTGCCGCTTCTGCGCATCCACCCAGGCCGGGCGTGTGCGCAACCTGGAAGCCGGTGAGATCTGCTCCGAGATCTACACCGCCCAGAAGGACATCGGGGAGCGCATTTCCCACATCGTGCTCATGGGCATCGGCGAACCACTGGACAATTTTGACGAAGTGATGCGTTTTCTGGAAAACATCACCTCGCCGGAGGGCGTCAACATCGGCATGCGCAACATCAGCCTGTCTACCTGCGGCCTGGTGCCCAAGATCGACATGTTGGCCGAAAAGAAGCTGCAGCTCACCCTGTCGGTGTCGCTGCACGCCCCCAACAACCAGATCCGCAGCAGCATGATGCCGGTCAACGACGCCTACCCGGTGGAGCAGCTGATCCAGACCGTGCGACGCTATCAGGACACCACCGGACGCCGCGTCAGCTTTGAATACTCCATGGTGCGCGGCGTCAACGACTCCGACGCCTGTGCAAAGCAGCTGGCGGACCTGATCCGCGGCATGGGTGCTCACGTCAACCTGATCCCCATCAACCCCGTGGATGGCAGCCCCTACTCCGCGACCGATGCGGCCAATGTGCGCCGTTTCCAGCAGAAGCTGGAAAGTCTGGGCGTCAATGCTACGGTCCGCCGCCGTCTGGGCAGCGAGATCAGCGCCGCCTGCGGTCAGCTGCGCCGCGATGAAATGAACGGGAAGGCATAACAGAGGGAGAAGCCTATGAAACTTGCAGGAAAAACGGACGTCGGGCTTGTCCGGCAGGACAATCAGGACGATTACCGTGCTGGGCAGCTGCCCGGGGATGCAGCTTGGGCCCTGGTGTGCGACGGCATGGGCGGCGCACGCGGCGGCAGGGAAGCGTCCCAGAGCGCATGCGATGTGATCGAGCGCTGTTTTCAGGAGCACTACAACAAGTGTCTGCCCGGAGAGGAAGAGCTCTTTCTCAAACGGACGCTGGTCAGCGCCAACCGCTTTGTGTTCCAGAAGTCCATCCGGGAAGAGTCTCTGGCCGGTATGGGCACCACGGCGGTGTGCGCACTGGTGCGCTCCGGCAAAGCCTATCTGTGCCACGCAGGCGACTCCCGTGCCTATCTGTTCCGGGATGGCAGCCTCGCGCAACTCACCCATGATCACTCCTATGTGCAGGAGCTGGTGGACTGCGGCACCATCACCGTGGAGGAAGCCGAGCATCACCCCCAGAAGAACATCATCACCCGGGCGCTGGGCGTGGATTACCGCCTGGACCCGGAGTTCACCAGTGTGGCTGTGCATCCGGGCGACATTCTGCTGCTGTGCTCCGACGGCCTGACCAACGCGGTACCCCGGCCTCAGCTGGAACAGCTGCTGCGTACTGGCAGCTTCTACGACCTGCCGGATCTGCTGATCCGGGCAGCCAACGAGAACGGCGGCAAGGACAACATCACGGCCTTGCTGCTGGGCGTGGAGCCGCTGGAGGTGCACCATGGATAACCTGATCGGCAAAAAGCTGGATGGGCTGTATGAAGTCAAGGAACTCATCGGCTCCGGCGGCATGGCCAACGTGTACAAGGCGGTTATGCTGGGCCGCAACGGCCCGGTGCCCGCCGGTACTGTGGTGGCGGTGAAGGTGCTCCGGCAGGAGTACACCCACGACCCGGAGCTTGTGCGCCGGTTCAAGAACGAATCCAAGGCCATTTCGCTGCTCAACCACCCCAACATCGTCAAGGTATACGACGTTTCGGTCAACGACCAGCTGCAGTATATCGTTATGGAATATGTGGACGGTATGACCCTGCGGGAATACCTCAACGAGCGGGGCGGCAAACTCACCAGCCGGGAGACCGTGCACTTTATTTCCCAGATCCTCAAGGCGCTGGAGCACGCCCACGCCAACGGTGTGGTGCACCGGGACATCAAGCCCCAGAACATCATGCTGCTGGACAACGGCCAGCTCCGCATGATGGACTTTGGCATCGCGCGCATCTCCCGGGCCGAAAACCAGCTGCTCAGCGGCAAGACCATGGGCAGTGTGCACTATATCAGCCCGGAGCAGGCCAAGGGCGATGAGACCGACTGCACCAGCGATATTTACTCGGTGGGCGTCATGATGTACGAGATGCTCTCCGGTCAGCTGCCGTTTGATGCAGAGGACGCCGTGGAGGTGGCCATCAAGCAGATCTCGGATCAGCCGAAATCCCTGCACGAGATCGCTCCGCAGGTGCCTGCCGCACTGGTGGAGATCACCGAAAAAGCCATGGCGAAGCTGCCGCAGAACCGGTATGCTTCGGCCCGTGAAATGCTGGACGCGCTGGACACCTATGTGCAGAACCCGTCCGTCATGTTCGAGTATCAATATATCACAGAGGATGCACCCGAAAAGGTGGTGAAACGTACGATGAATCAGAACAAAGCTGCCCGCCAGAACCATCCGAACGAGTCGGCTGCCCCGCGCGGCAAAAAGGCAAAGCGCAAGCGCCGGTCGGTGTTCCTGCCGGCCCTGTTCGGCATCACGATCGCTTTTGCACTGGCCTGTTTGGCCCTGTGCTGGCTGATCCTGAACGACTCGTCCAACCTGATGAACAACAAGGCCGATATCACCCTGAACGATTACATCGGCATGACCCAGGAGGAAGCCCAGGCCACCGAGCAGGTGGCTTCCGGCCAGATCAGCGTGACCTGGGAGCAGGAATACAACAGCAACTATGCGGCCGGTTATATCTACAAACAGTCGCCGGTGTCCGGCCGCACCGTGCGTGAGGGCCAGGGCGTGACCCTGACCGTCAGCCTGGGCACCCAGTATGTCACCGTGCCGGACCTGACCAACTATGTGCAGGCCGACGCCGAGCAGCAGCTCAAGAGCCTGGGCGTTTCTGTGCTGGTGACCCAGGCCGTGGACACCTCCGTGGCCTCCGGCGCCGTGATCCGCACCGACCCGGCAGCCGGCACCCAGGTAGAATCCGGATCCACGGTGGTGGTCTATGTCAGCCGCCCGCAGGTGGCCACCACTACCAAGGTGCCGTCGCTGTCCGGCATGAGCGTGGACGATGCCCGCACCCTGCTGGTGCAGAACCATCTGGGCCTGGGCAGCCAGACCGACCAGTACAGCGACCAGCCGGTGGGCACGGTCATCGGGCAGAACCCGGCGGCCGGTTCCACCGCCAAGCTGAACGGCCGCGTGAACATCACCGTGAGCGCAGGCCCGGAGCCCGCGCCGGTGGAGCCGGAAGCACCCAGCGACAGCGGCAGCGACTGGTGGGGCAGCCTGTGGGGCGGTGACAGCAGCTCCTCTTCGGGCTCTTCTTCCAGCACCGAGACCGGTGAATCCGCTTCCAGCAGCGAAGGCTCCGGCCTTGCCGACTGGTGGGCTTCGCTGTTGGGCTGACGGAGGCAGGCATGAACGGTTATATCGTAAAAGGCATCGGCGGTTTTTACTACGTTAAAACGCCGGATGGCATCGTGGAATGCAAGCCCCGCGGCATTTTTCGCAAGCAGAAGATCACCCCGGTGGCCGGGGATGAGGTAACGCTGGAAACCGAGAACGGTGCTTCGGTCATTGCACAGATCGCCCCGCGCAAGAACGTATTCGTGCGGCCGCCGGTGGCAAACCTGGACGTTCTGTTTCTGGTGGCCAGCACCACCCAGCCTACCCCCAGCACCTTGGTGCTGGACAAGCTGTCCGCCATTGCAGTGGACAAGGGCGTGCAGCCGGTGATCGTGTGCACCAAGGGCGATCTGGCGGAGGCAGAATTTCTGCGCAGTGCGTATGAAAAATCTACCCTGCCATTCATCCGCATCGACTACAGCAGCGGAGCCGGGCTGGACGAGGTCAAACAGTGGATCAGCGGACGGCTGTGCGCGTTCTGCGGCAACTCCGGTGTGGGCAAGTCCACGCTGCTCAACGCATTGCTGCCGGATGCTGCCCGGGAGACCAGCGCCATCAGCCAGAAGCTGGGCCGCGGCCGCCACACCACCCGGGAAGTGACTATTTTTGAAGCCTTTGGCGGCCGAATTGCCGACACGCCGGGCTTTGCCAGCTTGGAAGCAAACCGGGCAGGCTTTATCCCTAAGGAAAATCTGGAGCACGCTTTCCCGGAGTTCGGACCCTATCTGGGGCAATGCCAGTTCACCGGCTGCTCCCACCGGACCGAGAAGGGATGCGCTGTGCGGCAGGCTCTTGCCGAGGGCAAGCTCTCCCAGACCCGGTACGACAGCTACTGCACCATGTACGATGAGGTCAAGGACGTCAAGGACTGGCAGCGCCCCAAATTTTAAAAAGCAAGGAAGGTTTGTTTATGGCACGGTGTGTGATCCTTTCGGCCTGCCCGGTCTCTCCGGCGCTGGCCGGTCTGCTGCGGGAAGATGATTTTATCATCGCCTGCGATGCAGGCTACCGCAACTGCGCGCCCCTGCACTGCAAGCCCCATGTGATCGTGGGCGACTTCGACACGGCACCCTGCCCGCAGCAGGAGGACGACGAGATCGTAGTTCTGCCCCATGTCAAGGACGATACCGATACGGAATACGCGGCAAAGCTGGCCGTGCAGAAGGGCTTTGACGAGGTGCTTCTGCTGGGGGGCCTCGGCGGCAGGCGGCTGGAACACACCCTTGCCAACCTGTGCACCGGCCTCGGCCTGGAGAAGCGCGGCGTGCGTGCCACCCTGCAGGACGAGCGCAGCCGTATCACCTTTGTGATGCCCGGCGAGACGCGCCGCTACCCCAAAGAGGATTACTTCTATTTCTCGGCGTTCCCCATGGAAGGCCGTGCAGAGGGCGTCTGCGAGCAGGGTTCCTATTACGAACTCACCGATGCAGAGCTGACCGCAGGCTACCCGCTGGGTGTCAGCAACGAATACGCCGAAGGTTCCGACTGCATCACGGTGTCCACTCGCGAAGGGGCACTGGTCATCGTGGAAACGGTGGCGGACTGATCCTTTTCCGGCAATTCCGGAACATTCCGGCTGCAAACTGCTTATAGTGTGGTATCAGACGGAAAGGTGGGGATCGGGATGCAGGTGATCGTGCTCAAAAGCCCCAGACTGCTGCGCGGTGTGCTGCGCAGACTGTTTGGCATCCGCAGCAACACGCAGGAATAAGCGCAGGTCAAGCAAAGCTCCCGTCGGGCAGGCCCCGGCGGGAGCTTTTTGCTGCATATCTCCCGGCCCGGCCGCATACCGTGTGGTAGAAGCGGACAGGGAAAGGAGCATCTTGCATGGAACTGAAGATCTTTCGGGACGCGATGCCGCAGGCGGGCACGGTGTGCACCGTCAAGGCAGAGCTCCCGCTGGAGACCGAGATCCTGGTCTCGGACTATCTGCCGCCGGTGTTCAAACTGGTCAAATGCTTTGCAAAGCCGGTCATCCTGCAAAAGCAGCTGCAGCCGGGCAGGCTGACACTGGAGGGTTATCTGCGCTGTACGGTCTATTATCAGGGCGAGGAGGGTACAGGTCTCTGCCAGACTGAACAGAAACTGCCCTTTACAAAACAGTTGGAGCTGCCGGAATTTGACTTTACGGCCTGGACGGCAGTGGTGGAGGGTCAGACCGAATACCTCAACAGCCGGGTGGTCAACCCGCGCCGCATGGAGGTGCGAGGCGCCGTGGGACTGGTGGCGACCGTGCGCACCCAGAACAAAGCGGAGGTGATCACTGCACTGGCCGATGGCGGCATTGAGCAGCAGCTGGACACCCTGCAGGGCGTGCGCAGCATTGCGGTGCTGGATAAGCTGATCTCGGCCGAAGGGAAGCTGGCTTTTCCCAGCCCGCCGGCGGCGGTGCTGGACATTGCAGGCACAGCCACTGCACAGGAGGTACGGCTGCTGTCCGGCAAAGCGGTGGTCAAGGGCGAAGTACGGGTGCAGTGTGCCTGGCGTGCCGAGCAGGAAACCGAATTGCAGAGCCTGAGCACGACTCTGCCGTTCCAGCAGGTGCTGGATGTGGACGGCCTGACCGAGGACTGCAAGTGTCTTTGCGTGGTGGAGCCGGTAGGCTTCTCCCTGACGGAAGGGCAGCCGGACGCGGCGGGCACCCTGTCGGCCAGCCTGATGCTGCATCTGCGGGCCTGGCGCAGCTACCAGCTGCAATATGCGGCGGATGCCTTTTCCACCCGGTTTGAAACGGAACTTGTCCCACAGGAGCTGGCGGCCGAAGAACTGGTCTGCCTGCTGAATGCAACCACGACGGTTTCCGGTTCCGGCCCGCTGCCGGATGCCGGGGCACAGCTGCGTGCCTGTTTTGTATCGTATGGGCCTGTCAGCATCTCGCAGCAGAGTGGGCAGGGCGGCGGCTGGGCGCTGACAGCCCGCGCCACGGCCACCGCCTTTGCGGAGAACAGCCTGGGAGAGCTGGACAGCTACGAAAAAACGCTGGAGCTTTCCGTGCCCATCCCGGCCGAGGTGCCCGCCGGGATGCAGCTGCAGCCGGAATGCTGGCTGAGTACCGACAGCGTACAGTGTACCTGCACCGGCGGAACTCTTACCGTAACCATCACCGCCCGGGCTGAGGGTGCCATCCTGGGACGCAGTACCCGCCAGGGCATTGGCAGCATTTCGCTGGGCGAAGCCCTGACCCCTGCCGACCCGGAGATCACCTTGCGCATTTACTATGCACAGGAAGGGGAGGCGCTGTTCGATATCGCGCGGCGGTTCCATGTGCCGCCGGCCCAGATGCTGGCGGCCAACGGACTGGACCCCGACACCCGGGTGCTGACGCAGGCACAGCATTTTCTGGTGCCGGGCCTCTGACCCCCAAAGCACAGACATTGCTCTTTCCGGAGTGGTGCCTGTGCTTTTTGTATGCCCGAACAAGCGATTCGGCCAAACGAAATCTCATGTCTGCCATAAAAATTTTTGAGCGTTTTTATCACAAAAAATGTTACAAGGCCCTTTTCTCCGGCCCGGCGGTGGAGTATAATAGACAATGTTTGGAACAGGAAAGGAGCAATTTCAACATGGAAACAAGCAATTCGCTTCTGGATGCGGACATCATCCGGGAGCAGAAGCCTGTGTGGGCCTTCAGCCGAAAGGTGTTTTGTGAGGGCATCCGGGATGGCGTGCCCATCGCACTGGGCTATTTTGCCGTCTCTTTCTCGCTGGGCATTGCAGCCCGCAAGGCGGGTTTTACCCCGTTTCAGGGGTTTCTGGCCAGTCTGCTGAACAACGCATCGGCCGGTGAATACGCTGCCTTTGCGCTTATTATGAGCGGTGCCAGCTATTTTCAGGTGGCCGTGATCACCCTCATCGCCAATGCGCGCTATCTGCTCATGAGCTGCGCGCTGGCTCAGCGGTTTGCGCCGGGTACACCCTTCTGGCACCGGCTGGTCATCGGTTACGACGTAACGGACGAGCTGTTCGGCATCACCATTGCACGGCCCGGCAGCCTGAACCCCTGCTATACTTACGGTGCCATCCTGCTGGCAGCCCCGGCGTGGGCATCCGGCACGGCATTGGGCATCGTTGCCGGCAACCTGCTGCCGCTGCGTGCGGTCAGCGCCCTGAGCGTTGCGCTGTACGGCATGTTCCTTGCCATCATCATCCCGCCTGCCCGCAAGGATAAGGTGGTGGCTGTGCTGGTGGCCATCAGCTTTGCATTGAGTTTTGCCTGCAACTATCTGCCAGGCATCTCGGCACTTTCGGACGGCACCCGGACCATCCTGCTCACCGTACTTATTTCCAGTGTGGCTGCGGTGCTGTTCCCGGTCAAGGATCAGGAGGCGGAACATGACGCATAACAACTACATTTACATTGCGGTCATGGCACTGGTGTCGTATGCGATCCGCATCCTGCCGCTTACTCTGATCCGCAAACCCATCAAGAACCGGTTCGTTCAGTCGTTCCTGTACTATGTGCCCTATGTCACGCTGGCCGTCATGACCTTCCCGGCCATTGTGCAGGCCACCCAGAGCCCGGTGGCCGGTGCTGTGGCGCTGGTGATCGGCATTGCAGCGGCCTGGTGCGGTGCAAGTCTGTTCCAGGTGGCTGTGGCCTGCTGCGCTGTGGTCTTTGTGCTGGAATTCTTCCTCTGAAAAAATGCAGCTGCGCTCTGAAGCTCTCGCTTTGGGGCGCAGTTGCTTTTCTTGCCACACAAAATGTGCTATACTGACAGCAAACCAGGGAGGGAGATAGTACCGATGAAACGCGTTCTCATCACAGGCGGCAGCGGCTTTCTGGGCGCACGCATCCTGCAGCAGGGGCTGGGGGATGCAGAGCTTTGCAGCCTGCCCCGCGGCTTTCTGGCAGCAGCCGGGGAGGCAGAAGTGACCGAGACCATTCAGAAACTACAGCCTGCGGCCATTGTGCACGCGGCGGCTCTGTCGGACACCGGCTATTGCGCACAGCACCCGGAGGAAGCCCATCGTGCCAACGTGGAGCTGCCGGTCTGGGTGGCAAAAGCTGCCTGCGCATCCGGCGCAAAGCTGCTGGCGCTCAGTTCAGATCAGGTCTATGCCGGAATCACGCAGCCCGGGCCGCTGCCGGAGACATTGCCCCTGCAGCCGACCAATGTATATGGCCGCTGCAAACTGGAAATGGAACAGCGCGTGCTGGAACTCTGCCAGGACGCTGTGCTGCTGCGGGCCAGCTGGATGTATGACCTGCCGGGCTACGGGCTGCCCATCCGGGGCAACCTGCCGCTGAACCTTTTGCGCGCCGCCCTGCATGGGACGTCGGTGACCTTTTCGGCCAACGACTGCCGGGGCGTGACCTATGTCCGACAGGTGATCGCAAACCTTGCTCCGGCACTGAGCCTGCCCGGCGGCGTGTACAACTTTGGCAGCTCCAATACGGAAAATATGGTGCACACGGCACAGCAGTTCGCGCAGGAGCTGGACATTGCGGTGCAGATTGAAGCCGCCGACTGGCCGCGCAATCTGGTCATGGACGGCAAAAAGTTGGAAAAGGCCGGCATCCGTTTTGATACCACACAGCAGGGCATCCGGCACTGTCTGCGGGATTACGGCTTAGCCAGTCGGTAAAAGGAGAAAAACGATGAGCGAAGAGATCCGGCCGGGGCATTACCGGCATTTCAAAGGCAAAGAATATGAGGTGCTGGGTGTGGCCCGCCACAGCGAGACCGAGGAGGAATATGTGGTCTACCGGCAGCTGTACGGGGAGCACAGTCTGTGGGTGCGGCCCGCCTCCATGTGGAACGAGATGGTTACCCGCGACGGCAAGACCCAGCGACGGTTCACCTATGTGGGCGAGGAAGCCTGATGTGCGGACAAAGAAATTGTAAAATCTCTGTATCGCACAAAAACTGAAAAAACTCTAGAAAAAAGCAGGGGATTCTGCGCGAAACCAGTCCATTCCGGGTGGAAGCGTGCGCGGAAAACCGCTGCTTTTTTGCTGTCTCTGACCCGGAAACGGTCATCGGGCAATGTTGCAGCCATTCACGGAAAAGTCATACTTAATTTACAACATTTTTCATTTTTGCTATAATGAATCCGCTTTTTGCAAAGCAATGAAAACATCAAAAACATTCAACGATTGAGGAGAGTGGAACGTTTGAAGGAAGTTAAGCTGGAAGAAGCTGCGTATCAGTTTGACGGTAAAATGTCGCTGAAGCAGGCCATCCCCCTGGGTCTGCAGCACGTCTGCGCCATGTTCGTGGGCAACCTGACCCCGCTGCTGATCATCACCAGTGCCTGCGGCATTGCAGGTGGTGAGTTTGCAGACCTGCAGGTCACCCTGCTGCAGAGTGCCATGTTCGTGGCCGGTGTGGTCACCCTGGTGCAGCTGTTCACCGTCGGACCCGTGGGCGGCGGCGTGCCCATCATCATGGGTACCAGCTCCGGTTTTATCGGCGTGTTCAACAGCGTTGTCGGCAGCATGGGAGGCGGTGTGCTGGCCTATGGTGCCATCATGGGCGCTTCCATCATCGGCGGCATCTTTGAAAGTGTGCTGGGCTTCTTCCTCAAGCCTCTGCGCAAGTTCTTTCCGCCTGTGGTCACCGGTACCGTGGTGCTGTCCATCGGTCTGTCGCTGATCTCGGTGGGCATCAATTCCTTTGGCGGCGGCAACAGCGCCAAGGACTTCGGCTCGGTGGAAAACCTGCTGCTGGCCCTGTTCGTGCTGGTGGTCATCCTGATCTTCAAGCACTGGACCACCGGCTTCCTCAGCTCTTCCGCCATCCTCATCGGCATCTTGGCTGGTTATGCTGCCGCCTTCCTGATGGGCTTTGTGCTGCCCACCACCGGTGTCACCGCCGACGGCGTGGAGTACACCAAGGCCTGGGTGCTCAACTGGGACAAGGTGGCACAGGCTTCCTGGTTTGCCATCCCCAAGCTGGTCCCGGTCAAGATCGTGTTTGATATGCGTGCCATCCTGCCGGTGCTGATCATGTTCATTGTCACCGCCGTGGAAACGGTGGGCGACATCTCCGGTGTGATGGAGGGCGGCATGAACCGCGAACCCACCGACAAGGAGCTGTCCGGCGGTGTCATCTGCGACGGCCTCGGCTCCACCTTTGCGGCACTGTTCGGCGTGCTGCCCAATACCTCTTTCAGCCAGAATGTGGGTCTGGTGGCCATGACCAAGGTGGTCAACCGCATGGCCCTGGCCTCCGGTGCCGTGTTCCTGATCCTGTGCGGCCTGATCCCCAAGCTGGGCGCCCTGATTTCCATCATGCCGCAGGCCGTTCTGGGCGGCGCAGCCGTGATGATGTTCTCTTCCATCGTGGTCAGCGGCATCCAGCTGATCACCAAGGAAAAGATGACCCCGCGCCAGCTGACCATCGTGTCGGTGGCGCTGGGCGTAGGCTACGGCATGGGTGCCAACAGCGGCATCCTGGCCAATACGCCCCATGCATTCCAGCTGATCTGCGGTGAGTCCGGTATTGTTCCGGCTGCCTTCGTAGCCATCCTGCTGAACGTCCTGCTGCCCAAGAACGATCAGGCAGAGTAAATCTTATCCCTTTTCCCGGACAAGCGCTTCCAGCTGCGCCAGTGCGGCGGGCGTATCGGTGTCGGCCAGCTCTTCCGGCTGTGCGATACAGGCGGTATGCACCAGCGTCGGGTACTTGTGCAGCAGGACGCTGCCGCCCTTGCCCTCCGGCAGGGTGAGCAGCTCCGGGAAAAAGCCGTTGCTGAACAGAACGGGGCTTCCCACAAGGGGGTCCGGGCCGTTTCCGGCCGGGGCACCCAGACGGAAGATCACCCGTTCTGTTTCTTTTTGCGTCTGTTCAAAGGCCGTCAGCAGTTGGTCCACCGTAGCCCGGCGCAGCAGGGGCTGGTCACCGGGCAGAAACATGCACCCGGTCAGTTCCGGATGCTGTGCCAGCAGCGCCGAAAGTCCCAGCCGAACGGTATCGTTCCGACCGGGCAGTGCATGCAGGAGCACCGGCACCCCCTGCGCTTTGCACAGCGCCTGCACCTGCGCCGAGCGGGTCACCACGATGCGTGCCGACAGCTGCGGCGTGTCGGTGGCTGCAAAGGCCCGGTACAGCAGGGGCTGACCGTCAAACGGTGCCAGAAGCTTGTTGGAGCCAAAGCGGGTACTCAGACCAGAGGCCATGAGCACACACCCCGTAGAAGCATGCATTTGCATAAAAAAGACCTGCGCTTTCCGATGGGATTTTTTCCATTATAGCGCAATTGCCGATTGAAACGCAATCTGTGTCTGTGTTAAAATAGAAACAGCAAGGATAAAAAGAAAGGGACCTGCATATGATGACGATCCGAGAATACAAACGGGCCGAAAGTCTGGAAGAAGCCTGGCAGCTCAACCAGAAAAAGGCCAACCGCATCCTGGGCGGCATGATCTGGCTCAAGATGGAGACCATCAATGTCGGCACAGCCATCGACCTGTCCGGCCTGGGGCTGGGCACGATCGAGGAAACGGATGCGGGCTTTTCCATTGGGGCGATGGTCACCCTGCGCCAGCTGGAGACCCACCCCGGACTGGAAGCCTTTACCCACGGAGCCGTCCGGGAAGCGCTGCGCCACATCGTGGGCGTGCAGCTGCGCAACCTGGCCACCGTCGGCGGCAGCATCTACAGCCGGTTTGGCTTTTCGGATGTGCTGACCCTGTTCCTGGCCATGGACTGCTCGGTGGAGCTGTATAGGGGCGGCATCGTGCCGCTGCGGGAGTATGCCGAGCGTCCCTACGACCGGGACATCGTGGTGCGTCTGCTGGTCCGGAAAGAAGCGGCCGATTACTGCTACCAGTCGGTGCGCAACAGCCAGACCGACATTCCGGTGCTCACCTGTGCCGCTGCCCGGCTGCAGGATGGCAGCTACCGGTTTGCGGTGGGTGCCCGCCCGCTCAAGGCTGTGCTGTATGAAGAACCGGCAGCTCCGGCGCAGCAGCTGGCCGAAACCATCCAACAACAGGTGGTCACCGGTTCCAACATGCGCGGCAGCGCCGAATACCGCCGCCACCTGACTGGTGTGCTGGTGCGGCGTGCAGCCGAAGAACTGGAAAACTGCGCCGTACAGGAGGGAAACTAAATGCAGATCAATCTGATGCTGAACGGAGTGCGCGTCTCGGACGATGTGGCTCCCGATACGCTGCTCATCGACTTTGTGCGCAGACATGGATGCCTGAGCGTCAAACGCGGCTGCGAAACTTCCAACTGCGGTCTGTGCACGGTCTTTCTGGATGACAAGCCGGTGCTGTCCTGTTCTGTGCTGGCCGCCCGCGCCGACGGTCACAAGGTGACCACGCTGGAGGGCCTGCAGGAAGAAGCTGCCGAATTCGGTGCCTTCATCGCCGATCAGGGCGCAGAGCAGTGCGGCTTCTGCAACCCGGGCTTTATCATGAATGCTCTGGCGCTGTTCCGGGAAAATCCATACCCGTCTGCCGAAGAAATCAAAGAATATCTTTCCGGCAATCTCTGCCGCTGCTCCGGCTATGAAGGCCAGCTGCGCGGCATCCTGAATTTTCTGGACTGGAAAAAACAGAAGGAGGCGGCTGCTGAATGAACACGGTCAACAAACCGTTCCGCAAAAAGGACGCCATGCAGCTGGTCACCGGCCAGCCGGTCTATATGGATGATGTGATCCCGCAGGACTGCCTGATCGTCAAGCTGCTGCGCTCGCCTCATGCAAACGCCATGGTCCGGACGATCAACACGACCGTGGCCAAGAAGGTGCCCGGCATTGAAGCCATCTTCACCTGGGAGGATGTCCCGCAGGATGCGCCCCGCTACACCCAGGCAGGCCAGACCTTCCCGGAGGCAAGCCCCCGTGACCGACTGGTCATCGACCGCCACGTCCGTTTTGTGGGTGATGTGGTGGCCATCGTGGCCGGTAAGGACGAAAAATGCGTGGACAAAGCGCTGAAGCTTATCAAGGTGGACTATGAGGTGCTGGAATCGGTGCTGGACTTCCACACCGCCAAGGACAACCCGGTTCTGGTGCACCCGGAGGACAACTGGGAGGCCCTGTGCCCGGTGGGAGCAGACAACAAGCGCAACCTGTGTGCCCACGATGAGTGCGGCTCCGGAGACATCGACGCAGTGCTGGCGGGGTGCGATGTGGTGATCGACCATGTTTACCACACCAAAGCCTGCCAGCAGGCCATGATGGAAACCTTCCGCACCTATTGTTCCATTGACACTTATGGGCGGCTGAACGTGCTCAGCTCCACCCAGATCGTGTTTCATGCACGGCGCAACATTGCCAATGCCCTGCACATCCCCAAATCCATGGTGCGTGTTTCCAAGCCCCGCATCGGCGGCGGCTTTGGTGCCAAGCAGACAGCGGTCAGCGAGGTATACCCCGCCTTTGTGACCTGGAAAACCAAGAAACCCTCCAAGATCATTTTCAGCCGGGTGGAAAGCCAGACGGCCTCCTCTCCGCGTCACGAAATGGAGATGCATGTCCGGCTGGGTGCCACGAAGGACGGCATCGTGAAGGGCATCGACCTGTACACGCTGTCCAACACCGGTGCCTATGGCGAGCACGGCCCCACGACCGTGGGCCTGTCCGGCCACAAGTCCATCCCGCTGTACGGTAAGGCCGAAGCGTTCCGCTTTGTCAGCGATGTGGTGTATACCAACCACATGTCTGCCGGTGCCTACCGCGGCTACGGTGCGACCCAGGGCCTGTTTGCTGTGGAATCTGCCGTGAACGAGCTGGCCCACAAGCTGAACATGGACCCCTTTGCCCTGCGCCTGAAGAACACGGTGCAGGAGGGCGATGTGATGCCTGCCTACTACGGTGCCGTGAACACCAGCTGTGCGCTGGACCGCTGTCTTGTCAAGGTGCGGGAGATGATCGACTGGGAGCACAAATACCCGGCCCGTGATCTGGGCAACGGCAAGGTGCGCGCCGTCGGCATGGGCATGGCCATGCAGGGCTCCGGTATTTCCGGCATGGACGTGGGCAGTGCGACCCTCAAGCTGAACGATGATGGATTCTACTCGCTGATCATCGGTGCAGCGGATATGGGCACCGGCTGTGACACCACGCTGGCGCAGATCGCCGCCGAAGTGCTGGACTGCCCGCTGGACAACATTGCGGTATTTGGTGCCGACACCGATACCTCTCCCTATGACTCCGGTTCCTATGCATCCAGTACCACCTACGTTACCGGCAAGGCCACTGAGAAGTGTGCCATGAAGCTGCGGGAACAGATCTGCAAACTGGGTGCCGAGCTGCTGGGCTGCCCGGCAGATGCTGTGGAGTTTGACGGCAAAGAAGTGTTTGAAAGCGCCGCCCCGGAAACGAAAAAGACCCTGTCCGAGATCGCCTATGCGTCTCAGTTCGGCCATATGGTCCCGCTGGAAGCCACCGAGACCCACACCTCGCCCCTGTCGCCGCCGCCGTACATGGTGGGTGCCGCAGAAGTGGAAGTGGACACCGAGACCGGTGAGGTCAAGGTGTTGGAATTTGACGCCTGCGTGGACTGCGGTACGCCCATCAACCCCAACCTGACCCGTGTGCAGGCGGAAGGTGGCCTGCTGCAGGGCATCGGTATGACGCTGACCGAGAATGTTACCTATGACCGGAAGGGCTGCCCGGAAGAGAACTCGCTGTTCCAGTACAAGATCCCCACCCGCATCGACATCGGAAAAATCAACGTGGAGTTTGAGAACAGCTATGAGCCAAACGGCCCGTTTGGTGCAAAATCCATCGGTGAGGTGGTCATCAACACGCCGCTGCCGGCCATTTCAGACGCCATTTACAACGCCATCGGCACCCGTTTCTATGAGCTGCCCATTACTCCGGAGCAGATTGCCATGGCCGCCGCTGAAAACCACAAATGATCGGGGAACAGCAGTTTCCGTTTCTGGCGGAAAAAGGCCATGTGGTCTCGCTGGTGGGCGGCGGCGGAAAAACAACGCTGCTGTATGCCATGGCCAGCCATTGCGCGCAGAAAGGTTGGCGGGTGCTGGTGTCCACTACCACCCACATCCTGCGCCCGGAAAACTGGCTCTGGGCAAAGACTGACGCCGAAATACAGGAACTCTGGGCCCGCGGCTCTTATGCCGTGGTGGGTTCTCCGGCTCCCAAGGGTAAGTTGACCGCACCGCCGGAAGCAGACCTTGCCCACTGGATGTCACAGGCAGACGCCGTGTTTCTGGAAGCCGACGGTGCAAAGCATTTCCCGTGCAAAGCCCCGGCGGAGCAGGAACCTGTTCTACTGCCGCAAAGCGACATCGTACTGGCGGTGGCCGGGCTTTCCGCACTGGGCCACCCTTTGAAAGAATGCTGCTTCCGGTTGGAACAAGCCTGCATGCTGCTGGGCGTTCCACCGGAGGCCTGCCTGACCCCGGAACTTCTGGCTCAACTGCTGGCAAGTGAGCAGGGCGGCCGGAAACGGGTGGGCAGCAGGGCCTTTTATGCGGTGCTCAATCAGGCAGATATGCCGCAGCGCCAACTGCTCGGGAAGCAGACGCTCTATGTTCTGCAGGAACGTTATCGTGTGAACGGCGTTCTGACACAATTTGAAGAGAGAGAACGTGCATGAGCAAGGATGAAAAAATCGTATTCTGTACCGGGGGCGGCTGCACGGCAAAGCTGGGTGCCGGTGTGCTGAGCCGCATTCTGGAAAAGCTGCCCCGCGGCGAAAAGGACCCGAATCTGCTGGTGGGGTATGACAGCCGGGATGATGCCGCCGTCTACCGCGTTACAGAAGATCTGGCCCTGGTGCAGACGGTGGACTTTTTCCCACCCATGGTGGATGACCCCTATACCTTCGGGCAGATCGCAGCGGCCAACGCCCTGAGCGACGTGTATGCCATGGGTGGCGAGGTGAAAACTGCCCTCAATCTGGTGTGTTTCCCGGAAAATATGGACCTGAACGTTTTGGGCGAGATCCTGCGCGGCGGAGCCGAAAAGGTAGCCGAAGCAGGGGGCATTCTGGCCGGAGGGCATTCCATTGCAGACACCGGCGTTAAATACGGCCTGTCGGTGACCGGCCTTGTGGACCCGCATCATCTGTACGCAAACGATGCCGGCCAGCCGGGAGACAAGCTGCTGCTGACCAAAGCGCTGGGTGTGGGGCTGCTGTGCACCGCAAACCGTGTGGGCGAGGCGGCCCCGGAACACATGGCAGCCGCCATCAGTTCCATGACAACCCTGAACAAGACCGCTGCGGAGATCAGCCGCCGGTATACTGTGCACGCGGCCACCGATGTGACTGGCTTCAGTTTTCTGGGGCATCTGCACGAGATGATGGGCGGGAAACTTTCCTGCAAGATCAACGCCCGCGCCGTGCCGGTGCTGCCGGGCGCGGAAAAGGCGGCGGATGACTTCCTGTACACCGCCGCCGGGCAGCGCAACCGCAATCATACCGGGCCTTTTGTCCGGTTTGAGGGCGTTCCGTTTGCCATGGAGGAAGTCTTGTTCGACCCGCAGACCTCCGGCGGTCTGCTGCTGGCAGTGGACCCGGTGGAGGCCAGCGCGCTGGAGAAGGAACTGCAATCTGCTGGTCTGCCCGCGAAGATCGTGGGCGAGATCGTTTCCCGAACCGAAACCGAGATCACAGTAACATACTGACCTACTGAAAGGAGAAACGATCATGACACATGTTGATGCAAGAGGAGACGCCTGCCCGCTGCCGGTCGTCAAGGCCAAGCGCGCTATTTCGGAGCTGAAGGGTGCTGGTCAGGTGGAAATTCTGGTGGACAACGAGATCGCCGTGCAGAACCTGACCAAGATGGCCCAGCAAAAGGGTTATCAGTACAGCGCCGAAAAGCTGGCCGAACGGGAATACCGAGTGCTGTTCACCATCGGGGAGGCCCCGGCGGCTGAAGAGACCCCGGCCGTCTGCATGCCGGACGCCCGCACGGACACCGTGGTGGCCATTGGCGCAAACACTATGGGTGCCGGGGCCGAGGAGCTGGGCAAGACCCTGCTCAAGGCGTTCGTGTTTGCCCTGACGCAGCAGGACAAGCTGCCCAAGACGGTTCTGTTCTATAACGGCGGTGCATCCCTGACCTGTGAGGGCTCTCCCATGCTGGAGGACCTCAAGACGCTGGAATCGGAAGGTGTGGAGATCATGACCTGCGGCACCTGCCTGAACTATTACGGCCTGACCGAAAAGCTGGCCGTAGGCAGCGTGACGAACATGTATGCCATCGTGGAAAAGCTGACCCATGCCGGGAACGTGGTCAAGCCGTGATCTATCTGGACAATGCTGCCACCACGCTGTACAAACCGCAGGAAGTGGACGCCGCCATTCTGGACGCCCTGCACACCGCAGGCAATCCCGGCCGCGGTGCCCATGAGCCGACCCTGCATGCTTCCCGGCTGGTGTATGCCGCACGGGAAGCGCTGGCAGAGCTTTTCCACGCGCCGGACCCTGCCTGTATTGCCTTTACGGCCAACGCCACCGGCGCGTTGAACACCGCCTTGTGCGGGCTGCTGGGGCCGGGGGATCATGTCATCACCACCGTGTGTGAGCATAATTCGGTCCTGCGGCCGCTGTACCGGCTGCGGACACAGGGGGTCCAGCTCAGCTTTGCCGGGGTAGACGCCAAAGGCCGCCTGCAATATGAAAAATGGGAAGAGCTTGTGCGCCCAAACACCAGAGCGCTGGTCGTGACCGGAGCGTCCAATGTGACCGGCAACTGCACCGATCTTGCAAAGGCTGCGGCCTTTGCGCACCGGCACGGCTTGCTGCTGATCGTGGATGCTGCGCAGACGGCCGGAGCCCAGTCCATCGACGTACAGGCACTGGGTGTGGATGTGCTGTGCTTCACCGGGCACAAGGCTTTACTGGGGCCGCAGGGCACCGGCGGGCTGTATGTGCGTCCGGGTGTGCAGATCGCGCCCCTTGTAGTGGGCGGCAGCGGCGTGCACAGCTATGACGAGCAGCATCCCGCCCAGATGCCCACCGCACTGGAAGCCGGCACCCTGAACGTGCACGGCCTTGCCGGGCTTTGCGCCGGAGTACAATGGCTTCTGACACAGGGCGTGGAAATGCTGGCCGCCCGCGAAGCTGCACTGGCTCGCTGTTTTTACGAAGAAGTATGCGGTATGCCGGGCGTGACTGTATACGGCGACATTGAGACCGCTCTGCGTGCGCCCATCGTCTCCCTGAATATCGGAGACGAGGACTCTGCCCGGGTGGCCGATATCCTGTGGGAGGACTACGGCATCTGTGTGCGGGCCGGAGCACATTGCGCCCCGCTGATGCACAAGGCGCTTGGCACGGTGGAACAGGGCGTGGTACGATTCAGCTTTTCACACAGCAATACCACGGAAGAAGCTCTGCACGCTGCACAGGCCGTGCGGGAGCTGGCACAGGAGCTGTAAATGCGCACAAAAAAGACCTATATCGTGCTCTCCTTCCGCACAACGGTGGAAGCCATGGCCTGGGAGAAGCACTGCGCCACGGCACAGATCCCCGGGCGGCTGATCCCGCTCCCACGGGAGATCTCCGCCGGGTGCGGCCTTGCCTGGCGCATGACGCCGGAGGATTGGGAACACTGGAACAGCCTGCTGGACCCGGCGGCTTACGACGCGGTGTCGCAGGTGGAGCAATGACGAACAGGAGAACATTTTATGAGCGCATTGGTTGATGCCCTGCAGAAAGGGCAGGTCACCGGAGACTGTACCCTTGCGGCGGTGCTGGATGGACCGGAGGCCGGCAGCCGGATGCTGCTGCGCGGCGGGTGCCCGGTGTGGCAGACCCACAGCAGCGGCGTATTGCAGCGCAGCCTTTCCCGTTTGCAGGAATGCACAGCCACCGGGTTTCTGGAACTGGACGGCACGCGGGTGTTTGTGGAACGATTCGGTGCGGTGCCGCAGATCGTTGTCTGCGGCGGCGGCCATGTAGCGGTATCGGTGGTACGGCTGGCAAAACTGCTGGGCCTGCCGGTGCTTGCTATGGAGGACCGCACGGAATATGCGCAGGACCTGCGGGATGCCGGAACGGACACGGTCCTCTGCTTACCGTTTGCACAGGCACTGGAGCAGGTGCCCGGCGGGGCAGAGACCTACTTTGTGGTTGTGACCCGCGCCCATGCCTTTGATGTGGCCTGCCTGGAGCAGATCTTGCAGAAACCGGCGGCTTACGTTGGCATGATGGGCAGCCGGGGGGGCCCAGCACTGCACCGATACCGCGGCTGACGTGGGCTGGATGGGCAGCCGGGGCCGGGCCGCACTGGTACGGCGACAGCTGCTGGAAGCCGGGGCGGATGCTGCACGGGTGGAAGCTGTGCAGGCCCCCATCGGACTTGCCATCGGGGCCAAAACAGCCGAAGAGATCGCGCTGTCTATTCTGGCGCAGATCGTGGAAGTGAAAAACGCCCGCCCTCAGACCGAGGGCTTTGCTCCGGCGCTTCTGGCGGCGATGGAGCAGGCCGCACAGAACGGCCAGCCTGCAGTGCTGGCGACGATCATTGCACGGCACGGCTCCACCCCGCGGGAGGTCGGCTCCAAAATGCTGCTCCTGCCCGATGGCACGACTGTGGGCAGTGTGGGCGGCGGCATCATGGAATACCGTACTCGGCAGGCCGCTGCTGAAATGCTGGCCGGGCATACAGCATCGGTGCAGACGGTCACATTTTCTGCCGACGGCAAAAACGAAGATGCCGCGGTTGCGGCCTGCGGTGGTTCCATGGAGCTTCTGCTGGAAATCATTCCGGAAGGAGGATCCATCGAATGAAACAGGATGCCTTGATCCTGGTGCGCGGCGGCGGCGACCTTGCTACCGGCACCATCCATCGTTTGTGGTCCGCTGGGCTGCGGGTGCTTGTACTGGAAACCGCTCACCCGGCGGCTATCCGGCGGCAGGTGTCGCTCTGCGAAGCTGTGTACGAAGGTGAAACAACGGTAGAGGGCCTGAGGGCTGTTCGTATCGACACACTGGAACAGGCTCCGACCGTCTGGGCACAGAATGCGGTGCCCGTCCTCATCGACCCGGCAGGCAGCTGCGTGGCACAAGCAAAGCCGGATGTATTGGTGGATGCCATTCTGGCCAAGAAGAACCTTGGCACCACCCGTGATATGGCACCGCTGACCATCGCCCTTGGCCCCGGATTTACAGCCGGACAGGATGTGGATGTCGTGGTCGAGACGAAGCGCGGCCATCGGCTGGGCCGTATCATCCGGGAGGGCGCTGCCATCCCGAACACTGGTATTCCGGGTGTCATCGGCGGTTATGGCAAGGAGCGGGTCATCCATGCGCAGACGGAAGGCATCTTTCAGGATGTGCGAAAGATCGGTGACCTGGTGGAAGCAGGGGAGATCATCGCACAGATCCGGACGTCGGAAGGCAAATCCTTCCCGGTCACCACACAGATCGGCGGCATCCTGCGCGGTCTGCTGCGCAGCGGCTACCCGGTCACTCCGGGGTTCAAGGTGGCTGATGTGGACCCCCGCCGGGAAGAGCTTTCCAACTGTTTCCTGATCTCGGATAAATCCCGCTGTATTGCGGGCAGTGTGCTGGAACTTGTCTGCGCACAGCTGTGGAACTAACCACAAAAAGCGCCTCTGCTCCGGATGGAGTGACCATCCATGAAACAGAGGCGCTTGCTTTTTTATGGGATCAGTTGCGGTAGCATCGGTCCTGGCCGACCAGCCAGTCCTCACACAGATGCTGGGCTTCCTCCAGGCTGCGGCTCTCGCAGTCAAAAAAGGCACCGTGCAGGGAACGGTAGGAGTAGTGAACACGCGGAACACCGTTTGCGTCCTTGAATCGTTCGCAGCGTTCCTGTCCGGGCATCAGATAGCATTGTTCCATCGTTCATTTCTCCTTCAATCTTTTTGCTGCGGCGGCAGGGCACGCAACGCTTGCTATTGTATCACGCAGGAGAAACGTTTGCTATTGCTGTTTTACCCAAAGATACATTTTGTTTTTCTATGCGGTTGTGGCACAAAAGGGCTTGACAAGGTTTATTCGTGCAGGGCACGCTCTTCTTCAAGGGATGCTTTCATCCCATGGATGCGGCCCAGACCATAGGCCAGCAGAACGCTGCACAGCAGATTTACAATGGAAAACGTCTGCCCGTCTGTGATATTGACAACACCGATGATCAGATTGGCAAGGCAGATCAGCCAGAGCGATTTACCGATGCGTGCAAGATGCGCAATGCGGGAATCTATGTCCGAAAACAGGTCAAACGACCCGAGCTCGGCTTTGCGGCGGAAATAGATCCAGTTCACACAGCCGCCGACATATTCTGCACCGGTTTCTTCCACAAAGCTGCGATAGTCCCGGTCTGCATTCATCTCCATGCGGATGATGTATTCGCCCGGCTCACAGCGCACGAAGGTGTACGAGCAAAACGCTGCATGCTCCAAAGCCCAGCCTTCCGCCGCCATTTCGTTGAGCCAGAGTTCTTCCTTCTTGAAATCCCATGCCAGATAGACTTTATGGATGGTTTTGCGCGTGTTCATGGTCATTCCTCCTTCAGGATGCTTTCGCCGTTTGCAACCAGCTGCTGCAGCCGGGCAAGCTCGTGCTTCAGGACTGCAAGTCCTTCCGCGGTCAGCTGATATTCTTTTTTACGGCTCCCGCTTTCCATCGGCAGCTGTCGGATCCATCCTTTTTCGCACAGGGAGTTCAACGCTCCATACAACGTCCCGGCGGCAAGACGTACCCGCCCGCCGGAAAGCTGCTCGGTCTGCTGCATAATACCGTAGCCATGCTGCGGATGATAAAGAGCAAGCAGAATGTAATAGGTGGACTCGGTCAGGGCCATGGCTTCCATCGTTTCGATACCTCTCCGTTTCGATCGAAAGTTTTTATATCGCGTTCCGATATATCGTGAGCACATTATATCGTGTGACGATATAGTTTGTCAAGACCATTCCACCAATATGTAAAAACGATGGAAGTCGGAAAAATATTTTGTGCAATTTTCATAGTTTTCTTCTAAGGATTTTGGTGGTACAATATAGCTATCGAAGCAGGCACATCAGGAGGAGCACATGGCAGAAAAGAACATTGAACTGGATAGTGTAGAGATCGCCGCGGCGGTCTTTGGCAACTGCGACCGGAACATCCGGCTGCTGGAAAATGAGTTCTCCGTTACGGCCGTCTGCCGGGGCACACAGCTCCGGCTCTCCGGTGAACCGGCCAACGTAGCGGCGGCCAGCCGCGCGGTGGAAGGCATGCTTCTTCTGATCGAGAACCACACCCCGCTGGAGGATCAGACTGTGCGCTACTGCATCAGCCTGGCCCATGACGGCGCTGAGAAACGGGTGCGGGAACTGACCGAGGATTTTGTAACGGTTACGGTTAAAGGGCGGCCCATCCGGCCCAAGACGCTGGGCCAGAAGGAATACCTGAATGCCATCCGGAGCAATGCCATCACCTTTGGTGTCGGCCCGGCGGGCACCGGTAAGACCTACCTCGCCGTAGCTATGGCCGTAAAGGCCTTCAAGGCCAAGGAGGTGTCCCGCATCGTGCTGACCCGCCCGGCGGTAGAAGCAGGGGAGAAACTGGGTTTTCTGCCCGGTGATCTGCAGCAGAAAGTGGACCCGTATCTGCGCCCGCTGTATGACGGTCTGTTTGATATGCTGGGGGCCGAGACATATGAGCGTCTGGTGGAAAAACAGATCATTGAGGTGGCCCCGCTGGCCTATATGCGCGGCCGTACGCTGGACGACTCCTTCATCATTCTGGATGAGGCGCAGAACACCACGCCGGAGCAGATGAAAATGTTCCTGACCCGCATGGGTGTGGGTTCCAAGGTCGTTGTGACCGGCGATGTGACCCAGATCGACCTGCCGGAACGCACCCGCAGCGGCCTTGTGGATGCGCTGCATGTGCTGAAGCAGGTCAAGGGCATTGCCCAGTGCTATTTTACCGAAAAAGACGTTGTGCGCCACCGCCTTGTGCAGGAGATCATCAAGGCATACGACAGGGCTGCACATCCCGAAAAACAACCAAACCAGAAAGGAGAGGACTGATTCTATGTCCAATAAAGTTCTGATTACCAATTCCCAGAAGGCCGTCAAGGTCCCGTCCGGCCTCCGCATCCTGATCCGCCGCGCCTGCAACGCTGTGCTGGAGTTCGAGCACTTTGAGGCTCCGGCTGAGATCAGCGTGACCTTTGTGGACAACGCGGCCATTGCAGAGCTGAACAACCAGTACCGCAACAAGCCCATGCCCACCGACGTTTTGAGCTTCCCGCTGGGTGTGGATGGCAAATATGATGTGGACGAAAACAACGGCTGCAAAATGCTGGGCGATATCGTCATCAGCATGGAGCGCGCCCAGGAGCAGGCGACCCTCTACGGCCATCCGCTGCAGCGGGAAGTGGCATTTCTGACCGTGCATTCCATGCTGCATCTGCTGGGCTACGACCATGAGAACGGCGGCCTGGAAGCTATGCGGATGCGGGAAAAAGAAGAGGCCGTGCTGCTGCAGCTGGGCCTGCCCCGCACGGTGAGCTACACCGAATGATTTGCCTTTGATCCAACGTGCATTTCTGCACACAGCAAGACAGGAGTTTGATTTTGAGTAACACGACGCCCGTTCAGGGCCATTACGATACGTCGTCGGTTTTTGTGGCGATCATCGGCCGCCCCAATGTGGGCAAATCCAGCCTGACCAACCTGCTGGTTGGCGAAAAGGTGGCCATTGTCACCTCCAAGCCGCAGACCACCCGTACCCGCATTACCGGTGTGATCACCCGCGGCCCGCTGCAGTATGTGCTGCTGGATACCCCCGGCGTGCACAAAGCCCGCAACAAGCTGGGCAAGCGCATGGACAAAACCGCCAGCGATTCCATTGCCGACGTGGATGTTTCCATGATGCTGTTTGAGCCCTATGGTACCCTGAATGAATCCGAGATGGTTCTGGTGGACATGCTGCGCAGCAGCGGCGGCCCGGCCATTGCCGTCATCAATAAGACAGACCTTGTCAAGGATGCCGCTGACCTGGAAGCCCGCAAAGAAGAGCTGAAGGCGCTGGGTGTATTCGATGACATCTACACGGTCAGCGTCCGCAACGAGGACGGCTGTGAAACGCTGTTCGATGCCTTGAGCCGCTACGCCGTAGAAGGCCCCCATTACTTTGATGATGATGCCTACACCGATATGCCGGAGAAGGAGCTGGTGGCAGAGGTCATCCGTGAAAAGGCCCTGCTGTTCATGCGCGACGAGATCCCGCACGGCATCGCGGTGGTCGTGGAGCGCTTCAAGGAGCGCCCTGGCACCGATCTCATCGACATTGATGTGAACATTTACTGTGAGCGGGAAAGCCACAAGGGCATGGTCATCGGCAAGGGCGGCGCCATGCTGAAAAAGATTGCCAGTGCGGCCCGTGCCGACTGCGAAGAGTTTCTGGGCTGCCGTGTGAACCTGCAGTGCTGGGTCAAGGTGAAGTCGGACTGGCGGGATAACGAGTTCCTTCTGAACAATTTCGGTTTCAAGCAGAACAACGGCAACCGCTGAGCTTTTCCAATGCAGGGCGGGTTTTCCTCGGATAACGCCACCGCCGCCAGAGAATACTGACGGCAGTGGCGCTGCCCGGAAAGGAGACCCGGCCAATGGACGTGCAAACAAGCTGGCAGGCCTTTGCCTGCACGGGAAACATTCTCCGTTATCTGGAGTACAAACAGACACAGATGCCGGACGAGCATCCGGCAGGAGACACGGATCATGGAGACCTTTGTAACACTGGGTCTGGTGTTGAAAGAGACCCGCTATAAAGAATCGGACCGGATCCTCACGATCCTGACCCCGGGGCTGGGGGTAATCTCGGCTTCGGCACAGAGCAGCCTGCGGCTGAAAAGCAAATTGTTCAGCGCGTGCGGGCTGTTTTGCTATTCGGAATTCACGCTGGTGCCGGGGCGCAACATGTATACTGTGCGCGAAGCGGCCGTCAAGAATGTCTTTCACGGCATTTCTTCCTCCATCGAGGGGATGAGTCTGGCCATGTATCTGGCCGAAATGGCTGCTGCGTTGACCCCCACCGGACAGGAAGCTGAGCGGGAACTGCGTCTGCTGCTGAACTGCCTGTACATGATCAGTGAGCACAAGGCGGACCTGCGGGCCATCAAGGCCGTTTTTGAGCTTCGCACCATGAGCGAGTGTGGCTTTCTGCCGCAGTTGGTGTGCTGCCGCGACTGCGGCACCTACGATGCAGGCGATGCCTTTTATCTGGATGTGCAGGAGGGCTATCTGCTCTGTGCTGATTGTGCGGCCAAGGCCGGGAAACGCTGCAATCTGGATCGCAATGCACTGTTTGCACTGCGGCACATCTGCCTTGTGGAGGACAAAAAAATATTTTCGTTCAAGATTTCTGTGGGCAGTCTGGAAAAGCTGGCAGCCGTAGCGGAGCAGTATGCGCTAACGCATCTGGACAAGCCGCTGAAGAGCTACGACTTTTTAAAAACGGTGCTGCCCTGAGCAAAAGGATATTATGGAAACAAGCTACTTAAAAACATTAGAACTGGATAAGATCATCGCCCGTGCTGCGGAGGGCTGTGTATGTAAGGAAGCAAAGGCGAAGCTCCTGGCACTTGAGCCGCAGTGTGACCCGGACGAGGTGCGCTATGCGCTGGAGCAGACGGATGCCATCAATACGCTGCTGATTAAGAACGGTTCGCCCCGTTTCGGCGGAGTGGAGGGCGTCAGTGCGCTGGCCGCCCGTGCGGTCAAGGGTGGCGTGCTTTCCATGGGCGAGCTGCTGATGGTGGCCGGTGCTTTGCGCAACTTCCAGAACCTGACCAACTGGTACGGTTCTTCGGAGCACGATATGCTCCCGACCGATGATCTGTTCTATGCGTTGTCCCCGGAGCCGGGCCTGGAACAGCAGATCTCCAGTGCGATCCTTGCCCCGGATGCGATGGCCGACACGGCCTCCCGCACCCTGAACGACCTGCGCAAGAAGATCCGTGCGACCGAAAACAGCATCCGCGACCGTCTGGAAAGCATGGTGCGCAACATGGACACCTCAAAATATCTGCAGGAGAGTGTGGTCTCCATGCGCAACGGCCGATACGTTGTCCCGGTCAAGAGCGAATACCGCGGCGAAGTGAGCGGCATCATCCATGACGTTTCCTCTACCGGTGCAACGGTGTTTGTGGAACCGCAGGCTGTCGTGGAAGCCAATGCCCGCATCCTGCAGTATCGTGCCCAGGAAGCGCAGGAGATCGAGCGCATTCTGGTAGCCTTTACCGCACAGGTGGCAGCCATTGAGCCGCAGTTCCAGTACAGCTATCAGGCCATGCTGGACATTGATGTCCTACTGGCAAAGGCGCGTCTGGCGCTGGAGCTCAAGGCATTCAAACCTGCAGTGCGCACCGACAATTCCTTCTCGCTGATCCGGGCACGCCACCCATTGATCGACCCACAGAAGTGCGTGCCGGTGGACATTGCACTGGGCAAAGAATATGATTCGCTCATCATCACCGGCCCGAACACCGGCGGCAAGACCGTCACCCTGAAAACGGCCGGTCTGCTGTGCGCGATGGCACAGTGTGGTTTCCTGATCCCGGCCGACGAGCGCAGCGAGGTCTGCGTGTTCGATGAGTTTCTCGTGGACATCGGCGATGAGCAGAGCATCGAACAGAGCCTTTCCACCTTCTCCGGCCATATGAAAAAAATCACCGGCATTCTGGAGCTGGCCATGCCGCACACCCTTGTGCTGCTGGACGAGCTGGGCGCCGGTACCGACCCTGCCGAGGGTGCCGCGCTGGCTGTGGCCATCATTGAAGAACTGCGCCGCCGCGGCGTGCTGCTGATGGCCACCACCCACTATGCAGAGCTCAAGGTGTTCGCACTGGAGACCAAGGGCGTCGTGAACGCCAGCTGCGAATTCGATCTGGAAACGCTGCGCCCGACCTATAAGCTGAGCGTCGGCGTGCCGGGCAAGTCCAACGCATTCCTCATCAGTGAGAAGCTTGGCATCCCGGAGCGGGTCATTGAGGCAGCGCAGCAGCATCTGTCGGCCGAGGATAAGCGGCTGGATGCCGTTCTGGGTCAACTGGATGATCTGAAATTGCAGCTGAAGGAAAGCCAGCACGAGGTGGAAGAGCTGAAGAACGAGGCATCCCACCAGCTGGAGGCTGCCCAGAAAAAGCGGGATGAACTGATCCAGCAGGGCGAAAACGAGCTGGAAGCGGCCCGCGCCAAAGCCCGTGCGCTGGCCCAACAGGTGGAAAGCCAGGCCTATGCGCTGACCGACGAACTGCGTCAGCTGCAGAAGGACGAGCGCCTGAGCACCCAGCAGAAAGCCCAGCGTGCCCGTGAGATCGCCAAAAAGGAATCTGAAAAGCTGTTTATGGGCACCGAGGTGGTGCACAATCCGGTCAAGGAATTTGTGCCGCTGAAAGAGGTCAAGGTAGGGCAGGAGGTCTGCATTGCAGAGCTCAACCAGCTGGCCACGGTGCTTTCGCTGCCGGACAAGAACGGGGATGTTCTGGTACGGGCCGGCATCATCAAGACCAAGGTCCCGCTCAAGGGGCTCAAACAGCCGGAAAAACTGGTCAAGGACCCGAAACCGCAGACCAAGGCACAACAGCGGTATTCCCGCCTGACCGGCGACGCAAACCGTCCGAATGGCCGCGTGGAGCGGGTGCACCGCAGCGCCAAAATGGAGTGCAATCTGCTTGGATTGACCGTGGACGAGGCCCTGCCAGAGGTGGATTCCTTCATCGACCGCGCCATTCTGAACGGCCAGACCGTAGTCTACCTGATCCACGGCAATGGCACCGGCGCACTGCGCACTGCCATCCACAAGCACCTGCGCGGCAACCGCATGGTCAAGAGCTTCCGTCTGGGCCGTTACGGCGAAGGCGAAAGCGGCGTGACCGTCGTGGAGCTGAAATAAGGGGTCATTTCAAAGCCTGCCCACTGCTTATGGGCAGGCTTTTTGCTTGCACTGCAGAAAAAAACCGAGTATACTCGTATTATTATAGGAAGTTTATCTGGACAGGAAGTACATATCATGGCAGAACGTCGCAAGCCCACACACCAGAAAAAGAAGCGAAGAGCGAAACGGAAGGAGAGTTCTTTTCTCCGCACGGCCCTCACACTCTGTTTCTGTGTGCTTGCATTTGTTTTTTCGGCGTTTCTCTGGCGAGAAGCATTGCGGGTTTCTTCACAAGAGCAGGGAAGTGTCTCTGCATCCGGAGAGGCGTTCCGGCCGCAGGTGGGCGACCCGCCGTATCGTGTAGCCATTGATGCCGGGCATGGCGGCAACGACCCGGGCGCAAGGGGAGTGGTGGAAGAAAAAGACATGACGGCCGCCACGGCCTCCGTGCTGCTTGCATGGCTGGAGCAGGACCCGAATTACATTCCGCTCCGGACGCGGGATGCCTTTGACCAGACCGCAACGCCTGCCGAGCGGGCAGCCGCCGCCAATGCGCAGGCCCCACAGTTGCTGCTTTCCATTCACGGAAACTCCGCCGCAAACGGTTCCAGTGCAGCCGGCTTTGAGTGCTATCCATCTGTGCCGGGGCGCACATGGCATGCGGAGAGTTATTACTTTGCTCAGAAATTGGCAGAGGGGATGCAGAACGCCGGAGCACGCCTGCGTGGGCGCGGCGGCATCCGTTACATTTATTATCTGGAAAATGATCAGAAGCAGCTGGTGGAGAGCACCCATACCGAAGTGCGTGCAGAACGGAGCTTCACACTGCTGGAAGATGTAAACTGTCCGGTCGTGCTGGCGGAACAATGCTTTGTGACCAATGCGGATGATGTGGAACGCTTTGGCAACGAACAGGGCTGCAAACGAACTGCGCGTATTTACTACGAGGCCATCTGTGCATATTTTGGCACCACGCCGCTGCCGGATGCAAACCAATGATTCTCAAAACGGGGAAGAGACGTTTCCTGTGCCAAAAATTAAAATGCCGCAACCCAAGTCATCAGGGCCTCCGGATCGCAGAAACCTGCGTGAAGGGAAGGTCCTGATTTTTAGGATATATATTTTCGTATAATGCACGTTATGTGAAACATAGGGAAGCGAAAAAGCCCTCTTTTCCAGATTTTGGCTCTTTTGGCGTCCCGCCGGCGTTCCGACCGCCCATGCCGCGTTTTGCGGGCTTTGCTTCAATTTATCTGTTTTTTATAATTTTATACTTTGTTTTTATCATTATAATTTGATTCTTCGGACTGCACAGTCTTTACAATCTTTTTTGTCCGGCACTCGTTGTTTGCCAGTCATTATTTATATTTGCTTTTAAGACCGTTCCAATCTTTTTATTTTTCTGTGCACGACCATTTGGTTGTGTCGAACCAAATCGTTGGCTGCATTCCGGTTGGCATTTTCGTGGATATCTTTTAAAGCACCGATTTCGCTCTGCACAAACTTTTTTGATTGTGCCGACAATGCCCAGCTGCAGCCGTTTTACAAACGTGCCTTTATAGAATCTCTGCCGGCTGGAAAACCAACAGGTGCCGCGGTGGATTTCTGTTGCACTCTGTAAACTTCGTTAATTTATTCACAGGACAAACAAAAAAGCACCTTTTGATTCTGAGATCATAAGGTGCCTGACAAACCATATTTCAATTACTTTTCCGTATCTGCGTCCGAATTTGCTGCGAGCGTCTCGGTGTCCAGTCCGAAACCCTCTTTTGCAGAGCCATCAAAGGCTGCCATGGGTGCAGAAGAATCTACCGCAGTTTCGCCGTTTTCTGCGGCTTCGGCAGTGCTGCCAGGCAATTCTTCCCTGCTCTCCCCTGTTTCAGCTTCTGTTGTATCCAAGGCTGCTTTGCCGGGCTTTTTGCGGGATGCCTTGCCCAGCGGGTTTTCTTCAATGGCGGCACGCACCTGGAATTCCTGCAGATGGGTATAGATTTGCGTCGTACCAACGCTGCTGTGGCCCAGCAATTGTTTCAAGGTCAGGATGTCCACATTGCCGGTCTGGTACATCAGCGTTGCAGCCGTATGGCGCAGTTTGTGGGTGGAAAAACCTTTCAGTCCGGCTGCTTTCATGGCTCCGGTCACCAGCTGCTCCACCCGCCGGTTGGAAATGCGCTCCTTGCGCCGCCGGGTCACGAACACGGCACGTTCTTTTGGCGAAAGACCTTCCATCACATTGCGCTTGTTCAGGTAAAGCTGCAGCGCTTCCACGCAGGCATCGTTCAGATACACCATGCGCTCTTTGTGGCCCTTGCCGAACAGCCGGATCTGCCGCTGTTCCAGATCAATGTCATCCAAGTCCATGCCCACAAGCTCCGACAGACGCATGCCGCAGTTCAGGAACAGGACCACCATGCAGTAATCCCGCTCCGGGAAATCGCTCTGGGTCTGGGTGCTTTCCAGCAGATCCATGGACTGTTCTGCAGTCAGGTATTTGGGCAGGACCTTGTCCTGTTTGGGAGGTTTGATCGCAGCGGTCGGGTCGGAATCCAGCCGGTTGACCTGATTGACCAGATAATCATAAAAGCCGTGGAGACTGGCCAGCCGCCGGGCAGTCGAGGACTTTTTGTTGCCGCATTCCCGGTTGAGGAAATACAGGTATTCGTAGATATCTTCTTTGGTCACGCTGGCCCAGAATGCCGTGTCCAATCCTTTGGGGTCGATGTCCTGCATCTCACTGTCTGCCGGAACAAGGCCGCGTCGGCGCTTCATAAAGCGGCTGAACCCGCGCAGGTCGCAAAAATAGCTGAACGCCGTATTGGCGCTTTTGCCGGCGATCACTTCCAGATAGCGTACATATTCCACAATATCCGGCGAAGCATCCTCAAAGGGCTTGTGTTTGCCGGGGTTCTTTTCGTCCAGATAAATCGACATGGCATCCTCTTACAAACGATCTGTTTTCAGTGCGTTGATGGCATCGGAAATATACGCGGCACCAATCAGCTTCATGCCCGGATAATCCGCCGGGTTCAGGTGGTTCAGGCTGTGCTTGGGCACCACGGCGCGTTCAAACCCAATGCGTTCTGCCTCATGCAGACGCTGTTCCAAGTTGGGCACACTGCGCACTTCCCCACCCAGGCCGACCTCACCAATGGCGATCAGCTTGTCGCTGACCGGGCGGTCCAGCAGCGAGGACACCATGCTCAGACACACCGAAAGATCACAGGCCGTGTCCCGCAGAGCAATACCGCCCACGATGTTGACATAGACGTCCAGATTGCCGAAGAAATAGCCTGCACGCTTTTCCAACACGGCGATGAGCAGATTCATGCGGTTATAGTCGTAGCCGCTGCAGGCACGTCGTGGGGCCGGGAAATTCGTCTTGGTGGCAAGGGCCTGAATCTCGCTCAGAATGGGTCGGCTGCCCTCCATGGTACAGGCCACGCAGTTTCCGGAAACGCCCAGTGGACGGCCTTCCAGCAGCATCTGCGACGGGTTTTCAATCTCGGCCAGACCGGTACCGGTCATATCGAACATGCCAAGCTCATTCGTGGAGCCATAGCGATTCTTTGCCGCCCGCAGGATGCGGTATGGCAGCATCTTGTCGCCCTCAAAGTAAAGCACTGTGTCCACGATATGCTCCATGACTTTGGGGCCGGCAATGGCACCGTCCTTGTTCACATGACCCACGATGAACATGGGGATCTCCTGTTTCTTGGCAACAGCCAGCAGACGCGCCGCGCTCTCCTTGACCTGGCTGACTGTACCGGACGACGACGAGATGTCCATACAGCGCATGGTCTGGATGGAGTCGATGACCACAAGGTCCGGTTTTTCCTTTTCAATCAGGCCACAGATCTCGTCCACATCGTTTTCGGCGGCCAGAAAAATATTGTCCTGCGGCACCTTCAGGCGGGCTGCACGCAGCTTGACCTGCCGGACCGATTCTTCGCCCGTGATATACAGAACGCTATGCTGATTGGAAATGGCACCGCACAGTTGCAGCAGCATGGTGGATTTGCCCACGCCCGGCTCGCCGCTCAGCAACACAACGCCGCCCAGCACGATGCCGCCGCCCAGCACGCGGTCCAGCTCTGAAATGCCGGTCAGAATGCGGCTTTTCTCCTCTGTGGTGCTGATCTCGGACAGACGCCGGGCCGTCAGGCTGGTCACGCCCTCCGGACGGGCAGCAGCCGCCTGCCGTGCCGCAGCGGTGCCCGCTTTCGGAGCTTCGGCCACTACATCTTCATTCATGGTATTCCAGCTCCCGCAGCTCGGGCAGCGGCCCATCCAGCGGGGGCTTGTCTCCCCGCAGTTGGAGCAGACATAAACAGTTTTCAGTTTCGGCTCTTTCATAAAAAGACTCCTGCGTTTCTCATCCATTTTCCTTATTGTAGCATACCCGGGGCGGCATCGCAAGAAAAGCTGACGTTAAAGGATTTTTCCGCTCAGATAGGCGACCCCTGTCGCTGCGCCGCACAGCGGCAAAAATACCACGATCACCAGCAGATACTGCCCCATCAGTTCCCGCGCCCCGGAACAGGCTTGTCCGGCCGTTTTCCGGAAGGAGTAGGCCCGGATGCGCCCGCTCACCTGCAGTGCTGATGCACCGAACATGCACAGGCAGCCGGCGGCACAGGCGGCCGGAATGCCCAGCAGCAACAAAGCGAGGATGCTTTTCCCGTCTGCCCCCGCCAGCAGCTGCGCGGATAAAAGGCCGTTGCCAAGGCCGTACAGCATCGTAAACAAAAAGATGCACACCGGCCCCACAGCGGACAGGCCCAGCAAAAGCAGCAGCGTTGCCGCAGCAGCAAGGGCCGCATACTCGGCGCAGAACAGCCCTGCTGCAGACGTTGGCGCAGAAATCGAAAAAAGCCCACACCAGCATTGCAGAAAATAGCTCAGCATCTCCTGCTGCGAAGCATCACAGACCGCCTGCAAAGCCCCTGCAGCCGCCGTGCCCAGCAAAAAGGCCGCCGCCAGCAGGCAGCAATCCCGGCTGGCATGCCGCATGCGGCGGTGCAGCCTCTCTGCAGC
>OBYM01000159.1_pt1 | contig 44013 bp, 40 predicted proteins | sample 1538191 | NCBI WGS metagenome assembly OBYM01 (sample SAMEA2580165, study PRJEB22360) | human gut metagenome | biome: human gut; feature: human-associated habitat; material: faeces | place: Denmark | collected 2008/2010 | reverse complement strand
TAGATTTTCAGGGGCGGGCGCCGGGGGAGCCTCCCGCCCTTCCGCCTGACCATCCATGCCACGGATGCGCCTATGGCCGGGACGCGCCCTGCCTGGGCATCTGCTACCGAAAACTGATGAAAAGGAGTGATACACACGCAGTTAGTGATCGCTGAAAAACCGAGTGTCGCTATGTCCTTGTCGAAGGTGCTGGGCGCGACTGCCCGCAAGGACGGCTATATGGAGGGCTGCGGCTGGCTGGTGAGCTGGTGTGTCGGCCATCTGGTGGAGCTGGCCCCGGCTGACACCTACGACCCCCGCTATTCCAAGTGGGCCTATGACGATCTGCCCATTCTCCCCGACCCGTGGCAGTTCCAAGTGCTGCCGGACACCAAGAAACAGTTCAATATTCTGCGCCAGCTTATGGAGCGGGACGATGTGGAGGCTGTGGTCTGTGCCACCGATGCCGGACGGGAGGGTGAATTGATCTTCCGGCTGACCTACAACCTCTGCGGATGCACGAAGCCCATCAAGCGGCTTTGGATTTCCTCTATGGAGGAATCCGCTATCCGCAAGGGCTTTGATGATCTGGCAGACGGCAAGAAGTACGACAACCTCTACGCCGCCGCCCTCTGCCGCGCCAAGGCGGATTGGCTCATTGGCATCAACGGGACCCGGCTGTTTACCACTTTATATAAAGGTAAGACGCTGAACGTGGGCCGGGTGCTGACCCCTACGCTCACGCTGCTGTCTGAACGGGAGGCGGCGATTGAGAATTTCAAGAAGGAAAAATTCTACACCGTGGAGCTGGACCTGCGGACGTTCCGGGCATCCAGCGGCAAATTCAATTCCAAGACGGACGCGGAGAAGCTGCGGACGGCCTGCCTGGGCAAAACCGCCGTGGTCCAGTCCGTTACCCGGAAGGACAAGACCGAACGGCCCCCGAAGCTCTACGACCTGACCACCCTCCAACGGGAGGCCAACCGTCTCTTTGACTACACGGCCCAGCAGACCCTTGATTATCTCCAATCTCTCTATGAGAAGCGGCTGGCAACCTACCCCCGGACGGATAGCCGCTATCTGACGGAGGACATGGCGGACGGTCTGCCTGCGCTGTGTTCCACTGTGGCGGGGGCGCTGTCCTTCATGGCGGGCCAGCCCCTCCCCGTGAACGCCGCCCAGGTGGTGGACAGCAGCAAAGTGACCGACCACCACGCCGTCATTCCCACGGCGGAGATCGCCAGCGCGGACCTCGCCGTCCTGCCCACCGGGGAGCGGAACATCCTTTATCTGATTGCCGCCCGTCTGCTGTGCGCTGTGGGCGAACCTCATACCTATGCGGAAACCGCTGTTACATTGGAGTGCGGCGGCTCTGCCTTTACCACCAAGGGTCGCACAGTGACAGCGGCAGGCTGGAAAGCACTCGAAAAGGCGTTCTTTTCCACGCTGAAGCAAAAGACGAAGCAGGAGGAACCGGCCCCGGTACTCCCGGAACTGGCAGAGGGCCAGCGGTTGGAGGATGCGGACGCGATTTTGAAACAGGGGATCACATCGCCACCGGCCCGCTTCACGGAGGACACCCTGCTTTCTGCTATGGAACACGCCAGCGCGGAGGACTTCGCCGCTCTGGAATCCGTGGAGCGGACGGGGCTGGGAACCCCTGCCACCCGTGCCGCCACCATTGAAAAGCTGGTGCGCTCCGGCTTTGTGGAGCGGAAGAAAAAGCAGCTTGTCCCCACGGAAAAGGGGCTGGCTCTGGCCTGGGCCATGCCCGACCAGCTCAAATCCGCCAAGCTGACAGCGGAATGGGAGGAACGGCTGGGCGCTGTGGAGCGGGGCGAACTGTCCCCGGAGGACTTCATGGCCGGGATCACCGCTATGCTCTCCGATCTGGTGGGCAGCTACCGCAATATGACCGTGGCTCCATCTGCCCTCTCGCAGTCCGGGCGGACGGTGATCGGCAAATGTCCCCGCTGCGGCAAAAACGTGGTGGAGGGCAAAAAGAGCTTTTACTGCGAGGGCTACCATGATACGCCGTCCTGCGGCTTTGCCCTCTGGAAGAATGACCGCTTCTTTACCAACAAGCGGAAAGACCTGACAAAGAATATCGCCGCTTCTCTTTTGAAAAATGGGCGCGTGGCTGTCAAGGGCCTGTTTTCGGAGAAGAAGGGCGTTTTCTATGACGCCACCGTTGTCCTGGATGATGATGGCGGCAAATATGTCCGGTTTAAGCTGGAATTTGACAACAAAAATAACGGAAAGAAGGGAAAGTGATTTATGGAAAAGAAATTTGATCTCTGCTTGAAAAACCTGCTCACGATCACCGGCGTGGAGCGCGGGGAGCTGGCCCGTCACCTGGGCGTGGCCGTCCCCACGGTCAACCGCTGGCTCAACGGCATCAGCACCCCCAACGTGTATCAGTTCCGGGAGATCGCTCACTTCTTTGGGATGCCCTATGACTGGTTCCTGGAGGACGAGGGCAGCATCCCCGATGTGGATAATCTGGCGGCAAAGCTGGGCCTGTCCCCGGAGACGGTGGGGACGCTGCTGGAAATGGTGTCGGAGGGCGGCAACGAGGCAGCTTTGGAGGCTGTGGACAACGCCCTCTGTGCGGCGCTGGCTGTCATTGACGGCGTATTTGAGGACCTGGACCGCTACGCCGACAAGGTGGTTGCGGAGTTGGAGGAACGCAGAGAATGAAAAAAGCGGATTTCTTTGCCACCATGCACACCGCCGCTCCCGGCTCCACCCCGGAGGCGGTTCAGAAGATGATCGACTTTGCCGTTGAGTGCGTCCAAGAGGAACAGTACGCCAACTTCACGCCGTCCAAGGACCCGGAGGCCAGCGTGGAGCGGTGGCTGGACACCCTCTGCGGGGGCGTGTACGCTGTGCGGGCGAAGTATGGCGCGGAGCTGGCCGGAAAGCTGGTCAGCCTGGGCCTGGACAACTGCTGTCTCTACCCCGGCGAAATGCTGCAAGCAGCGGCGTGTCTGCGGGATGGCGGCACCGCTGAAACTATTCTTCAAAAAATCCGCACAGACGAGATCGAGAGTGAACAGCCCTTTTTCCCCGTACCTGTTCACCCGCTGACGGAGCGGGACTGCGGCCCGGAAATCCTGATCCGGGAGCGGGAGGTCCCCTGTGGAATGTGGGACCAGCGGATGGAACCGGGGTTTGTTCTGTGGAATGGTACGGTCCTGCTGGAAAGTGAGCGAGAGGACAGCGGTTGCTATAAGGCTGGCGCTGGTATGGATGGGATGTACCTGCGGACCCCGGAACTTTACCGGCCTGTCTACACGGACGATGGGCGTCTGTGGGCGTTCCGGCAGGTCCAACCCGCGCCGGAGAATTATCTGGCAACCACGGAAATGAGCATGGAGCAGAACTGCAACCAGATTGACGGCATCATCAACAACGAGGTCCCCAAGCCCTCCCTGCTGGACAACCTGCGTCAGTGCCAGGAAGAAACGGAGAAGGGCAGGACCGCTCCCCCCGCTCCCCGCCGTGACCCGGAACGGTGACGCCCATGAAGCTGACCAACATTGAAAAAGAGACGGTTATCAACTTCAACGAGGCAGAGCGCACGGCCAGCGTCTACACCCACAACGAGGCTTTGAAGCGTCAGCTTTTGGAACTATGCCAGACCCACCCGGAACAGGTGCGTCAAACTGCCGCCAACGGCTGGGGCGGGCTGACCTTTGAGCTGCCGAAGAAGTGGCTGCGGGTGACGCCGCCCCGCGTCCTCTCCCCGGCACAGAGGGCCGTGCTGGACCGGCTGAATCAGCGAGATCATAAGGACGGCTGACCGTCCATCTTGCCCGAAGCGGGATTTTGCGTCCCCTCCGGGCTTTTCTATACTGAAAAAAGGAGGTTTTCATGGCAAGTAAATTGCAATTTGTATCTGAGCTGGCAAACCAGACCGCCCATACTGTCACGCGGGACATAGACGGCTGGAAACGGTATTTGACCACCGCCTCCCGGCTCTATAAATATCCCTTTGACGAACAGCTCTTGATCTACGCCCAGCGCCCGGACGCTACCGCCTGCGCCAGCATGGAGCTGTGGAATGATACCATGAGACGCTGGGTGAAGCCCCGCTCCAAAGGTATCGCCCTCATTCGGAAAAATGCTGGCGGCAGGCCGCAACTGGAATACGTCTTTGATGTGGCAGATACCCGCCCGGTCAAGGGGGCGCGGACCCCCTACCTGTGGGAAATGCGGACGGAACACCACGCCGCTGTTGCGGAGGCGTTGGAGCAGCAATACGGTCCCTCGGAAGAACCGGACTTTGGCTATCAACTCATGGAGCAGGCCAGCCGTGCGGTGAAGGAGGTTTACCGGGAGCATCTGGACGATCTGGCTTATGATGTGAAGGACAGTCTGCTGGAAGAACTGGACAACCTCAATCTGGAAGTGCGCTTTCGGAACCTCTTGACTGCCAGTGTCCAGTACACCCTTCTGACCCGCTGCGGCCTGGACCCCGCCGACTACCTGGAGGACGAGGACCTTTCCGGCATCGTGGAGTTTTCCACCCCTGCCGTCCTTCACCACCTGGGCAGCGCCGCCAGCGAAGTGTCCATGAACCTCTTGAATGAGATCGGCCGCGCCGTCAGGACCTATGACCGGGAGCAGGCAAAAAATAATCAGAAAATTTCTGAAAAACCTCTTGCAAAATCGCCTGTGATCGACTATACTAAGGTCAAGGGAGAATTTAGCACTGTAAAGCGCGAAAGTAAAGAAAGGAGCATAAATCATGGCGGAACTGACTTACAAGCAGGCGGGCGATTACCTGATTCCCGACCTGATGCTGGACGGCGAGGACGAACTGGAGGAAATGCCCCTGGGCAAGTACGGGATGCTGCGGGAGACGTTCTTACAGAAGCATCACAAGGGGACGTACAACTCCATGCTGCTGACCGGACGGCTGACCCCGCACCTGAGAGAGATCGACCAGCAGGCGGAGGAACAGGTGGACAAGATCGTGAGCGACCTGATGAAACAGAACGGCGTGAACGAAGCGATGAAGGCCCGCGACCAGATGGGGTGGGTACAGGCGGTGAACAGCTTCACAGCACAGGCGGAGGAAATGGTGCTGGCGGAGATCGTCTACAAGTAAATCCAGAGGGTGAAGAACCAGCGGCGGGCGAACAGCCCGTCGCTTCTTCGTTTGCGGAACCGGACCTCTCTCTGTTCAGCCTGTTCCCCACGGTGGAGGAACAGATTGAGAATATCGCCCAGGCCCAGGCGGAGGAACAGCAGGCAATCCAACAGCATACGCCCACCCCAGCCGGTCTTGTGCCGTCTACGGTCATTGGCCGCGCTCTCACCAGCGGCGGCAACGAGGCGCACAGTATTGAGCATATTGTGTCTTTCTTCCAAAAGTGTCCGACTGGCTCCGCCGCCTCATTCATGGCAAAGGAATTTGGCGAGGGCGGCAAGGGTGTGAAGATTGCCGGAAAAGACTACTCCCTGTGGTTTGACAGCGAAGGGTTCCGTATCGCGCCGGGACGGTCTGCGTTTGGTCCTGGCAGCACCCTCATTTCCTGGGTAGACGCCGCCGACATGACTGCCAATCTTCTGCGGGACGGGATGTTTGCCACACAGGAGAAGATCAATGCCGCCCCGGAGAACGAGGTCCGGGAGCTGGCGGAGAAACTGTGGTATCTCCGGCAGGATTTCAGCGACTATGCAAGAGAACAAAACCTTTTGCCTACGGTTTCCAACCATTTCTTTGGTAAAGGGTTCCCGGACGATACAAAAGAAATTGCGGAGTTACTGAAAAGGCCCGTTTCCAGACAACAGATCATGCGGGAAATGGCCGTATTTGCGGATGCCTACCAACAACATCCCGATCTTCTGCGTTTTCACAAAATCCATGACCCGCAAAAACTATATGAGGACATTTATCACCTTTTTGCGGTAAAAGAGCAGTATCAGGCGATTGACGGCTTTGCCCCGGTAAAAGCCAGCTTCATCACCGAGGACGAGATCAAGCAGCTTTTAATGCGCGGCGGCAATATATCCGAAAGCAAGCTGCGTATCTATGCCTATTACAAGCAGGGGCATGACGTCAAGGAGTGCGCCGCGTTTTTGCGTCAGGAGTATGGAGACAGCGGATCGGTTTACGGGGGCTATAACACAAGTTGCAGCAGTAAAGGGGTGCGCTTCACCCGTTCAGATGAAGAATCCGGCTTTAAGGGTTATGATACGGTTCAACTGAACTGGAACCAGGTGCAAAAGCGTGTTCGGGACCTGATCGACAGCGGCCAATACCTGACCCTCTCGGAGAAAAACTTCCTGCCGGAGTACGAAAACCGTCAGCTCGCCCAGAGGATATACCATTTTTATAGCATTGACCCCAACCGGACTAATCCTCCCGGCGCTGATATGGACGCTGCGGTGAAGAAAATCTATGCTGTTCTGACGGCTGACGATCCTGAGAAGGAATCTGCCCTATTCCATGAAATGTTTAGCATCATGGCCGCAGTACCGCCGGACAGCCGGGAATATCAGTTGATGGCTCCTGTCCTGCGGGATATGGAGGCTGTCACCCGCGATGAATATTCACTGTACGCCCCTCTGTCGGAGGCCGTCTTACAGGCAGAGCGACAGGAGAAGCAGGCGGCGAAGGAAGCCAGGCACGCATCCTCTGCAAGTAAACGCACACCGCCCACGCCCCCGGATGCTCCCGAAGGTGAGTTAGCGGCTGCGGCCCGCGCCCTGGCTCAAAAGATGCAGACGGATATGCGGGAAAATGAGGATGGACAGCTATCTTTTGATATGTTCGGTACTCCTGCTCAGTCCGTCACACCTCCACCAGAGCCGCCGCGTTCTACGCCGTTTCCTAAAAAGCCCATACCTGTGGAGACACCCCCCTCTCCTGATCTGACAGCGGAGCAACAGCAGCAGACCACCGCAGAGGAAAAAGGAGCCGCCGCCCGGTATGACCTGGGTTACGGACATATGGGCAACGGCCTGACGGTCTGGAACCGGCTGGAAGAAAAACATGGCGACTATAAGACGGTGGCTCATATCGCCCCCGACCGGACTGTGACCTTCTATGAACAGGATATGCCGGAGGTAATCAAGGCAGAAATTCGCAAGGTTGCCGCAACTACGGAAATGAGCATATCTGCCACCCAGGATACGCCGGTGTTCTCCACACCGCCCCAGGTGCCGGAGCAGGAACACGCGCCTGATGCTGCCTACTTTGACGGCTACAAAGCAACCAAGACGGCCCACCCGGACAGCATTGTGCTGTATCAGGTGAGTAATTTTTATGAGATGTACGGCGAGGACGCAAAAACCGCCGCCGCCCTGCTGGGCCTCAACCTGACCACCAAGCCCGGTATTGCGGGACCTGTGGATATGTGCAGTTTCCCGGTCCGAAACCTGGATGAACAGCTTCTTAATAAACTCCGGGCGGCTCATGCTGTCACGATCACTCTCTATGATGTAGACAAAAACAAGCATATGGCCTATACCATGCAGGCCATAAACGCCCCCGCGAAGGAATCCCCCGAATTTTCCGCGACACGGCAGGAATATGAACAGGCCGCAGAGAATGATGTCAGCTCATATGGTCCTGGGTTTGCTTACCGCCGTTTGAGTGTGTTGAAATCTGACTGCGAATATTTTTTAGGCGCGGGAGGCAGAAACGCAAGGCATTTATCCGAGGGCGGCAGCATTGAAAAGCAGATCGCCAAAATGCGGGAACTGTACGACCTTCTTCCTGAGAAACCGGAATGGCTGACAGCAGAGGACATTGACCGCTACGAAGCGGAAATGAATACCCCCGTATATGAAACTGCCGTTCCCAACTGTGAAGCCACGGTCATGGCGGCAGAAGCGCCGCTGCTGGCAAGGCTTCTGGAAACCAGAGGCATCAGCGCCGCGCAGTTTGTCCACGAAAACGGTGATGTTACCTTTAGCTTTGCTGCGGCTGTCCGTGAGACAGTGGAGCATCTGATCGCCAAGCTGCGGAAAGAAATATCCAGAGCGGTAAAGGCTACGATGCCGAAAAAGGCGGGACGGACGCGCCCGGAACTGAACTACCGTGCTTTCGAGCGGCTGTTCCCGGAGATCATCAGCGGTGAGTACCGCTATCTGAAATTGGAATCCGACCCAGCCTTGATGCCTCTGCATCTTCAATGGATTGACACGGATGTGATCGCTGTCAGCCATACTTTCACGGCAGATGGCAAAATTCTGTACGACCCGGAAATGACCTTCCGTGTGGACCGTGAGAAGGGAACACTGGAGCCGTTGACTTACCGGCAAGATGGGACCCCACGGATGTATCAGGAGGTCTACCCCGAACCCGGTATTTGGGTTCCGAAACTGCGGAACAGTCTGAGCAGCTTTACCCAACAATGGTTGAAGAACATCAGCCAGCAGCGTTATCACAAGCATACGGCTGTCGTTGTTCGGAACGGTGAGGACGTAAACCTGACCTTTGACCAGGACGGGAACGCCCTGGAACCCGCCCCGGCTGTGCAGCCGGAACCTGCGGCCCCGGAAGTGGAGCCGTCCCCTGCCCGTGACCCGCTGGCTCCCGCCTATCAGGTGGGAGATACGGTCTATGTGGATGACCGCCGCTATGTCATTGCAAGCATAGGCCAGACCCATGTGCAAATTGAGGACACAGCCCAGCAGTATCCCAGCCCCAGGCCAGAGCGTATAGCAGACTTTGAGCAGCTTCTCATGCGGGACCGCCGTAACAATGAGATCACCGCTTTCCTCGCCGCCCATCTGCCGGATACCAACGATGATCTGCGGGATGCCCTGATAGGGGACGGCGGATTGTTGGAGCTGCGGGACAAGACGTTGATCGCCGGATATATCCAGGCAGGCGAGGACAATTTCAAAATTGCTCAGCGGCTGGCGGACACTTACGCCGGTACTGCTGAAACCATGACCCTGCTGACTGGCGATCAGGCAGACTATTTTGCCGATAAGTCCGGCTTTGAGGTCCATATCCACGACAAGTTCAACACAAAGGTTTCCATGACCTGGAACCTGATCGCTCCTATCCTCCGCGCACTTTATCAGCAGGAATTGGACGGTTTTCTCCATGAGCAGCCCGCAGAGGACATTTCTGAACCGGAGCCGCAGGAGAGCGTCAGTATCCCCCTTGACCAAAAGCTGCTGGAACCAGCCTACAAAGTGGGCGATACCGTCTATATTGAGAATAAGCCCTTTATCATTTCCGAGATCAGTCCACCCGAAGTCCAGTTGCAATACCCCAACGCAAAAGTACCATTATTCACAAGTGAAAAGATTGCGCGGTTTGAGTACCTGCTGCGGCAGGACACGCGCAACGAAGCAGTTTCAGAGTACCTATCTACTGGCATAGACCGTATCCGTCCTGATGTCCGGGGGATTCTGACGGCTAATCTTCTGAGCGAACATGACCGAAATGATATATCCCGTTGGTTCCGGTCTGGTGAGGGAAATACAAAAATTGCTGAACGCATTGAGAAAATGTTTTCGGGGCGGGCTGATACGGCATCAATGCAAAAAGATTGGACCGTAACAGGAGAACATACCGCAAACTATTCAGCGGATGCCCGTGGGTTCCATGTAACACACCCGCTATATGCTGGTTTTGAACCCTGGGAAGAGGTTGCGGCGATTCTTCGTTCCCTCTGGCAGCAGGAACTGGACGGCTTCTCCCATGAGCCACCCGCCACGGAACATTCAGAGCCGGAACATGAGAAGTCTGGTGTAGAGACACCACCCACGCCAGAGGCAGGACCGGAACCCACCGAAGCGGGTACATCAGAGCAGGTAAAAAACGCCGATGAAGTCCCTGTTGAACACGACTTTGCGCCGAACGCAGAGGGCTATTGGAATCTGAAAGCCCAGCACCCGGACAAGCTCGTTGGTGTCCAGGTAGGAGAATTTATGATGTTCTACGGCAAGGATGCCGAAGAAGCTGCCTCCGCCCTGGGGACCAAGGCCCCGGTATTGGACATTCCGGGCATTGGGAAAACGCCCACCACCGGGAGCCGCGCCGCGTGGCAGTACACCTTGAAAAAACTGCTGGAGCATGGAAAAAGCGTGGTGCTGGCCCAGCCGGACCCCGAACGTGGCCCGGACGCTCCCTATGAGATCATTAAGGAGCGGGACGCGGCTGAGTATATTCCCGTCGGCATGGAACTGACCATAGACGGGCGGCGCATGAAGATCGACAGCGTGGCCTATGGCAGTGGGACGGTCAGCCTGATGGACCTCGATACGAAGGGCTTGGTCCCCGTTTTTCGTGTTGAGCCGATTCCCTTTGTGCGGCAATTTGTTGAGGAACAGCAGGACCGTGATTTTGAAGTGTCCATGCAGCAGGACATAGAACCTCTTACTGTTGGCGCGCCGGAAGAACAGGACCAGACCGAAGCTGATGATCTGGAAACTGCGAAACAGCTTATCAGTGATTTTTGCGCCGATGAATACCAGACTGAGGAAATGGATTTCTCCAACCCGGAGCATATCGGCATCGCTTACACCACCACGGAAGATGAAAAGCACGAAATTCAAGTGGAGGTCAATCTGCTGGATTTCAGCATCAGCCAGCTTGTGGACGATAAGTGCGTGGAGCGGCGCAGCTACAACAGCCTGCGGGAGCTGATCGACAACGAACTGACCGGTCTGGACTTTGATGAACTTGTCCGGCTGGAGCATGACCTTCCCCCGGAGCCGGTGCGCGTGGAGCTGGACGGCGGCAAAGTCACTCCGCCGCCTGCCCCTGTTACCATTAAAGAAGTAGGGCGTGTAGACACCGGAGCTTTTGAGGTTGTTTTTCAAGAATTGCGTACCGGCCCGGAGAAGCACAACTTCCAGATTACCGATGATAACCTGGGTGCGGGCGGCGATAAAACCAAATATCAGTACAACGTGGCGGCTATCCGTACCTTGAAGCAGATCGAGGCGGATGGCCGTCTTGCTACACCCGAAGAACAGGAAATTCTCTCCCGGTATGTGGGCTGGGGCGGTCTGGCCCAGGCGTTTGACCCCAATAACGAAAAGTGGGCCAAGGAGTACGCCGAGCTGAAGGACCTGCTGACCCCGGAGGAATACGCCTCGGCCCGTACCACTACGGTAAATGCCCACTACACCAGCCCGACCGTCATTAAGGCGATCTATCAGGCGGTGGAGAATATGGACTATCAGCCGGGGACTGTGCTGGAGCCGTCTATGGGCATCGGCAACTTTTTCGGCCTCCTGCCGGAATCCATGGCGGGCGCAAGCCTTCATGGTGTGGAATTGGATGATCTGACCGGGCGTATCGCAAAACAGCTTTACCAGAAAGCGGATATTGCCATTGACGGCTTCGAGAACACCGACCACCCGGACAACTATTTTGATCTGGCCGTGGGCAACGTCCCCTTTGGGGAGTACGGTGTCCATGACCGCCGCTATGACCGTCAGAACCTGCTCATTCACGACTACTTCATCACTAAGACGCTGGACAAGGTGCGCCCTGGTGGAATTGTGGCCTTTGTTACCTCCAAGGGAACTCTGGACAAGAAAAATAGCAAGGTCCGGGCGGCTCTGGCACAAAAGGCCGACCTGCTGGGGGCTGTCCGACTGCCCAATAACGCATTTAAGGCCAACGCTGGCACCGAAGTCACCACGGACATTCTCTTTTTCCAGAAGCGCGACCGCGCCCCGGAGAAGCTGCCGGAGTGGGTGGAAAGCGGCCTGACCACGGATGGCGTTCCTCTCAATCGCTATTTTCTGGACCACCCGGAGATGGTGCTGGGAACAATGGTGCGCGGCAAAAGTATGTACGGCAACGAGACGGAAACCGCCTGCATCCCCATTGAGGGGGCCGACCTCTCCCAGCAGCTTGCCGAGGCTGTCCAGCATATCAGCCCGCCCAATCGGGACCTGCTGAAGCTGGTCCCGCCGGAACAGGAAAACGGAAAAGAGGTCGAGAGCATCCCCGCCGACCCCACTGTACGCAATTTCAGCTATGCACTCTCCCACGGAAAATTGTACTTCCGCGAAAATTCCCGGATGAACCGGGCAGAGCTGGGGAAGGTCCCTACCGAACGCGTCAAGGGTATGATCGCTATTCGGGACAGCACCCGGAAACTCATTGACCTGCAACTGCGCGGGGCCGGTGATGGAGAGGTTTTGACCGAACAGGCCAACCTCAACCGACTTTACGACCAATTCACAAAGAAATATGGCCTGCTGAACAGCGCCGGAAACCGCCTCGCTTTCCGAAAGGATTCTTCCTACCCGCTGCTGTGTTCTCTGGAAGTCATTGACGATAAGGGCAATCTGGAACGCAAGGCGGATATGTTCACCAAGCGGACCATTCAGCATCACCAGCCTGTGACCAGCGTGGACACGGCTGCGGAGGCCCTGGCCGTCTCCATCTCGGAGAAAGCCTGTGTGGACCTGGGCTTTATGGCCTCCCTCATGGGCGGTGGGGACAAAATACCGCAGATCGTGAAGGATTTGCAGGGCATCATTTTCAAGGACCCCAACACTGGCCCCTTTGATATTGACGAGGGCGGCACAAATTGGTACAAGGGCTGGCAGACGGCGGACGAATACCTCTCCGGCGATGTTCGGAAGAAGCTGATCGCCGCCCGCGCCGCCGCTGAACAGTACCCGGAGTTCGCCGTCAATGCGGAAAAGCTGGAACAGGTGCAGCCCAAGGAACTGACTGCCGCTGAGATTGATATTCATATTGGCGCTCCCTGGGTAAAGCCGAGATATTACAAGCAATTTCTGTTTGAACTGCTGAAAACTCCCTGGCGGCTTCAAGATGACAAGATAGATGTGCTATGCTCGGAAACATCGGACCACATTGAATGGAATGTCAAAGGCAAAAGCGAGGACAAACGGGATAATCCACTCATCTGGTCTACCTACGGCACCAAACGGCGCAGCGCCTATTCTCTGTTCGAGGACGCTCTGAACCTGCGGGATGCACGGGTGTATGACACGGTTTATGAGGATGGCAAAGAAAAGCGCGTTCTGAACCAGAAAGAATCTATGATCGCCCAGCAGAAACAGGAGGCTATTGGCGAGGCGTTCCGCAACTGGATTTTCAAGGACCCTGACCGCCGCGCCGACCTGTGCGCCACCTACAACCGGCTGTTCAACTCCATCCGGCCCCGCGAGTACAATGGCGATCATATCCAATTTACCGGAATGAACCCGGAGTACAAGCTGGAACCTCACCAGCGCAACGCTGTGGCCCGTATGCTCTATGGCGGGAACGCGCTGTTGGCCCACTGTGTTGGTGCGGGCAAGACCTTTGAAATGATTGCCGCCGCTATGGAGGGTAAGCGCCTGGGGCTGAATCAGAAATCCCTTTTTGTAGTCCCGAACCATCTTACTGAACAATGGGGCGGCGACTTCCTGACGCTCTATCCCGGCGCAAAGGTGCTGGTTGCCACCAGGGAAGATTTTACCCCGGCCAAACGCAAGCAGTTTTGCGCCAAAATCGCCACCGGCGACTATGACGCTATCGTGATCGGCCACTCGCAGTTTGAAAAAATCCCACTTTCTTCGGAGCGTCAAAAGCGGGTAATACAAGACCAGATTGACGAAATTGTGACCACAATCAAACTGGCAAAGTTAGAAAATGGTGAGAAGTGGAGTATCAAACGGATGGAGGCGACCAAGCTCAATCTGGAGGCGAAGCTGAAAAAGCTGAACGACAAGAAGAAGGATGATACTGTCACTTTTGAGGAATTAGGCGTTGATCGGCTCTTTGTGGACGAAGCACATTACTATAAAAACCTCTTTATGCACACAAAGATGCGGAATGTGGCCGGTATCAGCCAGACCGAGGCGCAAAAATCCAGTGATATGTTCGGGAAATGCCGCTACATGGACGAGCTGACCGGCGGCAAGGGCATCACATTTGCTACGGGGACACCTATTTCCAACAGTATGGTGGAGCTTTACACTATGATGCGCTATTTGCAATTCGATATGCTGGTGGATCGAGGTATGCGTCACTTTGATTCCTGGGCTGCATCCTTTGGCGAGAAGGTCACGGCGGTGGAGTTGAAACCGGAAGGGACAGGTTTCCGGGCAAAGACCCGGTTTGCCCGGTTCTTTAACCTCCCGGAGCTGATGAACCTATGGAAAGAAGCTGCTGACATTCAGACGGCGGATATGCTGAAACTCCCTGTGCCGGAGGCGGAGTACATCACGATCTCCACGGAACCCAGCGAAGCGCAGAAAGAGATGGTCCAGGCATTGGCTGAACGTGCCGAATTAGTCCGCCAGGGCAAAGTGGAACCTACTCAGGACAATATGTTGAAGATCACCTCGGATGGACGCAAGCTGGCTCTTGACCAGCGGATTGCCAATCCTCTGCTGCCGGACGACCCTGGCAGCAAAGTAAACGCTTGTGTTGAGAACGTGTTCAACATCTGGCAGGAGAGCGCGGAAACGCTGGGGACGCAGCTTATCTTCTCCGATTTGTCCACGCCGAAGGGCAAGGCGGAGCGCAAGCCTGCCAAGGGAAAGGAGGATGATGCCGACCAGGAGCAGGAGGACGAAGTTGACGAGGAAACGGTGCGGCTGGAAACCAGCGTCTATGAGGATATTCGGGACAAGCTGATCGCCAAGGGTGTACCAGCGGAGGAAATCGCTTTTATCCATCAGGCCAACACCGAAGCGCAGAAGGAGGAATTATTTTCTAAAGTCCGTGACGGGAAGGTGCGGATTCTGCTGGGCAGTACACAGAAAATGGGAGCCGGTACGAATTGTCAGACAAAACTTATCGCCTCCCATGATTTGGACTGTCCGTGGAGGCCCGCTGATCTGGAACAACGGGCAGGGCGCATTATCCGGCGCGGCAACGAAAACAAAAAGGTGAAAATTTTCCGCTATGTCACCAAGGGGACCTTTGATGCCTATAATTGGGGACTGGTGGAGAACAAACAGAAGTTTATTGGTCAGGTCATGACCAGCAAATCCCCCGCGCGGTCCATTGAGGATGTGGATGCCACCGCCCTTTCCTATGCCGAGGTCAAGATGATCGCTACCGGGGACCCCCGCATTAAGGAAAAGATGGACCTGGACATTCAGGTTGCCAAGCTGAAAATGTTGAAGTCCAACCATATGGCGCAGAAGTACGAGATGGAGGATATGGTAATTCGGCACTATCCCAAGAAGATGGCCGAGGCGCAGATGTTCATTGAGGCTCTTTCCGGCGACCTGCCTGTTTTGGAGGCTCACCCGATCAAGGATGATGCCTTTTCCATGACCGTCCAAGGTAAGACATACACCGAGCGCAAAGAGGCGGGGCTGGCTATCGTTGCCGCCTGCAAGACCATTACCGACCCGAAGAAGGTCCTTGACCTGGGCGAGTACCGGGGCTTTCCCATGCAGCTTCACTTTGACGGTGCGAAGTTTAGGGTGACGATGAAGCAAAATCTGACCTATACCGCAGAATTGTCTGACGATGTAGTAGGCAACATCCTCCGTATCAATAACGCTCTGGAAAAGATACCCAAGAATCTGGAAGGGCAGAAACGGGGGCTGGAAAACCTTCAGAAAGATTTGGAGACGGCGAGGCAGGAAGTTGAGAAGCCATTTCCCCAGGAGGCGGAGCTGGAAACGAAATCCGCCCGGTTGTCTCAACTGAACATTGAACTGGATAACGATGGCGGCGCGGGATTGCCGTCTCGGGATGGTAATGAGGCCCCGGCGCGGGATGGCTCCAATCCGCCCATGCCCCAGGGTGATAAACCGTCCATCATCCAGTCGATACGTTCCTACACCGCACCCGCCCCGGCATCTCCCAGCATGGAAAAAAGCCAGCGAAGGGAGGCGGTGCTGTGAGAAGGAACGAGGGCCGCACGGTGGGCCTATACACGAAGGTGTCCCCGGAGGAAAAGGAGGTGATCGACCAGAAAATGGCCCTCCTGGGGACCAGCAATCTGCGGGCATATCTCAGGAAGATGGCGGTGGACGGTTACATCGTCCAGTTGGATATGAGCAGCGTGGTGGAGCTGGTGAAGCTGCTGCGCTCCATTTCCAGCAACGTGAACCAAATCGCCCGCCGGTGCAACAGCACCCGAAACCTCTACACTCAGGATGTGGAAGATCTGCGCAAAGGTTACACGGAAGTCTGGCAGGGCATCAATGACCTGCTGAAAAAATTTGAAACGCTGTGACTATGGTGGCGGCGGGAGCATTTTCAGATGTTCTCGCCGCCGCTTTTTTCGTATTGGGGGTGATTTTTATTCCAGGCGTTTCTAAAGAACAGATCGCACAAGCAAAGGAGTGGGACCTGCTTTCCTATTTGCAAACCCATGAGCCGCAGGAACTAAAGCGATGCGGCCCTCACGAATACTGTACCCGGACCCATGACAGCCTTAAAATCTCTCACGGAAAATGGTGCTGGAACAGCCGGGGCATCGGAGGCCGGACGGCGCTGGACTATCTCATTAAGGTCCGGGGGATGGACTTTGTGGGTGCGGTGGAGGCCCTGTGCGGCTACCGCGCCCCGCCGCCCCAGGAGCGGCCCGCGCCAAAGCCGCCGAAGCCCTTCAAATTGCCAGAAGCCAGCCGCTTTCCCTCTATGATGCTGGCCTATCTGCAAAGCCGGGGCATCCATCCCGACCTGATCTCCGCGTGTATCAAAAACGGTTCTCTCTATGAGAGCCGCCGTTATCAGAACTGCGTCTTTGTCGGCAGGGACACAGAGGGCCGCGCCCGGTTTGCCTGTCTGCGGGGAACACGGGACAACTTTCGGATTGATGTGGAGAGCAGCGACAAGCGGTATAATTTTTCTTTGCCAGCCGCCGATCCGAAATGTCCCAGGCTGGCCGTGGCGGAAAGTCCCATTGACGCACTCTCCCTGGCTACGCTGGTGAAGCTGTCCGGGGACGATTGGCAGAGCAGCCATTACATTTCCCTCGGAGGGACCGCTCCCCGCGCTATGCTCCAATTTCTCCACGATCATTCGCACGTTACCCAGGTCAGCCTATGCCTGGACAATGACAAGGCCGGGATGGTGGGCATGGACCGATTGGAGCAGGCTATCCGGGAGGACCCAGAACTGTCCAAGCGGGTGACGCTGATCTACCACAACCCGCCGCCTGCGGAGCATGGAAAGGACTATAATGAATTTCTCTGCGCCCATGTCCAGGCGGTTCGGCAACAACAGCAGCAACGAGCAGAAGTACGTTGATAGCAAAAAATCATCAGGGCTTTACTCAAAAGACCCTGATGATTTTTTAAGACTTCTTTCCTGTGGGGAAGGTTGAATTTAACAAGTCGCCTGCCCGCACTCCCAAGGCATCCGCAATATTATACAGCACTTCAAGAGAAAAGGGACGCACAATGTTCGGTGCCTCTATGGAACTCAAATGGGAACGGCTGATTTTTGCTTTCTCCGCCAATTTCTCCTGAGATAGTCCCTGCATCTTACGCAAACTTGCTATCGTCAATCCCAGCTCTATAAATCGGTCACGATTGCAAAATTCTACTTCCTTGCTCATGCCTTGTTCCCTCCGAAATTTGTTTACCTCATTATAAAATTATCCCCTCTCTTTTTCCGCTTTTGTTGTTGAGCTATTGACTAATATTTTGAGCAATCGTGTAATATGAAGTGCGGATGCACTTTGGAAAGGAGGAATCCGTGGCAATCTCCAATATAATCCCCCGGAAAACAATGCGGAACCGTACCCAGCAGCAGTCCATGGCGGAGCGCCACGACTACGACCAGAAAGCAGAGAAAACTAATGATGGAGAACTGGTGTCCTCCTATATGTGTTCGCCGGAAACTGCTGCTGAAGAATTTGAGATCAGCAAAAAATTATACTTCCAGCTTACCGGGCGCAGTCAGCCCGTGGGCCGGGATGTGCTGATGTACCGTATTATCCAATCTTTCAAGCCGGGAGAGATCAGCCCGGAGGATGCCAACCGCATCGGCTATGAACTGGCGATGAAGTACACCAAAGGCCAGCATCAATTTGTCGTGGCTACCCATGTGGATAAGGCCCACATTCACACGCATATTGAGATCAACAGCACCAATCTTAATTGTGATGGCAAACTCCGGGATGTGAAACAGTCTGCCCTTGTCCTGCGGCGGCTCAATGATGAACTGTGCAGGGCGCACGGCCTCTCTGTGATTGAGAACCCGAAGCCCAGCGCAAAAAAGCAGAAGGAAATGGCGGCAACGAAGTATGGCACCAGCCATAAGGAGCAGTTGCGGCAGACCATCGACCGGGTTCTTCCCACCTGCCAGGGGTACGATGATTTTCTGGCAAAAATGCGGGCCGAAGGTTACGAAATCAAGGAGGGCAAAATGCTGTCCTTCCGCGCCCCCGGCTGGGACCGCTTTACTCGTTCCTCGAAGCTGGGGAGCGACTATACCAAAGAAGTCTTGCGAGAGCGCAGCACCACCCGTCGCGGGCGTACTGCGGAGGCGAAAAAGCCCCTTCTGCGGAATGGCCGGAAGGTCAATATGCTGATTGACATTCAAGCGAAGATGGCGGCTGGAAAGGGCGCTGGCTATGAACGGTGGGCAAAGGTTTTCAATCTGAAAGAGGCGGCTAAGACTTTGAATTTTCTGGTTGAGAACGGCTTGACCGATTATGATGAACTGGCGGCACGGGCGGAGCAGGCCGGTGATCGCTTTGACGATGTTTCCCGCCGCATCAAGCAGTTGGAGGCGCGGATGGCCGAGGTTGCCCAGCTCAAGACCCATATCATCAATTACTCCAAGACGCGAGAGATCTACGCGGCCTACAAAAAATCCCGCCACAAAAAAGAATTTCTGGCGGAGCATGGGGACGAGATCGCTCAGCATGAGGCGGCGAAAAAAGCCTTTGACGCCCTGGGCGGCAAGCCCATTCCAAAGGTGGCCCAGCTTTCCCAGGAGTACGCCGCTCTGCTGGCTGAGAAGCAGGAACAGTATACCGAGTACAAGGCCCTCCGACAAGATATGATCGACTACCGGACCATGAAGCAGAATGTTGACAAAATCCTTGGCTTGGAGCCAGAGGAACAGACGCAGCAACAAGAACAGACGTCGGAGCGGTGACTATGCAAAAACAGCACCGTGCTTTTCCGGCACGGTGCTGTTTTTCTTTTTATCACGGAGATTGCTTTGAACTGCGGGACGGCGGTATGTCTTTGAAAAATTCTTCATAGCTGACATTGAAAACCTGTTGCAGTCCGACCAGATCATTTACAAAAATATTGCCCCGTCCCATTTCTATGAGCGAATAGGTGCTACGGCTGAGTGGGGAACCTAAGACCTGCAATTTGGCTACGGTCTGTTCCTGTGTTAGACCGCAGGAAAGGCGGATTCTTTTTATATTCTCCCCTAATATTTCGTTGCCCAGCAGCTTTGACATAGCAATCTCCAAAAATGGCCTTAAATTTCATCTCCATTGTATCAATATTCCCTTTATTTCTTGCTTATAGCTATAAGCAAGCGTATAATTTGATTCAGCGGGTTAGAATGAAAGACAAAGGCTGGATGTGCTATGATTTTGATAAAGAAGAAAGGTTGTAATTGATATGATGATCTACACCGAAGATGTAAGGAAAGAGCTGGACGCCATTCTCAAAGCCTTTGAGAGTTACATTGACGGCCAGAACTACTTTGATATAGTCTACTCCAAAAAAATCGGCTATGTCTGGATTGTGGTTGACGAACCTGGAGCCGCCGGAGCGGAACTGCTTGACACGCCGGAGGCCATGCTGGATAACCTTTTTAATGACATTATCAACGATGTAGTTGCCCCGCGTGAAAGCACCAGCCTTACAGAAGCCCATGCTCTGACGGAGAGCGAGGAAGCGGAGTGCCGCCGGAGGATCGCCGCTATCCTGCGGACGATTGAGGGCGGCGCGGATGAATACCTCGACTACCTGGACGGCTATCTAAAGGACTACCAGGAGCGTTACCATGAAAACGCTGAATAAGGTCTGTGCGTTCACGGGCCACCGCCCGAATAAACTCCCGTGGCGCTATGATGAAACGGACAGCCGATGTGTGGCTCTGAAAGCGGTCTTGACGGAGCAGATCGGCTTACTGGCCGGGACAGGCTATACTCAATTTTTGTCCGGGATGGCCGAAGCGACCGATACATGGTCCGCCCTGTCCGTCCTCTCCCTGCGCGAGAAAAATCCCGCGATAAAGCTACATTGTATTCTCCCCTGCACAGCGCAGGCAGAGAAGTGGTCAGCTTCATCGCGGGAACTTTACCGCTCCATCTTGGAGCGGGCCGATTCTGTTGTCTATGTCAGTCGGGACTATCACAAAAATTGTATGCTGGAGCGCAACCGCTTTATGGTGGAACACGCCTCCGCTCTGCTGGCCGTTTATAACGGAGTGCGGCGCAGCGGGACCGGCGCAACTGTGAACTATGCCCGTCAGATGGGCCGGGAGATCATCGTAATCGACCCCATCACCCGGCTGATCTCCCGTGGGGAATCTGCGCCGTCCCCGGCGCACCCTTGATCGGCGCGGAACGCGCCGACTACTTCCTGCGCGGATGTGCAGGAATGAGCGACCGAAGGGAGCGGAAAAGCCACGCCGAAGGCGTGTTCGACCGGACGCAGAGCGTCCGGTCCGGGGCTTGGGGGAACCCCAACAAGCTGCATCGGAATATCGAAAACGATATTCCGATGCCCTGCTTGCTTTCGATTAGCAATTGCCATTTTGCCCCCGGTGTAGTATACTGGTTCAAAACCCGTATTTTGCGGAGGTAGCACGAAGGCGGACGTTGAAAAACGCACTGCCGCCCGGTTCGCGGCGGATTGGAAAGGCCGGGACATTGACCTGTCGCGGGGGTACAAGTAGTCTGACAGGACTATTACAATTTTCGCACTCTTGATTAGGGCTGTCCTTTAGAGGAGGCGGGCTTTTTTGACGATAAATTAGGGGTGTGAAAAAATAGAAAGACACGGCATAACCTCCTAAGCGGCTGTCGTATCTTTCAAGTAGAAAGAGCCGATAACCGCATTTGCTCTGCGCGTTATCGGCTCTGCGTCTATGCGTCTGGCTCTTTGATAACTGAAACTATAAAATTGTTTACATTGATTAAAATTTCGTGTCTACACTTGGGACAGAAGAGGGGAAAGTTTTTTAGATCTGTGTCTACTCGCATTTTTATACGGGGCTTACTGCCACAAGTGGGACACAGTAACCATTCAAAACCTTTTTCGCGGACATTCTGTGCCATTTTTCTATCACCACTCCTGGGCGCATCAGCTCATATCCCTATCTCTCTATCTATCCACATTTTTTTCGCTATGGCAACAGACAGTGTTGTTATGACAGCAGCCAGCAAGAGGAAAATCAGGCTGATCCCTTCTCTTGCTACGGTGTAAACATCAAAATATTTCAGCGGAGTAAAATAGTACAGCAGCCGAAATTCCAGAAGTTCAGCAACGATGTAAACGCCATAGCATCCCAACAGTAATCCCGTTCCGAACAGGGCCGTTCTTTTGTATGTTTTACTGAGGCTGGATACCAGAAATGCGAGGGCGAACAAAACGATTGTTGTCAGAAACATTCCCATCGTAGTTGTAATGGCAGCTCCCCGATTTTCAAGCCCGCCTAAAGGCCGAACGGATGCGAAATAGTTACATAGGCCGCTGAATACTGTAAGTACAAGCAGATTGCATACACTGGCAAATATCTTAGCCATAACAATCTGGCCCCGGTTCACTGGCTTTGTAAAGATGTATTCCGCTGTCCCCTGCGTCTTCTCTTTAACCATGCAGGAGATACCGAGGTAGACCGCATAGCTATAAACCAGAATTGCGACCCAATAATAAATGCAGCCATACCATCCCATTGGTGAAGTCATTTCTTCTGTTGCTCCGGCCATGATCGTCAAAATCTCTGGAAATGCGTGTATCAGCCCTGCCAGTTCCTCCAGGTTCTCCTGTAAAGAAAGATACTCGAAGTAAGCGAAGGCGCACAGGAGCAGAACGATTCCCATCCAGATCAACAGAAGTTTTCTTGTGAGGCACAGTTCTTTTTTCAGTAACGCTTTCATTTCCCAGCCTCCTACGCTGCAAATTTAACGTCTCTTTTCAGCAGGGCCATGTACGCGAAAATAAAAGAGGCCGCTGCTAACAGCAGATACAGAAACAGACAATTCCATTCATAAAAACCATTCTCATGGATTGCCGATGGATTAAAATAAGAAAGCGGGGACAAAAGCCCAATCACGCGGTTATCTATCGTTCTGGAAAACGCTGTGATGCAATATGCCACGACAGCGACCAGCCCAGCAGTCAGCAGAGGAGAACGGTTATTCGGTCTGACGCTGCCCCATAGAAGTCCCAGCCCGCCAAAGAGCAGAGTAACGAGAACAAAGGATGCCGCCAGCAAAAGAAACTCTGACAACAAAAATCCCGGCCGAAACAGCGACATAGTCATGAACGATGCAGTTAAATAGGCAACTCCCACCACACATACACCAACCAGCACACACAGCGCCTTGCCGCAGTAAATAGCTTTCCGCCCACAGGGTTTTGTAAATAGATACTCCGCCGTATTTTCGGTACATTCCTTGGTATACATGGACAAGCCCAGGTACATACCGAAAATACCACCGGCAATCATAAAAAATGAATTGAGAAAGGAATACATCCCCAGCGGTTCTGTCAGCATGGAAAGGGAAACGCCGACCGTTTCAAAGAAACCGCCCTGGGCAAAATTATCCGACAAACCTCCGGGCGCTCCGATCATGTCATAGTAAACCGGGGTCATGGAAAAAATGCTGACAGCAAGAACAGCGGCCCAAATCAGGATATATTTCCGGTTTCGTTTCCATTCGTATCGAAAAATGACCATGATTTTGCCTCCTACTCATAATAGTGGAGGAATATTTCTTCCAGCGAGGGTTCCTCAATCAAAATATCCTCCAACTGCAACTGGTGAAGTTTGTCCATGATAGTCATGGCGCTGCCGTTAAACATGAACGACACAGAGTTTTTGTCCTGACCCCGCTCAAGATTAGCAACACCGGGAATCGAGAAGAAATTGTCTGCAATCGCCTCACTGGCGGTTAGAGAAATCTTTTTATATCCATTTTCCCGCAAGGCATCCATAGATTGAACGCTGACAAGTTTTCCTTCTCGCAGGATCGCTACCCGGTCACATAACTTTTGCACTTCACTTAGCACATGGGAGGACAGAAAAATCGTCATGCCCCGTTTATTTTCTTCCCGCAGGATGTCATAAAAGGTTTGCTGAATCAGCGGGTCAAGTCCGCTGGTAGGCTCGTCCATAATCAGCAGTTTGGGGGCGGGCAGCAGAGCGGACACGATACCGACCTTTTTCTTGTTGCCCAGCGATAAGTCTCTGATTTTTCTGGATAAATCCAGGTTCAGCCTCTCCGCAAGTTCCGCCATCCGGCTGTGGCAGTCCATACCATACAAATCCGCCGTGTATTGGAGCATATCTTTTACTTTCAAATCGTTGTAATAGCAATTCTCGCTGGGAAGATAGCCCACATTTCTGGCAATCTCGGCAGCGTATTGACTGCAATCCAGCCCGAAGATGGAGGCATGGCCCCCGGTAGGATTCAGCAGTCCCATCAGGGTGCGGATCGTGGTGGATTTTCCCGCGCCATTCGGCCCGATAAAGCCGAAAATCTCACCCGCATTGACAGAGAATGTAACACCGTCAATACCCCGCCGTTTTCCATAGCTCTTTGTCAGCTTATCCAGAACAATGACAGGCTCACTCATTTTAGGTATTCCTCCTGATAGAAATTGTTTTTCAGCATATCCAGAATTTTTCTGAATTGTTCCATCATTTCCCCATAGTCCATTTCCTTATTTTGACTGTAATGAACAACCATTCCTTCCCCCATCAGTATCAGCATCCGCAAGACCAACTCCGGATCGGCGGCGCATTTGAATTTTGCTCTATCTTGCTCTTTGAGTATCATAAGCTCAGTATCCTGTGTGGCTGTTTCAAATTGCGGAGTAAGGAAAGCCTGGACTTCCGGGGATTTGTCCATCCGAGCGGCGGCAATAAATTGGGAAATATAGGGATTTTGCTTTAAGTTGTCTACTTTCATCACACTGGCTGCCCAAACCCGCTCAAAGAAATCTGTATTGCTATCCAACAGTTTGTGGTCGTATGCCTGGGTCATGTTGTCTTTGCAATAGTGAAACAGATATTCATACAGAGCCTGCTTAGTCCCAAAATACTGGAATAAAGACGCCTTGGAAATACCTGCCTCAATCGCTATGTCCCTAATTGATGCTTTCTCATATCCGAATTTTGCGAAGCAGGACAGTGCCGCGTTTCTGATTTTTACCTGTTTGTGTTCTGGAAGTGCTAAAAATTTTTCCATATGCCGCTCCTTTCTCCAGCCAACTGGTTTTGCCTCACTCCGTCGTTTCTTCAAGCTGGTTCTCAATCAGAGAAACCGCAATCTCGAAAGCCCTTATCCGCCTTTTGGTCAAGGTTATTTGAGACTGATACCGCCGGGAATTTTCTTTTGCCTCCAAGGTTTTTAATGCCTCCCGCAGTTTGTGTAGGGTAGAGTCAATCTGTCGTTTCGCTTCTGTCAAATCGTCTTTTGTATAGCCCATATGTTTCTCTCCTTTAATGACCGAATCGGTTATCCGCGAATAGTGTATCATAAATAACCGATTCGGTCAACAGTGGTTTCCTAATTCTATCTGTAAACGGCAATCAGGGCGAGTGTCTTGACATTCGCCTTTACGGCCACAGCCTCACGCTTTTCCTGTTGCGCTATCCGGTATTGAGCGTAAAGTTTTTTCTTCCGCTCCGCCAGCTCCCGGCGCTCCTTTTTGAGAACGTCCATTTTCGAGAGCTTGGTCCCATCCAGTGTCTCATTGATCGCAGCCTTGGCCGCCCGGTAGGAGGCCAGCGCCTCCTCATGCTCCGCCAGATATTTCTTGTTATACAGGGCCGCCTTGTACCCATCGAACACGGGCCGGGTCTTGGCGTAGTTCACCACCGCGCCTATTCGCTCGGTTTGTCAAGGGCATAGTGTGGAAATTCCGAAAAAATTATGATGCGTCCAGTTCCCGGCGGATAAGGCGGTTGATTTTATCGCTCATGGTTTCCCTGCTGGTGGTGCTGAAATGGAACGACACCTCGAAGATGGTATTGCCAATCCTCCGCACCATAGAGGGCGGCGGCGCGTCCGGGGCGGGTGGAGCGTTGCCGCCCTCCGTCACGGGCAGGGGGAAGGCGTTGCCTTCCCTGCTGGTGCCGTCACTCACCTCCGGCGCGGGGGTGGTGGTGCTGGTGATTGCTGTGCTGGGGTCGTTGGTCATAAGGTGCTGTTTGTCCTGCGGGTCGCGGCGGTAGCCATAGGGGACGCTCCCCGAACAGCGCAGCCCCTTCTCCATGCGTGACTTGAAAATGGCCTGTATCTTCCGGCTGGAGTCGCGGGCGTAAAATTCGTTCATGATGTTCAAAAATGGGGTGAAGTCATTATCGCCCTGCTTGTCGCTGTCGATACCATTGTTGACGGCGATGAAAGTCAGATGATGAAGGAAACCGAGGATGTAGTGTATATGTCCCTGGACTTCCTACCGCTAGTTTTAAGCATTTGTGATATTAACAGAAGAAAGGACAAATATGGAACATCAAATGGATAAAAAAACGATGCCTAGACAGGTAATGCAGGTTATTTCCATAGCGGAATCCCTATTCCATAATCAAATATTAGGGATATATTTATATGGGTCTGCAACAGTGGGAGGTTTACACCCGGACAGCGATATAGATATATTGATTATTATCACACAAGATATGAGCGACCACATAAGGGACAATTTGACAAAGCAATTATTAACTGTTTCCAGTTCAGTAGGGTGCATAGAAAAAAGACCTTTGGAAGTCACGATTATCAGTCAAAATGATATTGTTCCGTGGAATTTTCCGCCAAGATGTGAATATATGTACGGAGAATGGCTGCGGGAAGAAATGGAAGCTGGAAAAAGCCCTCAACCATGCTATGACCCGGATATAGCTATTTTATTATGGCAGGCAAGAAAAACCAGTGTGACATTGAAAGGTATGGAAAGCATTAAATTACTTCCCTTTATTTCGTTCCAAGAAATAAAAAGAGCAATTCAATCCTCTCTGCCTGGTTTGATTTCCAGTTTTGATGGTGACGAAAGAAATGTATTATTGACATTATCCCGTATGTGGTATACATTGGAAACGGAAGAAATAGCTTCAAAAGATATTGCCGCTGAATGGGTCTTGCCCCAATTGCCGGAGACGCTTTCCACACCGCTTAAAATTGCGAAAGAAGCCTATTTGGGAAACCTGTCTGATAAATGGGAAAATGCGGATAAGAATACACTTGCGCTTATAGAATTTATAAAGTGTCGGATTGAGGGCAGTATAAATTAAATTTGCAAAGTCAGCAGTGATAGTTAATAGCAGGATGAAAACCAATGGCATTTCTAGTCAAAAAGGAGGATAACAATATATGCTAAGTCCGAAAGAAGTAGTAAATAAATGGGTAGACGCTTTTAATGCCAGCGATGTAGACATGATTGTTAGTCTGTATGATAATAATGCAACAAACTATCAAGTTGCAAATGAACCTGTTGTAGGAGTTGTGGCTATTAGAGAAATGTTTGCAAATGAATTTTCAACTGCAAAAATGGTTTGTATTGTGGAAAATATTTTTGAAGATGGGCAATGGTCAATCCTCGAATGGCGTGATCCATTGGGGTTACGGGGGTGTGGTTTTTTTCAGGTAGTGAATGGGAAAATTTTATTCCAGCGAGGCTATTGGGATAAGCTCTCATTTTTGAAACAGCACAATCTTCCAATAGAGTAAATATGACATTTTAGGAGAAAATATGGAATATCGGACATTGGAAAATACAGATTCCGCTTGTATATACGAAGCATTTACGCAGGCATTTTCTGATTATCAGGTTTCAGTTGATATGCCTTTTAAATCTTTTGAAACAATGCTGAAAAGAAATGGATTTATGTCTGCGGTTTCAGTTGGAGCCTTTGCAGACAGAACGCTTGTTGGTTTTATCTTGAATGGAGTGAGAGAGTGGGATAACAAAAAGACAATCTATGACCTCGGAACAGGAGTTATCCCCGATTTTCGGAGAACAGGAATTATGGAGGGATTATTGAATCTGGTTAGAACTATATGTATAGAAAATAAAATCAGCGTGTATCAGCTGGAAGTGATTCAGGATAATGAGAAGGCGCTTACTTTATATAAAAAGCAGGGATTTCGAATTAACAGAATATTGAATTGTTACCAACTGACGGACAAGATAAAAGAACCGGGCGTATATAAAGTGTGGAAACTGGAACATCCGGAAAAATTACAAGATGATCAATGGACAGTAGTCAAAGATTTTTGGACTTATCCACCTTCATGGCAAAACGCAAAAGATGCTGTCTGTGCAATCGCTAAATCCTTTTCTTATACGATTGTTAAATTTGATGGAAACTTGATTGGATATGGTATTGTGGACAAAATAAAAGGAGATATTGTGCAGTTAGCGGTACATCCCCAATATCGCAGAATGGGAGTTGCCACAGAAATTTTGTTAGATTTATTTAAACAAACAAAGAGTTTAGAGATGAGAGTAATAAATGTGGATGAACGAGATCAGGCATTAAACGCTCTTTTGAAGAAGTTGAAATTTAGTGTATTTGTTAAACAATATGAAATGAGAAAACATTTTTTTGCTTAGAATATTGTATAGATGAAGAAGCTGACTTTAAAGGCAGTTGTCAGTAAAGGAGCAGCTATGAGATATAACAAAATAATAATATTAAAGAATGGTATGGAATGTTGTTTGAGAAATGCAACTGAAAGTGATGGACAGCTTGTGTTAGATAACTTCAATTTAACTCATACCCAAACCGACTATTTACTTACATATCCCGATGAAAACACTTTTGATGCAGCACAGGAAAGCCGGATTCTGAAAGAGAAGGAAAATAGTGAAAATGAAATCGAGATTATTGCTATAATTAATGGCGCAGTGATAGGGACTGCTGGAATCGAGGCAGTAGGGGCGAAATACAAGGTGCGGCATCGTGCTGAATTTGGTATTAGCGTTCTGAAAAAGTTCTGGGGACTTGGAATTGGACAAGCATTGATGACTTCATGTATTGAATGCGCTAAAACTGCGGGATATAGCCAGCTTGAATTAAGTGTAGTTGCTGAAAATGTAAGGGCATTCTCCATGTATGAAAAAGCTGGATTTATCGAATATGGCAGAAATCCGAAAGGTTTTAATTCTCGTAAGACAGGGTTTCAAGAAGTTATTCATATGAGGTTGGAATTGTAATGGGCATACCGATTCAAGCATTATGATAGGTATCTGAAAACTTAATAATCGCCATACACAAATGGAAAATGCGAAAACAGGGAATCACAAAAAGGTTTCCTGTTTTTGCTCTTATCTTTGGCATTTTGAAAACGGCCAGTATTATGCCGTGCAAAGAGGATAGAAAGAAATTTCCAAAAATTCTCCACCTATTCGTCTTCTCTAAAGTGATTTGTGACTTATATCTCTCCGAAATTTCTTTACAGCATCAGTATCTTCCCTTGACAAAGGCAAACAAAAATAATGGACTGTCAACCTTACGCAAAACACCGCTTCCGTTAAAATCGGAGCGGTGTTTTTGTATGGCCTCTGCGCAGTGTCCAGAGGTTTCCGGCGGGTTTGAGGGCACTCCAGCAAGCAGGGCAAGTGTCTTGACACTTGCCCTGCTTGCTGTTTAGTGACATCCCTGATAATCAGCTAAATATGAGGTAACTTAAAAACTGGATACAGTTTCTCCCATTTCCTGTTTTGCTTTTTAATAATAGAACTTAATGTTGCTTTAATCCATCTGTCCCCTGGCCCTTGCCGCTATGGGTACAAGAAACAACGCAGGCAGCAGCAAAAATGCCGTACACACCAGCCCCCATGAAACAGAAGCCTGCTGGGCTACCAATCCAACAATAGGGCCGCCAATAATCTGCCCAAAAGAATCCAATTGCCCACTGGTGGAAAAGACTGTGGCACGCATTTTTTCATCAACATGGTCGTTCATCCAGGCGGTCAGCACAGGCTCTTTCATCGTGCGCATCAATCCAGCCAGGAGGAACACGCCCAGCATGAACCAGAAGCTTCTGCTAAGGGCAAAAAGAGCCAGGCAGATCATGTATCCGGCGCAGGTAAACATCACCAAGCCAGTGCGGCTGACCGTTCCCCGTTTCTCTATGTGGGAGATAAGCAGCTGTGAGGCAAAAATACCCAAGGCGCTCCCGATCAGGTTCATGACACCAAACCAAGTGACGCTGTTCAACAGGCCAATGGCGGGCATGACGGTATCTTCCAGGAAGTGGGCAGTGGAGAGCCGGTCAAAGCCTTCACTGGCGAGTCCTCCGCACAGGGTGATTGCCAGCAAAGCCAGCAACACAGGCGCGCCCTTTACAAAGCTGAAATTCAGCTTGAACAGGCTCGCAAAGTCTTTGAGCAGACCCTGCCTTTCCTCCAGGGCGGGGGAAAAGTTCGTTTCCGGCATAATACGAGTGAACACCAATCCCAAAAACAGATACAGTACACCCGCCAGGATGAGGGGCAGTTGCAGATTGATATTCCCCAGTAAGGTACCCGATACCACGCCGACCACACTGCCCAACTGCGCCAGCTGACCGCCGCGCAGAAACACCTCGTCCATGGACTTGCCGGTTTCTTCCGAGGCGATCCATGCTTCCAGCGCACCTGTGATAAAGGTATCGCCACAGCCCCATACGATTTGGGCAAGCAGCACCGTGGCAAACCAGGGCAGCGCTCCCTCCATGACAAAACCAATGCCATATAAAAATATACCAATCAGTACGGAACGGCGGCGGCTGTACAGGTCAGCCACCACACCAGTGGGAATCTCCAGCAAAAAGCAGGCGGTTTCCAGAACCGTCCCTACCAGCACAAGCTGGAAAGCGTTGAGCCGCACAACATTCAGATGGTACACAACAGAAAGCACCGTGGCCATGGAAAGCAACAGGGAAAACAAAAAGCGGAACAGAAGATAGACAGAATAAGCGTTTATTTTTTTAGCGGACATGAAGTTACATTCTCCTTTACGAATCAGTGGGTGTTTTTGTTTCCGGTTTAAAACAGGCCCCTGACTGTCGCATGGGACGGGCGAACTTCTCGACCCTTTCTAAACACATTTTTAGAGAAGTACACCCGAAACGCCACTATGGAATGGCCTGTTTTGCTTTTTACAGTTTGCCATGATGATTCCTCCTAATACTATAATGCAGAACAGCCGATCACTGCTCTGCTGATTATTATACCTAATACTTTTCAAAACGTCAACCTTGCTCCTGCTAAAACCGGCAGGGGCAGGCGCAGTTTTGGTGTCCTACGCCAACGGGAAGATTGATGCCCTGGACAGCCGCCGCCAAGGGCTGCGGCGCTGAACGTGGAGGCTGTCTCTCCGCAAAAGATTGAGTATCTGTCCTCCCACCTGGGGAATTGGGACAACGTCAACTTTGACGACCGGCGACAAGTGGCCGATATTATTCTCTCCCAGGTCTACGCCACCGGGGAACGCGTTTCCTTTGAGTGGAAAATCTGATTTTTTGCTCCCAGTATTTTATCATTTGGAGTGCTTGCCCTTGTCAAGTGAAGCTATCGCCGCTGCATATCTTGAAATTCCAGCACTACATTATTTAGCACCACTAAAATATTTCGACATTTACGCAGTAGCAGTGGACGGAATACAGATCTCATCTTTGCTGTTGACTGCAATAGTCGCAATCAGTTCTACTATGGCCGCTCAAAAAGTTTGGGCTGCCAGAAAAATTTGAATAAACTATTTTTCCAAAGTACTTGACAATGTTGAGTAGTATGGGTATAATGACAGCACAAAGTACTTAATTTTACTTAGTACTAGATTGGAGGTGAAGCAGTGAACAAGGAGATGTTGAAAGGCATAATTGATATTCTCATTCTAAGTGTCCTAAAAGAGCGGGACAGCTACGGTTATGAAATATCAAAGATAATCAAAACACAGTCTGGTAATTGTTTCGAAATATTGGAAGCCACCATGTATCTCTCGTTGAAAAGATTGGAAAATCAGGGATTTATTAAAGGGTATTCTGGAAGTGAAACAGGTGGCGGCAGACGAAAATATTTTACCATAACAGATTTGGGAATCGAACATCTGGCACAGCTTTCTGCCGATTGGAAGCAGATGGTGCAGCTTGTCAGCAAATTTATTAAAATAAATGAGTAACAGGAGGTTTCTATGAACAGAATGAAAGATTTTTTCGACATAAAAATGATAAAATATCCATGGCTTCTCGTGCTTTCTATGACAACATTTGTAGCAGCTTTATATTTTGACCGAGCGTATTTTAGTAACTTTCCAAAGGGCGAACTGGTTTTATTTGGTGCAGTTTTTATAATTGCTTTTATATGGAGCATTTTGAACTACGTAGGCCACTTACAGGTTCGATCTATTTACGGGAAGTTTGACAGTATTGAGGATTTCATCAGTTGCCTTTCTATGAAAAAAGAAGAAAAAGAAGAACTTGCAGAATATCTATACGATTTTGTCAAAGATATGGAAGAAAATGGGGCTAATCACGAGGCCGCAGTGAAAACAGCAATCGGTCAGTTTCAAGTAAAAGAAATTACTGAAAGAGATGGGGATTTGATTGAAACGAAGCCTCATTACTATCTGTTTGGCTACACAGCAATATCTATTTTAGTTGTCGCCATCGTACAGGGTCTTAACACAATCGTGCATCTTCCCTTCTTGATTTTGGCGGTGAGTTTTATGCTGGCGACATTCAGTTTCGGCTTTATCGGTTTATTCATTATTTACAAGCTGTTGGATATGGTACTTGCAAAGAAGTAAAAGTATGGCGGTTTTCACATAAATACCGCCACTTTTTTAAGACCAACTACTTAATAATATTCTGTACTATGTTCTGTTAAGATAAAGAGGTTGGGGTGATACCCCAACAAGCAGAAACTGCGGTTTCCGGCAACGCCGGGAACCGCAATTTCGAGCCTTTGTGGGAACAAAGGCACTGCTAGCAAATCTCAATTAACTGCTCAAAAGCTGTTTTCAGCGCAGTCTACGGAGCGTGGATTGTTTTTGCAGACTTGATAGGGTAGAATGTAATCCGAGGTGAAAAACATGGATATCAAGCGAAAAAGAGAACTTCTGGAGGCATACAAAAACCGCCACCCGGAAATGGGCGTGATTTCCTTCCAATGCGGTGCAACAGGCGAAATCTTTTTGGCAACTGCCACAGACATTCCTGCAAAATTCAACCGGATTCGTTTCCAACTCTCCGCTGGAAATTGCCCCAACAAGCGGCTGCAAGAACTTTGGACCCAGTATGGCGAAGGTTCTTTTGAGTTTCAGGTTGTGAAGCGCCTGGAATATGATGACCCGAAGGAGGATCACAACGAAGAATTAGAGACGCTCTGTGAACTGTGTCTGCTGGAATACCCAACAGCAAGGAGGATCTGGAAATGAATGAACGTATTGTCGTAACTGCCCAGGGCTATGACCGGGTGGATGGCCGTAACGCCTATCGTTCCGGCATCAAGCGGCTGACGCTGGGTGTGCCCACCTTAGAACAAAATCGAACCATGAAAATTGCGGCGCAGATATGGACGGCCCTTGAGGATGGTACATTAGAAGTGAGCGCTGAACTCCCCATCCATCAGGTATTCGACCTGATGATTATGCTCAGCCGTACCCTGTTGTATTTCAAGGAGGCTTACCGGCTCCCTTTGCTGTACGACCCTGACAATCCCACTATTGAGCGGATCGGGTTGCAGGGAGAAGCCCTGCCCGTGACAATCTGCGTGGACAACCCGAACATCAACAAAGATATACAGGATTTCTCCCAGGCATTGAGCGACCTGGGAGAGCTGACGGGTGAGCGTCTTAGGACATTGACCAGAATTTTAGAAGAATTGGAGTGCTATTAGCAATGGAACATAATTGGCTTCTGTCACCAGCCAGACAGTTGACAGAAGATGAGCGATCTCTTGTCTGGCAAAAGCCAGCCTCCCATGTGGAGAGCGATGCAGAACGGCGTATCTGTGAAGCAGTTAAGCGAAATTGGAATCGGGGAGAAATGAAAATCTCCACCATTTTGCTGGAGGGCGATGCTGGCTCCGGTAAAACGCAGTTGGCGAAAGCTCTGTCCGCCGATTTTGGACTGCCCTACACAAAAGTGACTTGCTTTGCCGATATGGATAAATCTGATGTGCTGGGAGCAATCCTGCCAGTGCTTTCTGAAAACGACGGTCAAAGGGATCGTGTGGAGTATCAATATTACCCCTCCGAAATTGTGCGGGCCTATGAAAACGGCTGGCTTCTGGAAATCCAGGAGCCAACCGTGATTCGGGATGCAGCGGTTTTAATGGCTCTTAACTCTGCGTTGGAGCCTGACGGTAGTATCAATCTGCCCACCCGTATTGTCCACCGCCATCCAGACTTTATCGCAGTCATTACCACGAACCGAGGCTATAATGGGTGCCGCCCATTGAACGAAGCTCTGCGTGACCGGGTGCAGCACTCCGAAAAGATGGACCTACCGCCTATCGAAGTGATGATGGAGCGTGTCGCAGGAAAAACAGGATACCAGAATACGGATATGCTGCGTACCTGCGCAGAGGCCATTGTCTTACTTGACCAGACCGCCAAAGCAAACGCCATCAAAGGTGTGGCTGGTATGAGATCGTATTTCTTTTGGATTGATGCGATTTCACAAGGGACAAATACAGTAGAATCCCTATATCACAAGGTCATTTACAAAATGACCACAGACCCGGATGAAATCAAACTTTTGGAACAGGCTCTAACGAAATCAGGATTGACAACAGCCTTGGAAGATATTGAGCATCATTGTAACCGAAGCAATGGGGAAGAATTGGAACTTCCTGCGGACGGATCTGATGACATACTCCATGCGGCTTCACCAGATATGCCCCCCGCTGTCACCCTAAAGAAAACCTCCGACAGCGAGGGCCATACCAATGACTGCTCAGAAACCACATTAGGAACCCATAGCACGGATACCGGGGATCATGGGACACCTATGTATCATGAACTGTCCCGGTCAGAACAAGCCTATTTAGAGGAGAAGAAGCAGTCTTTTCGCAAGCACTTGAACCAGGAAGCGCGGGAGGCGGTAAAAGGTTCTATTCATGAAAAAGTAGGCATGATCATCCGTTGCCCCGAATCGACCCCGGAACAGCAGCAGGAATACCGAAAAATTTCGTCTGCGCTTATGCCAGTCATTTTGGAATTGATACGAAAAGCAGATCCGCTGCTGGAACATGAAATCGCCGCAGAGTTTGCAAAGAACCGTGTCTATGGTTCGAGGTTTCAGGCTGAAAAGGTTGCCTCCCCCGACTTGCGGTATTTCTCAAAGAAAAATCCACCTGATGAAAGTCCCTCTCTGGCTGTCGCGCTGCGTATTGACCAGTCGGCGTCTATGAGTGCCTTTGGACGGTTGGAGGCTGCTAAAGAAGCGGCTATCGCGGTCTGTGAGTTCTGCGATGCCTGCGGCGTTCCTGTGTTGATCTACGGAGACACCGCAGACCGTTCCCCGCGAGAGAAAATGTCAATGTATGCTTATCTTGATTGGGAAGAACCAGCATTGAATGACAAATATTCCATCATGTCCATGCAAGGCATCAGTAACAATCGTGATGGTATGGCCTTACGGGTTTTGTCTGAAAAGCTGGCGAAAGCAACCCAAACCACAAAGCTGCTCATCAGCCTTAGTGATGGTCAGCCAAAGGCCATGCCGGACTATTCGGGAAGTTCTGCGGCAGATGATATGAAGCAGACGATAAAAGAGTACACCCGCAAAGGTATTGTTTTTCTGGCCGCTGCCATTGGGCAGGACAAAGATTCAATCTGTGAGATTTATGGTCAGGAGCGCTTTATCGACATTACCGATCTCAAACAATTACCAGCACGTTTAGTTCAAACCATTGCACGATATTTATAACTTAGAAAGGGGAATCACCAGTGGACTGCGCAAAAGTTGGAAAGCTCATTTTGCAGCTTCGTACAGAAAAGGGGCTGACACAGCAACAGGTTGCAGACCAGTTGAATATCAGCAATAAGACGATTTCAAAATGGGAGTGCGGCCTGGGGTGCCCTGATGTTTCACTTTGGGAAGAACTGGCGAGTATCCTTGGAGCAGATATTCTTAAACTGCTCCAAGGTGAACTGAATCCCAATCGCCCTGATGTGGGGAAAATGGATCGGATTCAATTTTATGTATGTCCAATCTGCGGTAATATTCTCACCAGCACAGGAGCCGCTTCTATCTCCTGCTGTGGGCGGCAGCTACAACCGTTGATGCCGGGACATTCGATGGACAAACATATTCCATCTGTGGTGGAGGTCGAGGATGAATATTATGTCACAATGGAGCATGAGATGCGGAGAGAACACTACCTTCTTTTTGCGGCCTGCGTAAATGATGACCGTGTTTGGTTCAACCGGCTGTACCCGGAACAAAGCCCCGCATTTCGCGTCCCCAATATGAGGGCTGGCAGTGTCCTGTACCTGTATTGTATCAAACACGGCTTGCTGAAATATGAGTTTGACGCTCTGTTTACAAACAAAAATGGCAGGACAACCTAAACGCAGAAACTAGGGGTACAAGACGGATTGTCTTGTGCCCTTACAGTAGCCATAGTGTTTAAGCAAGTTTTTTGCAAATGAAAGAATATATTCTTTTATCTCCTTTGGCTCGATTACGTTCGCATCTTCGCCTAAACTCATAAAGAACTGACTGGTAAACTCCAAGTCCGATTTGTCGATCACAGTATCAATATAGCCCCCAATACCATCTGCATTGTGTTGAATATTTGTTTCAAAATATGGATTATCTTTGCAACGAATAACCCCTTTATCAGACAATTCGACATAAAGGTGAATAGGATTTTTCACGCGATATTCATACAAAATATCAGCCAATGTAGTTGATACTGTTTCAAAATCGCCCTCGGCGTCCTCTATGTCGATTACCCGGTCTGCCCTAAATAGCCGTATTCCTTGCTTTTGGTAATCGTACGCAGGCAGATACCATATCCCATCGTTTGAATAGACGCCAATGGGATAAACGGTTCTCTCTGATATTTCTCTTTCAGATTGATATTTCATTTTTATAGGCGTTTTCTGTATAGATTTCTGCAATAAACTTTTTAACAGTGGAGTTTCACATTCTCGCTTTCGATGCCAGAAAACGAGGGTTGACGTTAGATTTTCTACCTCTGATTTTACATCTTGCGGCAGCCCCAAAAAGAGCTTTCTTGATGCCGAAGTGATGTTGACTTCAAAGGGAAGTGATTTGTAATATTGCAGAGATTGAAACGCGAAAAAAATTGCCAAAGCCTCATCTTCATTGAAAATAATCGGGGGTAGCATTCGACCAGATAAAAGACGATACCCACCGTTTTTTCCCGGCTCTGTATAAAGCGGAACTCCCATACCATCTAATTCTAAAAGATACCGATGCGCTGTCCGAACGGAAATATTGAAATCTCTTGCTACCTCGCTCGCTGTAAATTGCCGTCTTGTATTGACATATGCGATTAAATCAAAAAGTTTCTGCGCTTTGCTCATAATTCCCCTCCAAACCATGCCAACTTTTGGCATGGTTATAGTATATACTATTTATATCTATTTTGCAAGGCAGGGAAAATAAATGACAAGTGATGCTATCAAAATTATTGGTGCAAGGGAAAAAAATCTGAAAGACATATCTATATCTATTCCCAAAAATCAGATAACAAGTGTAGTGGGAGTGTCTGGCTCCGGCAAGTCCGCTCTGGTATTTGATACCATAGCAGCGGAATCACAGCGGCAATTAAATGAAACCTATTCCAGCTTTATCAGAAATCGCTTGCCTCATTATGGTAAGCCGGATGTGGATGATATACAAAACCTCTCTGTTTCCATCATCATCAATCAAAAAAGGCTGGGTGAAAATGCACGGTCAACCGTTGGTACTGTGACGGATATTTACAGTTTATTGCGCCTGCTCTTTTCAAGAATTGGAGAACCATTTGCAGGTTACTCAGATGTTTTTTCTTTTAATAATCCGCAGGGAATGTGTAAAACGTGTGAAGGGCTTGGAGTTGTCCAGGACGTTCAAATTGATGCGTTGTTAGATAGAGAAAAATCGCTGAATGAGGGGGCAATCCGCTTTCCTACCTTTCAGCCGGGAGGTGTTCGCTGGAAACGCTATGTCACAACTGGTTTGTTTGATAACAATAAAAAGATAAAAGATTATACCCCGGATGAGCTTGATACGCTCTTGCATAAATCGGGATTTAAGCCCCCGAACCCTACAACGGACTGGCCTCCAACATCGTTTTATGAGGGAGTGATCCCGCGAATGATGAGAACTTTTTTATCAAAGAACTGTCGGGAAGCCGAACGATATAGGGCGGATATTGAACGAGTTGTTTCTGAAAAAACCTGCCCGGTGTGTTCCGGCGGACGGCTCAACCAAAAAACTTTGGCTTGTAAGATCAACGGTCATAGCATTGCCGACTGCTCTAATATGACGATCATCGCATTGATCGACTTTCTGAAACAAATCCATCATTCTGGTGTTGAAAGCGTGATAGAGGCTTTACTCCAGCAACTTGCATTTGCCGAAAGTGTTGGTCTTGGTTATTTGACTTTGAACCGACAAACCTCTACTTTATCCGGCGGCGAATCCCAGCGCATCAAAATGATACGGCAATTAGGTAGCAGTCTGAATGGCTTGTTATATATTTTTGACGAACCCAGCACAGGTCTGCATCCTGCCGATCTCGACCGTATCAATCGGCTTTTTGTCCGACTGAAAGATAAAGGAAATACCATATTGATTGTAGAACATGACCCAGACGTAATCAGCATTTCAGATCATATCATCGAAATGGGGCCGCAGTCGGGAAAGAAGGGAGGACAAATGACTTTTTCGGGAAGTTATTCTTGCTTTTGCTCCTCTACATCATTAACGGCGCAATATTTGGCACAGCGAAAGGCACTTAAAAAAGCGCCGCGCAAGGCCAATGGATGGTTTCAAATCACAAATGCTAACTTGTTTAATCTGTGTAATGTAAACGTAAATGTGCCAAAAGGCGTCATGACCGTTGTAACAGGAGTAGCAGGATCAGGCAAGAGTACCCTGTTTAACCGCATTTTTCCTGTAAGCTATCCAGAGTGTATTGTTGTGGATCAGAAATCTATCACAACAAATCGGCGTTCCAATGTGGCAACCTTTATCGACGCTTTCGACGATATTCGCGGGTTGTTCAGCAAAGAAAACAATGTTGATCCATCTTGGTTTTCGCTTAACTCCAAAGGAGCCTGTCCGAATTGTAAAGGGCTGGGTACGGTTGAATATGATTTGGCTTTCATGGAAAATGTGACTGAGGTTTGCGAGGTTTGTAATGGAAAACGGTTTATTCCAAAGGTGTTGAATTACACCTGCTGTCAGAAGAATATCAGCGACATTTTGCAAATGAGCATCAACGAGGCCCTTGACTTTTTTGATAGAGGTAGCATCCGGGAGAAAATAGTTCCCTTACAGAAAGTAGGATTAGGCTATTTGAATTTGGGGCAACCACTGACAACATTATCCGGCGGCGAATTGCAACGGCTAAAATTAGCTGTGCAGCTAAAAGCCCCCCAGCCTATTTATGTGTTGGACGAGCCTACAACGGGGTTACACACAAAAGACATTGGCGTTTTGTTGGATGTATTTCATGAACTGATTGAGCGTGGCAGTACACTGATCGTGATTGAGCACAATCTGGAAATGATGTGTCAGGCAGATTGGATTATTGATCTGGGGCCAGGAGCCGGTGAGTATGGAGGCCAGGTATTATTTCAAGGAAGTCCAGACAAACTGTTGGAGTGCAATAAGTCTATTACTGCACAATACTTGAGAAAATATCTTGTGAACTGAAGCTATGGGACGAAAAACGGGAGCATTGACTGGTCGATGACGAGGCGGTTGACGTGGTGCGGCGCATCTTCGCTATGACGCTGGAAGGATACGGCCCCTATTAGATTGTTACCTGGCTGACCGCTGACAAGGTGGAAATCCCCGCTGTTCACCTTGCCCGGTACAGCGAGGGTGTCAATCGCAGCAGACAAGTCAAGGACACCTACGGCTGGGGGGCGTCAACCATTGTCCATATTCTGAAAAAACGGGAATACATGGGCCACACCGTCAATGTTGATGAGAGTGGATGGGTTATTTTTTGAAAACATCCACCCCGCTATCATCGACCAGGAAACCTTTGACAACGTGCAGCGCATCCGAGCCAATGTCTGGCGTTATTCCACCCATAATCAGCATCCAACAAAGTAAGGATTTTTCCATTGAACAACAGCCAGTGGGTAAGGTCTTTCCTTGCCCGCTGGCTGTTGTTTTAATCAGAAGATTCCGACAATAACTGTTCTGCCAGAAAATTCAAAGTTTTTAACAATATTCTCTGATTTTTCTTGTTACACGATTTGAACTTTCCAAGAAAAGCCTGCAATCCTTCATCTTCAACTGGCATTTCTGATGGAAAGAGCGTATCAGCAGATATGCCGAGGCGTTCTATCAATCGAGATAGTGTTTCATAAGTAGGATTCTTCTTTCCTTTCTCAATGTCTTGAACAGTTTTAATCGCCAATCCAGTCTGATCTGCCAGCTTCTGCTGGGTAAGCCCGCACTCCTTTCGTGCGGCGTGGATGCGTTGGCCTAAAAAGACAAATTTGGTTTCCGGCATAGTAACTCACCTCAAATATATTCTATCGTACCGATTGCCGGAAATACATTCCCTTGAAATATGTGACAATTACATACTTTAGCGCCTATTTTTGAGGCGGAAAAGGTCCTGTTGAAAGCATTAAAAAAAACGCTTTTCACAGCAGGGCCTATTCGTGTTGCCGTCTGTGAACTGCCAATAAGGAGTATCATGGGCGGCTTGTTTATTTTGGGAGACAAATTCTTAAAAAAATCACAGTTTCCTCACGGGAACTTTATACTCAAGAATCGGTATCAAAGTATATATTAAAGTGGTTCTTTGATGCCTACCCTATTGTAAGCAAGCAGAGCGCCAGGAAGTGCAGAAAACTTCCTGGCGCTTTCTTTTGTCGATTTTGGCCGAACCCTGTCGGCAACAACCGTGAATCAGCACACATTTGTACTGGCAAATGGTATGCCGCCCGCGCTCCGACCCCGGAAATCTGGACCTGGACCCAACCACATTCAGATTTTCGGAGGTACTGAAATGAACAGCAGTAAAAAAATCGGTTTTCCCCACAAGAATTTTTCCATACCTGAAAGCACCTTTCAAGTTATCCCTTTAAGATTAGTCGTAGGGAGTAACAGCAAGGGGGTGAAAGCATGAGCGCAAACGAACGCCGTCAACATTTGCTGGCCGAGCTGTTTTCTAACAGGCACGATACCTGTGAAAACTTGGCCCGCAAATTGAACGTGACCACGCGAACAATTTACAGCGACGTCGAATTGCTCATGTGTTCTTACCCCATTGAGGCAGTACGGGGACGTTATGGTGGTGTCAAAGTCTCTGATTGGTTTTATCCGAGCAGTACGGCTCTTGGCCCCAAGCAATTCGCCCTGCTGGTCAAGCTGAGAAATCAGCTCAGCGGGGACGATCTCATTGTACTTAACAGCATCCTCGTCCAATTCGCTCCCTGACGCATACACCAGCACCTTGAAAAACAACGGGACAAGCTCCCGTTCATATTCAGTATGTAAGTGCTGCATCCTGCATCAGCCGTTCAATCGCAAAGACTACCTGCGGGCCAGGGCCGGAGAAAAGGAGGTGATTCCTTTCCGCTCCCTGCCCGTCAAAACGATAACATCAAAGGTACGAGCGACACCTGGGCGGCTTGTCCGGCATTGGTAACGCCGCAGACGCGGGATGCACCGCAAAAACCCGTATCGCAGGGTAAAAGGGAGGTACTGAGGGATTGGCCTGGGCAGCTTAGTCACCTGCCGTCACCGTCTGTTGGTATCGCGCCGCCGCACCAGGGCGGGCTTACATATTCCCGTGCCGGGGGATAGCAGCAGGGCGGTCATGCCGCCTGATAATACGGCACAGATTCTAACGAAAGGGTATCAAAGGGAACCCGCGCCGGTCACTTCCTCACAGAAAGAGGACACAACCAGGACCGGCGCGGTTCTTCCCGCCCAACAGCCGGATGAAAGACCTGACGCCATAGGCGGACTATGGCCCCAGGTGTTCCATCCGGCGAGGATGAATTATCAAAAGGCCGGAGGCCAGGGAGGTGAGACTGTGCTGGTTCAAATCAGCGAAATCAAGATCAATCCGGGACGGCGGGAGGCCAGAACGGAAGATATTCGGGAGTTGGCGGACAGCATTTCAGAGCTTGGCTTGCTCAATCCAATCACGCTTGACTGCGGACATATCCTGATTGCCGGACTTCATCGGTTGGAGGCGGCAAAGCTTCTGGGTTGGACGGAAATCGAGTGTACGGTCAGCGGCTTGGAGGGCCTGCAAGCGGAACTGGCAGAGATAGACGAGAACTTTGTCCGTGCCGATCTATCCCCCATGGACTATGGTAATCTACTTCTGCGCCGGAAAGAGATATACGAATTGCTCCACCCGGAAACCAAAAATGGCGGTGATCGTAAGAGTGAGAAAATCAGAAGTGCAAAATGCACATCTGATTCTGCAAAGTCGTTTGTAGACGATACTGCCGAGAAATTAGGCGTTGACCCCAGCACCGTAAGACGCCAGCTTCAAACGGCAAGGGATTTGACACCAGAAGCAAAAGACATTATTAAGGATACCAAAATCACAAAAGCAGACGCTTTGAAACTCTCCCGGCTGGCACCAGAGCAGCAGAGTGAAGCGGCCAATTTGCTGGTATCAGGTGATATTCGTTCTATGGACGAATACCAGCCGCCACCCGCAGAGCCGGAGCCAGCGCCGCCGCCAGAGGCCCCTATGCCGCCTGCTGTTCCCTATTCGTCCAGCGGCAGGCATTACGCCTCTTTTGAGGAATCCATAGCCGATCTGAAAAACCACGATAAAGATTGCAGCTATACCCCGGATGCGCTGCTAGCCGAGCTGGATTCTTTCATCCAAAAATTCCAAAAGGAATTTGAATGGTATAGCGACCCCTTCTGCACAGTCGTTTTCCCGGATATAACGCCTGTGCAATTTGATTATCTGAAAAAGCGGTTTGGTACGATCTCAACCGCCATACATGATTTACTGCAACAAATGAAAAGGAGCATGAAAGTATGAGCTACCGCAAAAGACACGCCCCGCCCAAGCCGGACCGGGCGGAACAGCAGACTTTCCTTCCCCTCCCCGAAGTGGAGTATAGCAATCCCGGCGCTATCCGTACTCTCTCCACCAGCCGTCTGACCTCCGGCCTGCCCTACCAGCGGCCCGTGGAGCAGAAGGATGTGGACAAGATCATCCGGGAGTGGAGTGGCCGCGAACTGTCCCCGGTGGTTGTCAGCTTTCGGGACGGCAAATTCAATGTGCTGGACGGCCAGCACCGCATTGAGGCCATGCGGCAGATGGCGGGCGGCAAGGATGTGATCGTCCCCTGCATCATCCATACCGGCCTGACCTATGCGGAAGAAGCGGAAATGTATGCCAAGCTGGACACAGACAAGAAGCGTCTGACCCTGCGGCAGCATACCAAGGCCGTGGTTGAAGCTGGATCAGACGCAAAGATTATGGAGGTCAAGCGTCTGGTGGAGGACGGCGGTTTTACCTGGGCATTGGAGGCACAGACCGGAGAACCCTTTGAGATCGCCGCCGTCCGCGCCCTTATCAATGCTTACCAGCTTTTGGGCGGTAACGCTTTTTCACGGATGCTGGCGCTGATGGCCGGAGCATGGCAGGGTACGCCCAATTCTTTGAAAGCCTCCATGCTCTCCGGTATGGCTCTATTCGTCAAGACCTATGAGATGGAACTGAGCGACCGGGCCTTTGTCCGGCGTATGTCCATCGTCAGCCCGGACGAGATTATCCGGCAAGGGCGTATTGACTATAACACCGCTCTGCGCTTTGCCCGTATCATCCGAGACAAGTACAACGGCCAGCAGAGCGGCGGTCTGGAACTGCCCTACCGCTTCAAACGCTGAAAGGGGGATACGAACATGAAACAATGTCCTTATACCTTAGAGCAGCTTAAAGCCATGCAAGCCGTGGATGTTCGGACCGTGGACCGGTCCACTTTGCGGGATATTCGGGATGTGAAGGTCAACACCGACCTGCCCAAGCAGGAGCGGATTCTGGATTTCATGCGTCAGATCGGCAATCCCTACTGTTACCGCCACGGAAAATATGTGGTGAAGGTCAGCTTTACCGAAACGGATGTGACCTTGGAGGACATACTGCTGTCCTACATACGTTCAAAATGCTGAAAATAACTTTTTTGCAAAACACTCTGGACTTTGCCGAAAAGTTATGTTAATATAGCGGCAAAACAGGATGCCCCAGCGCGCTCCTGCTGTTAAAGTGTTTTGCTGATTTCACTTTAACGGTTAGGAGCGTAGAGTATGAAGCACAATGCTGAACAGGTTTGGAATACCTGCGGTTATGTCCGTCTGTCCCGCGAGGACGGCGACAAGGAGGAAAGCAACAGTGTCACGGGTCAGAAAGACTTGATCCGTGACTATATGACGCGCCACCCGGAGCTGCGGGAGTGCGGCATGAAGGTGGACGATGGTTTCACCGGCTCCAATTTTGACCGGCCAGCCTTTCAAGAAATGATGGCCGAAGTCAAAGCTGGCAATATCAACTGCATCGTAGTGAAGGACTTGTCCCGGTTTGGTCGGGACCACCTTGAAGCGGGCGAGTATCTGGAACGGATTTTTCCCTTCCTGGGCGTTCGCTTTATCGCCATCAACGACAACTACGACAGTCTGAACAGCAATTCGGAGTCCGATGAACTGATCGTCCCGTTCAAAAACCTCATAAACGAGGCATATTGCCGGGATACCTCGATCAAGATTCGGAGCCAGCTTGAAATCA
>OBYM01000158.1_pt1 | contig 44168 bp, 34 predicted proteins | sample 1538191 | NCBI WGS metagenome assembly OBYM01 (sample SAMEA2580165, study PRJEB22360) | human gut metagenome | biome: human gut; feature: human-associated habitat; material: faeces | place: Denmark | collected 2008/2010 | reverse complement strand
CCACATTGGCCAGCACCAGCAGCCCCTCGTCGGCCCCAAAAAGGTCAGAATGGGCCCTTCCAGCCAGAGAAGCCCTGCCCAGGCCAGCAGCGCAAGACCCAGGGACCCCAGTACGGAAACGGTGAAATACGGATTTTCGCTGCCGTCCGGCCGGGCGCTGCCTCGCTTGGTGCCGAAGATCACGCTGCCGCCAATGCCCATCAGCAGGCCCAGGCTGTAAATGATGTTCCAGACCGGGGCCACCACGGCAAGAGCCGCCGTGCCGTCGGGGCCGTGATATTGGCCCACCATGGCGGTGTCCACGACGGAGTAGACGGAGGTGATCATGGCGCTGCCGAAGGCGGCGGCCAGATAGCGGAAGCAGATGGGCCTGATCTTTCCCTTCAAAAAGTCCATTTTTCGATTCTCCTTTGCATGAAAAAAGCCGGATAAGAAACAGACGTTTCAGTCTGCCTCTTATCCGGCTGCTGTTTCTTTCGAACAGCCCGCCCTCCGAGCGAATGCGGCCCATGATAGCATATCGAAAAGGGAATGCCAAGGGGGCATTCAATAGAGCATGAAGCTGCGGAATGCGTATTCAAGATCGGTATTGCCTTCAGCGTCGGGGGTGCCAACGCTGAACACAATGGTCACAGGCCCGGTCAGCTTTTTTACGGAGATCAGATGCTGATGCCAGGCATTGTCCGGCTCGGAAGCGGTGTATTCGGATAGGACCTGACCGGCGTCATCGTAGAGAAGTACGACAGGCTGGACATTCCCGGAGACGGCGCTCCCGTAAAAGAACAGATATTCATAACCGGAAATGTCATCGATCCGGATCGTCATGCCGGAGGCCGGGGCGGTCATGAGTGCCTCATAGGGAATCCCGTTGCCGATCTTCAAAGCCTGCGTGCATTTCAGAAGGGGATGCCCCGGCACTGCGTCTTCTTCGACCGTTGTTCCGGACAGAACGGTTTTCCCGTCTGCCGCAAGCAGGTCCATGGGCACGGTCCCGGTGATTTCCTGCGTCAGGAGGGCTGCGGCGTAGAAGTCACATTCGTAGTCCTCCTGGTCCAGCAGGGAAGCATAATCAAAGCTCGTATAGAATTGCCGCTCCTCGGCAAGATACTGCCGGTAATTTTCCTTGGTCAGGCGACACTTTCCGTCACACATGGAACGGAGCATAAAGCTGTTCACCCATTCGCCGTAGTGGATGGTATCTTTGTAATTATTCAGGTCCGCAGTAATATCCGTGCGGCCGTTGAAGGAAAAAAGACGGATATTGTCGTGCTCAAGAATCAGGGAGATGATGTATTCCTCGGCCTCCAGCCATTTCTCCATTGTGCCGTCATTTATACGGGAAGCCCACCAGGCCGCAGAGTAGGGGGAAAAGAAATAGTAAAACGTGGCGCCAGGGTGTGCATCGGCCAGGGAGGTCACATTCTGAGTGATGTTGGCCAAAATCGTCTCCCGGTCGGCATCGCTCAGGTGCGCTGCCGATCCTGCCGGGGAGATATCCAGGCCGTTCTGCAAAACGGTCTGCGTACCGAAGGTGTAGTGATCCTGCCAGCGGGAATAGGCATCGAAGGAGGTGATCCCCGGCTGGAAGCCCGGTTCTTTTGCGGCCAGGGTCATGGCGTAGGAGCGGCTGAAGAGCACATCCTTGTTAAAGAGGTAAAACACATCATTGAAGGGGTCGCTGTCATAGAGATACGTCGGGTATTTTCCAAGATCGTTCCGCATGGCATCCTTTTCTTCCAGCAGCTTGCTGTAATCCAGACAGCGGATGACCGTTTTCAGGTTCGGATTGTTCTGAAAGGCAATGACCAGGCTGTCGTTGATCTCCTTATAGGTGCCGCCGGAATAGGGAACCTTTATGGCGTTCACGCCGAACAGGGCGTTGACCTCCGAAATCTTGAAATTTTCGGTCATGGAGGTGCCGGTAACAAGGGCGTCGTAATCAAAGTGCTTGCAGATGCCGTCGTTCTGACTCCGCTGATTGTCCAGCGTATAGAAATAGCGCCCCGTATCCGGCTTGTGATAATGAAAATAGGGATCGACCCGATAGACATAGCTGCCGATCACGGCCAGCATGGCCGTTACCAGGACCAGCCACCCGGCCAACCAATATTTTGAACGCATTTTGTCCGGCCTCCCTCAGAAGTTGAAATAAACGAAAACGGACTCGCTGCTGAGGCAGATAAATCCCCAGACAAAGGCCACGGCGGCCAGAAGCATCCGGCAGACGGAACGCTTTTCCAGATTTTTATAGTTGTTTTCAGGGATCAGGCAAATGCCCATGGCAAAAAGCACGTAGAGAATCATCCAGAAGCCCCGGATGGCCTGGAGCCTTTCAATAGGAAGCATATTCACCAGAAACGGCATTTCCGGCAGGGTAAAGCAGCGAATCAGGCCGTCGCTGATGGACGTGTCCTGCATGAGAAGAATGGTTTTCAGGATGGATATCCATTGACCGATGGATCCTGCCCGGAACAGAAGCCACAGAACGTTCAGAATGCAGAAGGTGACGAACCACCGGACAGGCTCAAAGACCTTCTCCTGGGCTTTTCCGAAGATGCGGTCCAGCACCATAAAACCGCCGTGGAGGAGCCCCCACAGAATAAACGTGAAATTTGCACCGTGCCAGAGCCCGCTGATCAGGAAGATCAGCATGGTGTTGAGATAGGTCCGTACTTGCCCCTTTCGGCTTCCGCCCAGGGGAATGTATACGTATTTGGTGAAAAATTTCGTCAGAGAAATATGCCACCGTTTCCAGAAGTCACGGATGGAGAGCGCTTTGTAGGGCGAGTCAAAGTTGATAGGCAGGGTGATATTGAGCATCTGGGACACGCCAACGGCCATATCGCTGTAACCGCTGAAATCAAAATAGATCTCGAAGGTGTAAAAGAGCGTGACCAGGAGAAGGTCCGTGGCTGTAGCGGATCCCAGGTTGGAGAAGCCCCAGCTGACCCCTTTGGCAAATACATCCGCCAGCATGACCTTCTTAAAGAGGCCGAAGCTGAAGATCTGGAGCCCGTTGGCCAGATGATCCATATTGACCTGCTTGCGCTTGGGGTCATTGAGCTGCCCAAGAAAATCCGCCGGGTCCATCAGGGGACCCATCAGAATCTTCGGAAAATACAGGATATAGCAAAGGTAATCCAGCGGGGCACTCTGCCGATTTCTCCCTTGCAAACGGAGACAAGATAGGCAATCTGCTGAAAAGTGAAAAAACTGATCCCCAGGGGCTGCACCAGGTCCCGGACGGCCCAGGCGGTCCCGGCAAACTGATTGACGGTCCCAATCAGAAAGTTCGTGTATTTGAAATAGAGAAGCAGTCCCACATTGATGAGGACCGGGACGATCAGCAGGAGGCGTCTACGGGACTGGAGGCGCTGAAGGGCCCAGGCGAATGCCAGATTGACGACCAGGCTGATCCCCAGAACCGTAAAAAGCGTCCAATCTGAGTAGGCATAGAAAACCACACTGGCCACAGCCAATACCAGTTTGCCAAGGACTGGTTTCCATTTGTTGGCCAGAAAATAGGCCAGCACCGTAATGGGCAGAAACATCAGAATAAAAACGAAAGAGTTGAATTGCATAAGGTCCCTCTCTGTAAATGTTTTTGAAAGCAAATCTTATTTTGCTATTTTATCACAGAGCGGCTGTTGATTCAATAGAAAGCCACAAAATTCGTGCGACCATAGGGCGCATATTCCATGGCGTTTGGCGAGAAACGATCCCACCGCTGAGCAGAAAAACCGGGCCCCCGGTGCGCAGAAACGTGCCGGGGGCCTTTGCCGTCTACTGGACGGCGGAGGAGAAATGGAGTATAATAAGAATAGTATCAAAGTTGGGACGCCAAAAGCGGCATCGGAAGCGGTGCCGCCTTTGGGTATCGATATGGGTAAGGAAGACCCCATGTCTTTGCCGTCAGGATAGCACAAAACCGGCCAAAAGGGAAATGCAAAAGCAGGTGCGGCTATGTGAAAAACTGCATATCCTGACAGGATGGCAAAAGGAGAAGATCATGGACGACAAAGAACTTACAGAATTGGCCCGGCAGGCGGGCTTTTCGGCGGCGGTGATTTCGGCGGACCGGGTGCCGGTGGACGGAAAATTCCGGGCCTTCTGCGAGGAAAACCGCTGCGGCCAATATAACGCCAACTACGCCTGCCCGCCGGACTGCGGCAGCGTGGAGGAGATGTTCCGGAAAATCCGCAGCGCCGAAAAGGCCCTGGTTTTAATGACCCAATGGCCCATCGACGGCTATCAGGACACGGCGGCCATCCGAAACGGCAAGCGCAGCCATAACCGGGCCATGCTGCGCCTGAACGCCGAGCTTGGCAAGCGGAATGACGCCGGACGCTGTGCGGGCGGAAGCTGCTGCGACCTGTGCGACCCCTGCGAGCGCCGGTCCGGCCGGCCCTGCCCGCACCCGGACCTGCGGTTCAGCTGTATGTCCGCCTACTGCGTAAATGTGGCGGAATTGGCCGAAAAATGCGGCCTGGAATTCGCCTGGGACCGGAAAAAGCTGTATGTATTCAGCATGATCTTGCTGGGAATGAAAAAAGAGGAATGAGACGATGAAGCTGAGCCTACAGGACATCCGGAGAGCGTTCCCGGACCAGGACTTCAAACGGGGCATGGAGTATTACCGGCAGGGCCGGGTACACGATCTGAAATGTTCCGGAGAGGACGAAAAGCTGGTGATCAGCTGCCGGGTCCGGGGCAGCGAGGATTATAAGCTCCGTATTCAGGAGATCGGCAGCGGCACGCTGTACGCCCAATGCACCTGTGTGCGTTTTGATAAGATGGGAACCTGCAAGCATCTGGCGGCGGCCATGATCGCCTATATGGAGGAGGACCGGGACCAGTCCGGCCCGGCCAGATCGGACCGCTATGCCCAGGCACTGCTGCGGAACTATCTGCGGGGAACGGAACCGGCGGCGAAGGCCCCGGAGGTCCCGGCCCGGCTGGAACCCACGCTCCATTTTCCGGATCCGGACGACCGGGGCTACCCGGACCTTTCCTTCCGGGTGGGCCGGGACAAGCTGTACGCCGTGAAAAATATCGAGAATTTCCTGATGAATGTGGAGAAGCGGCAGACGGAAAGCTACGGGAAATATCTGACGCTGGACCACGGCATCGAGCAATTTGACGGCCGCTCCCAGAAACTCATCCACCTTCTGATGAACGAGTTCAACCGCTTCCGGACGGTGGGGGACCGCGCCCATTGGTGGAATGTGGACCCCTTCCGCCGGGAGAAGAATAAGATCGCCCTGACCGGGGATGCTTTCGACCGGTTTTTCGACCTGTGGGATGGGAAGTGCCTGGAAACCTCCGCCGGAGATACGGTCGGCTGCTTCCGGGAGGACCCGGAGGTGGGCGTTTCCGTGAAAAAGCAGGACGGCGGGGCAGGCCCAGGCCACGGACCGGGCCCATGTGCAGGTCTACAAACTCATCGCCAAGGGGACCATTGAGGAGAAAATCCTGGAACTGCAGGAGAAAAAGGCGGCGCTGATGGACACCGTCGCCGGGGCCGAGGACACGGGCATCCTGAATATGTCCCAGGAGGACCTGCTGGCATTGCTGGACGAGCGGTGAGACGATTGCTGAAAATTGGAAAATACCCCTTGACCTAAAGTGAACTTCATGGTGTATGATAGCCTCACACACGAAAAACACGCCTGAAAACAGGCGGAACGGAGGTAATTATGGAATACAGACAGCTCCCTCACGGGACGGAACGGGAAAAATTCGGCGTGCTGGGCCTGGGACTGGGCGGCATCGGCAAAACGCCCGCTGACGAGATCGAGGCCATCATCCGCAAGGCCCTGGACCATGGCATCAACTACTTTGACCTTTGCACTGCCGGGGCCACCTATGCCCCCTTCGGCCGGGCCATCGCCGGGAAGCGGGACCGGGTATTCATCCAGGTCCACTTCGGCGCCGTGTATGATGAAAACGGCGAATACGGCTGGTGCCGGGATTTTGACACCATCCAAAAGACCTTCCTGTGGGAATTGGAAACGCTGGGGACGGATTATGTCGACTTTGGCTTCCTGCATTGCGTGGATGAGGATGCGGATTTTGACAAGTTGGTGGAGATCGGCGTGCTGGACTACCTGAAAGCGCTGAAAGCCCAGGGGACCGTCCGGCACATCGGCTTCTCCTCCCACACCCCGTCGGTGGCCAACCGCATTCTGGACACGGGGCTTGTGGACATGATGATGTTCTCCATCAACCCGGCTTACGACTTTGAGAAGGGCGACGAGTGGGGCATCGGCTCCGTGAAAGAACGGTTCGACCTGTTCAAGCGGTGCAAAAAAGAGGGCGTGGGCATTTCCGTTATGAAGCCCTTCTTCGCCGGGCAGCTGCTGTCCGCCGAACATTCTCCCTTCGGCCAGGCTCTGAGTCGGACCCAGTGCCTGCAATACGCCCTGGACCGGCCCGGCGTACTGGTGGCTCTGCCGGGGGTGCAGACCATGGAGCATCTGGACCAGGTGCTGGAATTCCTGAACGCCACGCCGGAGGAGAAGGATTATTCCGTTATCGGCGGCTTCACGGCAGACACCGTCACCGGGACCTGCGTGTACTGCAACCATTGCCAGCCCTGCCCGGCGGGCATCGACATCGGCCTGGCCAATAAATATTACGACCTGGCCCTGGCCGGAGACGCCATTGCCGCCAATCATTACACCAAGCTGACCGTGAAGGCCAGCGCCTGCCTGCAGTGCGGCCATTGCGAGAGCCGCTGCCCCTTCAGCGTGAAGCAAATGGAGCGGATGGAGAAAATCAGCGCCTATTTCGGGGAATGAGCATTTTGGAAATGCTGTTTCACTGAAGTTGACATCTTGAAATAGCACACGCCCCCGGGCGGGACCAATCAGGTCCCGTCCGGGGGTTTTACAGACGGATACTTGCAGGGAACAAATACGGATAAAATTGCTATGAAAAGTTCCCTACAAGAGTGCCTGTTATTTTGGATCCATGGATTTATTTATTGATTGACCTCCGGTTTATTGGTGCGGCAGAGGATATAATCGATGCTCACGTTGTAAAATTCCGCCAGACGCAGCAGCGTCTCCGTAGGCGGGACCCGTTCGCCGTTTTCAAATTTGGACAGCAGAGCCTGCTCGATGCCCGTCTGCATTTGCAGGGAGACCTGTGTGTAGCCTCTGCTTTTTCGCAGCTCTCGTAATCTGGTTTGCATACCATCACCCAATGACATTATGTCATATTGACTCTTGACAAATATGACGTGTTGTCATATTATAGATTTGATACTTTGGAATGGTTCCTGCCGAAAAATGCGCCGGAAGGGCAGATTCCAAAAAGAAAGGTATCCATAGGAACAAAAAGGGAGAATACGATCATGGGAAAGCAAACGAAAATGATCCAATGCAAACAATGCGGGCAGGAGATCGCACCAAACGCCAAGTTCTGCCCCAAGTGCGGGGCCAAGAACAAGCGGCCGTTCTTCAAGAAGCCCTGGTTCTGGGTGCTGGCGGCGGTCATTGTGCTGATCGCAGCGTTCAGTGGCGGCAAGAACTCGGACACCCCCTCGACTCAGCAGCCCTCCGGGACCCAGGGCAGCACCCAAAGCGGCACCAAGGCCACAGAGCCTGCCAACGTGCAGACCGTCTATAAGGTAGGCGACACCCTCCATGACGGCAACATGGACATCGTTTATGTGGCCTCCGGCGATTATGAGGAGGAAAACCAGTTCATGCAGCCGGGGAAAGGGAAAAAGTACATTTTTCTGAAATTTGCCTTCGTGAATACTTCCGATAAACAGGACGACACCATCTCCTCTTACAGCTTCAAGTGCTATGCGGACGGCTATGCGGCGGATGCTTACTACGGCGGGGACGACGACATTTCCGCCACCCTGTCCGCCGGACGGATGACGGAGGGCTCCGTATATTTCCAGGTCCCCACGGATGCCTAGGAAATCGAAGTGGAATACGAGACCAACTTCTTCACGGAGAAGAAAATTCATTTCACCTTTGAGGGGGACAAGGACTCCGGCTACACCCTGACCGCCAACACCACGGCCACGGAAGGGGCGCTGAAGGTGGGCGAGACGTTGGAGGGCAAGACTCTGAACATTACCTATCTCTCCTGCTTCGAGGATTCCTCCGACAATATGTTCATCACCCCCAAGGAGGGCTGCCGGTATATTACCTGCGAGTTGGAATTCGAGAATGTGTCCAAGTCCGACGTGGCCATTTCCTCCTTCTCCTTTGACTGCTTCGCCGACGGCCTCAGCTGCGATGCCACCTACTTCCGGGACGACAACCTGAGCGCCACTCTTTCGGCGGGCCGGAAGGTCAAGGGAACTGTGACCTTTGGGGTCCCCGTGGATGCCACCGTTGTGGAGGTGGAGTATCTGACGAACTTCTGGACCTCCAACCGGGTGGTGTTCGACGCCACCGTGTCGTAAAAGAACGTAAATCTGCCCTTCCCCGGTCAGCCTTCCCGGCTGGCCGGGAATTTTTCGCCTTCTTTTTCAGAAAATTCCGGGAAAAATATGGCCGGAATGAAAATTCTCCGGTCTGGGGGTAGAAGTACCGGCGGGAATATGCTATAATGTCCCTAAGTATAACCATTTATGTGAGGTATGACTTATGCTGGAACTGTTGGCTCCCGCCGGGTCCATGGAGGCCCTGCGGGCCGCTGTGGAAAACGGTGCGGACGCCGTTTATTTGGGCTGCGGCAGCTTCAATGCCCGCCAGAGCGCCAAGAATTTTACCGTCCAGACCCTGGCCGAGGCGGTGAAATACTGCCATATCCGTGGGGTGGCGGTCCATCTGACCCTGAACACCCTGGTCTCCGACCGGGAATGCAAGGGCGTGGCCCAGCTCATCGCCCAGGCGGCAGTGTGCAATGTGGACGCATTTATTGTTCAGGACCTGGGTGTGGTGAGCCTGTGCCGCCGCATCGCCCCCCATATCCCCATCCACGGCTCCACGCAAATGACCATCCATTCCCTGCCGGGGGTGCTGCTGTGCCAGCGGCTGGGAATGCAGCGGGTGGTGCTGAGCCGGGAACTGAACCGGGAGGAAATTCGCTATATCTGCGAAAATTCCCCCATTGAAATCGAAGTATTCGCCCACGGGGCCTTGTGTATGTGCTACTCCGGACAGTGCTATCTCTCCGCCGCCATCGGCGGACGGTCCGGCAACCGGGGCCGCTGCGCCCAGCCCTGCCGCCAGAGCTACGGCTATGGCCGCTGGGAGAACAAGTACCCCCTGAGCCTGAAGGACAACTGTCTGGTGGGGGACCTGGCCACTCTGGAGGCCATGGGCGTGGCCAGCGTGAAGCTGGAGGGCCGGATGAAGCGGCCGGAGTATGTGGCGGCGGTCACGGGGGTTTACCGGAAGGCCCTGGACACGGGCCGGGTGAGCCGGGAGCAGATGAACGACCTGTACCGGGCCTTTAACCGCCAGGGCTTCACCGATGGCTACTATGCAGGCCGCATCGGGCCGGAAATGTTCGGCATCCGGGAGGACACCAAGGAAGATACCGGCTGGATGAAGGATGTGCGCCAGACCTACGAAGCCGTGGAGAACCCGCTGGTGCCGGTGCGGTTCCGGGGCAGCGTCACGAGAAGCGGCCTGTGGCTCAGCGTCACGGACCCGGAGGGCCGGACCTGCCGCCTGACGGGCAAAATGCCGGAGGAGGCGAGACTGGTGGCCATCGATGCGGACCAGATCGCCATGCGCCTTTCCAAAACCGGCGGCACGCCTTATGCCTTCGCCGGAGCGCAAATTGAAGTGGAGCCGGGCCTCAGCGTCAGCGCAGCGGAGATCAATTCCCTCCGCCGGGACCTGCTGAATCAGCTGACCGCCCTCCGGGGCCGCAGCGAGACCCCCCGGCTTGGCCATATGGACAACCCCCGAATCTATCCGGGAAGTCGTGGGACCCCGGCTCTGACCGTCCAGGTCACGGAGCGGGAGCAAATCACCGAGCGGCTGCTGAAGAACCGGCCGGAGGTGCTGTATGTACCCATTCACCTGCTGGCCAAGGACCCGGACTGGTGCGCCGCATTGACAAGCCGGGTCCGGGAGGTCTGCGCCGTGCTGCCCCGCATCGTCCACGACGGGGAACTGCCGAATCTGAAAAATGCCATGGTGCTGCTGAAAAACGCCGGGGTCCGGAGCGTACTTGCGGGCAATCTGGGGCTGCTGGCCCCGGCACGGGAATGCGGTATGGTCATCCGGGGGGACTTCGGGCTGAATATTTTCAATTCCCGGAGCATGAATCTCCTGCGGGATATGGAACTGGCCTCCGCTATGCTGAGCTTTGAAATGACCCTGCCCCAGATGCGGGACATCAGCAAGGCCGTGAACGCAGAGGTATTCGCCTACGGGCGGCTGCCGCTGATGGTCACGGAAAACTGTATTATCAAGAACCGCACCGGCCAATGCACCTGCAACCAGGGTCCGGTCCGGCTGACGGACAAGACCGGGGCGGATTTCCCGGTCATCAAGGACGGGACCTCCTGCCGCAGCGTGCTGCTCAACGGAAAGAAGCTCTACTGGCTGGACCGTCAGGAGGACCTGGACCGGCTGGGGGTCTGGGCGGAACGGATGTACTTTACCACCGAGAATCCCAGGGAGGTGGACCAGGTCCTTGCGAACCGGGTCCGATCGGCACCCTTTGATCCCGGCGCCTGCACCCGCGGGCTGTACCTGCGGGGTCTGGAGTAAGAAGGAGGAAACCCATTATGAATGTGATCTTGGCATCCCAGTCCCCCCGTCGGCGGGAGCTTCTGGGACTGTTTCGCATCCCGTTTACCGTCCGGGCGGCGGATATTGACGAGACCATGGACCCCGCCCTGCCTGCGGAGCAGGAGGTAGCCCGGGTGAGCCGGGCCAAGGCCATGGCCACCCCGGCCAAGGCGGAGGACGTGGTCATTGCGGCGGATACCATCGTGGTCTGCAATGGAAAGACCTTGGGTAAGCCGAAAAGCAAAGAACAGGCCGTGGAGATGCTGACCATGCTCTCCGGCCGGGACCATCAGGTAATGACCGGCCTCACGGTCCGGAAAGGGGACACTTGCCGGACCGTCACGGAGATCACCCACCTCCATTTCCGCAAGCTGTCTCAGCGGGAGATCCTGGACTATGTGGCCACCGGCGAACCCATGGACAAGGCCGGGGCCTACGGCATCCAGGGGGGCGCAGCCCTTTTCGTGGAGCGCCTTGACGGTGATTACTATAATGTCATGGGCCTGCCGGTGTGCCGGCTCTGGCAGGTGCTTGCCGAGACGGCGCCGGAAGTGCTGGAGGGACGGCTATGAAGCGATTCTTTTCTTCCAAAGTCCGTACGGTGCTGGTCATCGCCGTGGTGCTGGCGGCGGCTCTGACGGTCATCGGCAACCTGACCGGCTCCACCCCTCTGGACGGGGCGGTGAAGGGCCTGCTGACCCCCATTTCCACGGCGGCCAGCCACCTGAAAAACGGTGCGGCCCAGCTGTACAGCTATCTGTTCCGGTATGAAGCCCTGGCGGCGGAGAACGCCGACCTGAAGGAGCAGCTGGCGCAAATTTCCAACGACGCCCGAAAGCTGGACGCCATGACCCGTGAGAACGCCCGGCTCCGGGCGGCCCTGGAATTGCAGCAGGACCACGAGGATTATAAGCTGGTGGACGCCTATATCATCGACCGGGACTCCCGGGACTGGGCCTCTACCTTCACCATCAACCGGGGCAGCGCCTCCGGCCTGGCAGAGGGAATGTGTGTGGTTACGGAAAACGGCGAAGTGGTTGGCCTGATCACCAGCGTGGGCAGCAACTATGCCGTTGTGACGACCGTGCTGGACTCCTCTCTGGAGGTCAGCGCAACCATTGCCTCCACCGGCTATAACGGCATGGTCCGGGGCGGCTACACCGCCGGTCTGGACGGCTATCTGCGGATGGACTATCTGCCCACCTCCGCTGTTATCCGCAATCAGGACCAGGTGGTCACCTCCGGCTCCACCGTGTACCCCCGGGACCTGGTGCTGGGGCGCATCATCGACGCCGGTTACGACGACACCGGCGTTGCCAAGTATGCGGTGCTGGAGCCTGCGGTGAACGTTTCCAGCATTGAGCAGGTGTTCGTCATCACCGAGTACGATGCGGGGTGAAGCCATGGCAAAAAAACGCCGTGACCGGGATTTTCGCCCGGATAAACCCCAGGGGTCCCTGCTGGATAAGCTGTATATCACCAAGCAGCAGCGGGAGACCCTGCTGAAATGGACACTGTACGGCATCCTGACCTTGCTGTGCCTGGTCATTCAGGACACGTTTTTGAGCGGTATCTGGGTGTTCGGGGCTTCCCCGGACCTGGTGCCCATGATCATTCTGCTTATCGGCATGATGCAGTCCACCGAGGCCGGGGCGACCTTTGCTCTCTGCGCCGCCCTTTTCTATTTTCACGCCGGTTCTGCGCCGGGGGCTTATGCCGTGGCGGCCCTGCCGCTGCTGGAATTCGCCCTGTCCGCCTTCCGGCAGAGCTATCTGCGGAAAAACATCGGAGCCACGGTGTTTTCCGCAGCTTCGGCCCTTATTTTGTATGAAATTCTGGTATTTTTCGTGAGCCTTGTTCTGGGCAGGACCTATCTGGCCCGGTTCCCGGTGGCCATACTGACCTGGCTCATGAGTCTTTTGGCGATCCCCGTGCTCTATCCTGTCTGCCGGGCCATCGACCGGATCGGAGGAGAAACATGGAGAGAATAAGCCGATTCCGTATTGGCATTGTGCTGCTGTTGCTGCTGCTGGTCATGGGCTTCTATGCCACGAAGCTCTATCAGCTGCAGGTGGTGGAGACCGGCGGCCAGCCCTCGGACAACATGACCACCTTCACCACCCTGACCCGTGTGAAGGCCGCCCGTGGGGACCTGACGGACCGGAACGGCAACGTTCTGGTGGGCAGCCGGGCCAGCTACGACCTGGTCATCAACCATTTTGTGCTGAATAACTCCGATAACCGGAACAACTATATTTATCAGCTTGTGACCCTGGCGAAAAGCATGGGCGTGACCTGGAACGACCATTTCCCCATGACCGCCGAGGCTCCCTATACCTACACCATCGATTCCTATTCCTCCACATGGCAGGGGTATTTCCAGAAGTACATGGGCGACATGGAAATAGACTCCGATATTTCCGCCCCCCGGCTGCTGGAGCGGCTGCGGAAATACTACCGGCTCCCCGACGACTGGTCCGACGAGGAAGCCCGGGCCGTGATCGGCATCCGCTACGAACTGCGCCTCCGGGGCCTGGCAGAGGAACTGCCCAACTATGTTTTTCTGGAGGATGCCAGCGACGACGTGCGGTTTGCCATGCTGGAACTGAACGTCCCCGGAATGCAGGTGGAAGCCAGCGTGGAACGGGAGTATTATACCGAGTACGCTGCCCATATTCTTGGCTACACCGGCAAAATGACCCCGGAACAGTGGGAGACCTACAAGGACAAGGGCTACTCCATGGATGCGGATGTGGGCCAGGCCGGTCTGGAGGAGGCGTTGGAGGAATACCTCCACGGCACTGACGGCGAGCGCATCGACGTGGTGACCATAGACGGCACCATCATCAAATCCTATTACACTGTGGAGCCGAAGGCCGGTGACAACGTGGAGCTGACCATCGACCTGCGGCTGCAAATGGCCGCCGAGGACGCTTTGGCCGAGCGGATCGCCGTTCTGAAAGCCAAGGACGAGGGAACCACCGGTCAGGACGTGAAGGGCGCTGCCGCCGTGGCTATTGACACCAACACCGGCGAGGTGCTGGCCTGCGCCAGCTATCCCACCTATGACCTGGCGAACCTGTTCGAGAAATGGGACGAAATTCTGGAAATCCCTGACAATGCCCTTTATAACCGGGCCCTGGACGCCACCTATCCCCCCGGCTCCACCTTCAAGCCCACTTCGGTCATTGCCGCCATCGATTCCGGCCTCATTACCTCCGGCACGACCATTGAAACGAAGGGTATCTACACCAAATACGCCGACGACGATTTCGAGCCTGCCTGTCTGATCTACACCTTCTCCGGCGGCAACCACGGCACCATCAACGCCATCCAGGCCCTGCAGTATTCCTGCAACTACTTCTTCTATGAGTTGGGCGACCGGATGACCGACGACCTGGCGGCCATGGACAAGACCGCCAAGGGCATGGGCCTGGGCGAAGCCACCGGCGTGGAACTGCCGGAAGCCATCGGCCACCGGGCGGGACCGGCCACCAAGAAGCTGCTCTACGGCGACGGGGTGGGCTGGTACAAGGCCGACCAGATCATGGCCGCCATCGGCCAGTCGGACCACGCCTTCACGCCCATGCAGCTGTGCGTGTATGCCACGACCCTGGCCAACCGGGGCACCCGGTACAAGGCCACGTTCCTGAAACGGGTGGTGGCCTCGGATTACAGCGAACTGGTGCTGGAAAACAGCCCCCAGATCTTGAGTACCCTGAAAATTTCCGACGATGCCTACGCCGCCTATATGGAGGGTATGTATCGGGTCTGCAATACCCCGGAAGGCTCCGGCTGGGACGTGTTCAACGATTTCCAGGTGACGGTGGCCGGTAAGACCGGCACCGCCGAGCATGGCGGCGGCACGGGGACCTCCGATAACGCTGCTTTCATCTGCTTCGCCCCCTACGAGAAGCCGGAAATCGCCGTGTCCACCTACTTCGAGCAGGGCGGCTACGGCGGCGACAGCTGCTCCGTGGCGGCAAAGATCCTGACGGCCTACTTCGCCGACAGCGTGGCGGCCATCGAGAACAGCACCACTTATGAAAATTCTCCGAATTAAAGAACTGCTTACGTAATTCGAACCGCCTGCGAACAATTCGCAGGCGGTTCTTGTTTGTAGTGAGCGGTAGTTCACAGGTTCAGAACCTGGAACAGACGGTGAGGACGCTCAAAACGGCCCAAAATGCTATGAACTTCATACAGTATGAACCTACATCATACAGAAAAATGAATGAAAATCTTCGGCGAATCGACGAAATTCTACTTCCATATTTTACCACTGACGGCCCTTTCAGGAACAATTCCCCTTGAAAACTTCCGGAAACACCGGATATTGATGAAAAAATCACCGCTCCGATCAAAAAAAAAAAAAAAAAAAAAAAAAAAAAAAAAAAAAAAATAAACAGGGGCGGCCCCAACAAAATGTTTAGAAAAGGTTGACGGGGCAAAAATTTCGCTTATAATGTGGGCGTAAAAGGGAAAACTGGGTCCGTCTGGAAATGACCGGTGGACCGACGCTCGATTTTTCCCCACGGGAGGAGGCGGCAGCGTGAAGAAGAACAAAGGAAAAACACTCTTTTTGTGCCTGCTGATCGCAGCGCTGCTGATGCCTGTGCGGGCGGCCGAGACGGAGGACACCACGGCACCGGAGGAGACCACGGAAACCACCGCTCCTGCGGTGCCGGACCCGACCCTTCCCCCGGAGACTACCGAGCCGGAGCCAATCCCCATCGACTATTCGAACCTGAGCTACCGCATCGCCGTGGCCAACGGCCTGGATCCGGCGGAATATACGGCGGAAAGCTGGTCCATCCTGGAGGATGCCCTTGGTCAGGCCCGGTACGCCCTGTACAGCGGGTATCAGTCCGACGTGGACTGGGCGGCGGAGCAGCTGCGGCAGGCTACGGAGGCCCTTGTGAAAATGGATTATTCGGAATTGGAGAACGCCCTGGCGGCCGTCCGTTCCTTCCGGGACACCAACCCGGAATTATATGACGTGTGGGTGGATACCGCTTCGGCGGTGCCGGAGGCCGAGGCCCTGCGGGATTGCCGGGATCAGGCCACTGTGGACGGAGCCGCCGCCCGGCTGACGGGCCTTCTGGCGAAGCTCCGGGAGCAGGTGGATGCCCTGACCACCACCGAGACCGTTGTGGTGACGGAGCGGGTGGAAGTACCCGTGGAGGTGGAACCCACCACCCCTTACTGCAATATCGAACAGCACGGCCTTTGGCCCAAGCTGCTCATCGCCAGCGGCGCACTGAATCTGGTGCTGGCCCTGGGCTGGGTCCTGACGGCCCGGAAAAAGGCCATCCGGCAGGATAATATGCCGCTGGTGGACTATGACATTGACGACGATGACCCGGCCTGAGGGCTGAGGGGAAGGAAGCGCTATGGAAGAAACCTGGAAACGAAGGGAATATGAGACCTGGGACGAGGCCTTCCGGGGGCTGGCTCCGGCGGTGCGGCAGCAATCCGTCCGGGTGGCCGCCTATACGCAGGCGCTTTTCGTGCAGGCCTGCTCCGGTCCCTTCGGCAAGGATACAAGAGAAGGCTCCGAGGAAATGCGGGGCGCTTACGCAGACCTGGCCTATAAATGCGGAATGTACCACCAAATCGGCAAAGCCCTGGTGCCGCCGGAATATCAGGTCTGGCAGCCGGACTTTACCGAGGAAGAGCGGGCGGTCTACCGAAAATACACCACCGACGGTCGGGCTTTGGCTACGGCTTTGCAGGAAGGCGGCGGCCGGGAAAAGCGCCGGGAGACCAAGAACATCCCCTGGCGGATGATCCGGGAAAGCTGCGAACAGCACATGGAGCGCTGGGACGGCAGCGGCTATCCCGCCGGAAGAAAAGGACCGACGATCAGCCCCATTGCCCAGATCGTGGGCATTGCGAAGGAACTGGACCGGCTGGCTTCCCAGACCCGCTCGGAAACGCCCTTCGAGGACGCTTACAGGACCCTGGTCGCCCAGGGCGGCGAGGAATGGTCCCCGGCCCTTATCACGGTGCTGGAACAGGCCAAAGAGAAGTGCTGGGCGGTCTATGAAAAGTACATCCATTACACCCTGACCCTTCCCATGACGGTCCCCCTGGTCCTGAAACGGAAGGACCGGCCCATGGGGCTGAAATACCGGCCCATGGTCAGCGGCATCGACGGGGCCGTTACCGGTTACGAGGCCATCCCTTGGTTCGCAGGATTGCCGGACGGCTCCGAGGACACCGAGGGCGTGGCGGACATCGAAGAAATGCTTCGACGAAACGATTTGATCGCAGATGTGAGCTTCTACCTGCTTTATGAGGCGTCGGATGCGCTCCTGCGTGTCGAAAATTGTAAGATTCCCTGCAGCGGCGTGCTGGTGGACATGATGCCCGCCTTCTACACGCTGGAATCCCAACTGGAACGGCTGGATCAGCTTTATCGGGACCAGCCCATTCCAAAAGAAAAGCTGCTGCTGACCATCCCGGCGGATTTCCTGATGTCGCTGGACATGGCCCGGGCCGATATGCTCCGCCGGTACACCCGGCACGGCGTCCGGCTGGCGGCGGAGGGGTATGACCCCGGCAAGCTGCCCCCGGAGAAACTCCGGGACCTGGGCATCACGGCCCTGCGGCCGGATCCGGCGCTGTACCTGAAAGACAGTTCCGTTTCCGCCATTCGTTCCCTGCAGGAGGCCGGATTCACGGTGCTGGCAGGCGGGGCGGACAGCTACGATGTGCTGAGTTGGCTCTCGGAGTTGGGGCTTTCCGGCATCAGCGGCACCATGACGGGCCTGTGCGTCAGCGAGGACGACCTGATCCGGGACGGCCTGAACCGCCAGCGGTAAGGACCGGGAAAGGGGACCGACCATGGCGGAAAACCAAAAAAAGGCGGCGCCATCGGCGGAACGGCGGCAGCACCGCCTGTTCAAAAAGAAACGGGCCGGTGTGGTCCTGACCGAGGACCAGGTCCAGGAGATCAAGGCGGGGCGGAAAAAACTCCGCAGGGACCTGCGGGCCAAGGGCATCAAAAGCAAGCAGGAATTTGAACTGATGGCCGGCAGCCTGGGGCTGTACTTCGATAAGCGCAGCGGCTTTTTCCTGTGGTTTTTCCACGGACGGGGCCTTTGGGCGCTGCTGGGTGCGCTGCTCCTGCTGCTGGGGGCCTTCTTCCTGATGAGTTTGGTGACAAGAATGCGTGGCTTCTTCACCATCAACCTCAGCGACGGGATGTTCAAGGAGGGCTTCGTGCTTTCCTCCACGGTGGGGTTTGAAAAGCCCACCACTGAGCTGTTCTGCGAACCGGCCACGGATGTGCCCTGCGTGTCCTTCGCCCACCTGGCCGAGGACGTGGACCAGATCGACGGCCAGCACAACAGCGACTATTTTGCTTACACATTCTACTGCCGCAACGAAGGCGAAAGCACCGTGGATTACACCTGGGCGCTGGAGCTGACGGAGGAGTCCAAAAACCTCTCCGATGCGGCGTGGGTGATGATCTTCGAGGATGGGGAAATGCGCTTCTACGCCAAGGCCAACGGCCGGAGCGGAGCGGCGGAAGCCCTTCCGGCCTTCGGCGATGACAGCCGGGGGTATGTGGACCCGCCCCTGATGGGTCAGGCGGCGGAAAAAGCGCAGTATCAGCTTATCCGGGAGAAAAACGGCGTGGCTTACTACCGGCTGGTCCCCAAGCCCTTTGCGGGGGAGGACCTGGTCACGGAGGGCAGCCAGCAGACCGTGGCCCCCGGGGAGGTCCACAAATACACCGTGGTGATCTGGCTGGAGGGGGACGACCCCGACGCCACCAACGAGCGCATCGGCGGCCACCTGGGCCTGGCCATGCAGTTCCGGCTGACGGAGGAATCCGTGGAGCGGAAGCACAGCTGGTGGGAAGACCTGCGGTGGGGCAAATAAGTATGGAAACCGGGGACGCCCGGTCACATAGTCCCGGCGGGGACGGAAAAACGCAAAGACTCCGGCAAAGAAAAATAATCGGAAAGGAAAACAGTTCTATGGAAAGCAAGAAAACAACAGAACTGCGGGGGAAAAAGACCTCCGTAAGAACGAAACTGGCGGCGGCTGTGGCAATGCTGCTGGTCTCGACCATCATGCTCACCACCACGACTTACGCATGGTTCGTCCTCTCGACGGCCCCGGAGGTCAAGGGCATGAGCACCACCGTGGGCTCCAACGGCAGCTTGGAGATCGCGCTGCTGAACAATGAGACCGGTGTGAATGCGAGCACCATCAGCTCCGGCGTGGGTGATTCCAGCGTGGTCGCAGGCGTGACGGAAGCCAACGTCACCTGGGGTAACCTGGTGGCCCTGAATGATGCTTCTTATGGTTTGAGCAAGGTCACGCTGTATCCGGCGGCCCTGAATGTGGCGGCCAAGCAGGAGAATCAGCCCGATAAGCTGGTCAACCTCTTCAATATTTTGAAGTATCCCACTTATGGTGTGGATGGCCGTGTGGCTGCCCTGTCTGCAAACACGGAGGCAGGTACGCAGAAGAACAATGCGTTCCAGACCGATAATGCGGACTATGGTGTCCGGGCAATCGGTTCTGTGACATCGGCAGACCCGAAGGCCCATAATTTTGCAGATGCCAGAAATAAGTTTGCAAGTTCCGTGAGAAGTGCTCAGAGCGAGGCACAGAAGGCTTTGAGTGATAATGCGCAGGGACTTGTTGGAATCGTTATGGCACAAGCGTACGCTGGTGATGGCGATGGTGATGCCGATATTACATACGATGGAGTTGCTGCACTGTATGCCGCATTAACAGGTTTGAAGAATACGGCTGACAATGTGGAAAATGCACTGAAGTACGCAATGGTGGCAAGAAGCCTGGCAAAGGATAGCGGACTTACCGAGATCACCTTTGAAGATGCTGTGCTGGACCCCAATGATGCAAACTTTGGCACGCAAATCACAGCACTGAATGCATTTAAGACAAAGGTTGATACGGCTATTAAGGGACTTCCTGAACTGACAAAGAAGAGCGACGGCCAGATTGATACAGAGGCAACCTATAAGTTTTCTCAGATTGAGGCGCCCTTCAAGGCGTTGCTTTCCGGCGTTACGATTGCCAACAAGACTGTCGAAGAGATCAAAGCTATGGGCGGAATCCAGAAAATTATGGAATGGGCAACGACGCTAACAAACCCCACAGTAGCGGCAACGGGTGGTCTGCTCGTGGATGCAGCAGACTTTGTAGGCCAGATGAGTTGCAAAGTGACTGTTGGCACAACAACAGGCACGATGGTCATTACCCCTGTGCAGGACCCCACTTATTTGACTGCGGTTGGAACTATAGTCAATGCTTATAAATCTCCTAATGCATCTGCCGAAAGTTCCATCATCACCACCACCTATGGCTACATCGTTGACCTGGCGGTCCGGTGCAGTTCTGGTGGCAAGTTGATGCTCAGCAATGCGGTGAACCGTGTGACCGGAGACAACGAGACTGCTGGCGCAGGCAGCACCTTCACCAAAACGGCCGGCGACTTTGCGGACCTCAGCGGCCTGCGGATCGTCTTTGTGGATGCGGAGAATAACAACATCCTGGGCGTGGCCAGCCCGGTGGAAACGACTACTTCTGCTACGAACAGCATCTATGAACTGCACATGTTCAACTACACCGTGGATGCCGACGGCTGCGTGGCCCTGGGCACACAGGCGCATGATGACACCATCACCACCCTGACCGCTGATACCATCAAGAAGATCTCCGTTCTGGTGTACCTGGACGGCGGCAGCAGCAAGTACGCTGCCGAAAGCGCTTCCGGCACGCTGAACCTGCAGTTCTGCACGGATGCCAACTTGGTTCCCATGGAGTACACCGGCTATGTGACCACCAATCCTGCCACGGCCGGCCTGGTCATCACCGGCGACAAGACCGTTGCGGCCGGTCAGAAAATCACCCTGTCTGCCACTTACAATGGTCAGGCGGCTAGCGGTGTGAAGTGGTCTGTCACCAGTGATAATAACTGTGCTACCATTAACGCAGACAGCGGTGAGCTTTCTGCCACCGCAGCTGGTACTGCGAACGTCACCGCAACCTATACCCCCGCAGGTGCAGCCCAAGCTGTAACGGCTACCTACACCGTCGCTGTGACGGACGGTAACTGATTTCCTTTCCAATTTCGCCGGGGGCTTCGGCCCCCGGCTATGGAAGGAAAAAAGACCCCATGATCTGGAAGGACACCACCCATGCAGAAGAAAATTGTCGATCAGCGCCGTACCTTCATACTTCTGAGCTACTGGCTGGCAATTATGGCGCTGCTGCTTTTGCTGGTGGCGGCTACTTACACCTGGTTCTCCCTGAGCAAGACCCCCCGGGTCAATGACATGGACCTGTACGTTTCCTCGCCATCGGGCCTGGAGATCGCCCAGAAGTTCGATGCCCCGGACGAGGACTGGGGACAATCCATTTCCTTTGCGGAGATCGTCTCCGAGACTTCCCCCTTGAAGCCCTGCACCTGGTCGGACCGGGACGGACGGTTTTACGCTCCGGAATATGGCCTGGACGGCCGGATGACCGGCTCCTGGCAGCCCCTGAGCGATTCGGAAAACGCCAACATGGACGGGGAGCAGGGCTATTACACCATGGGCACCGTGTATGCCCGCAGCAAAACGGCGGTAACGGTATCCCTCAGCGAAGCGGTCCCCATGGAGGACGGCACGGAGGGAGCCGGAACATACCTGATCGGCACGCCGGTCTGGAACAGCGATACCGTCCTGCACGACAACGGCGGCTCCGGTGCGGAGTATGCCGTGCGCATCGGCCTGCGTGTGACCCCCCTGGACGGGGAAGGAAACACGGCGGGCGCCTCTGTGTTTTATATCTATGAGCCTAACAGCGACCGCCATGTGGAGGGTGAGCCCGGCTACCGGGAGACGAAAAACATCTACGGTGACGGCGGCCTGGTTCCGGCGGACCGGCTCATCACCCAGACCACCTCGGCCTGGACGGAGGTATCTCCGGTCCAGCGGAACGTTGTGTTCCGGACTATGGGCCGCTTCACTTCCGATACGAAGTTGTTTGCCCTGAAAGCCGGGGAGACTGTGCGGATAGACCTGTATATCTGGCTGGAAGGCCAGGATGCGGACTGCACCAACCAGATCGGCGAAGAAGCGCAGATCTTCGCCAACATCCAGTTTGCAGGAACTTACGAAGACCAGTCCGGCCTGCGGCCCATCGATTAAATTTGGATTTTACGCAGAAATATCTGTTTGAAATAGAGAAAGAGCAAAAGGAGAGGGTCCTATGGAAAACGAAATGCCCATCCCCCAGGGGAAACAGAAGAAAAGCGTGGCGGGGGTTATCAATGTCATCATCAATGTCATTCTGGTGATCGCCATTCTCATTGCCGCCGTGTGTACCTATGTTTCCTTCGTGTCTACCTCCGGCAACGGAGTGCCGAATCTGCTGGGGTATGAGATATTCTCCGTCCAGACGGACTCCATGTACCCGACCCTGCAGGCCGGCGACCTTGTCATCGACCGGGCCATCCGGGACACGTCCTCCCTGCGAAAGGGCGACATCATCACCTACTGGACCGTTATCGGCGGCGAGCGGGTGCTGAATACTCACAGAATCAATGAGATTTATGACGGCGGCACCTACCGCATTTTCGAGACCAAGGGCGATAACAATAACGCAGCCGATGCCCTGACGGTCCATGAGTCCGAAGTGGTGGGCATTTATTCCTCCCATGTGGCAGGCCTGGGCAAGGTGCTGGACTATTTGCAGACCAGCACGGGCTTCCTGATCGTGGTGGTTGTGCCGGTGGGCCTGTTCTTCCTGTTCCACCTCATCCAGTTCTTCCGGGTGCTGTTCGAGTACCAGAACGTGAAGAGCCGCCTGAAATATCAGGAGGAGTTGGACGCACGGGGCGTGAACACCGACCCGGCTCTGGGCGAGAAGGAGGAGACCCCTGTGGTGGATAAGGCCGCTTTGGAGGCCCAGATACGGGAACAGCTCAAGGCGGGAATGATGGCCGAAATGCTGGCGGAAATGAAGAAAAAGTCTGCCGAGCAGCCGGAAGCTACGGAAACCCCGGAAGAAGCACCGGAGGAAACCGCCGAGCCGCAGGAAAATGCCGAAGAAGCTGCTGAGGCTCCTGCGGAAGCATCCGAGACCGCCCCGGCGGAGGAGAAAACTCCGGCGGAGACGGACGAAACGGCGGAAACGGTCGAAGCAGAACCGGCACAGGAACCGGAAACCAAGGAATAAAGAAACAGACAGCGGAGAGAGGGTGTCACATTGGGCAATTTCATGCAGTATTTCTTTCAGGATTTCGGCCGGGCGGCCCGTGCCCTCTGGGACATGATCTCCGACGGATTGATGTTTCTCTACTACTTCCTGAATCTGGGCTCCGTGTCCGACATTATCCGGGCCCATTCGGGTGATTTCGGCGTTTGGGACTGGGTGCTGGTCGTCGTGGTGAATCTGCTGCGGCTGGCGGTCATTATCGTGGTCATTGTGCTGCTGGCGAAGCTGTGCAAGCGGATTTTCCGCTTCCGTGCGCCGGTGAAGGAGTACGATGCCCTGGTCAAGCAGGTGAAGGACCTGCAGCGGGACCTGCTCCGGGCCAATTATGAAAAGGACAAGCTGCTGAGCATGAAGTCGGAGGCCCTGGGCGTCCATCCCAGCCAGGTGCCGGAGGAGGACGAGACCAAGGACCTGACGGTGAGCAAGCGGAACACCTTCCAGTCTCCCTGCGTGGACCCCATGGAGAGCCGCTTCTTCCGGCTGACTACTCTCGACAATTACTACAAGACCCAGTACAAGGCCCCTGCCTACGAAACGGGCTTCACGCTGGCGGAGTTCTGCGACCGGTTCCGGCGGTTTTCCGCCTCCCGGCTGGGGCTGTATTATGACATCAGCATGATGCGCTATCTGGTGGCCGCTCTGGCGACCACTCGCATCATCATCCTGCAGGGAATTTCCGGTACCGGTAAAACCAGCCTTGCATACGCCTTCGGCAAGTTCGTGGGCAAGGATACGACCCTGGTCCCGGTCCAGCCGGCCTGGCGGGAACGGACCGAGTTGTACGGCTACTACAATGAATTCACAAAAAAATACACGGAGACCGAATTTTTAAGCGCCGTGTATGAAGCCAATTACTACCGGGACCCCCATCTGGTCATCCTGGACGAGATGAACATTGCCCGTGTGGAATATTACTTCGCAGAAATGCTCTCCATTCTGGAATTGCCCAACAAAGAGGACTGGAAAGTTGACATCGTTTCCGCTGTGTGGGACAATGACCCCTGCCTCATCGACAACGGTTCCGTCCACATTCCGGATAACGTTTGGTTCGTGGGCACCATCAACAACGATGATTCGACCTTCGCCGTGGCCGATAAGGTCTACGACCGTGCGGTACCCATCGATCTGGACAGCCGTGCAGAGGCCTTCCAGTGCGAGGATGCCGAACCCATCACCGTCTCCACGGAATACATGGAGGAGTTGTTCAAGGAAGCAAGGGAGCAGTACTCCCTGAGCGCCGAGACGGAAGCCAACCTGGAGACCCTGAACGATTATCTGATCAAGAACTTCAAGCTGGCCTTCGGCAACCGTATCATCAAGCAGATCAAGGACTTTGTTCCGGCCTTCATGGCCTGCGGCGGCACGGAACTGGAAGCCGTGGACTTCATGGTGGCCAAGAAGGTCCTGCGGAAGTTTGAGTCCCTGAGCCTGGGCTTTATGAAGGACGAGCTGACCCGGTTCTCCGGGTATCTGGATAAGGTTTTTGGCCGGAACCAGATGAAAATTTGCAAGGATTACGTCGATTACCTGAAGAAAAATAACTAAGGAAGGGCGGTGAGACCATGGAAAACAAGGAAGAAACGACATCCGTTATCGACCCGGTTTATGAGAAGTTCCGCAAAAGCGTGCTTCGGGCCTTGGGCAGCAACGATTTCTACCGGTTTTTCATGGAATCCATCGCCCGTGCCGATAATTCCATCCAGTTCTCCAACCGGAAAGAGGTCAAGACCATCGATCCTTTGTGGATCGAACGCATCGAAACCGCCCTGGACGGCTTCCAGCATGTCGTCTCCCTACCCCGGCAGGAGATTCGGGAGGAAGAACTCATCGTCAACGTGGCTCACGCCAAAAAGACCGGCGAGGATGTGGTCCGGCACCTGGCCAGCCATGCCTCCATGGTGGACGATTACAACGGCGACACCGGGGACGTGACCCCCAACCGGCTCATGCAGAAGTACCGGGAGGACTCCATCGGCCTGTACGAAAACCGGCTGGTGTTCACTTCTCTGGAAATGGCCCACCACTTCGTCAAAATTCGCCACGATGCCCTGTTTGAGGCCATGAGCGACGAATTCGGCGCCAAGCTGAAGGTCCGCTCGGACATGGACAGCGCCACGGAACACGTCCACATGGAGTCGTTCCTGCACATCAAAAATACCGCGTCCATTCTGGACACGGATGCCAAAAATCGGGAGATCTTCGACAGCATCAGCCGGCTGTACCGGATGCTGGGCGTGTTTATGAACACGGAATTTGCCCGGCAGATGGCCAAGCTGGACCGGGTCAAGGGTCCCATCCACAAGACCAACATTCTGAAACGAAACCCCTACTACCGCTCGGCGGTGGAACTGCTGGAATTCCTCCGGTCCTATGACCAGGTGGGCTATGTCATCACCGTGGAGGAGCAGAATCCTGTGGTGGACGAGCAGTTTCAGGAGGATATTTTTCATAACGTCCTGTTCCAGTATCTGGTGCTGAAAAGCCATCTGGAGGATGAGCAGGATCGGCAGGTGCCACTGGCCCGGAAGCCCAAGCAGCGGGCCTTGAAGCCCAAGTTCATCAAGGAGATCATCGAGGAGATGGTCGAGGATTACGACCTGCCGGATGTGGAGATTCGCAAGGTCCTCATCGAGGAACTGACCAAAGAGCAGCTCATGGCCGAGGAGGAGGCGGAACGCCGCCGCATCGTGGAGGAGCAGGAGCGCAGGAAGAAGGAAGAGGAAGAACGGCAGGAAGCCCTCCGGAAAGCCGAGGAAGAACGGTTGGGCTTCCAGGCGTGGCCCGCGAAAAGGGCCCCCGAGGAGGAAGCCCGCCGGAAGCTGGAAGAGGAAGCCCGGAACCGGGCCGAGGCGGAACGCATCCGGCAGGAGGTGGAGGACCGCCGCCGCTGCGGACTTTTCAAGGCGGAGTTGGAATATTTCAACGATCATTTCATGGAGCAGCTTTCCCTCCGGGAGAAAGAGGCCCAGAAAAATGCCCAAGGGACCCAGTTGGACGATTACGCCCAGGCGGTCCAACAGATGGAGGCGGAGGAGCAGGCCCACAAGGAAGAAGCGGAGCGCCTGCGCCGGAGCCGACAGGAGGAGCGGGAACGGAAGCGGGCCGAGGCGGAAGCTGCAGCGGCGGCAGAAAAAGCCAAGCTGGACGCTGAAGAAGCCGTCCGTCTGGCGGCCATTCAGGCCAAGGAGGATGCACGGCGGCAGAAAGACCGATATGCCCTCCGGTTTTACATCGCCACCCTGCAAGCCTTCCAGACGGAACTTCCCCAGCGGAAGCAGCTCCGGCAGGAGGCTGAGGAGCAGCGGCTGGCCCGGGAACGGGAGCGGCAGGAGGCTTTGGAGCGCCGCAGAAGGGCGAGAACGCCCAGTTAACACAAGGAAGGTTTCACCATGAAGGGTCGCAAAGCGCTTACCAAGTTAATAGCGGCTTTTCTTCTGCTGATGCTTTCCCTGACGCTGGCGGCGGCCGGGACCTACGCCTGGTTCACCCTGTCCACGGCCCCGGAGATCGGGGGAATGCAGCTGAGCATCGGCGGCAGCAACACCATCCGTATTGCGCCGGATGTGTCGGAAAGCGTCGCCGGGGGGCTGGTCCACTATCCAGGGACCTTCGGAGAGGAACTGACCCTCGGCGGAAGTCTGGGCAGCCTGATGCCGGTTTCTACGGCGGACGGCATCCATTGGTTTCTGCCCACTTACCAAAAACTCTCCGATGGGGGAGCATTGGAGGATATTTCCAAGTTCACCATGGAGACGGACCTGAGCCACGGATATACACCGGGGGCCAGTGAAAGCGGAAGTTATGTCTACCTGGACTTCTGGATCGTAGCGCCTACTGCGCAGACGGTCCGGATCGCCACCGGCACTTCTGCCCAGGACACTGCAGGGTCCTTTGCCATGGCAAGGCCGAAAATCCTTTCCGACGGGAACGGAAATTACACCGTTTCTCCGGAACCCTCCGCAGCGGCGGCCAGCCTTCGGGTGGGCTTCCTGGCGGACGGGCGGACCACTTCTGATTCGGCTATGGTCGCCTATGTGCAAAGCGACGCCTATAACAAAGAGTATCACACCCTGAAAGGGGTTTACCAAAATCGTGGCGAGCAGGCCGACGAGGAGACCGCCGTCCGCTTTACCATCTACGAGCCGAACGGGGACCTGCATCCCCAGGGCCAAACGGGCGTTTACAATATCACAAAGCCCATTGGCCTTCTTGGAATGCAGCCCACGGAGATAGACGTGACCGACCGCCTGACGGTCCAGCTTGCAAGCGGCTGGACGATCAGCGGGGAGGGTACGAAAATCTCCCAGGCCCTTGCGGCAGTGCTTCTCCAAGCCCAGACAAAGGATATGGCGCTGGAAAGCGAACAGGCGGTCTCCGATTACTTATTCGACACTTATCTTCAAGGACAGCTGGAAGGCTATGTGACCACCGGCGGCTTCGTGAAGCGTGCTGCGGACCTGAAGGAAGGCGGCACGGCGGAGACCGGCGGCGCCACGGAGGACGTGTGGATGGTTTCCCTGGAGGCCAATGTGCCTCAGCGCATCCGGATGTTCCTTTGGCTGGAAGGTCAGGATGTTGACTGCGGGAACGATGCCATGGACGCTTCCCTGATCTTGAACCTGGAACTGGCGGGAGCCAGCGGGGCAAGCTCGTGAAGCGGGCGGGAAAGATTTTATCCGCCGTCTCCACGGCGCTGCTGGTGCTGGCCATGGTCCTGGCGCTGCTGGTGGCGGTACAGGTCCGGCAGAACGGCTTCGTTTCCCTGGGGGGCAGGAGCCTGTTCCGGGTGGTCACGGGCAGCATGGAGCCGACCATTTCCACCGGAGCGCTGCTTATCTGCCGGGAGACCCCGGCGGAGGACATCCGGGTAGGGGACATCATCTGCTACCGGTCCACGGACGGGGATACCGCCGGTTGGATCATTACCCATCGGGTGGTACGCATCCTGGAAAGCGGCGGCGACATTTACTTTGAGACCAGGGGGGATGCCAATGCGGTGTCCGACGGCGGCTTCGTTTCGGCGGAGGCGCTGGTGGGACGGGTCGCATGGTATTCCGCACCGGACAGCTTTTACGCAAAGGCGGTGAGCGCATTGTCCAGCAAAACCGGCTTCCTGGCGCTTATCCTGCTGCCCTGTCTGATCGTGGCGGGAGTGCTGCTGAGCCGGAGCGTGAGATCGCTGCGGCAGGAGTTGAACGCCCTGCTTCGGTTGGAGCAGAAGGAAGCCACCCAATCGGAATGTTACCGGACATGGGGCATTACCGAGGAAGAATATGCCCAGATGCGCCAGCGCATCTACCGGGAGCTGCTGGCGGAAAAGGACGCCATCATGGAGGCGGTCCGCCGCCAGCTTGCAGAGGAAGAAAACCAGGGGGAGACACATGAACATCAGGTTTTTCAACCCAATACCGGCTCTGAAAAAGACCGGGAGCAGCCTGAAAAGACTGCTGAAAAAACCGGATAACGATGTGGACCGGGCCAAGCGGCGGATATTCCTGCAAGCCGGGGCCACGGTGGGCGCTTTCCTGCTGATCGGGGCCACCATTTTTGGCCTGACCAGCGCATGGTACAGCAATGTGGTGCAGATGAACGCCCTGCAGGTCAAGACCGAGCATTTCGGCTTCCAGGGCAGCATCCAGGTCAGCACCAATGAAATTACAGCTTCGCCGGGTGACAGCGGCGTTCTGAATATGACCATCCGAAACGGTGGTGAAAAGGCCGTCAATATCCGGGTGGACGCCCAAAAAGAGGGCGTTGAGGCGTTGAAAAAACGCATTTACTGCTATACGGAGCAGGACGGGAAAAAGACTTACCTGAACAGCCTGAACGGATGGCTCTATACCGGCATTGCGCCGGGCGAAACCTGGAATCTGACCGAAAATCAGAACGAGGACCAGGTGAGCGGGAAACCGGCCATCCGGTGGCAGTGGGTCTACGACGTGGAGGGCTATTACATTCAGGCGACCGTAACGACCAAGACCGAGGTGACTGCCGACGGCACCAAGATCGTCCCGGTGTTGACGGACACGGAGTACCTGATGCCTGTGGAATACGACCTGGACACGGCGGTTTTCGACAACGACGGTCAACTGGTTTCTTTCCAGCGGCCTGTCAGCGGTTCAGACACGCCAACGACGGTCACACGGGAGGAATTCCTGGAGGAACTGTTTCAGGCGTGGCGGAAGGACCTGCATTATGTAAAGTCCGGCGAGGGAGCCACCAAGCACATTGGAAACTATTACCTGCTGGATGTGGACGAGAGCGGCAAGGGCGTATGGCTCTACCTGTGTGACCGGACGGCCATTCAGGAAGAAGCGGCTGCGGACATGGCTTTGATGGAAGCCACGGACCCGGCGGATTTCAAGCTGACCCTGACCTTCACGGCGGAGAACAGCGCAGAAGATTCTTAAAAAAGGAGGCGGCCGGACGTGAAAACCGGATATAGAATTGCGTTGTCCCTGACGCTGGCCGCCCTGTGTGTGGCGCTGGTGGCCGTGACGGCAGTGGGAGTGGCTCACGCCCGGTACAACCGGGAAGTCCTGACCAGCACCTTCCCGGTCACGGTCGCAGGAAACGCCCTGCAGGTGGAGATCGGCCCTTGGACGGAGGTGAAGGCGGGCCAGTACGAGGCCACCGTCACTGTGACCAACACCACCGAGGAAACCGTGACCTACGGCTTGCAGGCCCTGGCCTCCCTGGGTCTGGGCAAGGCCAACGTAAAGCTGGACGATGTTTACGACGGTGAGCGGACGGAAATTCTGCCCGGCTCCGTTACGGAGGACACCTTCGGCAGCGGCTGGAGCTTCCTGTTCCGGGACAGCCGGGGCGAGGAACTCCGCTGGGACATCCCCGGCAAGGGAATGCAGACGAAAAAGTTGACGATTTTCGGAGATTTATTGGAAACCACCCTGATTCGTATTCAAATTCGATAGAAAGAGGCAGTGCCCCATGCAGCAGAGGACAAAAAACCGAATATGTCTGCTGAGTGCGGCAGTGCTCCTTGCGGGCAGCCTGGCTGCCGGAACGGGACGGGCCTTTGCCCGGCCAGCCGTGGCCGGGACCACGACCATCCTGGTCAAGCCGGACACCGGCCAATCGGCCCAGACCCTGTACCTGCCGGATTGGGTCCTTCCGGCCCAGACGGCGGAACAGACGGAGCCGACGGACCAGACGGACCTTACCGGGGAGACCGTGGAGGACACCGACTCGTCGGCGGAAACGCCCCTCCCCAGCCGTACAGTGACGATCACCCTGCCGGAGGGGAAAATTCAGACGGACGCTTACCTGACGGCGACCGCCGGCGATGGCACCCTGACGCTGACCCTGACGGAGGCGGCGCTGGCCCTGACGGAGCCGACGGAGGCCAAAGTTCAGGTCGGAAGCCTGACGATCCTGGTGCCGCTGCTCCTGGCGGACAGGCCGGAACCCGGCGAAAGACAGACGCTGGATGCCGGGACCGGGCAGTGGCTGATGATGACCGGGGGGGCGGAACGAATTTATTTTGAAGATCCCGTCGGAATCCGGTACAGCACGGACCTGGGGGCCACCTGGACGACCCTGAGCGGCCGGACGGACGGCCCCACGGAGGGCGCACCGCTCCTGCTCCTGGACGTAACGACTTCCGGGAAGATCGCCCTTTCCGGGGCGACGGGAACGCCAAGTCTGCAGGAAGCGCCGAATTGGACCCCCTTCCTGCTGGAAAATGTGAAACAGACGGCGGAATTGCCGCTGCCGGACCTGGGCGTGGAGCCTACGGTGACAGTGGAGCGCCTGACCGCCGAGGGCTGGGCGAACGAAAAGACGCCGCCGGAGGTCAAAGTGGAGGGCCAGACGCTGACCGTCCGGACGCCGGAGGACCAGCCGCCCACAGCGGGGACCTACCGCCTGACGGCAGCGTGGACGCTGGGCGAAAACGTATATAAGCGGAGCGTGGACTTCTTCGTAAGCTACGCCGCCGGAATATAAAAAGTGAGGGAAAAGCCATGGAAAGACAGGAAATGTTGAAATGGAAAAAAGCGGCGTGGCAGAAGCTGATGGGCGCCATCGCCATGCTGCTGGTAGCCAGCATCATGATGAGTGCGACCTCCTATGCGTGGTTTGTGCTGTCAACGGCGCCGGAGGTCACGGACCTGACCACCACTGCCGGAGCCAACGGAGCGTTGGAGATCGCCCTGCAGAGCAATAAGGCGGACGGCTCGGGCCGTGCGGACATTCTCTCCGGCGTGGGCCAGAGCGTTGCCAGCAAGGAGGCCCAGACGGCGAACGCCTATTGGGGCAACGTGGTGGACCTGAGCAAGGGCTACGGCCTGGAGCATATCACACTCTACCCGGCCCGGCTGAATCTGAACGGCGAAGTGGTGAACACGACGAGTATGCTGTCCATCCCGACGTTCGGCACGGACGGCCGTGTGACCAGCCTGAAAAATGCGGAAAAGACCTATTTTAAGGACGGGAAATTCGAGCAGGGCCAGTCCCACTGGGGCGTGAACGTGATGGGCGCCACCAGTGACAGGGCGGGCGCTGAGGAGACCATTACCCTGACTTACAACCGGGACTTCGTGCTGAATGAGGCCCGGACCAAGGTGGCGGAGTGCCAGACAAATCTCCGGGAGCAGATGACCAAGACCATTGAGGATAACTCGCTGGGTATTATGAGTTATTTGGTTTTCGCATCCGGTTATCCAATCACTCCTCCTGATGATCTCGATTCGTTAGTTGCTGGATATGCAAGAAGTATGCTGAATATTGTGGATGAGACGCAGGTGGCCCTGCGCTGGGCCTTGATGGCCAATGCAGCAGCGGATACGCAGCGGTTTGACTCGAGTAAAACAGAGGATATGCAAGCCCTGGGTGCCCTGTATGGCGAGTGCCTGACCCTGCCGATGACCGGAGAGAAGTCTGTTGCCAGCTGGGCAGAGAAATACGGGTATAGTGCGTTGAAACTGGCAGCAGAAAATGTTGCTGCGGCGAGAAGCCGGGTCGCTTGGGCGGTAGAACAGGCCGAAAGTGGCAGCAGTGGTGGTGCAATATCGGCACTGATCGATGTGGATCACATTGTCTTGCATGGTAAGTTCACAGATGATAGTGATGTCCAGGCGTATATGCCTGCGTTGCAGTTTAATTTTGGAATGACAGTTGGTCAAAACGGTACGCCGGGGCGCTTTGAGGATTCTATCTATATGCTTATGGCCCAGAGCGGCCAAGCAAGCCTATTTCCTGTCGTTGCCAGCGTCATTGGCGATTATGAGGGAGATATGACAGTATGGCAGCAAATAGATGAGATAGTAGATGAAACGGGCGACTCCACCTTTGACGTTATTTGGCAGGACACAGAGCCTGAACGGACGGACACTACGGTGCGGCACTATAAGTTTGTCTATACGATCAAGGGAACAAGCAAAACTACATGGAGTGAATGGAATACCCAGGCCAATACCGGTACCCTGGGTGCAATTTCTGACCAAATCAACGGCATTACTGCTCCGGGTACGATTCAGGTGGAGTTGACCAGAAGCGACTTGTCCGCCTACGGCTACTCTGTGGACATGGCACTGCAATGCAGCAAGAATACGAATCTGCAGCTGCAGCAGGAGGCTGTGGCCCGGGTGGACGGAGATACCTCCGGACAGACTATGGGCAGCGGCAGCACCATGGTCTTCGACCTGGCCGGTGACTTGACCGAGGCCCAGGTCCGCAAGCTCATGCAGGGCATCTATGTGGTGCTGCTGGACACGGATTCCGGTGCGATTTATAAGATCGCAGCGGTGGACCCGGACCAACTGACGGTGGACCAACACCAGTACCCCAACCGGGCCACGGGTACGCTGGCTCTGTATGAGCCGTCGATCAAGGACGGCGTTCTGAGCCTGGGAGCCGAAGCTGCCAGCATTACGGCCATGACGGCGGATACCCAGCTGAACCTGACGGCCCTGGTGTTCCTGAACGGCGACCAGGTGGATGCTTCCATGTTCTCCGGCACCCAAGCCCTGTCCCTGACCGGTACGCTGAATCTGCAGTTCGCCAGCTCCGAAGCCCTGACGGCCATGGACTACACCTTTGAGACAAACACAGAAAACCCGTAAGAAAACCGGACCGGGGCCGGAAAACGGCCCCGGCACACCGACGGAAAACGCACAGCAAGGAGGAAGACTTCTATGAACAAGAAACGACTGTGGACCCGGGGAGCGGCATGGCTGCTGACCCTTTGTTTGCTGGCGGGACTATGCGTGCCAACCGTTCGGGCAGAGGGAGAAACAGAGCCGACGGGCACTGACTTGGATACAGAGCAATCTAGTACACAGGGCCTGCGGGATGACAGCATTGCAGTCCAAGGAACAGGCACGGAAACCTCAATAACTGGACTAGGGGTTGAGGGCTTGGGGGTATCGTATGTTTTTAGTTGGGAGGACGACAGTTATAAAGCTTCACTAATTGAACCAAAAGTTGGAAGTGGACAGCTTAGCATTGGAACCCAGTCTGGACAATTTCTATGGTATTATTATTATGGAGAGGTCGTGCTGACGCTGACGAATACACTGTCTACGAATGCGGTGCTCTCTTTTAACTCGTCGTCCTCAGGTGCAGGTGAATCGTATTTCAACGAGGCTAGTTTGGTGCCAAGCTACTCAGGTGAGTTGAAAGCGGGCGACAGTGTCACGTTTAGAATACGGTCAGCAAAGACTAGCAACGGCAAGAAAAGCGGTATTCTGTTGACGCTTGATGGCATTAAATTGGAACCTATTATAGCGAAAAGAACTACAAGCTTTTTACCAATGTCCCATGGCAGTTACACAGTGGACGGAGAAAACGTTGTGACTGAAATGACTAAGGAGTTGGAATCCAATAAATCGTTTCATCTCAACGCAACGCCGGACAGAGGCTATATTCTGGCAGGATGGCAAAAGAAACTGGAAGTGGATGGGACAGCGACAGTTAGCTTTCTTACGGATGAAAACCCCTATGACTATTATCCGCAGGAGAATGCCACCATACAGCCCATGTTTGTCCCGGCGGATTCTGCAATTTACATGGTGGGAACGACTCAGTTCGTGGATTTGAACTATGCGAATGACTATGCAGTAGCGCAGAACATCTCTACGATCGTATTGGCAAAGAGCGGCACGGTCCCGGCGGGGGACTACGAAATATCTAAAGGCGTGTCGCTGCTTATCCCGTATTCGGACAGTACAACACTCCATATATCGGAGCCGACTACGACGAAGGACCAAAATGGACCCTCCGGGCAGACCCCATATCGGACGCTGACCATGAAGGAAGGGGCAACGATCAGGGTTTACGGTACGATCAATGTGGACTCTGAAGTTACGGGCAATAGGAGCGAACCGACAGGTCCCTATGGCTATATCGTCATGGAAACAGATTCACATATCATCCTGGAGAGCGGGGCCAATCTGGCCTGCTGGGGCTTTATCTCCGGAGACGGGGAGGTCCGGGCAAAATCCGGCTCCACAGTCTATGAGTGTTTTCAGATGCCGGGATGGCGGGGAGGCAAAGTCAGTCAGAAGATGACGGGTAACAAGCAGCATATATTCCCTGTGAATAAATATGCCGTTCAGAATATTGAAGCAAGCTATGCAATGGAATCCGGTGCTACGGAAAAGATTTATGCAAGTGTGTATCTGAAACAAACAGAACTCCTCCAAGGACAGGGCAAGAGTACCACTGACTTTATAGCTACCGATTCGGGTATGTTCCGGCTGACAAGCGGGGAATTGGTCAGAAAATACTCTCCGTCGGAGGACCGTGTAAATTATGATGTGAACGGTGAGCTGGTCATTTCTCAGCTGGTGTTGAACCTGAGTATAACAATTGGTATTACGCTTAATATTCGTTTGGACACGCAGGAATATGTGATGCCGCTGTCCGGAAACTTTACCATCAATATAAACAAAGGAACAACGTCCATTGACGGTGTACAGGACCTTTCCCTAATGCCCGGTGCAAAATTTATCGTTTCGGAAGGGGCAACATTCAAATGTTCGTCTGCGTTGTTTGCATACGACCATGAGGCATACATCGGAAAAAGCTATGCCTATCCGAATGATACGGCAACAATTCCGTATTCCCCGACAAAGGGCTATACCCGGAAGGCAGACCTGAACGATATGCCGGATGCGGAGATAGACGTGAACGGCACACTGTTGATCACAAGCACCGGAACGCTGTACACGACGGTTAAGCTGGATTCTAACGGAAAAGTTGACCCGGATAAGTTGTACGGAGCCAATATCCACAGCAGCCAGGGAACGGGCAGCATCGTTTTCCAAGGCAGTGCGGACAGCAAAAAAAAGGTGTACGAATTCAAGGGAAACGATGCTAGTGTGTATGAGACCGTCCCCATCACCCCCGCACGGCTGCGGAATGGCGACGGAAGCTATGTGGAGACCAGCAGCGTCGATATTAAGAACGGTGTTGCCTGGACCTACTTCTATGATCGTGGGGCCACGGAACAGTGGTACCGGTTCAAAATTCAGTTCGTTATGAAGGACAACCCGGATGTGATCGTCTATCAGGAACTGGTGGCCTCCGACACCGCCTCCGTGAAGCTGCCCGGCCTGAACGGCACCGTCACAACGGAAATTGCCGGCGGTAAGGCCACCAGCAAATGGGATGCGGCCAGCAAGACCCTGACACTGACCAGCATCAGCCCCACCATTCCCACGGACGGCAGCGCCCCGGTGCTGAAAGTCACCGTCGATGCCGCTGTCAACAGCTACAAGCCCTACTTCGTCCTGAACGAAAAGCAGTACGGCAACTACCGCTCCTACACCTGGAAAACGCTCACCGACACCGTGGAGATCGGCGGCAAGACGTATTATGTAGTCCAGTCCTCTACGGAACTTATGCAGTTCGGTAAGGAACTGGTCGGACCCACGGATGAATCCATGGGCGTCAACGATAACAACCACAACGGTATCACCTGGTTCCTGGAGGATACCACCGATGGCGCTCAGGTATTTATCGGCACGGTCCCCAGCGGCGAAACCGAGGGCGGCCCGGTGTATATTTACGGTATCTACTCCGGCTATGAAGTCAAAGTGACCCGGAACGGGGCGGACGAGTACTATACCACCCTGAAAGAGGCCGTCACGGCCCTGCCCCAGACCGGCAGCGCCACCGTGCAGATGCTCGCAAACTGCGGCACCTTCGAGGACGAGAGCAAGACCGCTTCCTACTCCTTCATCGCCAATATCACCTTCGACCTGAACGGCAAGGAAGTCTGGGGCTCCCTGGTCAATAATGGCACGCTGACGCTGGACCTGAACGGCGGCTCCGTGGTCTACCAGACCGGCGCTACGGCACAAAGCAGCATCTACCGTGCAAGCGCCCCAATCGTGAATAACGGCACCTTGACAATTCAAGATACGGCTGGCGGTGGCAAGATCACCATTGATGCGATTGAAGACAATGGCAGCTTGCAGAATTATGTGTCGGCCGTCCGGAACCTGGGAACGCTGACTATGACGGGCATCACGGCGGAAACCTCCCAGACTGTGAATGACTATTCCGCAGTGGTCCTGAACTACAACGGCGGCGTGATCGAAACAATCACAGACTGCCACCTGATTCCCACAAGAGGTTACGGTATTCTCAACTACGGCGCAACGATCACGGAGATCAGCGGCGGCAATATCGACGGCGGTTCTTCCTCGACGGTTGGCAGATACGGCATCCGGAATCATAATCTTCGCACCGGGACCCAGCAGAGTAAAGACGGCTATTCGATTTCCAAGGAGGCAAAAATCGGCACGATCAAGGATGTGCAGATTTATGTCTACCAGTACGGAATCCGCAACTATGCTACGATTGAAAAGATAACGGGCGATGCGAGTATTCAGGCGACCAATGGTTATGGAATCAGCAACGAAGCCGGATGGTATTATGATACCCAGGTAAAGTCCTCAACGGAGAAAACGTCCGGCAATGTGAAAACGACTATCTACACCTACGATACGACAAAATACCCGACGATCGATGAAATATCGGGAAATACAACGGTAACAGTTAATGACGGCAGCTATGCACTTTGGAATGCAGGTGACATTGGAAAAATTTCCGGTGTTTTGTCCGGAACTGGTGTACAATTCACACGGAACGGAAGCTATGTCCTGCAAAACAGTGGTAACATCGGGAAAATCACCGGTAAGGTGACCATTTCTGGAACCAATGGTCAATATGTGTTGAGCCAAAATCTATGGGGTTCCACAAACGCAAGATGTGTTGCCCAGACGTACATTCAAAAGGACGTGAACGAAAATGGCACCTACACGGATGTTGGGGATGTGCGGGATTACACGTATGAGTACATTGCCCCTGTAATTGGCACCATTGGCGGAGGAGATAGCAAAATCACAATTTCGGGAACATCCAATGTCTTTTACAACTTCGGAACGGTCACGAATATTTTCGATGGTGTAACAATCACTGCAACGGGTTCCAATGCACTGGTGAATGGTACCGGCGGCGGTTATGCTACTTGGCATACTGTTCGGACCAATATGGGCTATGACACTGTGAAAAACAGGTATGAGACACGAGTAGAGGAAGTGAGTACACGCTACCAGGCCCAAATCGGTGAAATCATCGGCAATGTGGTGATTGAGGCAGGAAGTTCCGCTATAACGAATGGCGGACTGATCGAGGAAATCGGTCAGGGAGTGACTGTGAAGGCAAAAAGCGGAGCAATTCAGAACACGAGTGTAACCTACACCAGTATTCAACGTGTCTTTTTGGGATACGATCCCACATACGTATTTGGCACAAGAGGCGAAGCGACAAATGATTATGCTTTTACAGCCGATACCGCCGAGATTCGGAAAATCGATGGTGCGACAATTCAAGCAACTGCAGGGAACGGAGCAATCAATAACGGCGGTTTGATTGAGACAATCACGAACTCGAGAATAAGTGCTACCGGGAACTATGCGGTCAATAATACGTCCAACGTGGTGACTGCGAGAAAAATCTACAAAGACAATACCCTTGCTAAGGAGTATGCATTGACAGAGATTTTCGATAAATTCTTTAAGGAAGATTCCTCCGGAACATACACCTCAGTCGCTGGTTCTAAAGCATCGAATCGAATCGATACTTACGCAAAAGTGCCGATGATCACGACAATTGGTGAAGGAAACACCATCACCGCAGCAAAACAGGCCATTAACAACAGTGGCGAGATCACAAATATCGCCGGAACTGAGGACAGCAAGACGAGCGTCGTGGCAACGGCGACAGCGAAAGATGCTATGGCAATCTACAACGCTTCTGCACTGTGTGGTAAGGTAACTGTAAAGGACGGAGCCTCTGTCAGTGGTGACTACAAAACTGCGGCCTATATTCGGAAACTCGAAAACCTGAATGTCAGTGCGGCGGGGTATGGCATCCAAAATGGAGACGGTAAGGACTATCTGAATGTCATTGATGAGATCGGCACTGGCGTGGTCGTGACCAGTAAGAACAACAATGCTGTGTACAACGCCTCTAACAATGCTCAAATCAAGAGCATTTCCGGCGGCGTCTACACGGCGCAAACCTCCGGCCAGTGTGCAGTAAACAACGCAAGCACCACTTATGCCATCACTATTTCCGATGGCGACTTCAAAGGCGGTACATCCGGGCGGACGAATGCCATCTATGACCCGGACAACACGGCCCGGCAGACCTATCCCACGGGCTATACCCTCAGCGGTGTGACCCGCAGCGTGACGGTCAACGGCACGGCGGCGGACGGTTACTATTTCGTGACCAAGAATGAGTTCACCATTGTGTTTGACGGTAATCCTGCGACGACGGTCAGCGGCTCCGTGGCCTCCATAACGGTCTCCCGGACAGACACCAGCGTGACGCTTCCTAGTAGCGGCTTCACCCGTGAGGGCTTCGAGCAGGTGGGCTGGGCGCTGACAGCCGATACCGGTGCGGACAGCAGTGATTTGCTTGGCTTGGGTGCCACGGTCACGCTGGCCCAGTTGGGCAACCCCACCGCAGGTGCGGAAGTCCGGCTCTATGCCGTGTGGAAGCCCAACAAGACCTACAGCATCACGGTGACATGGAGTGGAGACTTGTCCTACACCTACACCCCGGCGGTCTACCGCTGGAACGGTGCGACCATGAAGTATCAGCTGGAATCTGCGGCCTACTGGTCTTCCACACTTGGCACTGGCAAGTGGCCCTCGGTCACGGTCAAAAACGCCGGTACGGACAGCACGAAAGAAGGCACGGTCGCTGTGACCATCGCCTACACGAGAGCCACCAACTATAACGCCCTGAACATGGAATTCACGGTGGGCGATGCCACAACGACCGATTCCGCAACGCTGTCGAGCCAGTTGTCGCTGAGACAAAGCGCATCGGCGACGATGAAATTGACCGGCACGCCCCCCAACGAAACTGCCAACGGTAAGGTCGTGGGTTCCGTCAAGCTGACGCTGACGCCCACGGACGGGTAACAAAAAATCTCTCCCCGGCGGTTTCCTGCCGGGAGGGGGGACAGCAGCCCCGCATGAGCGGGGGCAACGCAAGCGCCGGGGATGGCGCAGTGGTTTCCGCTCATGCGGGGCGTAAAAGGCGCTTTTGCCAATACCCGAAAATGTGATTTTGCGGGCGTAAGACAAAGACGAAAGTGGCCTAATAAGCGCCTATTTTGGCTGCAAAGCCGACATTCTCAATATGAAAATATGGAATGTCGGCGAAGCGAACGACCGATCCGGCGGGAAGGCCGGGAAAGGAAGTAAAGAACATGGACAACGAGAAAGAGAAGACCCCCGGGGCGGGCGGGAAGAACGCCCCCAAGTCCGGGGAGGAGAAGAACAACAAGAATCTGGTGCGGATATTGTCGGCGGTGCTGCTGGTGCTGCTGATCGTCGTGATCCTGCTGCTCCTGCGGAGCTGTCAGGGACAAAGCCCCGCAGGCCCCTCCAAGGTGCTGGAGCCGGATTACCCCCAGATGACCGAGGACCCCAATGCGGACACGATCCCGGACGACGATTCCGAGAAGCCGGTGGTGTCCAACGGCGGCGGCTCCGTGACCATTTCCTTCATGGACAACGTGACTTACAGCCTGTCCACCGGGGAATTGAGCCTTTATTATCAGAATCCCAACGCCTCCACCCACAATGTGGTGGTCCAGGTCATCCTGGAAAGCGGCGAGGATGAATACCTGCTGGCCCAGTCGGGCATTCTGACCCCCGGCCATCAGGTGACGGCATTGCAGGCGGACGCAGGTGCGCCGCAGCTGTCGGTGGGCGGCTACAACGGAAAGTTGAAGCTGCTGTTCTATGACCCGGAGACGGGGGAGCGTGCCATTGTGGACACGGACATCCCCTGCACGGTGTCGGTGGTCGAGTAAGGCCACCCCCAAGGTTGTGCCTATCGGTCCGGGCGGCAAAGCCGGAGGCATCCGCGGCCAGAGGGCGGCGACACCCGGAGCGACAAGCAAATATATACTATAGAAAGGAAGAAACCCATTATGAAAAAAGCATTGAGCATGATCCTGGTCCTGACCATGGTCCTGGCCCTGGCCCTGCCCGCAATGGCAGCGGATAATACGGTCACCCCTGCTTCTGGCGAATCCTCTAAGAATGTTACTGCAGGTTTTACAGGCGAAACGGAAAAGGCAGATACTGTTTACTACGTTAAGATCGATTGGGACACTACCAATGACATGACGTACACTGGTAAGCAGGGTGTCTACACCTGGGACGGCGCAAACATGAAGTACACGGACACTACTCCGGAAAGTGCAAAGGCAACGTGGGCTGGCACTGCCACTTACAAGGTGACTGTTTCCAATCAGTCCAATGCCGTAGTGCATGCTGCTGTTTCTGCTGATGTTACTGGAGGAGCGAAGTATAGCATTACGCTGAAGAAGGCGGCTACCGAGGAAAAAGACCTGACCCGGGCTGATGATGCTTTCAAGAGTGCAATCGCTGACGCTGCTGCCAAGCAAACGACTGGCACTGCGTCTACGCTGGAAGCCACCTACACCTATGATGCGACCAAGGCTACCGGTGACCCCACTAACGATCTTCAGGATGGTTCTCTGCTGGTTGGCACTATCACCGTGACCATCACTCACAACAACTAATCTTACCCAAAAAACAAAAAGGGAGAATCAGTCGTATGAAAAAGATCATGAGTCTGGTGCTGGCGCTGGCACTGGTGCTGAGCATGGGCGTTACCGTGTTTGCTGCTGAGTCCGAAACCGTTGAGACTGTCCCTGATAGCAAGGACATCAATGTGACCGCTGGCTACACTGCTCCGACTTACAGTGCTGCTGCTACCGTATATCATGTGGTGATTGGCTGGCAGCAGACCGGTACGATCACCTACAAGGATGCAAGCTACACTTATACTTGGAATGCTGAACAGACCAAGTATGAGACGCCGAAGGAAGCTAAGACGGCAGCGTGGACGGTTTCTGGGGCCGCTGTTGAAATCACCGTGACCAATAAGTCCAATGCGGCTATCACTGCTACCTGCGCTGCTCCGGCGCCTGGCGCTGGTATTACCACTTTTACTGGACACTATGGTGACGGCACCGACCAGGAGGCTGTGCTGGAGTGCGGTTCTGCTGCTCCTGCAACCATCACTCCGAATAACTTGGAGGGTAAAGAGGTTTCCAAGACAGCTACCTACACCATCACCAATGTGGATGGCAAAATCGGCTCTGACAATGTTGTTATCGCCACCATCAAGGTGTCTATCAGCGCAAGCTAATCACCCCCGCAACAAAACACCAGAACGCCCGGATGGCGGAACGCGGAGCCGCCGCAGGGCGTTCTAAAAACCCCAAAAAGGAGGAGCCTGCTTTATGAAGAAGGTTCTGAGTTTGATCGCAGCGCTGTCGCTGACCCTCAGCATGAGCGCTACCGTTTTCGCAGCCGAAGAAACCGGCCCCGCTATCAAAGACCTGCCCAAGGGCCAGGACATTTCCATCACTGCCGCATACGAGAAGGGTCAGGATAACATCCCGACCGTCTACCATGTGACCGTCAGCTGGGAACAGACTGGCACGTTGGTCTACAAGGAGAAATCCGACACCTATACCTGGAATCCGGGTTCCCTTGGCTACACGCACACGACTGACAACGGTGGCGATTGGTCCCTGGGCGAGGGCGACAATGCCCCCAAGGTCAACATCACCGTGACCAACCGGTCCAATGCTGCCGTCAATGCTTCCATTGCGGGAGTCAAGGCACAGGGTTCTCTGACTGTTACCGGTGATGATTCTGAACCCGTGAAGGTGGAGTCCGCCGCCAAGGAGGACTTGAACGCAACGGGTACTGAGCAGAAGGGCTATCTGACCTACACCATCACTAATGTGGAAGGTGCTATCACCAGTGCAGACACCCAAATCGCCACACTGACCGTGAAGATCGAGGCTGCAAACTAAAGAGGCAACGCCATGAGAAAGACCATTGCCATCGTACTGACGCTGGTGCTGGCGCTGAGCATGAGCCTGGGCGCTCTGGCCGCTGAGGTCAGCGTTCCCGGTTCCGGCAGCACCGACATCAACGCCGAGTACCAAAAAGAAGCCCCTACCGTGAATCACAAATACTATGTGACCATCGAATGGGGCTTTGAGGGAAAGCTGACCTATACCGTGGAGAAGGACACCTACTCCTGGAATACGGACAAGCTGACCTATGACAAGCAGTTGGTCACGGACGGCACCTGGACCGTTGAAAATGGCACCAGAGTGACCGTCAAGGTCTCCAACTACTCCGACCTGCCTGTGAAGGCCACCTGCGCTGACCCCGTCCCCGCCGACGGCCTGACCATCACCGGCAACTTTGACACCAAGTCCTTCACCGTGGCTTCCGCCGCGACCAAGGGACTGGACACCGTCACGGGTACCGTGCAGACCGGAGAGACCGCTTACAACATCACCGCCATGGCCGGGGCCATCGCCACGAGCGGCTCCATCGGCACGTTGACGGTGAAGATCGAGACTGTGGAGGGCTGAGAACATGAAAAAGTTCCTGTGTCTGGCCCTGTGCGCCGCCATGCTGCTGGCTCTGGCCGTTGGCGTGGGCGCTCAGGAGATCACCAGCAGCACCGGCAGCGGCAACGTTGAGATCCAGGCTTCCTATACGGCCAAGTCCGACAACAAGGCGGACATCGAGGCCGGGGCAGAGGGCACCAAGGTGTACTATCTGACCCTGAACTGGGAGCAGACCGGGTCCATCAGCTACAATGCCGGCAAGACCACCTACAGCTGGAACCAGAAAACGCTGAGCTATGACGGGCAGGAGTCCGGCAAGGGCTGGAGCGTGGGCAGCGACGCCAAGATCGTCATTTCCGCTGTGAACCGGAGCAACCGGGACATGGACATCGCCTGTGGGAATCCTGTGACGGTCAGCGGCGTGACCATCTCCGGCAAGTATGACCACAATGCCTTTACCGTGGCCAGCGCCGCCATCAACGGTTTCGACGGCATCGGCAAAGAGCAGTCTGGCAGCGCCACCTATGCCATCTCCGGGGTGTCCGGCGATGGCTGGAACGGCGAAGGCGGTATCGGTACCATCACCGTGACCATCACGGGCAAGTAAACCAAGGCCGGGGCGACCTCCGCCCCGGCAAAACAGGAGAAAGACATGAAGCAGAAAACTACGAGATCTGACAAGACCGTCATTTGGGTGCTGTCCGGGGCCTGTGTCCTGGCGCTCATCGCCGTGATCGTGCTGCTGTTCGTCCCCATGGGGACCAAAACGGCGGCCTTCACGCCGCCGGAGTTCGATCCGGGGGCCGTGGCCGGGGAGCCCGAGGTGCCGGATGATCTGGGCTGGTCGGAGATCGCCATCCGGGAGGGATATAAGGTCAAGGTCTGCGGCGTTCTGAACGCAAACGCCGACGGCAGTCTCCCCTTGTGGTTCTATTCCGAAGCGGACAACGAGCTGTGGGTAAAGCTGCGGGTCCTGGACGCCGAGGGGAACACGCTGGGCGAGACGGGACTGCTTCGTCCCGGAGAGTATGTGGAGCGGGTGCAGCTCAATGAACTGGCCGCATCCGGGGCCGTAAAGCTTCATGTGATGGGCTATGAGCAGAACAGCTACTATTCCGCCGGAGCCGTGGATTTCCAGACCATGCTCCAGGTGGAAAACTGAAACATTTTTCGAAAATTTTAGCAAAAGTCAAGATTAAATTGTAAAAAACCTGAAAAAAGTTTTTACCCCAGGG
>OBYM01000150.1_pt1 | contig 45352 bp, 34 predicted proteins | sample 1538191 | NCBI WGS metagenome assembly OBYM01 (sample SAMEA2580165, study PRJEB22360) | human gut metagenome | biome: human gut; feature: human-associated habitat; material: faeces | place: Denmark | collected 2008/2010 | reverse complement strand
GTCACTGCCGCCAGCACAGCCCGGTGGATCTCCTCCACCGGCAGGGGCTGGCCCTCTTTGGCGCAGGGAATCACCCGCCAGCCTAGAAGCTCCACAGCAAACCGGGCGCACTCCTCACAGGAACGCAAAAAATCCAGGTGGTTTTCGTGAATATCCTTTTTCCCATCGTCCCCGTGGTACCGCTCCAACAGCAGCTTTTGGGAGACCTCAACGGGCATGTCCAGATAGATCACCAGATCGGGACGGGGAATTCCCAACTTGCCGTACTCGAACTCCTCCACCCAGCGCAAATAGGGTTCCCACTCCTGGCGGGGAAGTTTCCCCATCTGGTACACCATATTGGATGTGGCATACCGATCACAGAGAATCAGGGAACCATCCCGGTAGTCCGTCCCCCAATCCCGCTGGAAACTGGCGTAACGGTCCACTGCATAAAAGGCGCTGGCTGCATAGGCGTTCACATCCCCTGGATTGGAACCAAAGTCGCCGTTTAAGTACATTTTCACCAGGGCTGAGGAAGGAGAGGCATAATCGGGAAAAGTCACCTTGCGCAAAGGCGTTCCTCGATCCTTCAGCGCCTGACAGAGCAGCCCCGCCTGGGTGCCCTTACCGCTGCCGTCCAAGCCCTCCAGCACGATCAAGCTCATGTGCTCCACTCCTTTTTCGTGAAAATGACACGATCCATCTTAGTATGGGTCGCTGCAAGGAAAAACTTACAGCTTTTGAAAGGTTTCCCGAACTTCATTGGCCTTTCCACAGGTCATTTTGCCCTCGGGACATGCTCCCCGCAAGCAGGGCGGACCCGCCTTTTCAAAGAGATGGGGCGCCACGGCCTTCACCTCTTTGAGCATCTGGGTAGCCAACTCCCGGATCTCCCACTGAGCCCGGTTGCAGCAACGGTTGGAGAAGAAATTCAGCAGCGACCGAGCGTTCATGGTCATAATCATCTTGGTGGCGCAGGCGTTGGGCAGCACAAAACGGGCATCCTCAATAGCCCGTTTTTCCGCCTTCCGTTGGGCGGATTTCTCCGGCTCTCCGGCAGCCATCAGCTCTGCCTTGTGCTTCTCCTGAAGCAGCTGGGTCAGTCGCTCATAGTGGCGCTGGTCCTCTTCCATAGCCCGGAGGAATTCCTCCTTTGCCTCGGGGATCTTCTCGATCTCCGGTGGGACCACAAACTGGAATCCATCCTCCTTCACGTAACGCTGACTCTGCACACTGAAGGACGCGATTCGATGCCGGGTAATCTGGGCCAACAGCGACCGGGACACCCCTTGAATTCCAAAGGTGAAGCTGGCATGCTCAATGGGACTTTCATGGCCGATGGACTGAAGCATCTCCAAAAAGGACGCCGTCTTCTCCTCGGTCAGCCCCTCATATACTGTATCAATATCCGCTGCGGCATAGCACAGCTTGGCAGCACACGCTACAGTTTTTTCCGGATCCGGCGTATAGGCCAGAAGTTTTACCTGCATTTGTGCGCTCCTCCTTTCCTTATCCCATCACAATCCTATTTATTATACCAAATTCCCTCTTGGTTCACAAGTGCCAAAGAGCGGGGGGATCACTCCTCCGTCTCTTCCTGCCACCACAGTTCGCCCTCCTGTTCCAGGGCTTTGGTCCAATAGTCGGCAAAGCCCTCTAGCAGCTGCTCTTGGCTCAGACTGCCATCCAGGTATGCGCGCAGGTCCTCGTCCGCCTTCTGGCGCCAACCGTCCTGGGCCTGGTACATCACCGGCTCCTGGGCGTAATAGTACCAATCCGCCCGGCGGACCATCAACAGGTTCACCGCCAAGGGGGACTCCTCCAAAGTGGGCTCCAAGTCGGCGGCCACAGTGTGAATGGGCACTGTGCCGCATACCGCAGACATGTGAGTATTGTTATCACGATTGGACAGGTATGTCAGAAAATGCACGGCATTGCCTTGGTTCTCGCTGGAAGCAGCCACACCAAAGCCGGTGTACTCCAGCCCAATGATGGCCTGTCCGGCAATCCCCCGAGGGTAGGCTGCCACGTCCCAAGTGCCCTCATCCATGGCGGAGGAAATCTCATCCATTCGGTCCTGACCAGCTAGCAGCGCAATGGCCTTCCCTTCTGTGAAGGCCTCCACCGCCTGGTCCTCGGTCCAATCCAGGGACTCCTGGGGAACAGCGCCTTGAATCAGCTCTTGCAGCTGATCCGCAGCAGTGTACGCCTGCTCTAGGGTGAACACTGTCTCGTTGTCCTCTACCTTGGAGAAGTAGGCTGCGGCGGGATCATACATCCGACCCAGGACCACCGCGCTCCACAACATGGAATCAAACAGGTCCACCAGGTGCTCCTTGCCGCCAAACACCAGGCCAGCGGCACCTTTTTCCGCCAATTTCTCAACTGCGTCCGGGAAGTCCTCCCAAACACGGCAGTAAACCAGTCCTTCTTCCAAACCCTCGTTGTACTCGTCAAACCAATCGCTGCGGTAATAGAGCAAGTCCTGATTCAGCGTAGCAGGCATCAGATAGTCCCACTGGGCTCCCATGGCGTCCAAAACCTGCTTGGCCGGAGCCGTCAGGCTGGAACGTTCTTCCCACAGGTCCAGATAGTCGTTCATATCCATCAACAAGCCTTGCTCCACACACTCTGGCAGCTGATCCTGGGAGAGCTCCACCAGATCGGCATCGCCCTTTTCCAAAAGGGCCTGCGCCTCTTCCCCACTGTCTACCGTGACAATGCGGATCTTCGTTTCGGGAAAATCTGCCATATATTTTTCAGCAATCTCAGTGAGCGCTTGTGTGCGCTCCTGGCTGTATTCAATCTCTGCGATCACCAACTCCGTGGGGGAACCGTCGTTCTCCAGCACCAGCTGGTTGGGATCTTCCACCTGGGAGGAAACTTCCTCCTGGGAAGCACAGGCGGAGAGCATCCCCGCTGTCAACAACGCCGCCAGCAGCAGGGCAGCCGCCTTTTTCAATCTATGCACAAGGCCTCGCCTTCCTTTCACAATGGAATGGCCTGGAGCACGCTCCGGCCGTGCTCCTATTATAGCCTTAGAACCGACAAAACACAAGCCAAAACGACAAAGGAAAACGGCCCCCATTGGGAGCCGTCCTCCTTTATCCCATCTAGAAGGGACTTGATTTTACTTGGTGTCACACTTTCTTGATGTAGTCGGCCTTGCGCTCTTTTGGCTGGGGCAGCGGTCCGGCAGCATAGCCCAGAGCCAAGGATCCAACCCCGCGAAGCTCTTCGGAAAGTCCCCACTCTCGCAAGAGCGCTTTGCCCTCGGGCAGCTGGAACATCTCCCGCTCGCCATGAATCCAGCAAGAGGCCAGCCCAATGGCATGGGCAGCGTCCATCATAGTGCACAACACACAGGAGCCATCTTCCACACAGGTGCCTCGCTGGGGATCTGCCAACACCAACAAGATGGTGGGCGCACCGTAATAGGGGTCCCCATCACCGCCCCGGGCTTGCTTGTTCAATTCCATCACAGCCTGGCGGTACTTGGGACTCTGCACCGCCACAATCACCGGGGACTGCATCCCCATGCCCGTGGGAGCATAGGTGCCGGCTTTTGTCACGGCATCCAGCTCCTCTTCCGTGATCTGCTCGGGCTTATAGGCGCGCACACTGCGCCGGGTCATCAACAGTTCCAACATCTTGCTATCCATAAAGGCGTTCTCCTTTCCAGCGATTGTATTCAGTCCTGTTCAAAAAGCGATTTTGCCGCAGAATACAGCCGTTTTAATAGCTGTGCTGTTCCCACGTTGTAGCCGCTACAGCTGTAAAGGCCATTTCCTTTTCGGTCAACCAACAGCACCAGGGGCAGCCTGCCAGGTTCCTGATACACCCGCCGGGCCAGACCGGAAACTTCTCCGGCCATATCCGCCCGGTACAGCTTGACTTGGGGCAGCGTTTCCAAAGCAAGTCCCAGAGTCCGATCCTTCTGAGTGGGATCCGTCATAGCAAAGCACAGGGGTACCTCTTGAAACGCAGCAGCATCCTCCCGCAGCTCATTGAGCAGGTGTTCCGTGGGCTCCCGGTTGGGCTCCAAAAAGCAGAGCACAGTCAGGGGCTCCTGCTCCAACAACTGGGAGCTGGAAAGCTTCCCGCCCTGGGCATCTTCCAAAGTAAATTCCGGCAGCGGACAGCTGGTCAGCAAGTCCTCAGGGGCACCCTCTAAAAAGGACAACTCCATCCTATTGGGTACACCTGTTTCCAGAGAGATCTCCTCCCATCTGCACAACTGACTGCCACTGGGCATTCTGGTGACCGTCCACAGACGGTAACGGCCGGGCACCAGAGCCATCTTGAAAGCTTCGCCACCCTTTACGGCTGCTGTCTCCAAGGGGTGGAATCCTTCAGACCCTAGGCGGGAAAGGGTGTAGTCCCGGCCGGAGACAGCCTCCTGTCCCTCAGGCGCTGAGAGCACAAGCTGTGCCACAGGTTCCTCCCCCCACAAGGGACGGAACTTTTCGTCCTGCCAGAACCAGGGTTGTCCGTCCACCAGCTTGGCAGGAATCCCCAAAGCCCGGCAGGCAGCACAGAATAATAGGGTCTGTCCCCGTTTGGTTGCGGCCCCGACCTGGAGCATTCCCTCCGGGGTGCCCCACAGGTCGCCATAACATTCCAAATCCAAAGGAGCGGAGCCCTCCACCCACTCCCACAGCAGACGGGGATCCTTTCGGGCGGTTTGCTGTTCCTCCTGAAAAAAACGCTCTGCCAAAAGTTTATGCCAAGGGGTGAGCACCTCCAGCCCCACCCGAGGAGAGAGCAACCCCTCTTGGAACCCCTGGGCGGGCAGAGAATTCTCCCAAGCAAACACAGCGGTTCCGTCTTCCAGCAACTTCTGGGAGAGCAGCCTGTCATGATCCTTCTCTGTGAGAGAACCCCAGATGCGTCCCAATTGACCCGTGGGAGTCTGGGGCTTCTGGGCTTGCAGCGCCTCTGTCTTGGCGTGGCGCAGCTGTTCGCCCGTCTCAAGCCAGCCTTGACGGGATGCTTCCATCTCCGGGCTCAGAGGAGGGATGGTCAGACCGGCATCGGGAGGCGCGGCAAACTGCACCTCTCCCTGGGAGGGCAAAGTTTCCCCCAAGCGGACCTGACACAAGGTATCTTCCGGGCCTAGAAGGATTTCCCCCAACAGGCCGGGCTGCGTGGGATCCCACAGGGTGCACAGAGCAGCCCCCTCTCCCACTCGAATGGTGGCTTTTCCCAGATTGTCCGTGGGGCGGCGAAGGATCTCCCGGGGAGCAGCCATGTTCATCACAGATAGGGAAATCCAAGCGCCGGGCAGGGGCTTCCCTTCCCGGTCCAGGGCCTCCACGGTGAGAAGCTTTGTCTTGGCATAGCGACAGGTGATATTTTCATATGCCACTCCTTGACAGAGGTCCCAGTCCTCCGGAGCACTGTCGGGGAACAGAAAGGCCACTTCCTCCCGGGTTCCCTGGACAAACGCTCTGGTGTGGACCATCATAGCCCGGGCGGCTGCATGGGTGAACCAGCCCCGGTCCAGGACGGGCTCCGGCTCACAAGCGCCCAGATAATGCCAGTCCTCTCCATCATAAGCCTCCACCCAGGCGTGGTTATCGTCGCAGTGGGACCACCAGGGCACATAGATCTGCCTGGCGGCAATTCCCACACTGCGCAACGCCGTCACCAGGAAAGTGGACTCCTCACCACAGCGCCCGTAACCCCGGCGGTACACCTCCAGCGCCGAGGAGGTACATCCATCCGTGGAGCGGTAGGTGGCCTCCTCGCAGCACCAGCGGTTGACCTCTAGGATGGCCTGGGGAAGCGTCAGCCCCTGGACCCGGGATGCCAACTTTTGACAGAACAGCTCCCGGCAGTCCGAGAGCTCCTCCGTGTTGATTCTGGGATAGAGCACGTCTTTCAAGAACAGGTGTTCCGGCAGGGCAGCGCACCAGGAGAACTCCTGCCGCAGCCGCAGCCCATGACGTACCATGTTCAAAAAGAACTCCGGGCTGTAATCCCCCACATCGGAGATGGGCATGGTGGCGTAGAGAAAAGACAACAGCAGTTTCTCGTCCTCCTGGCAACCATCCAGCAGCGCCCCCACTTTCTCCCGCCGGGAGCCAAACAGGGGCTCCCGCTGCTGAAAGTGGGTGTGGGTGTAGTCTATCAGCTCCTTTGACCACTTCACGATTCCATCAGCTCCTTTCTGGCTGCGCGAATCCGCTGAGGATCTGTGCGCCACAGGGTGTATTCATCAAAACCCGGCAAGCCCATGCTCACTCCTGACTTGTGGTAGGTCATGGAGCTTTGCAGCACCATCTTCCCGCTCATGTGGAAGGCATTGGCCTCTGGCAGCTCCTGACGGATCCGGCGGATGGCGTCAGCGTCCACTCCCGCTCCGATGAGCAGCTCCACCTCTCCCCGACGCTGCCACAGCTCCTTGAGCAGGGGCAAACCCTCCAGGCAGGTGTTCCCTTGACCAGAGGTCAGCACCGTATCCACACCCAACTCCTGGCACTGCTCCCAGGCATGCAGCGGATCCCGGCACACATCAAAGGCCCGGTGCAGGGTGAACCGTTTGCCCCGGCTATGGCACAGATTCACCAAGGGAGCTAGATGCTCCAGATCCAGGTCCCCGTCCTGGGTGAGAAACCCAGAGACCAGGGCGTCGGCCCCGGCGTCCAGCAAGGAGCGGGCGTCCTGAAGGAGCAACTCCTGTTCCTGAGATGTGTAGAGAAAATCGCCAAACCGGGGCCGCAGCAGTACGTGGACGGGCAATCCGGTTTTGCTCTTAACAGCCTCCACCAGGGAGGGCATGGGAGTGGTTCCTCCGATGATCAAATTGGCACACAACTCCAGCCGTGTGGCCCCACCCTCCTTGGCGGCTAGGGCCGAGTCCAGACTGTCCACACAGGCTTCCAGCACAAAAGGAACTGCCATAACTTACTCCTTCAAGGTGACTTCCAAAACCGTGTCCACCGGATCGGGCAGGATGGGATCCTCGCCCAGGTCGGCAAACACAATGTCCGGGTAATTGCTGCTCATCCAGCTCTTGGAGAGCTTGATCTCTGCGCCGGTCGCCAAATAGCGCACCTTCTCTACCTGCTCCTCCTGGATACCCAGCAGCGGCATGGGGCCCACGGTGTTCTCAAACAGATGGTAATAGAGCTTGTTGCCCTTGCGGGTGATGCGTCCGGTATCGGGCTTCTCCAGGCCGGACTTACCGCAGCCGTAGATGCTCTGGGAGTTCTCCTTCATCCAGGCGCCGATCTGCCGCAGAATCTCCATGGACTGGGGCGGGATATTGCCCCTGGCGTCGGGACCCACGTTGAGCAGCAGGTTGCCGCCCTTGGAGACACACTCCACTAGCTTCTTGATGAGCATGGAAGAGGGCTTGAAGAACCGGTCGTTCTGGCAATAGCCCCAATGGTTGTTCATGGTGATGCAGGCTTCCCAGATCAGGTCGTTGCCGTTCTTGTCCTGAATGCCGTTGGGGGGAATGATCTGCTCAGGGCTGACAAAGTCGCCGTGATAGGGAGTGGGATTGCCCTCCCACATGGAGCCAAAGCCTTCGCCGCTGACTTCCAGGCGGTTGTCGATGATGACCTCCGGCTGAAGCTCTCGGACCATATTCACCAGCTCAGTGGCCTTCCAGGTCTCACCACGCATGACATAGTTCTCGTTCTCATAGGAGAAATCGAACCAGAGGACGTCCAGCTTGCCGTAGTTGGTGCAGATCTCCCGTACCTGGTTGTGGAGGTACTCTACATAGCGAGAGAAATCACGATTCTCATTGCCGTAAGCAGGATTGTTGCGCATGGGGTGATTCTGGTCCCCAAAGTGAGGATAATCCGGATGGTACCAATCCAACAGAGTGAAATAGAGACCGACCTTCAGTCCCTCGCCCCGGACGGCTTCCACGAACTCCTTCACAATATCCCTGCCAAAGGGGGTATTGGTGGATTTGAAATCGGTGTACTTGCTGTCAAACAGGCAGAAACCGTCATGATGCTTTGCAGTGAGCACCACGTACTTCATGCCGGCCTCTTTTGCTGCTCTCGCCCAGGCCCTGGGATCAAAGTCCACAGGATTGAACTCCTCAAAGAAGGGCATGTAGTCCTCCTTGGGCATCTCCTCAAAGCTTCGCACCCATTCGCCCCGAGCCGGGATGGCGTACAATCCCCAATGGATGAACATGCCAAAACGGGCATCAGTGTACCAGGCCATGCGGCGCTGATACTCCTCTCTGTTAAACTGGTACATGACAAAAACTCCTCTCAACGCGGCAAAACGCCGCCAATTTTGTACAGGTCTACTATAGCACAGAGCGAGAGGTTTGCAAAGTGAGAAACAAAAAAATTCCACCTTTGTCAGCTGCCGTAAAAATACCCGTAGATTCCTGAAAAAAGTACTCGCCTTGCGCGAGAAAGAAAAATCCGGTATACTGGAACAACAGGATCCATGGGAGGAGGCTTTCCAAGCTTATGACGAAAAATCTGTGGGATCGTTTCGACAAACTCTTGACGGAAAAGCGAATTGCAATCTGCTGTACCGTGCTGTTTGCCCTGTCGCTTTTGCCGGTTCTCATCATCGCGTTCTATGACCATCCCTGTTCCGATGATTACAGCTATGGTCTTTACGCTGCTCAAACCGTGCGGGAAGGAGGCTCCCTCTGGCAGGTTTTGGCTGCCGCCGCACGGGAGACCAAAGAGACCTATTTTGACTGGCAGGGGACCTTCTCGGCAGTGTTTCTCATGGCGCTGCAGCCAGCGGCCTTTGGGGAAGAATTCTACGCCGTCACACCCTATATCATGCTGGGCTCCCTGCTTTTTGGGACTTTCTTCTTTTGCAGGGAACTGTTGGTCCACCGGCTCTCCATGAGCAATTGGGCTTGGGTCACAACCTCCTGTGCTTTAGGCTTTTTCATGGTCCACTTTGCCCCCGATCCCTTTGAGGGGTTTTTCTGGTACAACGGTGCTCTTTTCTATACGTTTTTCCACGGGGTTATGCTGTGCATGCTGGCATTGCTGTCCAAATTTCTGCGGACAACCGCCAAAGGTCGCTCCTTGGCCTGCGCCCTGGGAACCGCTGTGCTGGCTTTCTTCCTGGGAGGCGGCAACTACCCCACAGCGCTGCTGTCCTGCGTGCTGCTTTTTGCAGCGGTTCTTTTTGCTTTTTGCAAACCCCTGGACCTTCCTCACAAGTTGGGAACCCTTTTGTTCCTCCTGCTGGAGCTCACTGCTTTTGGCATCAGCATCCTGGCCCCTGGAAACAGCGTGCGCCAGGCTCACTTTGAGAACCGCCCCGGCGCCATCAAGGCCATTGTGCTGGCCCTGGGAGCCTCGGTGCGCAACATCACAGAATGGACCACCCTCCCCTTCCTGCTGGCACTGCTTTTCCTCTGCCCCCTCTTTTGCAAATACGCGGCCAAGCTTTCCTTCCGGTTTCCGCTGCCCTTTGGTGCGGTGTGTATCGCTGTCTGCCTGTTAGGAGTGCTGCTCACCCCGCCCATCTACGCCATGGGAGGCACCGGTGCGGGCCGCATGGAGGACCTCTACTATTACGCTTTTTGCCTGCTGGCAGCGGGAGTCACCTTTTACCTGTGCGGATGGTTCACCCACAGACCCGGTCTGTGGAAGGCGATGAAAGCCGCTAAACTGGCCGCCTCCCCGCTGTTGGCTGGGTTGGTGGTAACTTTTGGGCTTTCTGTGGCTTGCCTTTCGAACTTCACCTCCCTCACTGGGGTCAGTGCTGCCCTCTCCCTGTGGCGAGGGGAGGCCCAAAGCTATGACGCTCAAGTGCAAGCTCAGGCCCAGCTATTGGAGGACCCCTCTTCCACGGATGTGGTAGTGGACTCCATCACCTACCGCCCTGAGCTGCTGCTGCCCACCTCTGTGCCCGTGCTTTCGGAGGACCCGGGAAACCCCGTGAATCAACGGGTTGCCACGTTCTACGAAAAAAACTCTGTGGTGGCAAGGGACAAGTAAAACCTCCAAACCAGTGGCAGCACACAAAAAGGACACCGGCTCACACCGGTGTCCTTTTTTACAGCTAGATCTCCCAAAGCCCTCTGGCTTTGACAACCTTCGCTGGATGTTACGCTTCGTCCGCTTTGCGAATCTCCGCCCGCTTGATCTTGCCGCCAATGGTCTTGGGCAGCTCCTTCACGTACTCAATCACGCGGGGATATTTATAGGGCGCAGTGGCCTTTTTCACGTGGTTCTGCAGCTCCTTGGTCAGCTCGGGGGTACCCTCATACCCCTTGGCCAGCACAACGGTAGCTTTCACCACCTGGCCGCGGATGGGATCGGGGGCGCCGGTGATGGCGCACTCCACCACCGCAGGATGCTCCAGCAGAGCGCTCTCCACCTCAAAGGGCCCGATGCGGTAGCCGGAACACTTGATCACGTCGTCGTTGCGGCCCACGAACCAGAAGTATCCGTTGCTGTCACGCCAGGCCACATCGCCGGTGTCGTAATAGGCGCCGCCCAGCTTCTCCTGGGTCATCTCCTCGTTTAAGTAGTAGCCGGTAAACAGGCCCACGGGAGGATGCTCCTTGACGCCCATCACAGCGATGGTGCCCTCTTCACCGTCCTCACACACATTGCCTTCGCTGTCAACCAACTGAATATCATACAGGGGGGACGGCTTACCCGTGGAACCGGGAATGGGCTCGAACCACTGGAAGTTTGCCAGCATCACAGAGCTCTCCGACTGGCCAAAGCCCTCGTACAACTTCAAACCGGTGAGATCCAGCCACTTCTTGTAGACCTCCGGGTTCAGAGGCTCGCCGGCAATACAGCAGTGGTGGATGCTGGACAAGTCAAACTTGGTCACGTCCTCCTGGAGCATAAACCGGAACATGGTGGGCGGTGCACAGAAGGTGGTCACCTTGTACTTTTCCAGGTGCTCCAGCAGGTGGCGGGGATTAAACTTGGCCTCCATGTCATAGCAGAAGATCACCGCGCCGCAGACCCACTGACCGTAGATCTTGCCCCAGCCAAACTTGGCCCAGCCGGAGTCGGACACGCTCATGTGCAGCTTATTTTCCTCCACCTGCTGCCAATACTTGGCGGTGACGATATGGCCCAAGGGATAGGAGAAATTGTGCCGCACCATTTTGGGCATGCCCGTGGTGCCGGAGGTGAAGTACACCAGCATGGTATCGTCCCAGCGAGTGGCCTCCTCCCCTGTGGGACGGGGGAACTCATCAGAGAACTTTTCCAGCTCCTCGTTGAGATCCAGCCAGCCCTCCCGGCGCTCCACCACCATCACCTTGTTTTTCAGAGTGGGGATATCCTTTTCGGCGGCCTCCACCTGCTGAATGACAAAGGGATCATTGACGCACACCACGGCGCAGACCTTAGCGGCGTTGCCACGATAAACAATGTCCTTCTTGGTCAGCTGAAGGGTGCCGGGGATCAGCACCGCGCCGATCTTGTGGAGAGCTGTGGCGCAGATCCAATACTCCCACCGGCGGCGGAGAATCAACATCACCACGGAGCCCTTCTTCACGCCCAAACTCTTGAAAAAGTTGGCTGCTTTATTGGACAGCCGCTTGATATCCGTGAAGGTGAACACCTTCTCATCATCCTCTTCGTCACACCAGACCAGGGCCTTCTTTTCAGGCTCGGCGTCCGCCCAGGCGTCCACCACGTCAAAGCCGAAATTAAAATCTTCCGGCACATTCACTTTATAATTGGCTTTAAAATCCTCGTAGGAATCGAACTCGATCCGGGGGAGGAATTTCTTCAACAACATGTCCATGGGGGTTCAACTTCCTTTCTTTTCTCATTTCCGGTCCGCCCGGCGTCCCTTACTCCGCGATCACTGTGACAAAACGAGCCTTCTCCTGCCCGCCGCACCGCTGTCCGTGAGGAATGGTGGGATTGAAGTAAATGGAATCCCCAGCGGTCAGGGAGAATTCCTTATCCCCAATCACCACAATCACCGTGCCCTCCAGCACCATGTTGAACTCCTGCCCCGAATGGGTGATCAGTTTCGCCGGAGCATCCGTGGGCTCCAGCGTAACCAGCAAGGGCTGCATGATCTTATCTGCATACCGGTATGCCAGATCCTCAAAATGATACTCCGGGTTCCGGTTCACCACGCGGCCTTGACCCCGCTTTACGATATGATAGGTATCTAACCGGGAGGGGGCACCTGTTACGATCTCGGCGAAGTCCACCCCAAATTTGTTGGCTACTTCATAGATGAGGCTGATGGGAATGTCCTTCCCGTCCTGTTCGTAGTTCCGGTATACTTCCGGATCTACCCGCAATTCCGCTGCCAGACGCTCTACTGTGTAGTCGCTGGCTTCCCGCAGTTCTCGAAGACGCGAGCCAATCTCATTGATTTCGCACATTTCACCCGACTCCTTTTCTTTTAAAATTCCAATTGGTTCTGTTAATTTTCACATTATAGCACTTTAAATCGTCATAAGTCAACACAAAACCGTCATTCCAACACAGCCATGGCGTTTTGCATCTCTTTTGCCGTCTGCTGGGCGTCAAGATAGTCAGAAGAGTACAAAATTACCCCCTGGTATCCGGCTGCCAAAGCGGCCTCCGCCTGCAGTGCGATGATATTGTCCCTGCCAAGCCAAGTGCCGTTGTCCGCATCCGTACCCGCCTTGTACAACGCCAATCCGGCGTAGAGCTCCAATCCCTCGTGCCGGAGTAGAGCCGCCCACTCCTCCAGGGCTTCCTGATAGCCCAGGGCTTCGTTTTCAAAGCTGAAGTACAGCTGGGGCGCCAAATAGTCCACGTATCCCGGCACGGCAGCCCAGGTCTCCACATCGGCACCCATGGCCTCATCATTTTGAATGTTCCCCTGGGGGGAGATGCCAAACACCACTTCCGGCTTTTCGCTCTTAATGGCGCTGTAGACCTGGGCCACCATGGCGTTGATATTGGCCATTCGCCACTCTAACAGGGGCAGGGGCTCCTCCACCGACTGGACATAGACGTCATAGGCGGAGCTGTCCAGAGAAGGATCCTCTGCGGGATAAAAATAGTCGTCAAAGTGGATGCCGTCCACGTCGTAGTTGGCTGCAATTTCCGCCGCGCCGTTGGCAATCAGGGACCGGACCGCGGGATACGCCGGATTCAGATACACCCCGCCCTCCCACTCCATCAGGTAGTCCGGGGACTGGGCGCTCAAGGTGTAATAGGGATTGTTCTCTGCCAGAGTGGCCGGTGTCTCAGAGGTCTTGATCCGCAGAGGGTTGATCCAGGCGTGGAATTCCATCCCCAAGCTGTGGGTGTAGTCGATCATAAACTGCAAGGGGTCAAACCCAGGGTCCTGGCCCTGGGTGCCCGTGAGAATGTGGGACCAAGGATAGTACTGAGAGGGATAGAGGGAATCGGAAAAGGGCCGCACATGGACAAACATGGCGTTGACACCTTTTTCCAAGGCGGTATCGGCGATCTTCCGATAGTTCTCCTCAAAAGCCTGTTGGGTACCCTCCCCGGTGGACAGGGAAAAATAGGGCACCCATACCCCCACCAGGGTATCCTCCTCCTGCCCGGCTTGGGTCGTTGGGGTAACGGATGGCTGGGATGTCTCCTGAGTGGGAGGAAGAGGATCCCCGCTTTGCCCGCCAAAGAACCACACCCCCGCCACAGCAGCCAACAGGCCCATCCATAAAATGAGATAGGAATATTTTCGCACGCACAATTTTCGCATAGTCCGTCCTTTCCAGCGCCGCAGGATTCTTGACAGCGGCAGCCCTTTGGGATATCATCAAAGAAAACTTATCACATCCTATGCGGACCCTGGGGGACCGTATGTCAGGGAAAGGAGACTTGCTGTGAAAACCTATCGTTTCCTCCTGTTTGACGCGGACAAGACTCTGCTGGACTTCGACGCGGATATGCTCCACGCCTTTCAAGCCACCTATCTCACCTGCTTTGGCAGACAGAGGGAATACTCCCCGGCGATGTTGGAGTGCTATGAGGTCTGCAACAACCGTTGGTGGGCCAAATTTGAGCGGAGAGAGTGCACCAAGCCCCAGCTCTTTGAAGGCCGCTTTCGGGACTTTATGACAGAAGCTGACCTCACCGGGGACCCGGCGGAGATCAATCGCATCTATTTTGAAAACCTGGGTCAGGGAGGCGCGCTGCTGCCCGGAGCACTGGAGCTGGTGCGGGACCTCTCCCACCGCTATGCCCTGTACATTGTCACCAACGGCAATGCGGCCAGCCAGAAAACACGGCTGGAACGCTCAGGCCTGCTGGAGTATGTGAAGGACTTTTTTGTCTCGGAAGCAGCCGGGGCTGCCAAGCCGGACAAGGCCTATTTTGACTATGTCTTTGCCCGCATCCCGGACTTTCAGCGAGAACAGGCGCTGCTCATTGGAGACTCCCTCACCTCGGACATGCAGGGAGCTCAGAACGCCGGGTTGGACTCCCTGTGGTATGCCCCCCTATCCCAGCCGGTTCCGGAGGGGCTGACGGTGACCTATCGGGCGGAGGAGTTTGACGCCATCCGCACGCTGCTGCTCCCTTAACCCTGGTGGACAAGTGGAAAAATGCTTTTTAAAAAGAGGGCTTCGGCCCTCTTTTTTTGCACCCTCTTTCAAAACCGTAAGGTTTCGTTCCCCATTTTGTAAGGCGCTCTTATAAAACCTGTAAGATTTGAACTCTATACTTTTTCCCGAAAGAGATACGAGAGGCGTTTTCACAACGCGGAAAAAGGAGAGGTTTTTATGGCGCTTTTACATGTGAACGATTTGAAAAAGGTCTACACCACCCGGCTGGGCGGGGCCAAAGTCCAGGCGTTGAACGGGGTGAACTTCGATGTGGAAGAGGGCGAGTTCGTAGCGATCATGGGCGAGTCCGGATCCGGCAAGACCACCCTTCTGAATATCCTGGCAGGTCTGGATAAACCCACCAGCGGTCAAGTGTTTTTGAATATGCGGGACATCGTCACCCTCAATGAAAAGGAGATCTCAGCCTTCCGGCGGGATAATCTGGGCTTTGTGTTCCAGGATTTCAACCTGCTGGACACCTTCTCCATTCAGGACAACATCTTCCTGCCCATGGTGCTGGCAGGAAAAAAGTACGACGAAATCAAACAGCGCCTGGACCCCATCGCCCACCGGCTGGGGATTTGGGAACTGCTGAAGAAATTCCCCTTTGAGGTCTCCGGCGGCCAGAAACAGCGTGCTGCCATTGCCCGGGCCATCATCACCCAGCCCCAGCTGATCCTGGCCGATGAGCCCACCGGCGCTCTGGATTCTCGCTCTGCCGGGCAGATCATGGACATTTTCTCGGACATCAACCGGGACGGTCAGACCATCCTCATGGTGACCCACTCCCTCCAGGCTGCTTGCCGGGCGGGACGGGTCTTGTTCATCAAGGACGGTCAGGTGTTCCACCAGATCTATCGGGGGTCCATGTCCGACGACGACCTCTATCAGGCTGTCTCCCAGACCCTTGCACAGCTGGCTGCCGGCGGCCGTGAAAGGAGTGTGGCCGTCCATGGGTAAGCGTAGCATGGGCTTCTATTGGAAGCTGGCTTTCACCAATCTAAAGAACAATCGCAGGGTCTATCTGCCCTATCTGCTCTCCTCCACGGGGATCATCCTCATGTTCTACACCATCTGCGCCCTGGTCAGCGGTATCGATCAGGAAGCCATGTACGGCGGCACCTCGGTAGCCTCCATGCTGAGCCTGGGACAGTTTGTCATCGGCCTCTTTGCCGTACTGTTTCTGTTTTACACCAACAGCTTCATCATCAAGCGCCGAAAAAAGGAGTTGGGTCTTTATAACATCCTAGGCATGGAAAAACGTCACATTGCAAACCTCATGTTCCGGGAAACACTGATAACCGCTCTGGTTTCCATGGTCTTGGGCCTGGGGCTGGGGGTCCTGTTTTCCAGAGCCATGTTCTGGGTGCTGGGCCTGGTCCTGGGAACCACAGTGCCCATTGCATTTTTGATTCCCCCCTCTGCTGTCACTGCCACTCTGATTCTGTTTGGGTGCATCTTCCTGCTAACCCTGTGCTACAACCTGCTGCAGGTCAAGCTCTCTAAACCCATCGAGCTGCTTCACGGCGGCGAACAAGGGGAACGGGAGCCCAAAGCTCACTGGATTCTGGCTGTGCTTGGCGCGCTGCTTTTGGGAGCGGGGTATTACATGGCCGTGACCATCCAGGATCCCCTGCAAGCCATGCTGTTCTTCTTCGTTGCTGTCATTTTGGTGATCCTGGGTACCTACCTGCTATTCATCACCGGCATCACTGCACTGCTGAAACTGCTGAAGAAGAATAAAAACTTCTACTACAAGACCAACCACTTCACCGCCATCTCCGGCATGCTGTTCCGCATGAAGCAGAACGCTGCGGGGCTGGCCTCCATCTGCGTGCTGTTCACCGCTCTGCTGGTGACGGTTTCCACCACCTTCTCCCTGTACACCTCCATGGATGAACTGATGCGCACCCGGTATCCCCGGAATATTTTGGTGACCGCCCGGGGAGCCAACGAGGACGCCAAGAACATGATCCGTACCGCCGTAGCGGAAGAAACCGACGCTCTTGGGCTCACCATCGAGAACGTCATTGACTGGGAAGGCTGGAGCATCACTCTGGCTCGCAACGGCAACACTTTCTTCTCCAACGGCCAAATCTATTCCAACACATACGCGGTGATGCAAATATTCACCCAAGAGGAATTTGAGCGCTTCTCTGGTGAGAGCGTAGAACTCAAGGACGATCAAGCGATCCTGTTCGATCCCAGAGGCACCTTCCCGAAAGAGAATTCCCTGTCCATCGACGGCGTGGAATTCACCATTGTTTCGTCTGACTACCAATTCCCTGACGGATCTACCATGGCTCAAGTCTACGAGGAATACTATCTGGTGGTGAAGGACGTCTCCGCCATGGAGCGTATTTTGGCTCCCAGCGGCAGCTACACCATCCCCACCTATTCCTATGATTTCGACGTTGCCGGTAGCAGGTCACAGGACATCTCGGCTCTGGCGGAGGCTCTGGGGAACCGGGAATTCTCTGGCCAAGGGGTGTCCTACGAATCCCTGTGGATGGAGGACAGCGCCACCTCTCGTGAGGACTTCATGAGCCTGTACGGTGGATTGTTCTTCCTGGGCATGTTCCTGGGTGTGCTGTTCCTGCTGGGTACGGCACTGATTATCTACTACAAGCAGGTGTCAGAAGGCTATGAGGACGCCAAGCGGTTCTCCATCATGCAAAAGGTGGGCATGAGCCACCGGGAGGTAAAGCGAAGCATCCACAGCCAGATCCTGCTGGTGTTCTTCCTGCCCCTGCTCACCGCAGTGATACACTTGGCCTTCGCCTTCCCCATGCTCCAAAAGATCCTGCTGATTATGGGATTGGCCGATGTTTCCATCATCTTACTGTCCACTCTGGGCTGTGTGGTTGTGTTTGCGCTGGCCTATCTGGTCATCTACGGATTCACTGCCAGAACCTATTACAACATTGTAGAAACAACTGCCGACTGATTTTCCACAGGAAGGAGCTGTACTCATGATTTCCGCTCTATTTGATCTCATCAGCGCTATTGCATCTGCATTCTTTCAAGTGCTGGGCGCCCTATTCCATGTTGCGGCAGAGCTTCTCTCCTCAGCGGCCTCGGTGATCCTGTGGCCTGTGCGGGCAGCCGTCGGACTGCTCTTTGGCCGGTGGGACATGGCGTCCCCGTGGACCAACCTGTACTTCCTGATCTGCGGACTGCTCTTGTTGCTGCTGGCTGTCCTGGTGATCTGGGGCCTGTGGCAAGGGTACAAGCAAAGAAAAGGACACAACTAAAAAAAAGGGACCTCCCACAATGGGAGGTCCCTTTTTTATGCTCACTTTTTATTTTGCCACAATATTCACCAGCTTGCCGGGAACATAAATCTCTTTGACAATGTTCTTGCCGGCAATCTCGGCAGCCACCTTGGCATCAGCCTTGGCAGCAGCCAGAGCGTCCTCCTTGCTGATGTCCGCAGCTACGTTCAACCGAGCACGGACCTTACCGGACACTTGCACCACGATCTCCACCGTGTCATCCTTGCACTTGGCCTCGTCATACTCCGGCCAAGGCTGCTGGGCCACCAGGCCCTCACCCAATCCGTTTGCTGCCCACACCTCTTCGGTGACATGGGGGGCAAAGGGATTCATCAGGATGGTGAAAATCCGCAGCTCCTCCTTGGAGATGCTGCCCTTGGCAGTCACCTGGTTCATCAGCGTCATCAGTGCGGCGATGGCGGTGTTAAACTTCAACACCTCGGTATCCTCGCTGACCTTCTTGATGGCCTTATGGAACGCACCCTCCATGTCGGGACGGATTCCCTGGTCCTCACAGAGGAGGCTCTGCAGGTTCCAATAGCGCTCCACAAACCGGCGGCATCCCTTGATACCAGCATTGCTCCAGGGAGCAGCCTTCTCAAAGTCGCCAATGAACATCTCGTACAACCGCATGGTATCGGCGCCGTACTCATCAACGATCTCATCGGGGTTCACCACGTTGCCACGGGACTTGCTCATCTTCTCTCCGTTTTCGCCCAGAATCATGCCGTGGCTGGTGCGCTTGGCATAGGGCTCGGGAGTGGGCACCAGGCCCTGGTCAAACAGGAACTTGTGCCAGAACCGGCTGTACAACAGGTGCAGCGTGGTGTGCTCCATACCGCCGTTATACCAGTCGATGGGTGACCAATACTTTAACGCCTCGGGGGAAGCGAAGGCCTCATCGTTGTGGGGATCCATGTACCGCAGGAAGTACCAGGAGGAACCTGCCCACTGAGGCATGGTATCCGTCTCACGCTTGGCGGGACCACCGCAATGGGGACAGGTGGTGCTCACCCAATCGGTCATGTGGGCCAAGGGGGATTCACCGTTGTCGGTGGGCTCGTAGGACTCCACCTCGGGCAGCCGCAGGGGCAGCTCGCTCTCCGGCAGGGGCACCCAGCCGCACTTCTCACAATACACCACGGGGATGGGCTCGCCCCAGTACCGCTGGCGGGAGAACACCCAGTCGCGCAGCTTGTAGTTTACCTTGGCGTGACCGATACCCTTCTCCTCAAGATGCTGGGTAATCTTCTTCTTGGCTTCCTCCACAGTCAGGCCGTCCAGAATGCCGGAGTTCACCATAATGCCGGTTTCGCAGTCGGTGAAGGCTTCCTCTTCCACGTTGCCGCCCTTGACCACTTCGATGATGGGCAAACCAAACTTCTTGGCAAACTCCCAGTCACGGGTGTCGTGAGCGGGCACAGCCATGATAGCGCCGGTGCCGTAGGACACCAACACGTAATCGGAGATAAAGATGGGGATCTCTTTGCCGGTGAGGGGATTGACAGCGGACACGCCCTGGAGCTTCACGCCGGTCTTTTCCTTGGCGACCTCGGTACGCTCAAAGTCGGATTTTCTCGCTGCCTGCTCCTGATAGGCCTTGATTTCGTCCAGGTTCTGGAGCTTGTCCGCCCACTTCTCCAAGTAGGGATGCTCCGGGGACACCACCATATAGGTGGCGCCGTAGAGGGTATCGGGACGGGTGGTGTAGACGGTCAGCTTATCGCCGGCGGTGGTGTCGAAGTCCACCTCGGCGCCGGTGGAGCGGCCGATCCAGTTCTTCTGCTGGGTCTTGACCCGCTCGGGGTAATCCACCAGATCCAGGTCGTCAATGAGCCGCTGGGCGTACTCGGTGATCTTCAACATCCACTGGCTCTTCACCTTGTGGACCACCTCGCTGCCGCACCGCTCGCACACGCCGTTGACCACTTCCTCGTTGGCCAGCACGCACTTGCAGGAGGTACACCAGTTCACGTTCATTTCCTTCTTATAGGCCAAGCCTTTCTTGAACAGCTGCAGGAAGATCCACTGGGTCCACTTATAGTACTCCGGATCGGTGGTGGAGATCTCCCGGCTCCAGTCAAAGCTGATGCCCAAGGACTGGATCTGCTTCTTGAACCGGGCAATATTCCGCTTAGTCACCTCGGCGGGATGAACATGGTTCTTGATGGCGTAGTTCTCGGTGGGCAGGCCAAAGGCGTCCCAGCCGATGGGATACAGCACATTATAGCCCTGCATCCGGCGCTTTCTGGCCACCACGTCCAGAGCAGTGTAGGGACGGGGATGGCCCACATGCAGTCCCTGACCGGAGGGGTAGGGAAACTCGATCAGGGCGTAATACTTGGGCTTATCAGAGCCGTTCTGCGCATGGAACACCCTGGTCTCTTCCCATTTTTCCTGCCATTTGGGTTCAATGGCTTTATGATCGTACTTCATCTTTCATCAACCCTTTCCCTTACTTTCTTGAAAGAAAGTAAGCAAAGAACTTATTCGTCGCGATTTCGTTCGCTTCGCTCTCTCCCCTGTTCGGAAAAGAGGACGTTGGTGTCCGCGTAGCAGGCGCCTACCACCTTTCGGGCGCATGCCCTGCTTTTTCTTCGGCTGCGCCGTTTTTTAGACTTTGAGGCTCCGCCTCAAACTCCGCCAACTTTTTGAAAAAAGTTGGATCAAAAACTTTTACGCTTCTTCGGTTTGCCACTCCACTTTCTTGCCATCGGTCCACAGGCGGTCCAGGTCATAGAAGTCCCGGCCCTCCTGGGTGAAGATGTGCACCACCACGTTGCCCCAATCCAACAGGATCCAGGAGTTGGACCGGTAACCCTCTGTGCGGGCCGGGGGCAGGCCTTCGGCTTTTAGCTTCTCATCCAGCTCGTCGGCCAAAGCGCGCACATGGGTGTTGTTATTACCCGTGGCAATGACAAAATAGTCCGCCAGGCTGGAGATGTTTTCAATCTCTATCACATTGAGCTTTTCCGCTTTTTTGCTGTCCAAAAAAGCGGCCGCCTTCTTTGCCAGTTCCAAAGACGTCATGCTTGCTGCTCCTTCTTTTCTAAGGTAAAAATTGCGTCGTTATAGGCCTCAATGGATTCCGCCGCCACCGGCAGTCCCTGGCCCATCAGCTCATCCACCGTGAACCGGATTCCTTCCACCATGGCCTCCTCCAGGCTGCGGTCCGCCGCCAGACGCATCTCCTCCACCCCGGGATAGGTTCTGTCCGCAGAGATGTAATCCGCCACAAACAGCACCTTTTCCAAAAGGGTCATATCCCCTTTTCCGCTGGTGTGACAGGCCACTGCGTTCACAATCTCCGGGTCGGTGACCCCCAGCTTTTGCCGGATATAAGCCGCTCCGCACAGAGCGTGCCACAATTTCCCGTTCCGCTGCTGGGTGTTAGTCAGTATTATACCAGAATCGGTCAGTATTTTCAACTGTTCCTCCGGGGGCGTATCCTTCATAATATCGTGAAGGATCCCCGCCAAGCGGGCCTTTTCTACATCTGCCCCATAGCGCTGGGCCAGGCGGGCAGCTTCCTGTGCCACGCACTGGCTGTGATAAAACCGCTTCTCTGTCAGATGGCTCTTTACTTCCCGCTCATAGTCCTCATAGTCCATGGGTTCCCGTCCTTTCCTGTAAATGCCCCGCTGCTGAATAAACTCGGCCACCGCTTCCGGCACCAGAGGGGTGAGGTCTTTGCCCTCCCCTGCCCACTGCCGCACCTGCGTGGAGGAGACGGGCAGATAGGGAATGTCCTCCACCACACACCGGGCTCCATAGCGGGAGGCGTACTCGTCCTTTTTGGCCAGAAGCTTCCCCATACCGTGGACGCTTCTGGGTGCCGTACATACGGTGGCCAAAAGAAAGATGGTCTCCGGCCGGTACCAGTGCTCCACTGTCAGGAACATATCCTCCCCCATCAACAGGTAAAACTGATCCTGAGGGTAGAGCCGATGGAGCTCCTCCAGGGTTTCTGCGGTGTAGCTCTTTCCCTCCCGGCGCATCTCCAAGTCAGAGATCTGCAGGTGAGGCCGATCCCCCACCGCCAGACGGCACATGGTCATGCGGTCCTCCCCGCTGGCCAGCTCCGGGGCAGCCTTGTGGGGCGGCACATGGGTGGGAATCAGCAGCACCCGATCCAAGTCCAACCGCCGGACAAACTCTTCCAGCAAGTGGATGTGCCCCCGGTGGATGGGGTTGAACGTTCCCCCATAAATGCCAGTCTTCAACGTCCTCCCCCCTTCATCGGGGCAGGACGATTTTGGGGTCCTTCTTCTTTCTGCGGTACAGCACAAACCGGGATCCGATCACCTGCACCACATCACTGTTTGTCTGGCGGGCGATTTCCTCCGCCGCCTCCCGAGAGGTCATGGGGGAGGATTCCGGCAGCACCCGGCCTTTAATCAGCTCCCGCTTTTCCAGGGCGTCGTCCGCCTGCTTGATCAGTTCCGGGCTCATGCCGGATTTGCCCATCATCAGGATGGTGTCCTCGTTCACCGCTAAAGAGCGGAGATATGCGCGCTGTTTACTGGTTAACATCATTTACTCTCCTGTGTCATTTCTGCTTTCGCCGCTGGTACGCTACAATCTCCGGGTCGGAGCCGTTGTCGCCGTACTCGCACACCAAAAGCCAATTTTCATCGGCGGTCAGACCGAAACACCGGCCGCTGCCGTCATGCTTGCACAATTGATTGACAAAATACACCCGGTTGTCCTCCCAGAACTTCACCTTCTGGCCGCTGGGAAGCGTGTACTCCAAATTGATATAAGACCCCGGCAGGGCGTTTAAGTCCGTCACGGTCTCCATGCCAGGAATCTGCAGGGCATTGAACTCCTGGATCAGCTCCTCTTTCAAGGAACAACTCCCGGAAAAGCAGCCGCCAGGAGCCTCGCATCCCCCTGCTTTGCAGCACTCTCCCAGGACGCAGGTGCCCCCGTAAGGCTTTCCACCGGTGGCGGCACATCCGGGACAGTTGTCCACAGCGGGACACTGGCTGCAGTCCAACCCACAGTAATTTTTCATAGGGATCATCCCTTCTGCTTCAAATACTCCCGAAGCTTTTCCTCAAACAGCTGGAACGCCTTGCCTCGATGGCTGCGGGCATCCTTCTCAGCATCGGTCATCTCTCCAAAGGTGCGACCTTCCTGCTCGAAGATGGAATCATACCCAAAGCCGTTTTCCCCTCGGGACTCAAAAGCAATGGTGCCATAGCACTTGCCCTCGGCATCGATCCGGTCCCCATCCGGGAACACACAGCACACAGCACTGACAAAATGCGCGCCCCGTTGTTCCACCGGCACTCCCTGAAGCTTTTCCAGCACCGTCAAACGCCGCTTGCCGGGCTCTGCAAACCGGGCGGAGTAGATTCCAGGAGCACCGTCCAGGTAATCCACGCACAGACCGGAATCGTCCGCCACGGCGGGCAGGCCCGTCTCTTTGCAGGCGGATTCCGCCTTGATAAAGGCATTTTCCATAAAGGTCTTGCCCGTCTCCTCCGGCTCCGACAGCTCCGCTGTCACCACTTCAATGCCCATGGGTTCCAGCATCCGCTTAAACTCCACGATCTTCCCCTTGTTATGGGTGGCAATTACAATTTTCATTTGCCCCATCCTTTCCCTGGTTATTCCTCATCCCGCTTCCGGCCAAAAGGCCAGAACCTGCGCTTTTTCTTCTCCGGCTTCTCTTCGGGAGTCTCTTCCTCCTCCGGCGCCTCTTCCAGCATGGCGTCGATATCGGAGATCAAGCTTTCTTCGGACAGGACCTCCTCGGGTGCGGCCTCTTCCAGCAGCTCCTCGGAGAGCAGCTGGACTTCCTGACGCTCCTCCTCCGCTCTGGCTCTAGCTTCTTCTTCCGCCTGTGCCTGAGCCTCCAGCTCCGCACGCTCCCGGTCCTCCACAAAGGCCGGGGTGTCATCCCGCTGATTGTCAAACAGAGCGTCTGCAAAGGCCTCTGCGTCAAAGGGCTGCAAGTCCTCCACCTGCTCGCCCACGCCGATAAACTTCACCGGAAGGCCCAGATCCTGCTTGATGGGCAACACCACGCCGCCCTTGGGGGTTCCGTCCAGCTTGGTCAGCACAATGCCGGTGATCCCCGCTGCACTCTGGAATTCCTTGGCCTGGTTCACCGCGTTTTGGCCCGTGGCGGCATCCAGCACCAACAGGGTCTCCCGGTCACAGCCGGGCAGCTCCCGGTCGATCACCCGGGAGATCTTCCCCAGCTCGTCCATCAGGTTCTTTTTGTTGTGCAGGCGGCCGGCGGTATCGCAGATAATCACGTCACAGCCCCGGGCCTTGGCCGCGGCGATGGTATCAAACACCACGGCGGCAGGGTCCGCGCCCTCCTTGTGCTTGATGAGGGGCACCTCGGCACGCTGGGCCCAAACTTCCAACTGCTCAATGGCAGCGGCTCGGAAGGTGTCCGCAGCCCCCAGGATCACGGACTTGCCCTCGCTCTTCAGCCGGGAGGCCAGCTTACCAATGGTGGTGGTCTTACCCACGCCGTTGACGCCGATCACCAGGATAATGGAAGGTTTTGTGGAGATGTGCAGGGTGTCGTCCCCTTGGAGCATCTCCGCCACAATAGCTTTCAGCTCACCCATAATCAGGCTGGGGTCGGTGATTCCCTTCTCCTTGATCTTTGCCCGAAGCTGGTCGCAGATGTATTCCGCAGTGTTCACACCCACGTCTCCCATCACCAGCAGCTCTTCCAGCTCCTCAAAGAGGTCCTCGTCAATCTTGGTGAAAGAGTTGACCATCTGGGTGATCTGGCCGCTGATATTGTCCCGGGTCTTTTTCAGCCCATCCCGGATCTTTTCAAAGAAGCCCATAGTTTTCTTCCTCTCTATATCTCAAATGACATGGTTTTATGTGCCGAACTCCGCGGCTTCCTCCGTGCGCAGGGCCAACAGCTTGGAAATGCCCTGGTCCTGCATGGTGACGCCGTACAGCATGTCCGATCCCTCCATGGTGCCCCGACGGTGGGTGATGGTGATAAACTGGGTCCTGTCCCCCATACGCCGCAAATACTGGGCAAATCGGGCCACGTTGACCTCGTCCAAGGCGGCCTCGATCTCGTCCAGCACGCAGAAGGGCGGCGGATTGACCCGCATGATGGCAAAATAGATGGCAATGGCCACCAGCGCCTTCTCACCACCGGAGAGGGACTCGATGTGGGTGACGATCTTTCCGGGCGGATGGACTTTGATCTCAATGCCCGAGGTGAGCACGTCACTGTCATCGGTGAAGGACAACTCTGCCGCGCCGCCCCCGAACAGCTCCCGGAAGATCTGCCCGAAGTTCTGGTTGATCTGGGCAAACCGGTCGGAGAACTGCTGGCGCATGTGCTTGGTCAAGTCTTGAATCAATTCCAGCAGTTCCGCCTTGGACTTTTCCACATCCTCGATCTGTCCCTTTAAAAACTCGTACCGCTCGGCGACCTCTTTGTATTCCACCACAGCGCCCACGTTCACGGCGCCCAGGGCTTTGATCTTATTTTTCAGCTCTGCCAAGCGCCGCTGGGCTGCCGGCAGGTCGTCAATCTTTTTGGTCATCTCCTCAGCCTCCCGGCGAGTGAGCTCGTACTCCTCCCACAGTTTGGTCAGGATCTGGTCGTACTCCTTCTGCAGGTTCTCAGAACGCTCCTGCAACCGGGAGAGCTCTTGGCCCACATTCTCCCGCTGGGACACTGCCTCGCGCTCCCGCTCCCGAAGCTTCTGGGCTTCCTGCTCCAGCGCAGCCCGCTGCTGGCCCAACGCCTGCAAGCTTTCCCGCTTGGAACGGGCTTGCTCATTCAGGTCTTCCGCCCGCTTGAGAGCATCGCCCTTTTGGCTCTCCAACTGGGTGATTCTCTCCCGGAGGAGGGTGATCTCCTCTGTCAGGCGTTGAATGGTCCCGGCGGCATCCTGCTTGCGGGACTCCAACCCTGCCACGGCTGCCTCTAGAGCGTCCCGGTCCTTCTGGGCGGAGAATTCTCCCATGCGGATCTCCTGGATGGTCCGGGAGATGTCCTCGCACCGGGCCATTTGCTCCTCTCGCGAGCCGGAGAGCTCCTGGGATTTCTCCTGGGCCTGGGCAACCTGTTCCTCCAACTGGGCAATGGCCTGGCGGATCTTCTGCTCCTGCTGGGACAGCTCTGCCAGACGTCCAGCAGAATCTGCCTGCTCCCGCTGGAGATTGGCTGCGTTTTCCGACAGCTGCTCCAGCTCCCGGCTGACCTGGGCGCTCTGGGACTGCATGCGGATGCGCTCCTCCTGGGCGGAGGCCAATTCTCCCCGGGCGGCGTCCAGCTCTGCCTCGGATGCGGAAAACTCCTCCTGCCGCAGACGGAACTCCTGCTGGGCGGCCTCAGCCTGCTTTTGCAAGGCGGCGGCCTTCTCCCGCACCTGCTGGATCTCTGCGGCACGGCTGAGCAATCCGGAACTGCGTCCCTTGGAGCCGCCGGTCAAGGAACCGCCGGCATTGACCACCTGGCCGTCCAAGCTGACCACCCGCAGGCGGTAGCCCGTCTTCCGGGCAATGGCTGTGGCGCTGTCCAAATCCTCCGCCACGGCCACCCGGCCCAACAGGGAATCACGGATGGTATAATACCGCTCCTCACAGGCGCACAGGGTGTTGGCCATGCCCACAAATCCGTCCATATCCCGGATCTCCCTGGTATCATACACGCTGCCCCGAATGGTGGACAAGGGCAGGAAGGTGGCCCGGCCCCAATCCCGCTGCTTTAACAGCCGGATGGCGTTCTTGGCGTCCTGTTCCGTCTCCACCACGATGTGCTGCATGGAAGCACCCAGAGCCGTCTCCAAAGCCACGGCATACTCGCTAGGGGTCTTGAGCAGCTGGCTCACCGGGCCGCAAATCCCGGAGAGCATCCCCCGCCCGGAGGCTTTCATCACCTGCTTGACGCTCTGGGAAAAGCCCTCCAGGTTCCGCTCCATATCCTCCAGGAGCTTGGCACGGCGCTGCTGCTCACTGACATCCAAGGTCAGCTGGTTCCAGGCCTCCCGGGCTGCCTGGGCCCGCTTGCGGCGGCTCTCCAACCGCAGTTCATAGCCCTTGACCGCATTGTCCCGGGCAGCCACTGCCTGCTCCGCATCGGCCAGCATCTCTTTGAGCTGAGCGGCCTCCTCCTGGGCATCGGCAAGACGCTGGTTGGCCTGCCGGACACTGTCCGCAACCGCCCCAGCCCGCAGCCGGATCTCCGCCATGGATGACTGGGTGGACGAGAGTTTGATCCGCTCCTCTGCCAGGGAGGCGTTGTACTGAGCCAACTCTTGGGCAGCCTGTTCCATCTGCCGGGTGGCCTCGTCCGCGCCCTGGCGCAGCTCCTCCAAGCGCTGGGTATAGGTGAGCATCCTGTCCCGGCTCTCCTGGATCCGCTGCTCCTTCTCTTCTATCTCCTGGCGCTTCTCTTGGATCTCCCGGTCCGTATCCTCCCCGGAACGGGAAGCCTCGGTGATCTGGCCCTCCAGCCGCTGGATGCTCTCCCGCGTATGGGCGGCGTCATTTTCAAAGAGGCTGGCCTCGCCCTCCGCTCGGACGGCTTCCCCATCCAGAGAGGCGGCCTGGCTTCTGGCCTCTTCCATATCCACCGTACACTGGTTGGTCTGCCGGTAGTTTTCCTCCGTCTTGGTGGCGATGGCCTGCAGCTCCTCCTGAAGCCCTTCATGCTGGGCCTTTGCCAGGGAGATCTTCTCCCCGTGCTCCCGCAACACCTTGCCCGAACGGTCCAGGGTCTCCATCCAGATGCCGATTTCCAGCTCTCGCTTCTCTTTGTCAAAGGCGATAAACTGTTCGGCCTTCTCCGCCTGGATCCGCAAAGGCTCCACCCGGGATTCCAACTCCGAGAGGATATCCCGCAGCCGCACCAAGTTTTCTTCGGCCTTGTTCAGGCGGCGCTCCGACTCCTCTTTGCGGTAGCGGTAACGGGAGATTCCGGCGGCCTCCTCAAAGATCTCCCGGCGGTCCTCGGAACGGGCGGCCACAATGCTGTCGATCTTGCCCTGGCCGATGATGGAATAGCCGTCCCTTCCCAAGCCCGTGTCCATAAACAGCTCGTTGATATCCTTTAAGCGCACGGTATTCTTGTTGATCAGGTACTCGCTCTCCCCCGAACGGTAGTACCGCCGGGTGACCGCCACCGTATCCCCTGCAAAGGGCAATCGGCGGTCGGCATTGTCGATGGTGAGGGTGACCTCTGCAAAACCCAGGGCCTTGCGCTGGGGTGTGCCGTTGAAGATCACGTCCTCCATCTTGGAGCAGCGCAGCGTGCGCACGGACTGCTCTCCCAACACCCAGCGCATGGCGTCACTGATATTGCTCTTGCCGCTGCCGTTGGGACCCACCACGGAGGTGATCCCCCGCTCGAATTGCAGGGTGGTTTTGTCGGGGAAGGTTTTAAACCCCTGCAGTTCCAAAGATTTTAAGATCATGGCGTTCCTTCTCTCACTTGATTTCTAGCCGGAAGCTCCCTCGAGACAGAGAACTATCCGGCACAAAGCGCACCTGATAGCCCTGGCGGGCCAGCGCTTCCGCATTGCAGCGTTTCTGCCCCACAGCCGCAGAGAACTCTCGGGGATTGACGGCCACCTGGTAACTCCCGGGACCTGCCTGCTCCAGAGCGGGAAGCAGCTGCTTCAAAAAGAGCCTGCCCTCCACCAGCTCCCGGAAAGCCGGGTGGTAGGGGCCTGCCACCCGGCGGCTCTCAACACTCTCCTGGGCGTGAAGCCCCAGGCGGATCACCCGGATCCCCGCCTGCTCAAACAGGGGCAACAGGACTGCGCACAGCTCCACCGCCTCCTCCAGCGTCTGGGGCTGATAGTCCCCCTGGCGAAATCGCTCCGCCAGCTGAGTGTGTTCCAGCACCACCGTGGGGTAGATCCGCACCGTGTCCGGTGCCAAAGCGATGAGGGCTTTGGCGGTGCTCACATCCTGTTCCGGCGTGGAGCCCCACAGCCCGGTCATCATCTGCAAGCCCAGTTCCAGGCCTGCCTCCCGGATCAGTCCGGCAGCCCTCTGGGTATCCGCCGCGGTGTGGCCCCGGCGGTTCTGCTGCAGCACTCGGTCATCCATGGACTGGGCACCCAACTCCACCGCCACCATGTGATGGGCTTTTAACAGCTCCAACACCGGCTTGTCCACGGCGTCCGGGCGGGTGGAACAGCGCAGGCCTGCAAATCCAAAGCGCTCCACCGCCTCCTTGGCAGGGGCCAGCAGAGAGCACATGTACTCCCGAGGAATGGCGGTAAAGCTACCGCCGAAAAAGGCGATCTGGGTCTCCTTCACCCGCTCCCCCAAATGGAGTGCGGCAGACTGAGCGGTCTCCCACACCTGCTGGGGAGTGGGCGCTTGGGCATCCCCGGTGATGGCGTGCTGGTCACAGAAGCTGCACCGCTGGGGGCAGCCCACGTGGGGCACGAAAATCGCCACATTTCCCATCAGTAACCCATCAGCTCCAACGCCTCTCGGGCGGCCTGCTGCTCGGCCTCTTTCTTGGAGCGGCCGCCGCCTTTTCCGATGACGTTGGAGTTCAGATGCACTTCCACGGTGAAGTGCTTGTCGTGATCGGGACCGCTTTCCCCGGTGACCACATACTCCAAGCGCTCTTCCGGGTTCTGCTGGATGATCTCCTGGAGGGTGGTCTTGTAGTCCTTGAAGGGCTTGACGCTCTGGGCTTTTGCCGCCGGTCCCACAAACCGCAGGATGAACTTCTTGGCCTCCTCCAGACTGCCGCTGTCCAGGTAGATAGCAGCGGTGGTGGACTCGAACACATCGGCCAGGATGCTGGGTCGCTCCCTGCCGCCGGAATGACGCTCTCCATGGCTGAGGCGCAGGTAGTCCCCCACGTGGAGCGTCTTGGAAAACCCGCACAGGCTCCGCTCACACACCAGGGAAGCACGGGTCTTGGTCAGCTTCCCCTCAGGGAGGTTGGGGAAGTTTTCAAACAGGTACTCCGCCGTGACAAAACCCAGCACCGAATCCCCCAAGAACTCCAACCGCTCATAGCTTTTACACTTGTGCTCGTTGGCGTAGGAGGAGTGGGTCAGGGCTGTCTCCAACAGGGATTTGTCCCGAAACCGGTATCCGATGCGCTTTTCATATTCTTCCAGCTGCCGCATGGGTTTCTCCTCCCTCATTTCTCTTTGGCCACGGCCCCGGCGATCTTGTCAATAACCCCGGACTCTGCATAATCCCTGGCAAGGCGCAGGGCGCTTTTCACCGTGGAAGCCTTGGCGCTGCCGTGGATCTTGAACACCGGCTTGCGGCATCCCAGAATGGGCGCCCCACCGTACTCATTGTAATCCAGCTCTTTCTTCATCCGCTTCAGATCCTTATAGACCAGGGCAGCCGCCACCTTACCCTTGGCGCTGCTCAAGAACACGCCCTTGATCTTGTCCATCAGGGCCAGAGCCACACCCTCATAGACCTTCAAGATCATATTGCCGGTAAAGCCGTCGGTCACCACCACGTCCGCCGCGTCAAAGGGGATATCGCGGCCTTCCACGTTGCCCACAAAGCGCAGCTCCGGACTTTCTTTCAGAAGCACATAGGTCTCCTTCTGCAAGTCGCTGCCCTTGTGCTCCTCGGCGCCCACATTGGCCAGGCCCACCCGGGGCTGCTCAATGCCCATAACATGCTTCATATAGGCCGAGCCCATCAAGCCAAACTGCAGCAGCATCTCCGGACGACAGTCCACACTGGCTCCGCCGTCCGCTAACATGAAGAATCCCTTGGTGCCAGGCATCACCGGGGCAAAGGTCACTCGCTTGACCCCGGGCAGACGCTTCACCAGCAACGTGGCTCCCACCACCAGGGCTCCGCTGTTGCCGGCACTGGCAAAGGCATCGCCCTGGCCCTCGGCCAAGGCCCGCAGTCCCACTGCCATCGAACTGTCTTTCTTCTCCCGGCGGATGCTGTCCGGCTCGTCCTCCATGGTGAGCACGTCCCCGCAGGAGAGGATCTCCATCTTGGACAGCTCCTCCGTAATGCCCAGCTCCTTGGCACAGGCCTCCAATTTGCCCTTGTCCCCGGTGAGCAGAATGTCCACGCCCAGCTCCTGACGAGCCTGGGCACAGCCTAAAAGGATCTCCTGGGGAGCATTGTCCCCGCCAAAGGCATCTACAATGATTTTCATGTGGTCCCCTCCTCTTCTGCGCCTGGGGCGCTGTCTTCTAACGGCTCGTCCATCTCTTGACAATAGCGTTCCAAATCAGCCAGCCCTCGCTGAGCCAAGGCCAGGTACCGCTGGCGCTTGTCTCGGATCTGCTCCTCCAAGGGAGGCAGAACCCCGAAATTGGCCCCCATGGGCTGGAAGTCCTTCCCCTCATACCCGGACATGTACCGGGACAGGGCACCCATCATGGTGGTCTCCGGCAGCACAAGAGGCTCCCGACCAGCAAGCCGCCTTGCCAAATTGATCCCCGCCAGGATGCCGGAAGAGGCGGACTCCATATAGCCCTCCACCCCGGTGATCTGTCCGGCAAAGAACAGCACCGGCCGCCCGCGGAAGGAGTAATCTCCCCGGAGCAGCTGGGGGGAATTCAAAAACGTATTCCGGTGCATCACGCCGAAGCGCACAAACTCCGCGTTTTTCAGAGCGGGAATCATGCCGAACACCCGTTTTTGCTCCCCAAACTTCAGATTGGTCTGGAAGCCCACCAGGTTGAACAGGGTGCGCTCCCGGTTTTCCGTGCGCAGCTGCAGCACTGCCCAAGGCCGGTGGCCCGTCCTGGGATCCCGCAGGCCCACGGGTTTCATGGGGCCAAACCGGATGGCGTCGTGCCCCCGGGAAGCCAACACCTCAATGGGCATGCAGCCTTCATAAACTTGGGGGTCTCTAGCGTCAAAGCTGTGAACAGGAGCCCTTTCCGCCTTCACCAGTTCCTGGGCAAAGGCGTCGTACTCCTCCTTGTTCATGGGACAGTTGAGATAGTCCCCCTCCTGGCCTTCCTCGTCCCCTCTGCCATAGCGGGACGCTGCAAAGCAGTGCTCCATGTCCAGGCTCTCTCGGGTGACGATGGGAGCAGCAGCGTCAAAAAAACTGAGGCTCCCCCCACACAGCTTCCGGAGTTTCTCGGCCAAGGGCTCGGCGGTCAAGGGGCCTGTGGCCACAATCACCGGGCCCTGCGGAAGCTCGGTGACCTCCTGGCGCACCACAGTGATCAGCGGCTCCTTCTCAATGGCCTGGGTGGCCAATCGGGAGAACTCCTCCCGGTCCACCGCCAGGGCTCCCCCAGCCGGGACTGCGCTCTTTTGGGCGCAATCCATGAGCAGGGAGCCAAACCGGCGCATTTCCTCTTTCAGTAGGCCGGCGGCGCTTTCAATGCGGCTGGCCTTCAGAGAATTGGAACAGATCAGCTCGGCAAAGCCCTGGCTTTTGTGGGCGGGAGAATACTTCTGGGGTTTCATCTCGTACAGGGTCACAGGGATCCCCCGGCGGGCCAGCTGCCATGCGGCTTCGCACCCCGCCAGGCCCGCACCCAGCACGGTCACCCTCTGCTGTGCCATCAATCCTCGTCCTCCTCGACTGGGCGCTTGCCCGGGAAGGTGCAATCCGGCGTGACACAGTACAAAGTCTTATCTTTGCTCTTCTTCTGCATCAAGGTCTTGCCGCAGACAGGACACTTCTCCTTGCTGGGGGGATCCCAGGAGACAAAGTCACACTTGGGATACTCGCTGCACCCAAAAAACACCCGGCCCTTTTTGGACTTGCGCTGGATGATCTTCCCGCCGCATTTGGGGCATTCCGCACCGGTGTCGTTGACAATCTTCTTCACGTTCTTACACTCAGGGTAGCCGGGGCAGGCCAGGAATTTTCCATACCGGCCCACCTTCACCACCATCTTGCGACCGCACTTCTCGCAGATGACATCGGTCTCGTCCTCTTTCAGCTGAATCTTCACGCCGTCCATTTCCTTTTTGGCCTTCTGGACAGTCTTGTCAAAGTCGTCGTAGAACTTCTGGAGGGTGTCCACCCACTCCTCGTCACCGCGCTGCACAGCGTCCAATTCATCCTCCACCTGGGCGGTGAACTTCACGTTGACGATCTTGGGGAAGCGCTCCTTCATCAGCTTGGTGATGACCTCGCCCAGTTCTGTGGGCTTGAAGGCTTTGCCCTCCCGAGAGACGTACTCCCGGGTGGTGATGGTGGAGATGGTGGCTGCATAGGTGGAAGGACGGCCGATGCCGTTCTCCTCCAGGGCCTTGATGAGGGAAGCTTCGGTGTACCTTGGGGGCGGCTGGGTGAAGTGCTGGTTGCCCTTCAGGTCCTTGACCTTCAGCTTCATACCCACTTCCAGGGGAGGCAGGTCCTTGCCGGCCTTCTCCTCCTCATCCTTGCTCTCCTCGTACAGGGCGGTAAAGCCCTCAAAAGCCACATTGAATCCGGAGGCCTTGAACAGGTACTTTCCAGCGTTGATGGTGGCCTGGGTGGTATTCATGACGCAGTTGGCCATCTGGCAGGCGATAAAGCGCTCCCAGATCAATTTATACAGTTTATACTGATCGGAAGTCAGGGAGCTCTTCACCTGGTCCGGGGTCAGGCTGATGGTGGAAGGCCGAATAGCCTCGTGACCGTCCTGGGCGTTGGCACGGGACTTGAAATGCCGGGGCTTTGAAGGCAGGTACTTATCGCCCCAGCGGTCCTGGATATAGGCTGTGGCATCCTTGATGGCGTCCTCGGAGATGCGCAGGGAGTCGGTTCTCATGTAGGTGATCAAACCGATGGAACCCATGCCCTCGATCTCCACGCCCTCATACAGCTCCTGGGCGGCCTTCATGGTGCGCCGGGCCTGGAAGCCCAGCTTCCGGCTGGCCTCCTGCTGCAAGGTGGAGGTGATGAACGGCGGGGCAGGAGAACGGTTCTTCTTGCCCTTCTTCACCGCAGTGACCAGGAAGTCCTCCTTCTCCAGCTCCTCAAAGAGCTTGTCGGACTCCTCCTTGGAGCCGATCTTGATCTCCCCGTTTTCGTCGCCGTAAAAGGCAGCAGCAAACACCGCCTTGCTAGGAGGTGCAGTGAGCTTGGCGTCAATAGTCCAATACTCCTGGGGGACGAAGGCTTTGATTTCCTCCTCGCGGTCCACAATCATGCGCACTGCCACGGACTGCACCCGGCCTGCGGAAAGCCCCCGGCGGATGGTCTTGGCCAGGAAGGGGCTGAGGGTATAGCCCACCAGCCGGTCCAGAATTCGTCGGGCCTGCTGAGCGTTGACCAGATCCAGGTCAATGGCCCGGGGATGGGACATGCCCTCCTCCACGCCAGTACGGGTGATCTCGTTGAAGGTCACACGGTCCTGGGCGTCCTCGTCAAGGCCCAGAATATACGCCAGGTGCCAGGAGATGGCCTCTCCTTCCCGGTCAGGGTCAGTGGCCAACAGCACGCCGTCGGCATTGGCTGCTGCTTCTTTCAGCTCTTTGACCAGCTTCTCCTTGCCTTTGATGATGCTGTACTTCGGCTTGAAGTGGTCCTTCACGTCCACGCTGAGCCGCGCCTTGGGCAGGTCTCGCACGTGACCCATGGAGGCCATCACTTCATAGTCGTTTCCCAAATATTTTTGAATGGTCTTCGCCTTGGAAGGCGACTCCACAATTACCAGTTTCGACATTGACAGGTTTACTCCTTTTCCTCCGGCCGGACTTTCCGGCAGGATGTTCCCCCGGTGAGCAAGCCCACCAGCGGTGTCTTTTACAATACTCCGGCAGAGGTGTATTTGTCAAATGAAAAATCCCGGACACTCACAACCGGCGATACCGTTTGCCCGGACAGGACTTGGCCAGGCCTTTCAGCTCCAACACCGTCAAGCTGCCCAACACCTTTCCCATGGGCAGCCCCGTCCGCTCCTGAAGCACCGCCGCCGGAAGAGGTTCTTCCTCCAGAACCTCCAAAACAGAGGCCTGCTCCAGGGACAGGTTCTCCCCATTGGACGTGGGATTTCCCTCATAGGGTTCCTCTTTCTTTTCTGGTGCTTTCTTTTCTGGTGCTTCCTTTTCTGGTGCTTCCTTTTCTGGTGCTTCCTTTTCTGGTGCTTCCTTTTCTGGTGCTTCCTTTTCTGGTGCTTCCTCTTCGCCGGAATCCGCCAGGGCTGCCAGGGGCTGCTGTGGCGGCTCCTCACTCTCCCAGGGCACGGTGAAGGGCACAATCTTCCGCAGGTCTTGGAACCGGCCCAGATATTCCTCCAAGATGTCCTCTCCCCGCTCCACGGCCTTGGCACCATCCTCCAACAGGTCCCGGCCTCCGGCAAATGCCGGGTCCCCCGGGATACCAGGCCATACAAACACGTCGCGGTTCTGGTCCCTGGCCAGAGTGGCATACATGGAAGTGCCGCTCTTCCGGGCGGCCTGAATCAGCACCACACCGCAGGAAAGACCAGTGATCAGCCGGTTGCGCTTCTGGAAGGTTCCATAGCCCGGCGACTGCTGAGAAAAGTACTCCGTGAGCAATGCGCCGCCCCTTTCCAGAATCTTTTCCCGAAAGAAAGCATTGCTTCCCAGATACGAGCTATTCAGCGCAACCGGCAGAACGCTAATCATCTGCCCACGGCCGCTCATGACGCCCATCGCTGCGGCAGTGTCAATTCCCAAAGCGCCTCCAGTGATCACAGCCGCTCCACCGATAGCCAGCTGATAGCCGATCTCCTTGGCTTTATTCTCGGATTCCGGTTTGGCCTTTCGAGCGCCCACTACCGCAACTGCCGGCACCTGATCCACATCGGGCAGTGTGCCCTTCCCATACAATACCGCAGGAGGATCGAAAATATTCTGCAACGCCACAGGATATTTGGGCGAGCCCGGAGTAATCACCCGCCAACCAACTTTGATGGCATACTCCAACTGTGCCTGAGCCTCCGCCAGCGAAAAGGAGTACAGGGCCGCAGCCGCCTGATCGTTGATCTCCGGCAGCGAATTCCACAGCCGGGGACCTCCCCGGTAAAAGCCTTCCACTCCTCCGGGGATCCTCTGATGAAGCCGCCAAGGCATCGGGCTACCCGCTCCAAAAGCGTGCTGCAGCCAGATCCAATACACGCGGTCATCCATGGGCTTTCCCCCTTCCTCGGGCCATCTCCCACAGCAGTATGGTGGCTGCTGCTGAAGCGTTCAGAGACTCCGCTCTCCCCGCCATGGGGATGGTCACGGGGCGGCATCGAGCAATGGTGTCGGCGCGCAGTCCATTGCCCTCGTTGCCAATGAACACCGCACACTTTTGCCCGGCAAAATCCACTGCCGTCACCGGCAGCGCACCGCTGTCCGGCACAGAGGCCAGCAGCCCGTATCCCCCCTGCTCCAACCGGGAGCAGAGGACCTGGCTGTCCGCCTCCAAGCCGATTCTCAACCGAAACACCGCCCCCATGGACGCCCGCAGCGCCTTGGGGGAAAGGGGGTCACAGCAATCCCCCAACAGGATCACCCGTTCCACCCCCAGGGCTTCCGCCGTACGGAGGATGGTGCCCAGGTTTCCAGGATCCTGCAAGTCCTCCAGCACCGCCAAGGAGCAGTCCTCCGAATCGGGGCTCTCTCCCAGCCCTTGGGGCCAACGGCACTGACAGAACACCCCCTGGGGATGACGGGTATCGGACAACAACCCAGCCACGTGATCCGCAACAAGATAGCTCTCCCTGCTGACTGCCAGCACCGGCTCCACATAGCGGGCGTACTTCTCCATGGCCTGCTGGGTGACGAAGCATCGCAGCACCTCCACACCGGAGCGGGCGGCGTCCTCGCACAGCCGCGCCCCCTCGCAGAGGAACTCCTTACGGCGGCGGCGCTCCTCAGGGGAACCCAGCAGCGCTGCGGCATCCCGCACAATTTTGTTTTGCCGGCTTGTGATTCTTTCCATCTGACCGCCTCCATTCCAAAGCTGCCACAACTTGTCGTGATATAACAGGAACGCCCAAGGCAAGCTTGCCTCGGGCGCACTTTTAGCTTTTTTACAGGGCTGCCTTGGCCTTTTCCACCAGGGCAGTGAAGCCTGCGGCGTCAGCAATGGCGATCTCGGAAAGCATCTTCCGGTTCAGGGTGACGCCAGCCTTCTTCAGGCCGTTCATGAAGGTGGAATAGTTGATGCCGTTTGCATGGCATGCCGCAGAAATACGGGTGATCCACAGGCGGCGGAAGTCACGCTTGCGCTGCTTACGACCAATGAAGGCGTAATTGCCGGACTTCATCACAGCCTGTTTCGCCATTTTAAAATGGCGGCTCTTGGAACCCCAATATCCCTTGGCAAGCTTTAAAATCTTCTTTCTTCTCTTGCGCGTCATCATCGCGCCCTTAACTCTGGCCATTCCAATACCATCCTTTCTATGGTGAAAACGCTTGTTGTCCTATCAGCTCCGAAGAAGACCCGGCTCCCTCGGAAAAAAGCCCCTCTTATTTGTAGGGCAGCATCCGCTTGACGGCGGCAACGTTGGTCTTGTCGGCAACGGTGGTGCCGCGCATAGCGCGCTTGCTCTTGGGGGTCTTGCCATGGCCGTTGAGCAGATGGCTGGTGTTGGCATGACCGCGGATGACCTTCCCATTCTTGGAAAGCTTAAAGCGCTTCTTGGCGCCGCTGTGAGTTTTCAGTTTCGGCATTTTGCAGTCCTCCTTAGGTATTTTGAAACAACTGTTATTTCTGAGGCTTCGGCGCGAGGAACATCAACATGGTACGACCCTCCAGCTTGGCGGGCTTCTCCACATTGGCCACCTCGCTCATGGCGTCGGCAAACCGCTTCATAATATCAAGCCCCAGTTCAGGGTGTCCCATCTCCCGGCCGCGAAACCGGATGGAAGCCTTCACCTTGTTGCCCTCGGAGATAAACCGCAGGGCGTGGTTCCTCTTGGTCTCAAAATCATGAGTGTCGATGTTGAGGGACAGGCGGACCTCCTTGATCTCAACGACGCGCTGGTTCTTTCTCGCTTCCTTTTCCCGCTTGGCCTGTTCAAAGCGGAACTTGCCGTAATCAATGATCTTGCACACCGGCGGGTTTGCCTGGGGAGCGATCTTCACCAGGTCCAGATTCTTCTGCTCCGCAATCTCCATCGCTTTACGCAGGGGCATGATGCCAAGCTGTGTGCCATCGGAGTCAATGACGCGAAGCTCTTTGTCCCGGATCTGCTCGTTGATCTGCAATTCCTTGTTGCTAATGGGTAGCACCTCCATCACATGTTGTTCTCAAGCTGTTTGGCGGCGGGCGGCGGGCTGACAAAAAGCGGGCAGAATTCCTTCTGCCCGCAAATCAACGTCCTGAAAAAGCCGCCCCTTGAGGGCCGCTTATGGGATATTGACCTGTGTCAGACGAAACTGCACGGGTGGGAGCCTGCCGCTCCACTTTGTTTTACCGAGAAATTATTATAGTCCCTTCTTTTGCCGCTGTCAAGGGATTTTCCGGATTTCCCACGGTTTTTTCTCAAAGCCCGGCCCTTAGTGGATGTCGTAGACGCTGCGCAGACGCAGGTTTTCCGTGGAGCCGGAAAGCACCTTCACCCGGGTCTCCCCGGCGTTCATGTCAAAGTAGTTATCGGAAAGCATCAGATCCTCGTTCTCGTTTTGGATCTCCACGCTCTTGGCATAAGCCTTGGCGCTGACCACAATCTCATCGCCCTCCACCCGGCAGGACAGCTGGGGATCTGCATAGTGGAAGTACTTGGGCAGAGAGAAGATCACCGTGCCGCCGGACACCCGACGGTCATTTAAGTACAGGTCGTAGCTGACGTAATCCTCAAAGATGTCCACCTCGGGCAGTTCCACCTTATCCAGCCACACGCTGGTCAGGGCGGGGACCTTCAGAGTGATGGTCTCCTCCCGCTGGACCTGGCCGGTCTTGTCCCGCAGCGCCCACTTGACGATGCAGGCTTTGTCCTCCATGGTCTCGTTGGACACGGACAGGCGGATGCTCTTCTCCATGTCATAGGGCTCGGCATTGACATTGGGCTCCTGAGAGAGCATGCCCTCCTCGCAGCAGGACAGCAGCACCGGTGCAAAGAACCGCTTGGCGTAGTAGTGCAGAGCCTTCCACCGGCCAGTGTAGTCGATGGAGGCCCAGGACGCCACAGGCCAGCAGTCGTTGAGCTGCCAATACACCGCGCCCATGCAGACTCCCCGGATCCGGCGGAAGTGCTCCACGCCGTAGCGGATGGCGTCCGCCTGGAGCAGCTGGGAGGCGTACAGAGTGGTTTCAAAGTCTGTGGGATAGAGGTAGGTCTGCTGCAAATAGGCCATGGTGAGCATGCTGCCCCTGGCGCAGCGCTGATGCTTTTCCATGACGTAGGAGAACAGGTTCCAGTCCTCGGGCTGGGAGAACGTCTTCACCGTGGACAGGCAGGGAAGGCTCTCAAAGCCGAATTCGGACAGGTAGCGGAACTGGTGCTTGCGGTACTCCGCAAAGGGCAGCTGACCGTGCCACACGGACCAGTAGTGGACGTCTCCCCGAGTGGGATCGTTGGGGTCGTCAAAGCCGCCGCCGGAAGAGGGGCTGGCAGGCCAATAGAAGGTGTCGGGGTCCTCGGTCAGGAGCACCTCGGGAATCAGGTACTCATACATGCGGATGTAGTCGGCCTTCTGCCGCTTGTTCAGCACCCACTCTCCCTGGTCCACAAACATCTCCATCTCGTTGTTGCCGCACCACAAACCCAGGCTGGCATGGTGGCGCAGACGCCGCACATTGTCCTTGACCTCCTCACGGATATTCTTGGCGAAATCGAGGGTCAAATTGTACACTGCGCAGGCGAACATGAAATCCTGCCAGACCATCAGGCCCAGCTCGTCACAGGCATCGTAAAAAGCATCGCTGGGATAGGTGCCGCCGCCCCACACCCGGACGCAGTTGAAATTGGCAGCCACACACTGCTCCAACAGCTTATGGGTGCGCTCCGGCGTGACCCGGGAGAGGATGTTGTCCTCGGGAATGTAGTCAGCGCCCATGGCAAAAATCCGCACACCGTTGACCTCATGGGCAAAGCTCTCGCCATAGGCGTCCTTCTCCCGGGCGATGGTCATAGTGCGCAGGCCGATGCGGCGCTGCCAGGAATCCAGCTCCCGGCCCCCTGCATAAGCCGTCACCTTGACAGTGTACAGGGGCTGCTCTCCATAGCCGTGGGGCCACCACAGCTGGGGATGCTCGATCAGCACTTCCTCGGGGGAACCCTCCCACTTCTGGGTATTGCCCTGGGGATCGGTGACCTCCACTGTGTAGGTGATTCCCTCAGCCTCCACATAGTCCATCTGAGGCTGGATGGCCAAGGTGACTCTGCCACCCTCGTGGCGCTGGCGCACCAGCACATGGGGCAATCTGGCTCCGTCCACGCCCTGGAGGGTCACGGGGCGCCACAGTCCGGCATCGGGCAGATGGGGACCCCAGTCCCAGCCAAACATGCAGTGGGCCTTGCGCAGATTGGCAAATCCCCGCATGGCGTCGGAGCTACCCTCGGCAGGGCTTTCTGCGTACTTCTCCCGGATCCACCGGGTGGGGGAATAGAATGTGACCTCCAGCTGGTTTTCACCAGAACGAAGAATTCCAGCGGTGTCAAACTCGAAGGTGCGGTGCATGTTTTCCACATGGGCCAGCAAAACCCCGTTCAGGCGAATATCCGCCACGGTGTCCACACCCTCAAAGCGCAGAATCTGATGAGGGCAGGCCAACACGCCTTCCTCTGGGGTGAAGCACAGGCTCCACACAAAATCGTTCTCCATCAGGGCCAGTGCCTTGCCCTCGTTATCCCGGTAATAAGGGTCCTCCATCTGACCCGCTTCCAGCAGAGCAGAATACACCGACCCCGGCACCCGAGTCGGATAGCTCCCCGCTTTCCCGGAGATCTCCATGCTCCAATTTTCATTTAAAGATTGTATGATCATTTCATTCCTCCCGCCGGATTTCCGGCATTGGCTTTTTCTCTTTCGATGACTATACTACCACAGCTCAAGACAATGTCAACGCCTTTTTCACTTCCGAGGACGGCTGCTCTCCTGGTTCAGCCAGGTGGAATAGAGGTACAGTCCGCCCACGGGCAGTCCTGTGACCTCCTCCATGGCAAATCCGTACAGCTGCAGCTGGGCCTCATACCGAGCCCACAGCTCCTCCATCTCCCGGACCCGGTCGGTTTTGAAGTCGATGACGTACAGCTTGCCATCCTCCACAAAGGTGCAATCCACCGCACCTTGGAGGATCACATCTTCCCCATCCCCGGCGCCGGGCTGGGCCAGGGACGCCGGAATCACCGCGGTAAACCGCCGCTCCTTTTCCACCTGGGACGAGCGAAGCACCCGCTGACCCAGATCGCTCTCCAGGAACCGCTCCACCCGACGCAGGTCCACCGCCTCCCCCTGCTCCGGAGTGAGGAGGGCCATATCCACCAGCCGCCGGCGCTCCCCCTCCGGATTCTTTTGGAAGGCGGAAAAGTCTGCAAACTGCATGAACGCATGCAGCGCTGTTCCCCGCTCGGCAGGAGTCATCCCCTGCTCCCCCAGCCATGCAGGCCGGGACAAGGTGATCTCCTCCTCACCGGATCGCTCTGCCGCCAGCCTGGAAGCCGCAACCTTGGCGGGAATCTCCACTGTCTCCTGGTAAGGGTAGGTCCTGGCAGCGTTCTCCTGCAGCTGGCGCAGCAGCTCCAGGTCCGGGGGCTGGGGGGCAGGACGTGCTTCCTCCTGCTCCTCCCCAGCCTCGTACCGGCTGAACTCGATCTTCCAGGGGGTGTAATCCTGGGTGGTGACGCAGCCAGCAGGAGCTCCTGTCTCCTGGCGAAGGTCCCCGCCGTCCGGATGGCACAGGGCACAGAGCAGCAGCCACTGGGCGGCGTTCTTCGCCCCCCGCACCGTATAGGGAGCGGGCCCTCTGGCCGTGAGGGCCAGAGCCATCTTCTGGCAGGTGCCCATGGGGTTCTCCCCAGAGCCCACCAGGATCAGCTTCTCCTTGGCCCGGGTCAGGGCCACATAGAGGATCCGCAGCTCCTCGGCGGCGCCGGCCCGGTCGTTTTCCAGGCCAATAGCCTCCCGGGCGGTGGTGGTGAACTGGGCTGACCGTTTGCCGTCCCGCAGCTTCACGCCGATGCCCAATTTGCCGTGCAGCAGCACCTGTCCCCGGGAGTTGGAGCTGAAATCCCGGCCACAGCCTGCCAGAATACACACAGGGAACTCCAATCCCTTGGACTTGTGGACGCTCATCACTGTGACGGCACTGTGGCCCTGGGGAGCCCGCTCCGCCGCCTGGAGGTCCGCCTGTTCCTCCCGGAGTTTGCCCAGAAACCGCACAAATCCCGCCACGCCACGGTAGCCGGAGCCCTCGTAATCCCGGGCTTTCTTTTCCAGCAGGCGCAGGTTTTCCAGGCGGGTCTCCCCGTCCTCCATGGCAAGGACAATCTCCTGGTAGCCCGTCTTGCTGTACAGGTAGTTCAAAAAGGCGTCTGAGGCCATGGTTGCCGCCACAGACCGGTAGCGGCTCAAATCCTCCAGAATCTTGGCACAGCGGGGATCGGTCTCAGCCTGGCGGGTCAGGGATATGTACACGCTCACGTCTCGGCTCTGGCTGCGCAGCCGGGCGGCATCATCGGCGGTGAACCCGTAGAGGGGGCTCATCAGCACCGAAAGCAGGGGGATATCCTGGTTGGGGTTCTCGATGACCTCCAACAAAGACAGCAGAAAGCGGATCTCTGCCGCCTGGAAAAAGCCCTCCGCCACGGACGCCCTAGCCGGGACACCATGCTTTTGCAGCTCCTGGGCATAGCCGTGGGCGTGCTTATTGGCGCTGCGCAGCAGGATGCAAAAGTCGCCGTAGTCGCAGGGACGCTCCCCATCCCGGTCGGTGACGGGAAAGCCCTCCTCCACCATCTGCCGGATGCGCTGGGCCAGCCAAGCTCCCTCCGCCTGCTCCGCTGTGGTGCCCCGGTCCCTGGCAATGAACTGCAGCTCTGTCTCACAGCCCTCCTTGGGCGGGTAGTCCGCTCCGCAGACAAGACGCTCGTCCCCGGTGTAATCCATGTCGCCGGCCTGCTTGGTCATCAGCAGGGAGAAGATGAAGTTGACCGTGTCCGTCACCTCCCGGCGGGAGCGGAAGTTCCTGTCCAGGGCGATGGCGGCGGGGTAAGCGTCCTTCTGCCTATCATAGGGCTCATAGCTCTCCCGGCAGCGGAGAAAGATCTCCGGCATGGCCTGGCGAAAGCCGTAGATGCTCTGCTTGACGTCCCCCACCATGAACAGGTTCCGTCCGTCCCGGGAGATGGCCCGGAACAGGGAGTCCTGCACCTCATTGATGTCCTGGTACTCGTCGATCATAATTTCATCAAAGCGCTGGGAAACCTCCCGGGCGGCGGGGGTGGGACTGCCGTCCGGCTCTAGAAACAGCCGGATGGCGCAGTGCTCCAAATCACTGAAATCCAAAAAGCCGCCCTGACGCTTTTTCTCATCGTACCGCCGGGAAAAGTCCAGCACCAGGTCCTGGATCCCCTTGACCAGGGGCGCCGCCTGGGCGGTCTCCCGGGCACAGGCGGCATTGTCCACCTCTAGGTATTTGGAGAGTTCCTTGGCGGTATCCTTCACCTCGCCGCGCACCGCCTTGACCCGCAGGGCCAGGGGATCCTCCCCAAAGCCCTTTGGACTGCGGGCTGAGGCCTGTTTGAAGGACAGCACTGCTTCCCGCAAGCCGTCCCAGTCCCCAGCCGCTGTCAGGGATTCCATCCCTTGGAAGCACTCCCGATCCCGCTCCAGAGGGACACGGAAAGCGGCCTCCAATGGCTCACTCTCCGCCAGCTCTTGGATGCCCCGGTCCAAAAGGGCAGCGCAGTGGGCTGCGGCCTCCCCCACATACTCCAAAATCACCTGCTGCCAGGGAGTGGGCTGCCCCGCCGGCAGCGTCCCTTTGCCAGGGAAGTACATGTCCGTCTTCTCCTGGAGCCACTGCTCCGGAAAGGGATGGCTCTGCATGTAATCGTAGATAGTGGTGACCATATTCAGCAGGGAGCTGTCGTCCCGGGCTCCGGAGAAGGCATCTGCCAGAATCCCCCCGGCACCGGAACTGTAGGCGTCCGCCACCGCCTCGCCCAGGGCAGAGGACATCATATCCCGGCGGCGCTCATCGGGCAGAACCTTGAAATCCGGGGCGATTCCCAGCAAATGGAAAAACTCCCGGTCGATCTCCGCACAGAAGCTATCCACTGTGCCAATATGGGCCTGGGTGAGCAGAATGCTCTGCCGCTGGAGCCGCGCATCCCCGGGACGCTGCTGCAAAAGCTCCCGGAACCGGCGCTCCAGACGCTCCCGCATCCCTGCGGCGGCGTCCTTGGTGAAGGTGACCACCAACAGCTTATCCGCATCGGTGGGGTTCTCCGGATCCGTCAGCCGCTGGATGGCCCGCTGCACCAGCACCTCCGTTTTGCCGGAGCCCGCCGCCGCTGCCACCAACACGGTGCCCCTGCGGGCGGACATGGCGTCCAGCTGGCCGTCTGTCCATCGTTTTTCAGCCATTGGGATTCTCTCCTTTCTCCAAGGCCCGCTCCATCCGGATCAGGGCGTCGCCCTCCTTGGTGCTGTCCCGCTCCACGTCCTTGGGACCGTACTCCCTGCCGCACACCGCTCCGTAGGGGCAATAGGAACAGGGTTCTTGATTTTTTCGGGAGGGCACCGCCTGCACCCGCCCGGCAGCCAGCTCCTCGGCCATGGTGGCAATGAGCCGCTTGGAATAGTTGAGCACCGTGGCAAGCTCCTCGCTGGTGACCACGGAACTGGAGGCCGTAAATCCGCCGTCCTTTTTCAGCTCCGCCGGGATGAACCGCCCTCGGATCCCGGCTTCCATGGCCTGGGCCACCTCCTGGTCGCTGAGGACCAGACCGTTCATCTTCAACTCGGCTTCTGCCGCTTTTTGGATGTCCTCATCGGACTCCTCCCGGCCTGCGGACACCGTGGGCTCCACAGAGGGCATATACAGCACCCCTGCTGGAAGGGCTTCTCCCTCCTCCACAAGAGCGGCCAGATACACCAGCATCTGCATATTCAGCCCCCACAGCACGTCCCGCAGGTGGAATTTCTTCCGCCCGGTCTTGTAGTCGATCACCCGCACATAGCGCCGTCCATCAGCAGCCGTATACAGGTCCACCCGGTCGATGCTGCCAGTCACGGTGACCTCCCCGTTTTTGGTGGGGATCCGCAAGGGTGGGGCATCCTGTCCCCAGCCCAGCCGCCACTCCAGGTGCTCCGGTTCAAACTGGCTTTGGGCCAGCTCTTCCTCCACCCGGCGGACCAGTTTTACTGCAGACTCCGACAGCCGCTCCAGTTTATACCGCTCCCGGGCGGTGAGCAGTTCCATGCCGCCCAGGTCCTCTTGAGCGTACTTTTGCACCAGCTCCCGGACGCGGTGGGGCAGCTCCTCCTCGCTCCACTGCTGCCGCTCCTCCCGCGGCACCTGGAACACCTGCTGGAACAGGTAGTGCATCAATGTGCCATACTGGAGGGCGTCCACCTCTGCGGGACGGCGCTCTTTGGCCCCCAGTCCATAGCGGCAGAAATACTGGAACGGGCATTGGTAATACTTCTCCACCTGGGAGGGGGACAATGTCAATCTATCTCCAAACAGCTCCCGGGCCAGGGCAGGATCCTTCACCCGTTCCTCCCGGCTGCCCGAGGCCCGCTCCAGAGCACCCGCCGATGGGG
>OBYM01000147.1_pt1 | contig 45966 bp, 47 predicted proteins | sample 1538191 | NCBI WGS metagenome assembly OBYM01 (sample SAMEA2580165, study PRJEB22360) | human gut metagenome | biome: human gut; feature: human-associated habitat; material: faeces | place: Denmark | collected 2008/2010 | reverse complement strand
TATTTCCGAAAGGCTAAATCAGTTTGATGTATTGGTGCTATCAGTAGAAGCTAGTGAATTTAAAGATAACTATAGCCATTTAGTAGATGAACATTCGCTTCTTATAATTATCTCTCAGTCAGGAAATTCTAAAGAGATTGTAGAAGTGATTGAAAAATTAAAAGAAAAAAATATTAATTATCATTTGATTACAATTACTAATAACTTTAATGGTTATCTTTATAAGAATTATGAAAATAGTATATTATTAAATGCAAGTGAAGAGTTCTATATATCTCATAATAGCTATTTGAACACATTACTTGTACTTAATAGCTTATTTGATTATTTATTTGATAAGTTTACAACTGACATAGATACTAAAACATTAGTTGATAAAATCAATAATTTAGAGATGGTATTGTATAATCATAAAGATATTTTTATTGATATATTGAAGAATATTTGCCATATTGATTTTATTTATTCAATCTATAGTAAACATAATGCTATTAACTCAGCATTATTATTTAGAGAAGGTCTAGGTTTATTAACAGGATGTTATTCAAAAAATGAATATTTACATGGTGAACATTTAGTAGACAAAAAGAATAAACTTATCTGTTTTGTAGGTTTAGATAAAGATGAAGATAAATATAAAGAAATTATGCAAGAAATAGAATATGAAAAACAAATTCTAATTTCTTCGTCTAATGATACAAATATTAATATATCTAATAATATGATAGAAATAAAACTTGATAAGAGTATTAAAGATTTAGGAGAAATGGTTGTATTTAACCAATTTGTTGCTTGGGGAATGGAGGTATAAATATGAAAATAGATGCACATAATCACATTGGTGCAAAAAAAGGAACAGAAGTAAAGATAGAAGAACTTGTGACTAATATGGAAAAATTAGGAATTGACAAAGCAATTGTTTTTTCTTTCTCAGAAACAATTGATAATAATTATGTAATTGAATCAGTTAGAAAATATCCTAATAAACTATATGGTTTTGTTACTATTAATCCATGGTCGCCAACTTCTGAAACAGATTTAGAAGAGGCTTTCAAATTAAAAGAAATTTATGGTTTAAAATTGCATCCGGTTAAACATGCATATGCACTTGATAACCATGAGTTACTTGATCCTCTCTTCAAAATATGTCAACAATATCGTAAACCTGTCTTAATTTATGGTGGTGCTAATGTTTATTCAAGTCCTAATATGTTTGCTGAAATGGCAATGACATTCCCTAATGTTAATTTGATTATGTCTCATGGTGGACAAATGTATGAAACCACTGCAGCTATTAATGTATTAAATAAGTATAAAAATATTTATATTGAAACTTCTTCAATGTTTAAAATTCGAATTGAAAATTTGGTTAAAAAGAACTTATTAAATCAGGTTATCTTTGGTTCGGATACACCTGTTGGTGATATGGAACTAGAAATGAAGAAAATAGATTTAGTAATCACTAATGAAGAAGATAGAGAAAAAGTTTATAGCAAAAATATACTAAGTTTGTTGGGAGGAGGATTTTAACATGATTATTGATTCTCACAACCATATAGGTGCAAGAAAAGGAATTAACTTTCCTGCTGAGGAAATGATTGCTTGGATGGATAAAAGTAATATTGATGCTTGTGTTGTAACATCACAGGTAGAAACTATTAATAATGATTATGTAGGAGAAATGCAAGCAAAATATCCTGATAGAATCATAGGATATGCTGTTATTAATCCATGGGATTATTCTGCTGAAGAAGAACTAGAAAGATGTTTTCGTGATTTGAAACTATATGGATTGAAACTTAATCCTGTAAGACATGGATATGCTTTAGATAGACATGAAATTATGGATTCGATATTTAAAATATGTGAAAAATATAATAAACCTATTCTAGTACATGGACAATCCGATATGTTCAATATGCCTGGTAAGTTTGATGAAATGGCAGAAACATTCCCTAATGTAACACTAATCATGGCACATATTGGAGAACCAGATGCTATTGATGCAGCAATTAGAGTTGCAAGCAGAAGAAGTAATGTCTATATAGACACAGCAAGTGTCCAATTAAGTACTTTAAAAAAGGCTTTAAAAAAAGTAGATTATCATAAAATACTAATGGGTACAGATGCTCCTTGGGGTGATTTTAGTTTATCAATTGATTTAGTAAGAAAAGCAACTGATGATATTGATATACAAAATAAAATTTTAGGTGAAAATATAAACAGAATATTAAAATGGAAGTAGCCAAAGTCATGTAGGAATTATCTTACATGACTTTTATTAACGAAGTGAATGCCACGTGCTATGTGCATGGTAGGATGTTAGATTTAGCGTTGTGAATAAAAACCTCCAATGATAAGATATATTTAGCCTGGCAACTGAATATAAAATCAAAGGAGGATGTCGTCTAATGAAAGACACAAGCAGTTTATCACATACATCATATAAATGTAAATATCATATTGTTATAGTACTAAAGTATAGAAGAATGATAATATATCATAAATTGAGAAGAGATAGCATAAAGATATTAACTATGCTCATCAATTGAAAAACAGAAATTATTCTACTTTGTTATAATGCACTGTTTCTTAGTTCCTTGATACCAGATGAATGTTTACATTCTATAATCAGTGCTATATCAAATCGTCCCTCTCCACTTTCCTTATTGGATTGAACTGTATAGCCATTAGCCTTTAAAAAGCCTACCATAAAGCCATGATAGAAGTTTTCATAGTTATCATAATAACTGATGCTCTGTTGGAGAACATCCTGTAATAGTCGATTGGCTTTCATGACATCTTCCTGTATCAAAGCTTCTATAAATGATGAATCTCTTTTTCTTTGATAGCTGTTAAACCATTCCTTCATCTCCTGACGTTTATCCATGAGATTGTAGTATTTGAGAAGCTCATCAATTTCCTCTTGAGTAAATCCAAAGCAATCAGATGCTTCCACATCCATGATGGTTCTGACTGTAAAGTTGTTAAGACCTGTAAAGATGCTTTCTTTGGATATTCTTAAGCATCCAGTCAATACCCCTCTTTCCAGTGCATCATTGGTTTTCAAAACAGATGAAAAGACACTTCTGATAAAGTCAACCATTTCATCATAGTAGCCATGCTGATAGGCACTCTGTAAAGGCACATCATATTCATCTATGAGAATGATGACTTTTTAATGGTAATGTTTTTCTAAAAAAATACTCAAGTTATACAAAGCATCTCTTAGATCACTTTTAGAAAACTTTTTATAATGATAGTCATCAATAAGTCATTTTTCAGCTTCACTTAAATAAGGAGTTTCCCTTAATTCAAAATAATCTTCAACCACTTTTGCAACTATAGCTTTAAATTTATCTATTTGTAAATTCATACTTTCTCTAGATAAATCTTTCAAAGATAGAAAAATGACAGGATATTGATTCTGGTGAATCATTAAATGATGATGTTTTGTTACATTCAAATTATCAAAAATATAAGCATTTTCTTTTTCATGATTAGAAAAGAAATAATAAAGCATACTCATGTTTAATGTCTTACCAAAACGTCTAGGTCTTGTATACAGCATAACCTTATCGCTTAAGACATCATCTATAAGCATTGTCTTATCAACATAATAATAGTTCTTATCCATGAATTCTTTAAAATTTTCTATACCTGTTGTGATACGCTTCATTATAATCTTTCCTTTCTTTTTGATTACATTATATCATAGTCGAACAGTACAAAAAAGTCCTGTATTTCTACAAGACCTTTCCTATTTATTTTAAATTTCTAAATATATCTAATACATCTTCTGATAACCCATCAGATACAATGACCATATGGTCATTGACTTCTACTTTCTTTTTATCATCACCAATTGTTTTTTCATTCATGATACGTTCAAACTCATCACCATCTTCATAACGATAAACGTCAATATTTCCATTATCCGTTACATAACGATAACCTTCTACACCACCAACACTTGTTGCATCTAAGACATTTTTAGAAGAATAATTAATGTTTCCTTCTTTCAAACCATTTTCAAATTGAGCATACCAATCATCTGTTTTGTTGGTTGGTGTATTATTGTTATTTTCATTTTCTGTCACATTATCTGTTGAACGATTGTTATTGGCGGTATCATCTGTTGTATCAGCCTGATTACTACATCCAGTAAATACTGTCATACATAAAAGTAATGCTAATATTTTTTTCATCATCTTAACCTCCACATTCATATCATGGTCAAAGAATGAAGAAATATACATATTTATTCATTAACTTTTTCAAATGCCTGTGGAATAAGATGTTTATCTTCTTTATTTTTAAAACGATAATAAAGAATTGTAAGAAGTGAACAAATCATAAGAATTCCTAAAAAGATGATAATTTCATTTGTAATTGACAGCTCTGTCATACTAATGACTTTTCTAAATCCATTGACACTATAAGTATATGGAACGAATGGGTGTAGCCATTGATAAAATAGACTTGATGTTTCTAATGGATAAGTTCCTGCTGATCCACCTAAGTTTAAAATCATAAAGACTAGCAATAAGAATTCTCCTATATAACCTGTTGTTAATGACAACAACATCACCAGTGACATAAAAGCAGCTGAAACAAGAATCGCAAAAATATAAGCCATCAATAATTGTTGAGGTTCAAAACCACATATCCATCTTAAACTTGTGATTAATATAATAGCTGCCAAAGTTGAAATACTATACATCACAGAGGCTTTTGATAACCAGTATTTGAATGATGATGAAGCTTTTTCAATATCTTTTCTTATTGGATACATAAGCGTAAAAGCTAAAGCAGCAACATATAATGCCACACTCATCATGTAAGGTGCCATCGCATGACCATTGTTTGTGACTGTTGAAATTGCTTTATAGCTCGTTTCTACTGGTGCAGACATCATATCTAACGTTGAATCATTCATATGAAGATTGGCCTTTTCTACTCCTTCTGTCAAACTTTCATCTAAAGTTTTCACACCTTCTTGAAGTGTCTGTAAACCATCACTTAATGTTAATGAACCATCACTAAGTTGTTTTGTACCTTCTTTGATCTGTGTAGAACCTTGACTTAATTGTGTTGATCCTTGCATAATTGTTTTATTGTTAGAAGTTAATTTTGATGTTCCATCATATAATGTTTTTACTCCTTGATTTAATTGTTCTATTCCACTAAATAAAGCCGGTGTCTGTTGTTTAAACGATAACAACCCATCTGTTAATTGTTGACCTCCCTGCAACAATGTTTGATTTTGATGTTCTAATTTTTCTAAGCCATCATGAACTTGACTAACACCTTTTATATAAGTATCAATACCTGGTGTTAATGATGTTTTCACAGATGTATTCAAGTTTTCTAGACCACTTTGTAGCTGTTGACTTCCTTTTTCTAATTTTTGTGTATTCTTATAAACTTGTGTGAAACTTGTACTCAATTTTTGAATAGCCTCTTGATTACCTGTAGTCACACTCTTTTCCAATTCTATATATGAATAATGTGTTAATAAACACTGTACATCTTGTTGATTCAAAGCAATATCCTTTACTTCTGCTTCACTTAACTTTTGATTCATCCACTTTTGAGCTATTGTTGGATTGGAAGATATCAATTGATTCAATAAAGTTGTTGCTTGATTTAAAGAATCATTAGCCTGTGTTATGGTTTGTATTTGTTCCGTATTGACTGAAGATAACTGTTGATTGAGTTGATTCAATCCCTGATAAACTTTTTTATTTCCTTCTATCAGTTTGTTAGTTCCTTGACCTAAACTCTGCATTCCCTGACTTAATGGTTCTTGATTTTCAACAAGCTGCTGTGTGCCTTGATAAACACTGGAAACACCTTTTGTATATTGTTGTAGTCCTGTGTTTAATGTTGAAGAACCTTGAGATAATGCTTCAATTCCATCATGAAGTGGCTGTGTTGATTGATACAATGTGTCCAATCCATCTTTTAAAGCATAAACACCATTGTGCACTGTTAAAACACCTTCTGTATAATCCTTTAATCCTTTTGTCAGTGTTTGTGCTCCGTTTTCAAATGAAAGTGTGCTATTTGCTAAAACTTGAAGATTGTCTGAAATCAACTGATTACCATCTACCAATGCTTGACTCCCATCAGATAATTGATGTGTCCCATCACTGGCTTGTTTTAAACCATCTGTTAACGTTGTGACTTGTTCAAAAATCGTTTGAGCATATGTTTTTGTCACAGTTTGTGAAACTTCTGATTTGATTTTTTCGATTGCTGAATCATCCATTTTAGAAGCAATATAGTTACTTCCTGGATTTGTTGTATAATGAAGTTTCATTTTTTGTGGTTGTTCATCTAAAAGCGTTGTTGCATTTTTTGAAAAATCTTCAGGAATAGTAATGATCATATAATATTGACCATCTTTTAATCCCTCCTGTGCTTTACCTTTATCCACACATTGAAAATCCATACTTGTATTGTCTTTGAGTCGATCTGTCAATTCTTTCCCTACATCCAAAGTACGATTCCCATACTTAACCGGTAAATCAAGATTCACTACAGCTACGGGAATCTTTCCTGTATTTCCATAAGGATCCCACATAGATCCTAAAAAAATACAAGCATATAAACTTGGTATCAAAATAATCGCTACAAGAACGATCTTCATCCAAGTATGATGAAAAATATTCTTCCACTCCTGTTTAAGCATAAAACTCCTTCTTTCTTTATTATCTTTAGATATTTAATATCCATAGATATAAAATATCTAAAGAGTATTATATAAATTTCATCATAATTGTCAACTCTTTTAGATACAAAGAGTTGATTTTCTGTTAAAATAGAAAGGAAGGTGATGAAAATGAAGATTAGAAAGAGTTTTGAACAAGCTATTTGTATATTACTTTTAATAGGTGCTAATGATAAACCCATTAAAAGTCATGAACTGAGTGAAAAACTATTGGTATCAGATTCTTATCTTAAAAAAATCACCAGACAACTTGTTGTTTCTGGTTTGATTCAATCTATGGCTAATAAGCGTGGTGGTTTTGTTTTAACAAAATCTCTTGAAAATATTTCTTTATTGGATATTTTTGAAGCTATGGAAGGAAAAGAACCTTTTGTGAAAACAACGCATTTGGTTGATAAAGTTTTTGATTCTCATTTAAAGGTAAAAGAAACTGAAGATTTTATTGTGGATTATTTAAATGCTGCTGAAGATCAATATAAGCAAAAATTAAATGAAATTACTTTATCACAAATTATAGATGCAGCCCATCAAGGAGGAGAAAATTTATGAATGAATACATACTTTCTATTTTAAAAGATATTATGGCGATTGATAGTCCTTCTGGCTATACTAAAGAAGTGATTGAATATTGTCAAAAAGAAGCTGAAAAACTTGGATTTAAAACTCAAAAAACAAAGAAAGGAAATTTACAAATTTTTGTAGAAGGACAAGACGATTATACAATCGGATTCTGTGCTCATGTTGATACACTAGGATTAATGGTGAGAAGCATTAAAAATGATGGTACATTAGCTTTTACGAATGTTGGTGGTCCTATTATTCCAACATTAGATGGTGAATATTGTCGTATTATCACAAGAAATCATGATGTTTATACAGGAACAATCCTTTCTAATTCACCTGCTGCTCATGTTTATAAAGATTCTAAAGACAAAGAAAGATCATGTGATACAATGCATATTCGTCTTGATGAAATCGTTAAAACAAAAGAAGATGTAAAAAAACTTGGTATTGATAATGGTGATTATATTGCGATTGAATCTAAAACAACAATCACTGATTCGGGATTTATTAAATCAAGATTCTTAGATGATAAAATGAGTGTTGCGATTCTTTTTGGTGTTTTAAAATATTTATCACAAAATCATATTCAACCTCAACATAATCTTTACTTTATGATTTCTACATTTGAAGAAGTGGGACATGGAAGCAGTTATGTTGATCAAAATGTTGATGAATTGATTGCGGTAGACATGGGATGTATTGGGGAAGATTTAGCTTGTAGTGAATATGATGTCAGCATTTGTGCGAAAGATTCCAGTGGTCCTTATGATTATGAAATCACATCTACATTTATAGAACTGGCAAAAAAAGAGAATTTACAATATGCAGTTGATATTTATCCGTTCTATAGCAGTGATGTTTCTGCTGCTTTAAGAGGTGGACAAAATATCAAAGGTGCTTTAATAGGTCCAGGTGTTCATGCTTCACATGGTATGGAAAGAACACATATCCAAGCTGTAGAAAATACTTATCGCTTAGTTCTTGCCTATATTCATCAAGGTGAAAATCATGAATAAAAAATTACTATTGTTTGATGTTGATGGAACGCTAATCAGCTATGACGGAATCGTTCCTCAAAGCTGCAAAGACGCATTAAAACAAGCAAAAGATTTAGGACATTATGTATTTGTTGTGACAGGAAGAACTCGCAATCGTGCAACTGTTGGAGATATTGAAGTCAGTGGTATGATTTGTGGAAATGGTGCTTATATTGAATGTGAAAGAAAGGTACTTAAAGATCAAAAACTTTCATTAGCACAAGTGAAAGAAATCACTGATTACTTAGACTGTCATGATTTATGTTACTTCATGGAAGGAAATAATGGTTTATATGGTTCCCATGATTTTGAAACAAGAGCTGTTCCTACTTATCAAAAATATGGTCATCAAGGTGATATTAAGATTCGTGATATTTATCCAATGATGACATTTCCTGAAAGTATGTATCAAGAAAATATTACAAAAATCAATTATATTTTAAATAGTTATCAGGATTATCTTGATTTCAAAAATCATTTTCCACAGTTTCAATGTTTAACTTGGGGCGGACAAGGTGAAGAAGCTTTATTCGGTGACTGTGCTTTACCCCATATTGATAAAAAGAAAGCCATTGAACAATTAATTGATTATCTCCAAATAAATCAAAAAGATATTTATGCCTTTGGTGATGCTGAAGTGGATATTCCTATGTTTCAATGTGCTGGTACAAGTATCTGTGTAGGCAGTGGTAGAGAGGCAGCAAAAAAGGCAGCCACTTATGTCACTGATGATGTTAAAAATGATGGCATCTTCAAAGCTTTAAAACATTTTCAGATTATTTAAAAAGGACAAAAATTTTGTCCTTTTTATTGTCTATTCACTTTAATCCATTCATATGCAAAATCACAAAGAGGTTTCATTTCTAAATACCTTGTTTTTGCCAGACCTACAGTTCCAGCTTTGATATGATATTGACTTTCATAAGCTTGACCTATATCTAAAAAATCACTATCATCATAAGCAATCTCTAAAAACTCTTTCCATACACATTTTCCATTTTCAATGATAGCTGCCCCATTGGTATACCATTGAGGATAATCTTGCCAGACTTCAGCTAAATGAAGACAGGTACAATGATCATAGCTGACTCCTAATAATAAAACATGAGCATTCAAGTCATATAATCTTTGTAAAGGTGAATCTTTGCCAAAGCCAGGCGATAATGGATGTTTTTCAACAATCATGTTTGCCATTTTTCCTCTGGCACTAAATGATACTTCTGGATGATAAGAACGTAAAACTTGAGGATAATGCCAAAAGGCTTCCGCAATCTTTCCCATTTCTCTTGTTGGTGTTTTATCACATTCAAAAGGAGGCATATAATCTTTAATCACAGATACCCAATCAGCTGGAACGGGAGGATTTTGCCACAATTCTGGCTGACTGTTTTCTCCACTAAAACTCGGCATAACAATTGTTCCTTCTTCTCCCACTGTTTCAATTAATGCTTCAATCACAGCTATTTCTCGTCCAGCAATCCATCCTATTTGTGACATGGACGAATGCACTAAAACAATATCTCCTTTTTGTATTCCTATCTTTTGAAAATCTTCTTTCAAAGTATCTTTAGTTTGTGGTCTTATACTCTTTTGAATAACACTTGCTTCACTCATAATGTTCCATCTTTCCAAATGTTTTGATCAATAAAATCAAACACTTTATTCCAATAGTCTTCAACATCATAGTCTTTTGCTTGAGCATGACCAGCTTCTTTTACAATATAAAGCTCTTTCGTCGTAGGACAAGCATCATAGACTTCATAAACCATATCTACAGGCACAAAATCATCTTTACCCCCATGAATAAATAACATTGGTGCATTCGCTTTTTTAACCTGTTCTAAACTCGAAGCCTCTTTAAAATCATATCCTGCTCTTATTTGTGCCATAAAATTGGAAATATCTAATACTGGAAATGTTGGTAAAGAAAAACGCTTATCCAGTTCACTAGCAAAAATATCCCACACACTTGTATAACCACAATCTTCAATATATCCAACCACATGTGGTAAATGATCTCCTGAAGCCATCATCACTGTTGCTCCACCCATTGAAACACCATGTAAAATAATTTGAGCTTGATTATCTTTTTCAATAATCCAGTTAACCCAACAGGCGATATCATCTTTATCTAGCCAACCCATACCAATATATTCTCCATCACTTTTCCCATGAGCACGATTATCTGGTAAGACAACATTATATCCATGTTCATAATAAGTTGCCCCATAAGACATCATATTTTCATTACTTGATTTATAACCATGAATCAAAATGACCCATTGGTGTGTATTTTCATGATCTAAATATTTACCTTTTAAGTTTAGTGAATCATCACTACTCACAATCATAGGTTTCGTTTGACTTTCAAAATCAATCCCTTTCACCATTTCTTTTTCTTGATTTTGATCAATCTGTTTTTGAACAGAATCACTGAGTTGAACTTCATCACTTTCATCTATTTCTCTTTGATCAGAAGAACTACTTGGCGATAATGCATAATTTACAAAATAACTCCCTACTCCATATCCAGCACTTAAAAGAATAGAAACAACAATAAAAGTGATAATAAACCATCTTTTTTTCAAAACCATCATCCTTCCATACTGGCTTATTGTACTGAAAAAATATGAATTCTTCAAGAAAATGAGTAGGAATTCCTACTCATTAATTAATTTATTTTCAATTAAAAACTGTTTTGCGACATCACTTGTTTTCTTATTTAATTCATCAACTTGATAATTCAATTCTACCATAACATCATCATTTAAATAATTCTGTAACTGATTAATCAAATCAGCAACTTCAGGATATTCATCAACAATAGTATTATTGACAATCGGTATCGCATGATATGGTAAAAAGAAATTTTTATCATCTTCTAAAACCTGTAAATCAAACTTCTTTAATAGTCCATCAGTTGAATAAGCATCAATGACATCACATTCATTGTTCATTAATGCTGTATAACGTGGTGCTCCATCAATAGGAACAGTCTGTTTGAAATGAATAGGATATGCTTTTTGTAATCCTACCCAGCAATCTTCTCTTTCCATAAACATTAATGTTGGTGAAAATGTAAGTTGTTGAGAAACTTTACATAAATCGCTTATTGTTTTGATATGATACTGCTCAGCTGTATCTTTTCTAATCGCAAGTGTATAAGTATTGTTGAAGCCTAGAGAATCTAAAACATTTAAATCATATTGTTCTTTCATCTGTTCTTTGACAGTGTTATAGACTTCATCAACATTTCCATTAGGTTCATTTCCTAAGACATTACCATAAATTGTTCCTGTATATTCTACATACATATCAATGGATCCCGTACGCACAGCATCTAAGACAATAGAACTTGAACCTAGAGATAATGACTGTTCCACATCTATGTCTGTATTCTCTTCAATATAATACTTCAACATATAATTTAAAATCTCTTGTTCAGTAAAATCCATGCTTCCAATTCTAATGACTTGACTGCCATTTGTCTTTGCTAAGCCTGTATAAACAAAGCTGGCTGCTAAAGCAAGACATGAAATAACAATGACAACTTTATCCAATATACCTTTCATTTTGGATCTTGGTTTTGATAATTGGAAACTCTTTGGTGTGACTAATCTCTCTAAAATAGAAAATATATAATCTATAAGTAATGCCAGTAAGCAGGCAGGTATAGCTCCAGCTAAGATTTGAGCATTATTGACCGTTCGAATACCCGCATAAACCAGATATCCTAAACCATCAGCGCCAATAAAAGCTGCCAAAGTCATCAAACCAACCGAACTAACTGCACTGACTCTGACACCAGCCATGATAACAGGTGCAGCTAATGGAATTTGAACTTTATATAAAACCTGAAATTTATTTAAACCAATACCTTTAGCTGCTTCTAAAGTTTCTCCGTTAATATTGTCCAGTCCTGTGACTGTATTTTTAATAATAGGTAATAAAGAATAAAGTATCACCATGACAATGGCTGGTTTTGTTCCAATTCCTAAAAGAGGAATCATAAAACCTAATAAGGCCATTGATGGAATCGCCTGAATAATATTTGCTAATGCCATAATTGGTTTTTTAGATGGCTTAAAATAAGTAATAAAAATACCTAAAGGGACACCTATAATAATCGCAATCAAAATAGCCATAACAGTCAATTGAACATGACCTATTAATAAATCAAAAATCTGCATATAGTTTTGGGAACAATAATCTATAAATGCCTGCATTATTCTCCCTCACTTTCATCATATTTTTTAGAAAGCGTTGTAACCAGGGTACTCTTGGTAATTAAACCTTTTAAGATCCCATCATCTACAACAGGAATTGTATACATATTCTTCTCTTTGGTGATATTTAAAACATCAACGATTGATTCCTGTGAAGAAACTGTGATACATTCCTTTTGCATAACATGACCCACAATTTCATCTTTATTTTTTTCATCAGCTGCATCAGCCGCATGAATAACACCTTTAAAATGTCCCTGACGATCTATTACCATCAAACTATCAACGCTTGAATTAAACATCATATTTAAAGCTTTTACACATTTTAAACGATCATAACAGGTAATTGGTCGATCTATCATAATGTCTGCTGCTTTGATTAATTCTGGTGAATCCCAGATACGCTTTTTCCCAACAAAGTTTAAAACAAAGTCATTGGCAGGATGTTTTAAGATTTGTTCTGGTGTATCGTACTGTTGAATTTTTCCACCGCTCATAATACATATACGATCTGCCAATTTGATAGCTTCTGCCATATCATGAGTCACAAACACAATCGTCTTTTGAACACTATTTTGTAATGTCAACAGTTCATCCTGTAATTGATTTCTCGTAATAGGATCTAATGCACTAAAAGGTTCATCCATTAAAATAATATCTGGTTCACTTGCAAAAGCTCTTGCAACACCTACACGTTGTTGTTGACCACCACTCATCTGAACAGGATACTTATCTAAATATTCATCTGGATCTAAACCAACCATATTTAAAACATCTTTCACTTTTTCCAAAAGATGTTTATCATTTTTATTTTTTAACTTTGGAATCAGTTCAATATTTTCTTTCACTGTCATATGAGGAAATAATCCTGTTTGTTGAATAACATAACCAATATTACGTCTTAATTCAATTTCATTTTCCTTACTAATATCCTTTCCATTTACATAAATTGTCCCCTGGCTTGGTTTAATCAACCGATTAATCATCTTTAAAGCAGTCGTTTTTCCACACCCACTGGGTCCAATCAAACAAACAAATTCACCATCATTCACTGTAAAATTGATATCTTCCAATACATGTTTATCTTTAAATGACTTGTAAACATTTTGAAATTCTATCATAAGCAAAACACCTCACTTAAATACATTTTATATATTAGATGTGACTCTTATGTGAATTCTTTAATTATCTATATCTTTATATCCTTAAAATATAGAGTTTTTTTATTTATATCCTAAATAATAACATAGATATCATTTGAATTTTGACGAAAAAAAGAATATGAATTATGACTTCATATTCTTAAATGCAGTTGAAAGCATCAACTTAATTCTATTTAATTGGTTAACTTCACTCGCACCTGGATCATAATCCACAGCCACAATGTTACTTTGTGGATATTTTTTACGTAAGGCTTTAATAACACCTTTACCTGTTACATGATTTGGTAAGCAGGCAAATGGCTGCATACACACAATATTTGGTGCACCTTCTTCAATTAATTCAATCATTTCTCCAGTTAAGAACCATCCTTCACCTGTCTGATTTCCAATAGAAACAACTTCACTTGCTTTTTTCGCAATTTGATCAATAGGCGTTGGTGGGTCAAAACGTTTTGAATCTCTTAATGCCTTAATCATATCTTTTCTTAAGAAATCAACAAACCAGATGGCAAAATTACATAACCATACTGAAGATTGTGACGCATCAAAATGTTCATGTTCATACCAAGTGTTATAGAAACAATACTGGAAGAAATCAATTAAATCAGGCATAACGGCTTCTCCACCTTCTGATTCAATGATTTTCACAATTTCATTATTGGCAGTAGGATGGAATTTAACTAAGATTTCTCCAACCAATCCAACTCTTGGTTTTTTAATATCTAATAATGGCAATTCATCAAAATCTTTGACAATTTGATAAACATTCTTTTTAAATTCTTTCATACTACCATTTTTCACATTTTCCTGACATTTTGCAACCCATGATTCATAAAGTTTATTGGCTGAACCTTTGACTTTTTCATAAGGACGTACACGATAAAGAACGCGCATAAATAAGTCCCCATACATAGCACCAATGATTACTTTTTTAGCAATCTTATATGTAATCTTAAATCCAGGATTACTTTCTAATCCAGATAAGTTTGCAGAGATAACTGGAATTTGTTCCATATCTGCATCTTTAAGAGCTTTTCTGATAAATGCAATATAGTTCGTTGCACGACATCCTCCACCTGTTTGAGAGATAATCAATGCCACTTTATTTAAGTCATATTTTCCACTATTTAAAGCATTCATCATTTGTCCTACAACCAAAATACTTGGATAACATGCATCATTGTTGACATATTTTAATCCCTGTTCTACTGCATCTTTATCAACTGAAGGCAACACTTCAAAGTTATAGCCTTCCGAATTCATTGCGGTTTCAACAAACTGGAAATGAATCGGTGACATCTGTGGACAAAGAATTGTATAACGATCTTCTTTCATCTGTTTTGTAAAAGGTACTTTCACCTGTTCATACTTCTTAGATAAATCAATAATATCTTCTTTCTTTTCAATTGTAGCTTTTAAAGAACGAATACGGATACGAATAGCTCCTAAATTGCTTCCTTCATCAATTTTAATTAAAGTATATATTTTATTTCTTGCTTTTAAAATTTCAGCTACCTGATCAGCTGTAACAGCATCCAAACCACAACCAAATGATGTTAATTGAATCAACTGTAAATCTTTTTGTGATGATACAAAAGATGCGGCTTTATATAAACGAGAGTGATAAGTCCATTGATCAACAACACGTAATTTTAAATGTTCTTCATCTAAATAACAAACACTATCTTCACTTAAGACAACAAATCCTTCACTTGTAATCAAATCTGGAATTCCATGATTGATTTCTGGATCAACGTGATATGGACGACCAGCTAATACAATTCCTTGCATATGATTTTCTCGCATATACTGCATTGCACGTTTTCCTTCTGCACGAATATCCTGCTGACAGTGATCCAATTCTTCATACGCCTTATCAATGGCATGATGTAATTCCTGATCTGTAATATGAAACTCACTTAATTCTTCTTTTAAGACATGGAACAATGTCTTTTTATTATTTAATGATATAAATGGATTTTTAAATTTTATATTTTTCTGCTTAAGATTATCAACATTATTTCTAATGACCTCTGGATAAGAAGCCACCACAGGACAATTGTAATGATTTCCGGCATTTTCATTTTCTAAACGTTCATAGGCTACTGATGGATAGAAAATAAATGGAACTCCTCTAGCAATCAGATTTTCAATATGTCCATGTGTAATTTTAGCAGGATAACAAGCACTTTCACTTGGAATAGATTCAATTCCTTTTTCATAGATGGCTTTAGATGAACGAGATGATAAAACAACTCTAAATTTCAATTCTGTAAAGAATGTATGCCAGAAAGGATAATTTTCATACATATTTAAAGCTCTAGGGATACCAACAATACCTCTAGGAGCATCTTCTATTGGTAAAGAATGATAATTAAAGACACGACGATATTTATAATCAAATAAGTTTGGTAATGATTTAGATTTTAATGGTAAATTAGCTCCTCTTTCACATCTATTTCCACTAATAAACTCTCTTCCATCATTAAATGAAGTAATTGTCAACATACAGTTATTTGTACATTTACCACAATTTTTCATACTATTTTGATATGTTAAATGTTCTAATTCTTCACGTGTTAATAAAGTTGTCCCTTTGCCATCATCTTTTTCTTTCGCAATTGTTGCCATTCCATAAGCACCCATCAATCCTGCAATATCAGGTCTAATGACTTCAATACCTGCTTCTTTTTCAAAAGCACGTAAAACGGCTTCATTATAGAATGTTCCACCTTGTACAACAACATTTTTACCGATTTGGTCTTTACTTCTTAACTTAATAACTTTATATAGAGCATTCTTGATAACGGAATATGATAATCCTGCTGAAATATCTGCTAAAGATGCACCTTCTTTTTGAGCCTGTTTCACTTTTGAATTCATGAAAACTGTACAACGACTTCCTAAATCAAGTGGATGTTTTGACATCAATGCCATCTCGGCAAATTCATCAATTTCATATCCTAAAGAATGAGCAAATGTTTCAAGGAAAGACCCACATCCAGATGAACATGCTTCATTCAATGTAATATCTTGAATGACTTCATCCTTAATGGTGATAGCTTTCATATCCTGTCCACCAATATCTAAAATAAAGTCAACATCAGGTTCAAAGTGTTTAGCTGCTGTGTAGTGAGCAATTGTTTCTACTTCACCATAATCCACTTTTAATGCTGCTTTAATTAAAGCTTCACCATATCCAGTGACACCAGTTTTTTGAATATGACATCCTTCAGGAATTAAATCATAGATTTCCTTCATAATTCTAATAATTAAATCTAAAGGATTTCCTTCGTTAGAATTGTAGAAAGAATATAATATTGATCCTTCATCATCAATTAATACAACTTTAGATGTTGTTGAACCAACATCAATACCAACATAAATATTGCCTTGATATTTTTTTAAGTTTCTCTTTTTTGTCATAGCTTGAAGATGACGATCTCTAAATCCTCTTAATTCATCTTCATTATGAAATAAAGGTTCTAATGTATGAGCTGCTTCAGTTCCATTATCTTTTAATGTTTTTAAATCACGAATCAATTTTTCTAATGAAAGTGATTCTTCAACATCTTTTGCATTTAAGGCAGCACCCATAGCTACAAACAATTGGGAATTATCTGGGAAAATAATATCCTCATCTTGAAGCTCTAATGTTTCAATAAAACGTTGTCTTAGTTCACTTAAGAAGTATAGAGGTCCTCCTAAAAAAGCGACTTTTCCTTTAATAGGTTTTCCACAGGCTAACCCACTGATAGTCTGATTCACAACCGCCTGAAAAATAGAAGCCGCTATATCTTCTTTTCTTGCGCCTTCATTGATTAAAGGCTGAACATCAGTCTTCGCAAAAACCCCACAACGAGAAGCAATTGGATAAATACGCTGATGATTTTTGGCTAATTCATTCAATCCTGAAGCATCAGTCTGTAATAAAGTGGCCATCTGATCAATAAATGCACCTGTTCCACCGGCACAAGTTCCATTCATACGTTGTTCTAACGAACCTTCAAAGTATGTAATTTTCGCATCTTCTCCACCTAATTCAATGGCAACATCTGTTTGTGGAATATAAGTTTCTATTGTTTTGGTACATGCAATCACTTCCTGTACAAATTTGACATTTAATGATTGAGAAATTGACAATCCTCCTGATCCTGTAATAACTGGATAAATATTGATTCCTGGATATTCTTGATGAATTTCTTCTAATAATGTAAGTATTGTATTTCTGACATCTGAGTTATGTCTGACATAATGAGAAAATAAACATACATCTTTTTCATCAGTTAAATAAGCTTTAACTGTTGTAGATCCCACATCAATTCCTAAATAATATTGACTCATAACACTTCTCCTTTAAACATTACACTTATCTATAATTTTTAATCTTATCTTATTTCGACATTATCTTCAATTGATATGCTTTACTTCAAATCTTTAATAATTTGATTAATCTTTAACGATAAACGTAAATATTCTTTAGTATCTTCTTCTCCTAAACATTCTAAAAGATGACCAAAATAGGCTTCAATTTCTTTTTGTTTTTCTCTAGCAAATGCTTTCCCTTTATCCGTAATAAACACCTTTATTTTTCTTTTGTCTAATGGATCGACTATCCTTTGGATATAACCTTTTTTAGATAATGTATTAAGCACTGCTGCAACTCTTGACGTATTAATATCAAAACGCTGACTAATCTCGGAAGCATTGACTCCATCACCATCCATCAAATAAATAAGAACTGCACATTCCCCTCTGGCAATTTCACTGATATCACGATGACAAAACTTAAATGCCTGTTCATTTTCTATCATATAACCTATTAATTCTCTAGCATATTTACGATAATCCATTTTATTTACCTCACACTATGAGCATTTTATACAACTTTATCTCATTTGTCAATTTTTTTGTTTATTTGTCTATTTCTTAAAAATAAACGATATTATTTGATGTTCAAATTTGATGTTGGTACAATAAAGAAAAGAGGGAGAGATACATATGTATGAAAAAATAAAAGAACTTGCAAAGTTATATTATCCTGATACTGTAAATTGTCGTCGTGATTTACATAAGTATGCTGAAAAAGGCTGGTTAGAAATGCGAACAGCCTGTTATATTGCTTCTACATTAGAGGAATTAGGATACGAAGTGCTTGTTGGTGAAGATATTATGAAAAAAGAAGCACGTATGGGTGTGCCAGCAGAAACAATTTTACATTTAAATTACCACCGTGCTCAAAAGCAGGGAGCAAATCCTTACTATTTGGAAAAAGTTAAAATGGGAATGACTGCCGTGGCAGGTGTTTTAAAATGTGGCGAAGGTCCAACACTTGCTTTAAGATTTGATATTGATGCTTTAGGCCTCATTGAAGAATCATCATCAAGTCATTTTCCTTTTACGAATGGTTTTGCATCTGTACATCGTGGAACAATGCATGCCTGTGGTCATGATGGTCATACTGCAATTGGTTTAACCACAGCGAGAATACTTATGCAAATCAAAGAACATTTACATGGAACAATCAAACTTATTTTTCAGCCTGCTGAAGAAGGTGTTATGGGAGCAAGAAGTATTGCTGAAAGTGGATTCTTAGATGATGTTGATTATATTTGTGCAGCTCATATTATGCCTCAAGAAGATCAACCTTATGATTTGTATTTTGGTATGGATGAATCTTTTGCGACCACAAAACTTGATATTACTTATCATGGTGTATCTACTCATGCTGCTGAATCGCCACAGTTTGGAAAAAATGCTTTACTATCTGCCGCTAACTGTATTTTAAATTTACACTCTATTCCTCGTAACAGTGATGGTCAGACACGTGTGAATGTTGGAACTGTTCATGCTGGTACAGGAAGAAACGTTGTACCTGAAACAGCTAAACTTGAAATTGAAGTCCGTGGTGTTACAAGTGAATTAAATCGCTATATGGAAATTTATGCGAGAGATATTATTGAAGGTTCAGCACGTATGCATGATACTGTTGTTGAAATTAAAGAAATGGGTAAAGCTTATGCATTAGATTGTGATGAAGACTTTATGAATACGATTCGTTCAATGTGTCAGCGATACCTTCCTGATTTAAACTTACCTCCATATAATTTAAGTCCACTGGGAGGTAGTGATGATTTTTCATATTTCATGGAACGTGTTCAAGCTCATGGTGGCAAAGCCACTTACATGAAACTTTTAACACCTATTGTTTCATCACCACATAATGATGCTTTTGATTTTGATGAAAAAGTTCTAGCATTAGGTCCTCGCATCTTTGCAAGTCTTATCTATTATCTTTCTCATGAAAACAAGGCATAAGAGATACAAATCAAGTATCTTTTATGCCTTTTCATTATTTATTAGCTTTCTTATAACGTTTTCCTTTGGTTACACCATTATCAATAAGTTTTTCATTTTCTACTAGTTCTTTTAATAATGTTTGAACACGTCTTTCCTTAACACCCAAAATATCTATAAAATCTTTTACCTTATACCATTGTCCATATTCCATATAAGAAAGAATTTGTTCATATTGTTTGAATGTTTTTCCTGAACTTTTTTTCTCGCGCTTTTTTTCTCGCACTTTTTTTCTCGCACTTTTTTCTCGCACTTTTTTTTGAAATGAAAGTGTTAAAATAGTTCGATCTGGATTCATTTTCTCTTCTATAATGGGTTCTTTCCATTGCTGTTCTTCCCAGATAGAAAATAATTCTGGGACACCACTTCCAGCTCTTTCTCCAATTCCAATGAGATTGAACATTTTCATTAATGCTTTATTTCTTGGATCAGATTCTCCACCTAATTTCATTTGATATTTCCCAACACGAATAGAACCAGGATTTTCAATCGTTAAAATATCATTATCCTGCTTAATCACAATACCTCTAGGAATATAAAAATCCGCATTAACTAAACAATTCGCCAAAACTTCACGTAAAGCACGATGAACAGGAGTATCATCAATTCTATCTCCGCCAACAATTTTAAATGGTATTTTCACATTACGTATAATTTTATTATAAACCCTAAAATAGAAATCAAACAAATTACCTGTCCATTCACCTGATGTCGATTGCAAGCGATCTGTCCATCTAATAGTCGGGTCTAACATCTCCCTATAATCAAGGAAATATTCTGGATAGTAATTAACGATATTATATTCTTCACCAAACATGAGTAATCCTGCTCCTGTTGGGTGTAGTTTGCCATCTTTTCCTAATTTTGCAGCACCAATTTTTAATAAATACTGATCATCATCTAAATTCATCCAAGGGTGAGCAGCTCTAAAAGCACGATGCCTATTTCGATAAGCATGTATTGTTTCTATATCAAACACTGATAAATCCATACTCTCGATGATTGCCATATCCATTGTTTCTTCAATTTGATCCCTAAGCATTGCTTTAACCTGTAACGGAGTACAACGATAATCTCCAGTATGTGTTCTTTTATATGTTCCTTTAAACATATCATTATTAATATATACAGGTTTTTGTTCTCGTTTTGCCATAGGAACATGTATAACGATGATTATATCATCTTGTATTTCATATACATTTACATCATCTTCGTTCAAAAGATTAATACTGACTTTTTGTAAATTATGAGCTTGATTCCAAAAATTATCCAATATTTTTTCTTTATCAGATATTTTTAATCCTGTTGTTTTCCAACTTCTATCACTTAATTCTTGAATACCAAGAATAATAATTCCACCATAGGTATTTGCCATAGCTGAATAAGACTCCCATAATGAAACAGGTAAGCCTCCTTTAGCTTTCTTCACTTCTCTACGATTATCTTCTTTATATGAATCAAACTCAGTTATATCAAATAAATTATTCACGTTAGACATTCCTCCTAACAATATTCTTTGATTCATATTATACCTGTTTTTATGATGACTTAAAATACTATTTTATACAATTACAAATCTATTTATCTTCTCTTATCGCTTTAACATAATAATCAAAATCATTATTTAAATAGAGCTGGACACTTTCTTGTAAATCCTCACAAATATCTAAAATACGTTTTTCACTTACAAGTGGGTTGATATAACGCTTTTTAGAAACAATTTTCCAATAACCATCTTGAGGTAATCTAGAAATCAGAATTTTATTTAATTGTGTATATTGATGAAAAATAGAATGTAGTTCTTTATTTTCTTTAATCATCATTTCTGTTAAGTTTTCTGTTGCTTCCTGATTTGTATAATCATGATACATAAAATCAATAACATGTGCAAAAACAGGTGTAGAAATATCATGTAATAAAGCAGCAACTGTCTGATGCTTATCATGAGTGAAATGATATGTAATCAAAGCCACTCCAATACTATGATTATATCTAGAAACACCTTTACAGTTTCTAAAAGATTCAAATTGAGTTTATTCCATTCCACAGTTCATACTTACATCTTTTAGTCTTTGAAAAAAAGATGTTTGAATAATGTCTTGAACATAATTTGGGATATATTCACTATAAATATCATAAACAATCATATCTTTACCAACATTTAAAACTTAATCTTTAAACAATGCTCTACCAATTCTCACAATTGTTGCTCCTTCTTCCAAAGCTATATCATAATCTTGGGACATTCCCATAGATAATTCATGTAATGGATATTCAGGATATTCGTTTTTTAATCGTTCTAATAACTCTTTTGTCTTTTTAAAATAAATACGTGTTTGTTCTGGTTCAATATTTGGTGCCATCATCATCAGTCCATCAACAATCAAAGATGGACAATTCTTTAAATATATCATCACCTGATCCATCTCTTCTTCATCAAAACCATGTTTACTTTCTTCTCTGGCAATATTAACCTGTAATAATATATGAACTTTTAACTGATGTTTTTGTGCTTGCTTTTCTAATTCATCAATCAAATGATAACTATTCACAGAATGAATTAACTCTACTTTATCAATGATATATTTCACTTTATTCTTTTGTAAAGTTCCAATAAAATGCCAATGACCTTTTCCATGATATTGTTCATATTTATCTAAGAAAGCCTGAACTCTATTTTCTCCAAAATATAAACAACCACATGCTTCCAGTTTTTCTATTTCTTTTTCATCTATATATTTCGTTGCTGCAACAAGTTTGGCTGGTTTCACTTTTTCTAACATATTTTTGACTGCTTCTTCATTGACTATCATACTCATTCCTCCTTATTTTTTTATTATATAATCTTTTCATCATAACTTAAATCATAAAATCATAGATTTATCAAAAAGAGTTCATAAAAAGGTGCTATAATATTTCATATAATGAGGTGATTCAAATGAATGATTTATTAGAAAGATATCTAGGTGCTGTGTGTTCTTATTTTTTTGGAAGAAAACGCCAATATGTTTATCATGATTTAAAAACTCAAATCAGTCAATCGGTACATCAATACGAAGATATGGAAGACTTATTAATGAGTTATGGACATCCACTAAGTGTTGCTTACTCATATGGTTATCGTCCTACAATTTATCATCATTTTAATCCTAAAATAGTTAATTTCATTGAAAAACTTGTTTTTTTAATTTCAGGTATTTATCTTTTTTTATCAACCCTTTATTATCTTGAACAATTTGGTTGTTTATCATTTCAATCAACAAACAATGTTGTGACAACAATGAATACTTCATCTATCTTTGAAGCTTTTCTTTCTTATCCAATCATTATAATGATTGGTATCATTGCCATAGCAATCTTAGCTTTAATCATATTGGATAAAAAAGAGCCTATTCCTCAAGATTTAAATCTCCGTTGGAATATACAAGATCTGGATCATTTACCCCATCCATCCCATTATCCAAATCATACTATTGAAACCATCTTTATGATTATATTTATTGCTTTCTTTATCTGTTATGGTTTTTTCTTTTCTAGTGATATTATTATTAAAATACAACATGAATCATATCAAATGATTCATATGATGACCTATTTCTTTCAACCATTTATTATGATCATTATTTTTGATTATTTTATAGATATGACCAAAAAAATATATACTAAGAAATATTTAAAATATAGCTTTATCATTAATTTATTTACTATTGTTTCTTTAACAATCTTTGTTGTGAATTCTCATTTTTTAAGTCAATATTTATTACCTATAAATACAAATTTTCAATATATTCTTGTTAATGCATTTATTATTACAGCTTTATTCTTTATCTACTTTATTTCATTATATAAATTAGTGAGAAACATAAAATCATATCGTTTCTTATTTAAAAAATAGACCATAGAAATGATTCCATTTCTATGGTCTTGTGTTTTTATCTTATTTTTGTACCATTTGGTAAGTTTTCTACAGACACAAGTTCTAACATTTTTTTCTTAGATCCTGCAAGAATCATACCTTGAGATTCAACACCTCTTAATTTTGCAGGTTTCAAGTTAGATACAACAATAACTTTCTTACCAATCATATCTTCTGGTGTATAGAAATCTGCAATACCACTGACAATCTGTCTTGTTTCTTTACCAATATTGATTTGAGAAACTAACAGCTTATCAGCATCAGGATGTTTTTCACATTTTTCAACTGTACCTACAACCAATTCAATTTTTGCAAAATCATCAATTGTAATTTGATTGTCATCCTCTTGTTTTTCTTCTTTTTGAGGATATAAAGCTTCTACTTTCTTTTCTACTTCTTTAGGATCTAATCTTGCAAATAACTGTTGAGGTTTTTCAGTGACTTTTGTTCCTTCTTGATATAAACCAAAAGTATTTAAGTCTAAGAAGTTTCTTTGATCTGTATTGATTTGATCTAAAATCTTTGTAGATGTAGAAGGCATATATGGTTCTAATGCAATAGCAGCAAAACGGATGGCTTCAATTAAGTTATAAAGAACTGTTGCGAGACGATCTTTCTTGCTTTCATCTTTTGCAAGTGCCCAAGGCATTGTATCATCAATATATTTATTTGTTCTTCTTAGTAATACAAAGATTTCATCTAAGGCTTTAGATGCTTTAAATTCATCCATGTAAGCCTGAACTTTCTTTGGCATAGCTAAAGCAATTTCTTTTAATTCATCATCAACAGGTTCACTCACACCTGGATTTGTCACAATACCATCAAAGTATTTATTTGTCATGGCAATTGTTCTATTGACTAAGTTACCTAAAATATTAGCTAAATCAGAATTAATACGTTCAACTAATAAATCCCATGTGATACTTCCATCATTGTCATAAGGAATTTCATGTAAAACATAGTATCTGACAGCATCGACACCAAAGATTTTAACCAAATCATCTGCATAGATTACATTTCCTTTAGATTTAGACATTTTACTTTCACCTTGTAATAACCAAGGATGTCCAAAAACTTGTTTTGGTAAAGGAATATCTAAAGCCATCAACATAATAGGCCAATAAATCGTATGGAATCTCACGATATCTTTACCAATTAAATGTAAATCTGCTGGCCAATATTTCTTATATAATTCACCATGATTTCCATCAACATCATAACCAAGTCCTGTAATATAGTTTGTTAAAGCATCAATCCATACATACACAACATGTTTAGGATCAAAGTCTACAGGGATAGACCATTTGAATGAAGTACGTGAAACACATAAATCCTGTAAACCTGGTTTTAAGAAGTTATTCATCATTTCATTTTTTCTTGAAACAGGTTGAATAAATTCAGGGTGCTCTTCAATATGTTGAATTAAACGATCAGCATATTTAGATAATTTAAAGAAATAAGCTTCTTCTTTCGCATCATGAACTTCTCCACCACAATCAGGACATTTTCCATCAACCAATTGAGATTCAGTAAAGAATGATTCACATGCTGTACAATATTTACCTTCATAATGCCCTAGATAAATATCTCCCTGATCATATAATTTCTTAAAGATTTTTTGCACTTGTTTCACATGGTATTCATCTGTTGTTCTCATGAAACGATCATATGTTGTATCCATCATATCCCAAATTTCTTTGACAACAGCTGCTTTTTCATCAACAAATTGTTTAGGTGGAATACCAGCTTCTTGAGCTTTTAACTCAATCTTTTGCCCATGTTCATCAGTTCCAGTCTGAAAATAAACATTGTATCCTTCCTGTCTTTTACTTCTTGCGATAGCATCAGCTAAAATAATTTCATATGTATTTCCAATATGAGGTTTTCCTGAAGTATAAGTAATCGCCGTCGTTAAATAATAATCTTTTGGATCTTTCATCATATCTCCTCCTTCAAAATAAAAAACGTCCTTATAAAAGGACGTATTATACGCGGTACCACCTTTTTTTATATCTGTCGATATACCCTCAAAACTTTAACGCAGTTAACGTTTATCTCTCACTATTCAAGATAACAGCTCCCAGCCCATCTTCATAAAAGTTATGTCCTGATTTGCACCAACCATCAGTTCTCTACAACGCCCTTTTAATCTCTGCTGTTCTTTGCCTTTTTTATACTCTTAAACATTATCAAATATTTTTTTTAAAGTCAATAAAGTTTCATAACTATTTTTATAAACCACAAAATAGAGATCTATCTTTTCTATTTAAATAAACGAAATAAATGATTTCATTGCAGTTCTAATGATATAATGAAATTAATAAGAATAGAAAGGATTGATTTTATGGGTTTATTTAACAAAAAGAAAAAAACTGTCAATTGGGATGATGCTTATAAAGCTAAACCTCATTTTTATAAGCAATCTGATGGAAGTGTATTTGGTGCAATGAGTTTAACTGAAGGTGTGAAAACAATGTTCTTAAAACAGCCTCAAATACATTTTGAGGTTGATGGTCAGCGTATATCACAATGGAGAATCGCTCTTATTGATGCGACAAATGATTCGATGATAGGTCAAATGGATTATGGAACATGTCTTAAAAAATTACAGCCTTATATCCTTGCTGAAGATAGCAATTTTATTTTAGTAAGAGGATTAACTTTAGATGAATTGAAGAGTCTATAAAATAACTTATAACAATTATAATATTTTGATTATTTGAACAATCTTATAAATACAAATATTGAACACATGAAAGGAAGGTAAAGAAAATGATTTTAGGTATTATTTTAGAGTTCATTGTTGTTTCTTGTATCATAATAAAGATTTTAAACATAAAGTATCGTAATCAAAGTTATCTTAAAAAAGCCAATTCTCTTTTCACTGCTTTGTTATTGATTTATCTATTGATTATTAATACGCAAAGAGATAGTGTCATCTCTTTTATTTCTTCTTATTCTATTATATATATCATAACTTTGATTATTTATATTGTTCTTATCATTATTGAAACCATAAATACGATGAAGGGAAAAGGATAATGTATAAAAAATAATGGTCAAGTTTTATCTTTTTACTATCACTTTTTTAAATGTTATAATATTGATAAGGAGTGAGTGCATATGAAAAAGCTGATTATTTGGGTTGTGATGCAGTTTTTATATCGTGGTATGAAAGTTCTTTATCATGATGATCCACGTATGAAAGAAGAATTAGATGGATGGAAACAAGATAAATTTTTAACATTACAAGTCATGCATGGACCTTCCATAACAATCAAATACACATATCAAAAAGGATTACAGAAAGTCAAAAATGTAAAACCTGATATTTGTATTACCTTTAAAAGCATTCAGACAGCTTTGCTTGTTTTTACAGGTATAATGAGTGTCAAAAGTGCTTATTTAGAACATCGTTTTTCTTTAAGAGGAGATGTTTTTGAAAGTATGAGATTTGTCAGATGTGTTGATTTGGTGGAAACTTATCTTTTCCCTCGTTTTATGACAAAACGTATTTTAAATCATCAGGAAAAGAAATATAAACCGACTTTATTGATTTATATAAAAGCTTTATTTGCTTAGGAGGGATCATTATGTATTTTGAATTTGTCAATAAAACAAAGGTATGTGCTGGGCAAAATGCTTTAAGCCAACTTGAATACGAATGTCAACAATATCATATGAAACATCCTCTAATTTTAACAGACCATGTTTTATATCAACTCAAATATGTTGATATTCTTACCAAACATTTATCATTAGATTATAGTCTATATACAGATATTCCTGTTGATTCTTCTATTCATACAATTGAAGATATTCAAGATTATTATATTAAAGAAAATTGTGATGGATTGATTGCTTTAGGTGGTGGAAGTGTTTTAGATACTGCTAAAGGTGTTTATTTGATGTTATCACAGGAATGTGAATCCATTGAAGATATTTTAGGTTTTGAAGATTTAAAACTTGGTCAAGATGTGCCATTCTTTGCTATTCCTACAACAAGTGGGACTGGTAGTGAAGCGACATGTGTCGCCGTAGTCAGTCATCCTGAAAAGCAAGTCAAACTGGAAATCATCTCACAGCATATTCAAAGTCATGTTGCTTTCCTTGATCCTGTCTTAACTCAAAACCTACCTCTCAAGACAACAGCTTCCACAGGTATTGATGCTTTAACACATGCTATTGAAGCTTATACATGTTCACAGAAAAATCCAATCAGTGATGCTTATGCTATCTTAGCGATACAAACCATTTCACAAAATATTTTAAAAGTCATAGACAATCCAAAAGATGAAAACATCCGATTAAATCTTGCTTTAGCTTCTTATGAAGCTGGATGTGCCTTTTCGAATTCAATGGTTGGTATCGTTCATGCGATTGGACATGCTTTAGGAGCTGTCTGCCATGTAGCTCATGGAGATGCCATGAGTATGCTGCTTGTCCCTTGTATGCGTTATAATCTTGAAATCAATAAAGACTTATATGGGGATTTATTATTATATCTTGGACAAAAAGAACTTTATAGTCAAACACCAAAGGAGCAGTTAGGACAAAAGGTAATTGATTATATTGCGCGTTTATTACAAACTTTACATGAAAAGACAAATCTTCCTGTATCACTGGAAAGTGTTGAAAGTTTGCCTGAAAATATCAACGAAGTGGCTGAGAAGGCTTTAAATGATGGAGCTTTAATAGTCAATAACAAATATGCAAATAAACAAGATATTATCAATATATTGGAGGGTCATTATGGATATTAAAGAATTAGTGAAAACTCAACGTGAATTTTATCAGACACAATATACTAAAGATATTAATCATAGAATACAGACTTTAAAAGCTTTGAGAACTTGGATTTTAGAACATCAAAATCGTATTATTGAAGCCTTGAAAAAAGATTTGAATAAAGATGCTGTCGAATCTTATATGTGTGAAATTGGTTTGGTTTTAAGTGAATTAAACTATCAGTTAAAACATATTAAAAAATGGAGTCGTAATAAATATGTCTGGACGCCAATCTCTCAATTCTATGGAACAAGCTTTGAATCTTATGAGCCTTATGGTGTGACATTGATTATGAGTCCTTGGAATTATCCTTTCATGTTATCAATTGAACCAGCAGTTGGCGCTATTGCAGCTGGAAATACTGTAATTATCAAGCCGAGTGCTTATGCTCCAAATGTTTCACATGTGATTAAACAAATGGTGAGTGAAAGCTGCGATGAAAGATATGTGGCAGTTGTTGAAGGTGGAAGAGCTGAGAATACAGAACTTTTGGAACAACGTTTTGATTATATTTTCTTTACAGGTAGTGTGAATGTTGGCAAACTGGTTATGGAAAAAGCGAGTCGTTATTTAACACCTGTAACTTTAGAATTAGGTGGAAAAAGTCCTTGTATCGTTGATGATGATAAGAGCTTAAAACTGGCTGCTAAACGTATTGCTTTTGGTAAGTTCTTAAATGCTGGTCAAACATGTGTTGCTCCTGATTATTTATTAATCAAAGACAAATATAAGGATCAGTTCATTCAATATATGAAAGATGCTATTCATGAATTCTTTGGTAATCAACCTTTACAAAATCCTCAACTTGTTAAAATTATTAATCAAAAACACTTTGATAGATTATCACATTTATTAGAAAATCAGGATATTGTCATTGGTGGTCATAGAAATCTAGAAACTTTACAGATTGAACCAACGGTTGTTGATCACGTTGATGGAAACAATCCATTAATGCAAGAAGAAATCTTTGGTCCTATTCTTCCTATCTTAACTTATCAAAACATTGACGAAGCTATAGCCTTTATCAATCAAAGAGAAAAGCCACTGGCTTTCTATATCTTCTCTCAAGATAAAGCGATTCAAAAGAAATTATTAAAACATTGTAGCTTTGGTGGTGGATGTATTAATGATACAATTATTCATCTTGCGACAAGTGAATTAGGTTTTGGTGGTGTTGGAAATAGTGGTATGGGATCATATCATGGTAAAAAGAGTTTTGAAACTTTCTCTCATACCAGAAGTATTGTTAAAAAAGCAACTTGGATAGATTTACCTATGCGTTATTATCCTTATAATTCAATGAAAGAGAAACTCATTAAAATGTTTGTTAAATAATTTAACATACTGTTAATATAAATTTCAAATACAATCTATATTATATAATATAGATAAACATAAGGAGGAAATATGATGAAATGTCCCGTATGTAAAGATGTTACATTATTAATGGCTGAAAAGCATGGTATTGAAATTGATTATTGTCCTGAATGCCGCGGAATTTGGTTGGATCGAGGTGAACTTGATAAAATTATTGAACGTGCATCAGGAGAACAAAAACAGCATTCATCTAAAGATTATGAAAAATCACACAAAAAGAAGAAAAGTTCTACTTTAATTGATATTCTTGAAATCTTTGGTGGAGAATAAAAGCTGTCAGGGATAAGTGAAATGCTTATTCCGACAGCTTTTTTAGTCTTCTAATTGTGATGTACAATGAGGACAACGTGATGCCTCAATATGAATTTCTGATTTACAAAACGGACAAATTTTCTTATCAGGAATGACTTCATCCTCTTTTTTACCAATACTCATCAATTTATTCACAGCTTTCATAATACAAAATAAAACAAAAGCCATAATAAAGAAATTCACTAATGATGAAAGAAATGCTGATGCAAAACCTGCAATGTCCTGTAAAGTATATATTTTTCCACCAGTGACAAAATTTAAAATAGGGTTAATAAAATTATCAGTTAAAGAGGTTACAATGCCAGTAAAAGCTCCCCCTATAATAACCCCAATAGCCATATCAAGCATATTTCCACGTAAAGCAAACTTCTTAAATTCATTTATAAATTTCTTCATATCTTCACCCACTTTTTCATAGAATAACATATTCTGAAAAGAAAAGCCATAATGAAAATGAACCCTATTATTAGAATACCCTAATAACAAGGTTCACTTTAAACTTTAATTATTAACACCATGATGTGGTGTAAATGATGTATCATCTATTCCTTTAAATGTATAACCTAATTTCTGATAATGTTCTATAATTTTTGGTAAAGCTTCTACAGTTGTTGATTTTGCAGCAGTATCATGCATTAATAAATTAATATTTTTAGCTTTACTTTGGGTTGCATTTTTGACAAGCACAGAAACAGGTCTGTTATTTCCGCCAGCATCTGTTGAATCGGCATTCCAGTCATAATATTGATATCCTCTGTTTTGAACTTCTGATACTAAAGTTGTCATCAAACCTTTACTGTATTTTGCTGATTTGGTATTAGAACTTCCCCCAGGGAAACGAATATATTTAGGTACAAACCCAATTTGTTCTTTAACCATTTGCCCAATTTTATTTAAATCATCAAAATAAGCATCCATTGATGAATAAACTTCCTTATAATCATGACTATAGGTATGCAATCCTATCGTATGTCCTTTTTCATAAGCTTCTTTAATATACTTATTACATTTTTTATTGTTACCAGTCACAAAGAATGTTGCTTTCACATCATATTTTTCCAATATATCAATGATTTTCTTTGTATTTTCAGATGGCCCATCGTCAAATGTCAAATATATAATTTTTTCTTCATTAGAAGGAATAGCCTTTGATACAACCTTTTCAAGTACTTCAATTTGTCTTGCAAAAACATTTTCATTTCCACTTCTATCTTTAACAGTATATTTAACTGTATATGTTCCTGTTTTTTTCAAATTAACATCGCTGGAATCAACAGTAATTTTTGGACTAGGATCTCGATTATCTTTAGCAGTTAAACCTGAAAGATAATCAACATCTCCATTGACTTTTACAGTTAAATCATGTAATCCTGTTAATTCTGGTTTTTCAGTATCCTTGACAATATTGACTTCTATCTCTTTCTCTGTTTTATTGCCACCTTCATCTTCCACAACAACAGTGACATTTTGTTTACCTTCTTTTGTAAAATCATAATCTTTTTTAAAATATGCTTTTGTTTTTGTTGCATCTTTAATGTCTGAAACAACATCTTTAACATCTACTTTCATACCAACATCTATATCTAAATTTTTAACTTTAAAAGTAGGTGCATGTGTATCTACAACTTTAACAGTTAAATCATATTTTTTATCATTTAATGCATACTGGATAGTATATTCACCTAATTTTTTTGTATCCACTTGACTTGCATCAATTTTTACATCGCTGCTTTTATATTTTCCATGTATCTCTTCTATATAAGAAGTTGGATCAATACTTTCATTTATTTCTACTTCAACCGGATTTTTCTTAAATGCAATCAAAGGTTTATTGAACATTTTAAAGATAAAAAACACAACTGTAACAATACATAATATTCCAACCAATAATATAGCTTTTTTCTTTATATCCTTTTTTAATTTTAGACTCATATATAACACCTTTCCACGCTTTTCATGATATCAAATTGTTTTGAATTTCTTGTGGATATTTCTACTTATTTGTATTATTTTGTGCTGAATCTTTTAAAAGATGAGTTTGAACTTCATCAATAATTCCATTTGCTATAGCTTCTCCCATTTTTTGTAATTTTTCATTATCACTCAAATAACTATAGTCATTTTTATTATTGAGATATCCCATTTCAATCAAAACAGACGGTACTGTATTATCTCTTATAACTTGTAGAGATTTCCCTCCATCTATAATACCTCTGTTTTTTGAATAATTTAATGTTTCCATATGTTTTCCAATATTTTGAGCTAATGATTCGCTCTCATTATTTTTTTTATAAATTTCAAATCCAGAAACTTCATCAGATTCATCAAATGAATTCACATGAACAGATACAAAATAGTGTGCATTATTTTCAGCACTTGTCGCTGCTCTTTTCTTTAAATCTTCTATTTTATTATCCGATAAAGAGACATCACTTTCTCTTGTATAGACAGCCTTAATATTGGCTTCTTCTAAGGCTTGACCAATTGCTTTTGCAGTTATTAATGTTATATCCTTTTCTAAGACATCATTGACATTAGCGCCTGGATCCCAATCTCCATGTCCAGGATCTAACACAACTGTTGCTATATACTCTTTAACCTTTTCTTCCTCTTTTTCTTGGACAACTTCTTGTTGAACTTCAGGTTCTAATAAAGAAGAAATTGTATGAATCATCCAAGATGTTCCTTTATAAATACCAAAACATATAACTAATGCTAATACACAAACAATAATCACTCTATCTTTTCTAATTCTTTTCTTTTTTCTAACCACTTTTTCACTTCCTTTGCAATCGTTGTTATTTTATCATTTTTTGTCGTATAATCAAATGTTTTCCATAAAAAAATCATACTGACTCTCATCAATATGATTTATTTCTTTGATTCTATAAGTTGAATCGCTTCATCAAGAACCTTTTTCCCATTCATCATCCCATAATCTTTCATATCAATAACGGCAATAGGTTTATTTTCATCAAATAATGAACGAATATGTTCTTCCTGAAAACGAACTTGAGGTCCTAACATGATTGCATCAGCATCTTGACCATATTGAACTGTATCTGCAATTGGTCTGGCTTCAATATCAACATCTAATTGTCTTTCTTTAGCAGCAGCTAACATTCTTTCAACTAACAAACTTGTTGACATTCCTGCTGAACATACTAGTAAAATTTTCATAAGCATTCCTCCATTTATTATGATAACAATTTCAAAGGAAGTTGTAAAATTTTTTAATCAGTTTTTGAAAAAAACATAGAGATAACTCTATGTTTGATGTGTTGTTTTCACATTTATTCTTGTTATTGCTTTTTTCAATGCAATTTCAGCACGTAAAACATCAATGTCCTGTGGTGTTTTTAAACGATCCTCTGCTCTCTTTTTAGAATTTTGAGCACGTAATAAATCAATTTCATCACTTGATTCAATAGCACTTGTGATAATGGTTGTATCTTCTTCACCCACATAAACAAAACCACCTGCAATCGCAAAATAATGTTTATCATGATGAGAATCAACATAGTTCATTTCTGATATATCTATGCTACTGGCTAGAGGAATATGATGGGCAAGTATACCAATTTGCCCTGTTGTTGTTCGTAGATTTAGCATTTCAACATCTACTTCCTGATAAACACCTTTAGGTGTTACAATCTTTAATTTAAATGTTGTCATCTGTTAAAGTTTTTGCTTTCTCAACTGCTTCTTCAATAGATCCGACATTATGGAAAGCCTGTTCAGGTAAATGATCCCATTTTCCTTCAAGAATTTCTTTAAATCCTTGAATTGTATCTTGTACACGAACATATTTTCCTTCTAATCCCGTAAACTGTGAAGCAACAGTAAATGGTTGTGATAAATAATTACGAACACGTCTTGCTCTAGCAACTGTGACTTTATCTTCTTCACTTAATTCATCCATACCTAAAATGGCAATAATGTCCTGTAAATCCTGGAATCTTTGAAGAATCTGTTGAACACCATGAGCAACTTCATAATGTTCTTTTCCGACAATCAATGGATCCAATGCACGTGATGATGAATTCAATGGATCAACGGCTGGATAAATACCCAACGCAGCAATAGAACGATCTAAGACAACTTTTGCATCTAAGTGAGCAAATGTTGTTGCTGGAGCAGGGTCTGTTAAATCATCTGCCGGAACATAAACAGCCTGAACTGATGTAATAGACCCTTTCTTTGTCGATGTAATACGTTCCTGTAATTGTCCCATTTCTGTAGCTAAAGTAGGCTGATATCCTGCTTGTGATGGAACACGTCCTAACAATGCTGACACTTCTGAACCTGCCTGAGTAAAACGGAAAATATTATCAATAAACAATAAGACATCCTGATGTTGTTCATCTCTAAAATATTCTGCCATTGTCAATCCAGTTAAACCTACTCTTAAACGTGATCCTGGCGGTTCATTCATTTGTCCAAAGACAAGTGTTGTTTTATTTAAAACGCCACTTTCCTTCATTTCATAATACAAATCATTACCTTCTCTTGAACGTTCTCCAACACCTGCAAATACAGATAAACCACCATGTTGCGAAGCAATATTATTAATTAATTCTTGAATTAAAACTGTTTTTCCAACACCGGCACCACCAAATAAACCAATCTTTCCACCTTTGATATAAGGACAAATTAAATCAATAACTTTAATCCCTGTTTCTAAGATTTCTGTTTCTGTTTTTTGATCAGCATATGTTGGAGCATTACGATGAATTGGCATTTTTTGAATATCTGAAGGTAATGCCTCTTTTTCATCAATCGGTTGCCCTAGTACATTAAACATTCTTCCCAATGTTTCATTTCCTACTGGTACACAAATAGGATGCTCAGTATCTTTGGCTTCCAAACCTCTTTTTAAACCATCAGTAGACCCCATCGCAATACAACGAACCACATCATCACCAATGTGTTGTGCGACTTCTACTGTCAATAATTCGCCATTATTATCAATTTCAATAGCAGTATTTAATGCTGGTAAATGTCCATCATCAAAAGCAATATCAACAACTGGACCTACCGCACGTACGATTTTTCCTATATTTGACATGCTGCACCTCCTTATTAAGCATTGGCTCCTGCCACGATTTCACTAATTTCATTCGTAATAGCACTTTGCCTTGCCTGATTATATTTCAATAATAATTCTTCTATTAAATCTTCTGCATTATCTGTAGCATTTTCCATAGATGTTCTTCTTGAAGCATTTTCACTTGTCACTGATTCTACCAAATATCCATAAATAACTGACTGTAAATACATAGGTATCAAATCATTCAAAACGGCTTCTGGACTTGGTTCAAATAAAGTCGCTTTTTTAGTTAAAGTCATATTTTCAAAATCCTGTGTATGAACAGGCAATAAATCCATCACACATGGCTGGAATGTCAAGTTATTAACAAACTTTGTATAAATCATTTGAATACTTGCAATCTCTTGATTTTGATAACGTTTTGTTAATTCATGAACAAGTCTAATGACATCTTTGAAATCTAATGTTGAATTTAATTCTACATATTGTGAATGATAGTCAATATGATGATGTGCTAAATAGCTTGCACCTTTACTACCAATCATATAAATTTCATCATCTGGCTTTAAACATTCAACCATGGTTTTAAAAACATTTGCATTATAACCACCACATAATCCTAAACTTGACGTGACAATAATATAAATATGTTTTCCTGCCTGATTTTCTACTAAATATGGACTTTCCACCATACCTTTATTGCTTTCTAAGATTTGTCCTACCGTTTCTTGAATTTTACTATAGTAAGGTCTTAATTCATCCATCTGATTTCTTGCTTTTCTCAACTTAGAAGTTGCGACAAGCTGCATTGCTTTTGTAATTTTCTTTGTTGATTCAACGGATTTTATACGTCTTTTAATAGACTGCATATCATTAGCCATAAACTAACCTTCCTTATTCACTTTTAAGAAATTTTCTACAAAAGCATTGATGACATCTTTCATTTTTAAAGATAATTCATCGCTGATTGATTTTTGTTGTTGAATATCTGTTATCATTTCAGGATGTTGATTTTGAATATTTTGATAAAGTTCATCCATGAATTGATTGATTTTAGCAACTGGAATTTGTTTTGTATAACCATATTTTAAAGCAAATAATGTGATAACCTGCTGATCTACACTACGTGGAGAATATTGAGCCTGTTTTAAAACTTCTCTCACTCTTTGTCCATGTTCCAAAATTGCTTTTGTCGCAGCATCCAAATCACTACCAAATTGTGCAAATGCCTGCATTTCACTATATTGTGCAAGTTCTAATTTTAAAGAGCTTGATACTTGTTTCATAGCCTTAATCTGTGCTGATGAACCAACACGACTGACAGATAATCCAGTGTCAATAGCCGGTCTTATTCCTGAGTTAAATAAATCCTGTTGTAAGAATATCTGTCCATCTGTAATAGAAATCACATTTGTTGGAATATATGCTGAAATATCCCCTGCCTGTGTTTCAATAATTGGTAAAGCTGTAATTGATCCTCCACCATGTTCATCATCTAAACGACAAGCTCTTTCCAGTAATCTTGAATGTAAGTAGAATACATCACCTGGATAAGCTTCACGTCCTGGTGGTCTTTTTAATAATAAAGAGACTGTACGATAAGCAACCGCATGTTTAGATAAATCATCATAAACAATCAAGACATCTTTACCTTCTTCTAGCCATTCTTCTGCCATAGCACATCCTGCATAAGGCGCAATATATTGAACAGGAGCTAATTCACTGGCCCCAGCAGATACAACAGTTGTATATTCCATTGCTCCACCTTGACGCAATTTTTCAACAATTTGAGCAACAGTAGAATTCTTTTGCCCAATAGCAACATAAATACAATAAATATTCTGTCCTTTTTGATTTAATATTGTATCAATCGCAATAGCTGTCTTTCCTGTTTGTCTATCACCAATAATTAACTCACGTTGACCTCTACCGATAGGAATAATTGCATCAATACATGTAATTCCTGTCTGAAGTGGCTGATCAACAGATTTTCTTGTCATAACACCTGGTGCAATCTTTTCAATAGGACGTGTATGCTGATAAACAATTTCTCCTTGTCCATCAATAGGTTGTCCTAATGGATTGACAACACGCCCTAATAATCCATCACCAACAGGAACTTCAATAATTCGTCCTGTTCTTTTGACTTCATCGCCTTCTTTGATAGAACCTTCATCACCAAGTAAAACAGCACCTACAGCATCTTCTTCTAGATTCATAACCATTCCATAAACATCGCCAGGAAATAACAACAATTCTCCTAACATGGCATTATCTAAACCATGAATCAATGTTACACCGTCACCTACTGTCATAACAGTTCCAACATCTTTTGATTCTATTTGATCTGCAAAATGTTTAATCTGTTCCTTAATTAACGAACTAATCTCATCTGGTCTTAAATCCACACTTTCACCTACTTTCTTAATAATTCCTGTTTCAATAATCCCATCTTATAAGATATAGAATTATCATATACATGATGATCAATCTCAACTTTAATTCCACCAATTAAAGATGGATCGATCGCTTGTTTTAATAAGACTTTCTTGTTTGTCTTCATAGACATGGCTTCTTGAATTTTCTCTATTTCTGCTTGAGAAAGTTCATAAGCACTCCATACTTTTCCAACTTGAATACCCAAGTATTCATAACATAAATTTTGAAATTGATGACAAATCAAAACAATATATTTGATTCTTCTTTTTTTAATCAGCAATAAAAGAAATTGATAGACATATGTTTCAATTTGTCCTTTTAAGCATTGATTCAATACCTGATATTTATCTTCATCATGAATCGCAACATGACTAAAAAACTGTAAAATACTTTGATCATGAAAGATATCTTCAACTTTCTCCATATCTTTTTGATATGTTTTGACAGCATTTTCCTCTTTTGCTAAAGCAAATAATGCTTCAGCATATCTTTTTGCAATGGTATCCATTAATGAACAACCTGATCAACAAAATCTTCTACCATTTGTTGATTTTCCTTTGAATTCATTTCTTTACTCATTACTTTTGTTGCTGCCTCAATAGCTATATTAACCATTTCTTTCTTCATGTCTTCTCTAGCCTGTTGTTTTTCAACTTCAATTTCTCTTTCTGCCTGTTCTAGCTTACGAGCAGCTTCTTCTTTTGCCTTTGCAACCAAATCTTCATGAATTTTTAAAGCATCATTTTTAGCCTGTTCAATAATATCATGATACTCTTTAGCAGATTGACATGCCTGTTCTTCACTTTCTAACATAAGCTGCTTTGCTTTTTGCTGAGATGTTTTTGCATCCTGAATTTGTGATTCGATAAAATCAGCACGTTTTTGAAAATACTTTTGTGTTGGAGCCCAAAAGAACTTTCTAAAAATAATCAATAAAACACCTGTGGATAATAATTGAATCACGATTGTCGCAAGATTAGGGAATAATTTCCCTGCAACATCAATACTCATTGTATGCCTCCCTTCTTATAAAAAGCCAGTCACCTTTTTATAAATATAAAGCTGGGAATACGAAAATTAAAATAATTGAAATCAATAATCCATAAATAGCAACTGTTTCAGTTAATGCGATACCTAAAATCATCATTGTTCTGATTTTACCTTCAGCTTCTGGATTTCTACCTACTGCTTCAACTGCTTTACTTGCAGCAATACCTTCACCAATACCTGTACCTAAACCTGCACATACTGCAATTCCTGCAGCGATTGCAACTAAACCTAAATCTGTCATATTTTATTTACCTCCATTATATTTTTTTATTTATCAAAACTATATTTATAGTTAAGATCAATCTTCATTTTCCATCATGATTAATATAGATGAAATTGTTACAAACACTAATGTCTGAATAACACCAGCAAATAAATCAAAATAAACATGGAACACTGGCGCAATAACAGGTCCTAAAAAATTAACTGTCGTTGGAATGATTAAACTTGATAACCAACCTGTAAACTGATAAAGCAACGACATTAAAATACTACCACTTAAAATATTACCAAAAATACGGAATGATAACGATATTAAGGGAGCTATTGTTCCAAAGATATTCGTTGGTGGACAAACATTACCCTTGATATATTCTTTAATTCCTTTTTTTCGAATTGCGTTAAACTGTATCAAAACAAATGTAATAATTGTCATAGCCAACGTAATAGAATAATTGGATGTTGGTGCATCAAAACCAATTAATCCACTAATATTAGCCACGATCAGATAACAAAACAGCATTGCAAAATAAGGATAATAGTTCTTTTCAAAGCGACTAGGCATAATTGATTTCAAATAGTTATAAATCATTTCTACACCTGTTTCAACGACCAGAACTAAACCTTTAGGTCTCTTGGTTGCATCTGCTAATGCAATCTTTCTTCCTGCATAAATAAAAAAGACTGCTAACATGGCCATGATAATTAAAGAAAATATCAATTCTGTCTGAATCACTATATGCATCTATTTCATCTCCTTTCTTGTTTTTAAATTTAACCAATGAATTGTGATAGGTGTAATCAAATAACCAAAAAACACACTCAAAAGATGAACGTATTCTTTCCATATAACAGCTATCATAAATCCTACAATCATCAAAAATAATTTTAACATAAACATCAATATAATTAATAAAATATGATGTCCTTCCTGCAAAATAGTATGACTAAATTTAATCGTCAATATAAAATTGATATAACAAATTATATATCCAATAATGACTCCTAAAGGATAGGCTAAATTCTTCAATATTAAACCTATCAAACAAAAAAAGAGCAACATGATTAAAAAGATTTTTTTAGACTCTGTTTGAACATCTTTTTCATTCACATTGCTCACTCCTTATTTTAACACTATCTTGATTATACCATGGATAATCAAAAATAACAAATCTTTTGATTACAAGATATAGTTCAAAAGTCATTTCTTTTTAGTATTTGTCAAGATAACTTAAATCATACCATTATTCACACTATACAATTTTGACATATAGCTAATCTGTTCCAAACAAACGATCTCCAGCATCTCCTAATCCTGGCACAATATAGCCTTTATCGTTCAGTTTCTCATCTAGTGCTCCAACAATTAAATCCACATCAGGATGCTCAGTTTCAATCACCTGAATACCTTCTGGAGCAGCCACAAGACAAGCAAATTTAATATTTTTAGCGCCTCTTTTTTTAATGTTTGTAATAGCAGCACAAGCACTACCACCTGTTGCTAACATTGGATCGAGGACAATCACATCAGCTTCTTTTAAACATGAAGGAAATTTAGCATAATATTCCTCTGGCTGTAAAGTTTCTTCATTTCTTGACATTCCTATATGTCCAACTTTGGCTGTTGGTATCATTGTTTTAAAACCATCAACTAAACCAAGACCTGCTCTTAAAATAGGAACCAAAACAATAGGACGGACTAATTTTTTACCAGTCATAGAACATATTGGTGTTTCAATTTCAATATTTTGTAATGGTAAACTCTTTGTCACTTCATAAGCCATTAACATCGCAATTTCATCTAAGTTCTGTCTAAATTCTTTTGTACCTGTTTCTTTATTTCTCATAATCGTCAACTTATGATCAATAAGAGGATGATTTAAAATAATTGTTGCCATTTCTAATCCCTTCTTTCTTTCATTTCTAGTATCATTATATCAAATTATCCCTATAAAGCCTATCTTTATCCATCTTCATGATCAATAATCAAAAAAGAGAAGATTAAACTTCTCTTATTTCAAATATGTTTTATCTTGATACATTGTCACTTTATCAGTTAATGCTTTCACTCTTTTTAAACATTCTTCCTTAACACTATCTGTTTCTTCATTTTTTAAACGATACGCTATAATTTTACCAACTTCTCTAAAATCATTTTCATCAAAACCTTTTGTTGTCATCGCTGGTGTTCCTACACGAATACCACTTGCTTTAAAAGGTTTCTCAGTGTCAAATGGAATCGCATTTTTATTAGCTGTAATATGAATTTCATCAAGCAATCTTTCCGCTTTTTTTCCACTCATACCACAACTTGCTTTAACATCAATTAAAATTAAATGATTATCCGTTCCATCAGCCACTAATCTAAATCCTTCTTCTTTTAAAGATTGTTCTAATGCTTTGGCATTTTTTATAATCTGGTTTGCATAATCTTTAAACTCTGGTTGTAAAGCTTCATAGAAACATGCGGCTTTCGCTGCGATAATATGCATTAATGGACCACCCTGCATACCAGGAAAAACAGCTTTATCAATCGCTTTTCCTAATTCTTCTTTACACATAATGACACCACCACGTGGTCCTCTTAATGTTTTATGTGTTGTTGTTGTGACAACATCAGCATAAGGGAAAGGGGAAGGATGTAAACCAGCAGCAACTAAACCAGCAATATGTGCCATATCTACCATAAATAAAGCACCATTTTCATGAGCAATCTTGGCCATATATTCAAAATCAATGATTCTTGAATAGGCACTTGCTCCTGCAACAACTAACTTTGGTTTGATTTCTTCGACTTTTCTCTTATATTCATCATAATCAATCGTTTCTGTATCACGAGAAACACCATAACTATAAAATTCATAATTGATTCCTGAATAATTGAGTGGATGTCCATGTGTTAAATGTCCCCCATCAGCAAGTGACATTCCTAACACTTTATCCCCATGATTTAATAATGCCAAATAAACAGCTGTATTGGCTTGAGCCCCACTATGAGGCTGAACATTTGCATATTCACAGCCAAATAATTCCTTTAAACGATTGATTGCTAAAGTTTCGACTTCATCTACAAATTGGCATCCTCCATAATATCTCTTACCTGGATATCCTTCTGCATATTTATTTGTTAAAACACTTCCAGCTAATTCTAATATCTCTTTGGAAACAAAGTTTTCTGAAGCAATTAACTCAATATTATTTCTTTGTCTATTGAGCTCTCTTTCAACACTTTCAAAGACTTGTTCATCTCTCATCTTTATTCACTCTCCAAAGCCATCATCTTGGCAATTCTTTGATCATGTCTACCACCTTCATAATCAGTATGTAGCCACGCATTTAAGATTTCTAATGCTAAACCTTCTCCAATCACTCTTTGCCCCATTGCTAACATATTTGTATCATTATGAGCTCTTGTTGCTTTGGCACTGAACACATCATGAACTAATGCACAACGAATACCTTTGACTTTATTACATGTAATAGAAACACCAATACCTGTACCACAAACGACAACACCTTTTTCACATTCTCCATTTGCGACAGCTTTGGCAGCTTTGGCAGCATAATCAGGATAATCACAGCTTTCCTCATTATATGTTCCAAAGTCTACAACTTCATATCCTTGTTTTTTCATTTCTTCCATTAATACATTTTTTAAACGATATCCCCCATGATCACATGCAACTGCTATTTTCATTTTATTGCCTCCTCTATCTGTTCTTTTGTTATTTTTCCAGCTCTTAATATTTTGATTTCATCTTGACTCACGTCAACAACTGTACTGGCAATGTTATCAGATGTTTTACCATCAACGACTAAATCAATACGTCCATCCAATTGATTCAATACTTCTTGAGTTGAAGTTGTATTAGAATGTTGAGATAAATTCGCACTTGTGACTAACATAGGTCCTACCTTTTTTAATAAAGATAAAACAAATTCACTATCTGGAATACGTATTCCTATGGTTGATTTTCCATTTGTCATGCTATCACGAACAGATTCTTTTTTCTTAAAAATCAACGTAATCATTCCAGGCATAAATTGATCAATCATCTTTTGTGCCTGTGGACTAATGTAAGCATACTGAGAAATATCTGCTTTATCCGCAACCATCAAAGTAATCGCTTTAGAATAATCTCTATTTTTTGCTTCCATTAAACGCTCTAATGCTTCTTCATCATCAAAATGAATACCTACGCCATAAACTGTTTCAGTAGGAAAAGCCACAATACCACCTTTTTGAATCACATCACAAATTTCATTCATTTGATTTTCTAATACAACTTTTGTCATCTTCATCACCTTAGCTGATATTCTAACACAAATGCCTTTAAAATTATACAAATATCACTTGAAAATAAAAAATAGGCGATAGATTCTTTATTTTCTATCGCCTTATTATTATTCTTTTGAAATATTTTTAAGTTCTTTGATCCATCTCATACCTTTTTGAATCACTTTCCAATAAAATAATCCTAGACCCGAAATCAAAACAAACACACCACTATAAATAAAAACTACTGAAAATGAAGAAAGCGTATATTCAGCTAATGAACCACCTAAAATCATTAAAACCCCTAGCCCAAAAATTTCTATTAATTTCTTCATAAAAATCTTCTCCTCTTATATATCATAACAAAAAGATATGGAAACATTATGACTAAATCTGTGACTTGATAACTTTCCATTCCTCTTCTAGCATTGACATCAAAATATCATCTACATACTGATTGCCAACTTTAATAGCATCTCTTAATACACCCTCATGTTTAAAGCCTACTTTTTCATAAGTATGAATAGCTCTTTGGTTGAAGACAAAGACATCTAAAGAAACATGATGTCATTTTAAAATAACACTTTTTCAATAATATGCTCCCTTTAATCAAAGAAAATAAAATCATAATGATCTTTTGCTTCTACAAAGCGAATAACTTCATCACGCTTATAAGATGATGGGCTCTCAATAAATTTTATAATTTATAAACCCCATATTTTTTATAAAGTCTTGCTCTTTTCAGTTTATTCAATATTCATTTTTTATTGTACAATGACTCTTTGTAAATGAGGAATTATGCGCATGCTTTTTTATTTGAAATATTTTCTTCATTTTCAATATGATATTCTATATATGAATTTGTAAAAGAAAACCCATATGATATTTTCACATGGGTCAAAATTATTATTTATTTGTATAAGATTATTTTATAGTTCGTAATCAATAATAACTTTAATTCCTTGTCCTGAAGCCGCAAATTCTAATGCTTTACTGATATCTTCATGTTTAAATTTATGTGTCACCATAATAGAAGCAATTGGTGTTTTTTTATTTAATATATGATCAATAACTTCAACAATTGTCTCATGCGTATAACCTTGAGAACCATAAATAATTGGTTGGGCTGCAATAAAAGGTCTTCCTTCTAATTCAACCTTTTGGAATACTGAGATTATTGCATATTTTGTATGATTTCTCGCATAATTAAATACTTCTGATAATAATGGTGGAGCTCCTGCTGCGTCTACATACATATCCACATCAGGAATTGGATCATAACTTGGATAAGTACCAAAAATCTCTATTAATTTATCCTTCAAATTTTCAGTAGAGGTATTAATTGTTTTTACTCCTAATAATGCTGCTTTGGATAATCTCAATTCATTTCTATCTACGACAACAACATTTTTTATACCTCTTCCAAGCAATCCCGCAGTAGCCCCTAATCCAATAGGACCTGCACCTAGCACAACAATCTTGTCGTCAAGTTTAGGATTAAATGCTAATGCTCCTTGGGCTCCAACAGACATTGGTTCAATAATAACCGCTTGATCTAAATCGACATCATCATCAAGTGGGTATAGATTCACACCAATTTTTGCATTTTGTACCAAAGCATATTCAGAAAATGCCCCTGCCATAGTTGAACCAGCAACTCCATACGGTTGACTCATGACAGGATCAACAAATACTTTTTCTTCTAATTTAATATCATCAGATACATTTTTTCCTTTTTCGACAACAATACCTACAAACTCATGCCCAAATTGTGATCCGGGAAATACACCATAGTTTTCACCACCATGATAATAGATACCAACATCAGAACCACAGATTCCAGCTCTTAACACTTTCACAAGAACATCATTTTCTTTGACTTCTGGAATAGGTCTCTCTTCAACAGTCACATTTTGAACAGAATTATAAATTGCACATTTCATCATTTTTGTCATAAAAACATCCTCCTTAAAAATATTTTAACAAAATAGATTAAGTGTTCAATTTACATTTTCTATAAAATGTGTAATATCAAGACTACCAGTTTGTTTTTTTATTAATGATAGACTCATGCATATTTTCGTAATTTTTATGTGAATCAAGATAGACTTCAGTCATAAATTCAGGTGATTCTACCATCCCATTATTTAACCATTTCTTGAGAAGCATCACTTGAGTAGAAGCATATTTATATGATAAATAATCTAATTTGATTTGATCTTGAATAATATCTTTATATAAATAAGAAAATACTATTTGATTTCTTTCAATAATTGTATCAAATAAAGAATTTTGTTCATCATCTTTTATAGCAACGATGAAAAAGTTTTTGTTTTTAAAAAAAGCTTTATAAATCTCTGTAATAAACATTTCTGTAGTCATTTTTTTATCAAAACATTCTTTAATTGTACTTTCTATAGTCTCAATATATATATCTTCTGTTATAGATTGTCGAT